>ENA-ORLM01000005-ORLM01000005.1-human-gut-metagenome-genome-assembly--contig:-NODE-5-length-350000-cov-19.133524_pt1 | contig 350000 bp, 310 predicted proteins | sample MGYA00243063_ERZ508815 | MGnify/ENA primary metagenome ERZ508815 (study PRJEB26277, sample SAMN04329768) | human gut metagenome | biome: human-associated habitat | host: Homo sapiens | place: USA...
TTAAGGAAAGTACGAAAGTACTTGACAGGATACGGATGTATAAGATATATTTAATGTGCAGTTTTGAAGGAGCAATCTATTCCTTTAGATAGGGGTGTGGTGAAGTGGTATCATAGGGGTCTCCAAAACCTTTGGTGGGAGTTCGATTCTCTCCACCCCTGTTATAATTTTATATAAGTTAGAAGATAGTTTTTGCATTAGGAGATAATGTAAAAGCTTTTTTTATTTTAATTTAGTATCTTATGAAATAAAGTTTATCAGCTTATTGTCAAAGCAACTTATGCGATATGACTAAAAGATAAAGCTATTTATTAAACTTATGTAAATCATAATTATAAATATTGCGTCAGAAATAATATAATGTTATCATTAAGAAGATATGTATATAATCAATTATTATAGCATAATTAATAATATATTCAGGAGCGTATATGGTAGACAGCAGCTATTTTAAGAATAATAAGAACAATGGTAATAGAGCGGGCGGTAAGAATAACGGCAAATTAATGGACAGGTTAAAGCAGCATAAGTGGATACCACTTGTTGTAATTATAGTATTAGCACTTGCAATGATTGCAATTCAGTATTTTATGTTAGATGTACTTCAATATACAAGACAGATGGCAGAACAGCAGAAAGAGGGATTTATTAATATATATCCTATAATCAATAATTTGCTTTAAAGAACATTTAGCATTTTAAAATAGAAAAATTTAAAATGCTAAAATTTTAAAATATTCAAAGCTTAGAAGGTTATAATAAATAAGGTCTTAAAAGTCAAAATACGCAAATTCCCACCTAGAATGGAGGAGAATTATGCAGTTTTTGATTTTTAAGACCTTATTTATTTGATTTTAATTGTTCCCCAATATTAAATTGTATGTGTTTAAGTTTACGTGTTATTAGAAATAGAATTAAGACTTATAAGACAATGGCAGTATTTTTTATCATTGGTGTTATGTTTATAGGGCTTGGTAATTATATGCCAAAGTTGAAACAGAATTATACAATAGGAATTAAAGTTCCGTGGACATTAAATAGCGAAGAGAATTGGAATATGACACATAGAATGGCAGGTAAGCTATATGTTGTAGCAGGTGTTATTTCAATAATAATTGCATTGCTTAATAATGTATTAAGTGATGAAGTGACAATTATTATATTTATGGTTGTATTTCTTGTGACAGGCATAGGAAGTGTTGCTTATTCATTCTGGCTTTATAAGGTCAAGGGCCTTTAATAAATTGTATTATATCAAGATGTCCCCAGCCCTGCTGATTGGTGGCAAGATTGACTTTGTGACAGCATTTTTTAAGCCGTTGGCGGATTTCGTCAGGAGTATAATCGTGATTATTAAGAACACGGGCGATTGCACCGCTTACAATTGGTGCAGACATGGATGTTCCGCTTTTGGTGGAATATCCATTTTTTTTATTACTGCACGCTGTGATATTAGAGCCAGTGACAACAAGTTCGGGCTTAAGAATGCCATCAAGAGTAGGACCGCGGCCGGAATTAAATGTCTTATCATCAATAGAGCCAACGGTAATGACAAGGCGGCTTGTGCCGGGTGCGGTTATGCTGTGGGACTTTGGACCGCTATTACCGGCAGCGGCAACAACAATAATGCCTTCATTCCACATATTTTCCACATTTTTTATTAGTTCAGAAGTATTGGAGGGGTTGTGGGTAGTGCCAAAGGAAATATTTACTATTTTTATATTGTAAATATCTTTATTATTGATTATCCATTTAGTGCCTTTAATAACATTTTCTATATTGCCATTGCCGTTGGAGTCAAGCACCTTAACAGATATAATCTGGCTCATAGGGGCTATTCCTTTGAATCGGCCGTGACTTGCATAGCCATCGCCTGCGATTATGCCTGAAACGTGCGTGCCGTGACCGCTGTCATCATATGGAAATGCTCTATTATTAATAAAATCTTTAAATGCGATTATCCGGTTTCCAAAATCTATATGCTTATATATGCCTGTATCAAGTACAGCAACACCTATATTATTATTCATATCTATCCTCAGTTATGCTCTATATAAATATTTTATTCATAATAATTGTGATTGGTGCGTTGATTATTGATGTCTTATATTTGCTTTTTGTATTAAAATCTTATATAATATTCAAATACATAATACATTTAAGTAATTGGAATTGCTTTTATCTGAGATTTTCGAGTAGAAAGTTTTTATGTAAGATTAAAGGCATTGATAATATGTATAATATTCGTGAAAAGTGAGAGGTTGCGTTATGGACAAGAAAAGAATTGTTGTTGCATTAGGAAGAAATGCTTTCGGAGAAACATTCCCAGAACAGCAGGCAAATGTTAAGAAAGCAGCTAAGGCTATTGCAGATTTAGTAGAAGCTAAGTATCAGATAGTAATTACACACAGCAATGGTCCTCAGGTTGGTATGATTCAGACAGCTATGACAGAATTTGCAAGACTTGAGCCAGAAGACAGGACTGTTGCTCCTATGTCAGTATGTGGTGCTATGAGTGAAGGCTATATAGGTTATGATTTACAGAATGCAATCAGGGAGGAGCTTCTTAACAGAGGTATCTATAAGACAGTTTCAACAATTATAACTCAGGTAAGAGTTGATCCTTTTGATATAGCATTTTCTGAGCCTTCTAAGATAATCGGAAGATATATGACTAAGGAAGAAGCTGAAGCAGAGGAAGAAAAGGGTAACTATGTAGTTGAAGAAGAACCAGGCAGGTTCAGAAGAATAATTGCAGCTCCAATGCCTATTGATATATATGAGATTGATGCTGTTAAGGCACTTCTTTCGGCAGATCAGATTGTTATTGCTGCCGGTGGTGGTGGAATTCCAGTATTACAGCAAGGTTCACACCTTAAGGGTGCATCAGCTATTATAGAGAAGGATTACACAGCAGCTAAGCTTGCAGAACTTGTCGGAGCAGATACATTATTATTCCTTACAGCTTATGATAAGCTAACAATTGGCAAGGGAACAGCTGACGAGAAGGTATTTGACAATGTATCAGCAGCAGATCTTCACCAGTATATTAAAGCTGGACATTTCCCAGCTAAGACAACATTCCCTAAGGTAGATGCATCAATTAGATTTGTTGCAGCTGATTCAGACAGAAAGGCAGTTATTGCTAATCTTGAGCAGGCTAAAGAAGGCTTAGACGGAAAGGCAGGAACTACAATAACAGCTTAACTGGGTGACATATAATGGAACCTGCACAACAATAAGTGGTTCAATTACAACATATATTTGATGAATTACAACATCTCTCGATAATATATATAATTATGTGGTAGAATATGGTTATAATAATTATCAGGAGGTGTTGTTTTGCTTTTAATGGGGATGCAAAAGAAGAATTCAGATATGGATAGTCTGATGGAACATTTAGAATTTAAGGGTATTAATGTATTGAATGTATTTGAGGAAGGGAGGGTTAATAATCTGCTGTGGCAGATGAATACAAGAAAGAATAATGAACTGTTTATTAAGCACAGGTATGTTGTGTTATTTATATCATATGAAATGCTTAATGACATTAAAGGAGTATATTATCTGGAGCTTGTTAAGAAATTATCAGAACAGGGGAAGATTAAATTATATGTAGTCAACAACCATATTAAGATTAAGAATTTGCCCAAAAGAGGTGGCTGGCTTGAAAGTATTATATGTGATTGTGAGGAGTGCGAGGACAATTATGAGATGAATTGTAAGATGTATCAGCTTGCTGATGATATTGTGTGTAATGTTGTCAATGATATATTCAATCAGAATACTTGCAATTAATCCCAATTCCATCTATAATTGTAATGTTTAACATTACTGGAGGTTATGATTAATGATTAGTGCAAACAATGTAACACTTCGTATAGGTAAAAAGGCCCTTTTTGAAGATGTAAATATTAAGTTTACAGAAGGTAACTGCTATGGTCTTATCGGTGCTAATGGTGCAGGTAAGTCAACATTTTTAAAAATACTTACTGGTCAGATTGAACCAAGTAAGGGAGATGTATCTATTACACCAGGTCAGAGATTATCATTCCTTGAACAGGACCACTTCAAGTATGATGAGTACACTGTATTAGATACTGTTATTATGGGTAACACACGCCTTTATGAAATAATGAAAGAAAAAGAAGCAATATATGCTAAAGAAGATTTCACAGAGGAAGATGGTAATAAGGCAAGTGAGCTTGAAGCAGAGTTCGCTGATATGAATGGCTGGGAAGCAGAATCAGATGCTGCACAGCTTCTTAACGGGCTTGGAATTACTACAGATCTTCATTATAAGCTTATGTCAGAACTTAATGGTAGTGAGAAGGTTAAGGTTCTTCTTGCTAAGGCTTTATTTGGTAATCCTGATATTCTTTTATTAGATGAGCCTACTAACCACCTTGATCTTGATGCTATTGCGTGGCTTGAAGAATTCCTTATTAATTTTGATAATACTGTTATCGTTGTATCACACGACAGATATTTCCTTAATAAGGTATGTACACAGATTGCAGATATTGATTATGCCAAAATTCAGCTTTATGCTGGTAACTATGATTTCTGGTATGAATCAAGCCAGCTTATTATTAAGCAGATGAAGGAAGCTAATAAGAAGAAGGAAGAAAAGATTAAGGAACTTCAGGATTTTATTCAGAGATTCTCAGCTAATGCGTCTAAGTCTAAGCAGGCTACTTCAAGAAAGAGAGCATTAGAGAAGATTGAACTTGATGAAATCAGACCATCAAGCAGAAAGTATCCTTATATAGATTTCAGACCAGCAAGAGAGATTGGTAATGAAGTACTTCAGGTTGAAGGTATTTCTAAGACAATTGATGGTGTTAAGGTGCTTGATAATATATCATTTATTGTTAATAAAGATGACAAGATTGCATTTGTTGGTTCTAATGAATTAGCAACTACAACTTTATTTAATATTCTTACAGGTAATATGGAGCCAGATGAGGGTTCATACAAATGGGGCGTAACAACTTCACAGGCATATTTCCCTAAGGATAGTGCGGCAGAGTTCAACAGAGAGGATACAATTGTTGAATGGCTTACACAGTATTCACCAGATCCAGATCCTACATATGTAAGAGGTTTCCTTGGACGTATGTTATTTGCTGGAGATGATGGTGTTAAGAAGGTTAAGGTACTTTCCGGTGGAGAGAAGGTTAGATGTCTTATATCCAAGATGATGATTATGGGTTCTAATGTACTTATATTTGATGACCCTACTAACCACCTTGATATGGAGTCTATTACAGCACTTAATAATGGACTGATTAAGTTCCCAGGTGTGGCACTTTTCACATCACACGATCATCAGTTCATTCAGACTACAGCTAACAGAATTATGGAAATCGTTCCATCAGGGCAGCTTATTGATAAGATTACAACTTACGATGAGTATCTTGAGAGCGATGAGATGGCAAGAAAACGTCAGGGATTTGCAGAAGCTGCAAGTGATGATGAAGATTAATTATTAATGCTTAGGATGGGGTTGTCACGAATGTGGCATCCCCATATATTAGTATTAGTCAGGTGTTGATAGCTTATGTATACAATGTAAGTGTGTATACACAAGTTGTCACTACCTAATTTTAATAGTAGTATATGGAGGAGTTAGATATATGGCTTCAGGCAGAAGTAAGAGTACAGGCAAGAAGACCAGCAGTACCAAAAGAAAGACAACGTCTAACAGCAAATCAGGTAAAACTTCATATTCAGGAAATAGCAATACAACTAAGAAAAGCTCTAATTCCAAAGGAAATGGCACGAAAAGCTCTAATACAAGGAGTTCTGGTTCCAGAAGCTCATCTTCAAGGAATACAGGAAGCAATTCATCGCAGATGAATAACCAGCTAAGGGATGAGATAGTTCTTTTAATAGCTTTAGCGTGTACAATTATTCTTCTGCTCAGTAATTTTAATATGGCAGGAATTGTTGGGCGTTCAATTAAATGGTTTATGTTTGGACTATTTGGAATTGCTGCTTATATAGTTCCGGTAATTATAGCTGTAAGTATTATGTTTATGCTTGCCAATAAAGATATTATCGGAGTTATGAAGATTAAAGCAGCTATGGCATATGTATTGTCGGTTATTGCGGCAGCTTTGTGGCAGAGAGTTACTAATGTGCCGGATATAAAAGAGCCGGTTGGTACATATTTTACATATTGTTCAGAGTATAAGACTGGAGGCGGCCTGTTTGGAGGGATATTATGTAAGATGTTAAATCCACTGGGTATGGCAGGTTCTTTAGTTATACTTATAATTCTTGCTATTATCTGTATAATTGTTATTACAGAGAAATCATTTATCAAAGGTATCCGTAATAGCGGAGAGAGGATAGTAAGTGAGGCAAGAAAAGATTATTCAGAATATAAGGAACATTCCAATCGTGTAAGAATGGCACAGAAAGAAGCAAGAGAAGAAGCCTCTGCTAATGCACGTATGAATAATGTTGTTAGGGGTGTTACTAATGACCTTACAATATATGATGATAACAGGAATGAAGGTTCAGATATAGATATAACAGAGATAGAGGCCGTGGATAATGAAGATGATATGTATAGTGATGATATATATGATCCGTTGATTACACCTATGCCTCGTATAAGCAGAGAGCCAGTATGGGAGCTGCATACAGATAGTGCATCAGAAGAAAATGAAAGCGAACATCGGGACGAGATGGTTGATTTGGACGAGTCATATGACATACCTGATAAAGATGATAATATGTCAGAAGATGTATCAGATATGACTGATATATCAGGTATGGCTAATGTATCAGGTATGGCTAATGTATCAGGTATGGCTAATGTAACAGATATGACTGATATATCAGGTGTGGCTAATATATCAGGTATGGCTAATGTATCAGATATGACTAATACATCAGATACGGATAATACGTCAGATGTGTCTAATCCATCTGAGACAGAGGATATGCAGGTTAAAGAAAATACAGCTGATTCATCGGCTGAAAGTTCTAAGCAGTATAAGTTCCCGCCAGTCAGCCTGCTTAACCGCAATACTAATTCGAAAGCTTCTAATCTTGAGCGTGAGAACAGGGATACAGCAATCACATTAAAGCAGACATTGCAGAACTTTGGTGTTAAGGTCGATATTACAGATATAAGCTGCGGACCATCAGTAACAAGATACGAATTAAAGCCTGAGCTTGGTGTTAAGGTAAGCAGGATAGTATCTTTAGCAGATGATATTAAGTTAAGCCTTGCGGCAGCAGATATAAGAATAGAAGCACCTATTCCAGGCAAATCAGCCATAGGAATAGAAGTTCCTAATAAAGAGGCAGGCAGTGTATTCTTAAGAGAGCTAATAGAAACTGATACATTTAAGAATACTTCGTCAAAGATTGCATTTGCAGCAGGTAAGGATATAGCAGGAAAGACCATTGTTGCAGATATAGCAAGAATGCCTCACCTTCTTATTGCAGGAGCTACTGGTTCAGGTAAATCAGTATGTATTAACACAATTATAATGAGTATTTTATATAAGGCACGCCCTGATGAAGTAAAGCTTATTATGGTTGACCCTAAGGTTGTTGAGTTAAGCATATATAATGGAATACCACATTTGCTGCTTCCGGTTGTGACAGAGCCTAAGAAGGCGGCAGGTGCTCTTAACTGGGCAGTCAATGAGATGAATACAAGATATAAGAAGTTTGCAGGTGTTGGTGCACGTAATCTTAAGGGCTATAATGACATAGCTGCAAAGATGGAATTCAAAGAAGGAGAAATTCCTGTTGAAAAGCTGCCAGAGATAGTTATAATTATTGATGAGCTTGCAGATCTTATGATGGTAGCACCAGGAGAGGTCGAAGATGCAATATGCAGGCTTGCACAGCTTGCAAGAGCGGCAGGTATCCATATGGTTATAGCAACACAGCGTCCATCGGTTAATGTAATAACTGGACTTATTAAGGCAAATGTACCGTCAAGAATAGCATTTTCCGTGTCATCGGGTGTTGACTCAAGAACTATACTTGATATGAATGGTGCAGAAAAGCTGTTAGGTAAAGGCGATATGTTATACTTCCCATCTAATATACCTAAGCCAATCAGGGTTCAGGGAGCATTTGTGTCAGATGAAGAAGTGTCAAAGGTTGTGCAGTTCCTTAAAGATAATATGTCAGGCGAGGTTAATTACGATGAGAGCATAACTGAGACTGCCATAGCTTCAAAAGCCGGTGGACAGGCAGCAGAACAGCAGGATGACAGAGATTCATTATTTGCAGATGCAGGACGTTTTGTTATTGAGAAAGAGAGAGGTTCAATTGGAATGTTACAAAGACAGTTTAAGATTGGCTTCAACAGGGCAGGACGAATAATGGACCAGTTAGCAGATGCCGGTGTTGTAGGACCAGAGATTGGCACTAAGCCAAGGAAGGTGCTTATGACAGCAGAGGAATTTGAAGAATTTATTAAAAATATATAATGAATATATGTACAAAATAGATTATATATGATATATGTAGTAGCATAAGTATCATAGTCAGGGCATTAGTCCTGTCATTATAATTACGCTGCGGGAAAGGATGAAATTATGGAAATTAAGAGCGATATTCAGATAGCACAGGAAGCACATTTAGAGAATATTAAAGATGTTGCGGCAAAGGTTGGAGTAACAGAAGACGAACTTGAAATGTATGGAAAGTATAAGGCTAAGTTATCAGATGAGCTTATCCACAGAGTAGAGAATAACGAAGATGGAAAGCTTGTTCTTATTACAGCTATCAATCCAACTCCGGCAGGTGAGGGAAAGACTACAATAAGTCTTGGACTCACAGAAGCACTTAACCAGAAAGGAATAAGTGCAATTGCTGCATTAAGAGAACCATCATTAGGACCTTGCTTTGGCATAAAGGGAGGAGCTGCCGGCGGCGGATACGCACAGGCTGTTCCTATGGAAGATCTTAATTTGCATTTTACTGGTGATTTCCACGCGATAACATCAGCTAACAACCTTCTTGCAGCAATGCTTGATAATCATATACATCAGGGTAATGCTCTTGGAATAGATACTAAGAGGATTGTATGGAAGAGATGTATGGATATGAATGATAGAACTCTTAGGAATATCGTAATCGGACTTGGTGACAAGCCTAATGGTGTTACAAGAGAAGATCATTTTATAATTACAGTAGCCTCAGAGATTATGGCTATACTCTGTCTTGCTGAGGATATGAAAGATTTAAAGGAAAGAATTGACAAGATAATTGTTGCATATAATTATGCAGGAGATCCTGTTACAGCCAAGGATTTAAAGGCAACAGGAGCTATGGCAGCTTTATTAAAAGATGCAATAAAGCCTAATATGATTCAGACACTAGAGAATACACCTGTGCTTGTACACGGTGGACCATTTGCCAATATTGCACACGGATGTAATTCTGTAAGAGCAACAAAGCTTGCTTTAAAGCTGGCAGATATTGCTGTTACTGAGGCTGGTTTCGGTGCAGATCTTGGAGCTGAGAAGTTCTTTGATATTAAGTGCAGAAAGGCTGGACTTAAGCCTGATGCAGTTGTTATTGTAGCTACTGTTAAGGCATTAAAATATAATGGTGGAGTTCCTAAGCAGGAATTATCAAAGCCAGATATGGAAGCTTTAAAGAATGGTATAGTAAACCTTGATAAACATATTGAGAATATTCACAAGTATGGTGTACCTGTAGTTGTTACACTCAACTCATTTGTGACAGATACAGAGGAAGAATATGAATTCATAAAGAAGCACTGTGAAGAATTAGGCTGTGAATTTGCATTATCTAATGTATGGGCAGACGGCGGAGCAGGCGGAATAGAACTTGCAGATAAGGTGCTTGCTTCATTTGATAAGAAGAGCGATTTTAAGCCTTTATATGAAGATGAACTTCCATTAGAGGATAAGATTATGACAATAGCTAAAGAAATATATGGAGCAGATGGTGTTACATATGATTCTAAGGCTAAGAAGGAACTTGACCATATTACACAGATGGGCTTTGGAAATCTTCCTGTATGTATGGCTAAGACACAGTATTCTTTGTCTGATGATGCATCTAAGTTAGGAAGACCAGAAGGTTTTACAATTAATATTAGAGAAGTGTATGTTGATGCTGGTGCAGGCTTTGTTGTAGCACTTACAGGAAAAGTTCTTACTATGCCAGGACTTCCTAAAGTGCCAGCGGCAGAAGGCATTGATTATGATGAAGAGAATGAGAAGATAACAGGATTATTCTAGGTGTCTTGAAAAGAAAGGAGCAGTTATGCAGTTAAAAGATATTTTGGATATATGCAGAGCTAATGAAGTAGAACATTTTGAATATACAGTTGTTAATGGTGATATTAATACAACTGTTACAGGTATTGCTTCTGACTCAAGAAAAGTAACAGACGGAGGTATCTTTGTCTGCATAGTTGGTTCGGTAAGCGATGGACATAAATATATAGAGCAGGTTAAGGATAAGGCGGCTGTAATAGTTGTACAGAAGGGATCACAGTATAATACAGAGAAGATACCGGCAGCAGTTATAGAATGTGATAATACAAGACTTGCCCTTGCACTTATGTCAGCAGCATTTTACGGCAACCCTGATAAGAAGTTGTTTACAATTGGAATTACAGGAACTAAGGGTAAGACAACTACAACTTATATGATAAAGAATGTTCTTTGTGCGTGTGGAATAAAGACAGGTCTTATCGGAACTATCGAGACAGTTATAGGAGATGAGGCTGTTCCGTCCTGCAATACAACACCTGAGTCAATACAGATTCATAAAACCTTCAGGAAAATGGTTGATGAGGGATGTAAGGCAGTAGTTATGGAGGTATCCTCACAGGGCTTAAAGCTTGACAGAACTGCAGGTATTGTATTTGACATCGGAGTATTTACTAATCTTGAGCCTGATCATATCGGTCCTAATGAGCACGCTTCATTTGAGGAGTACCTTGAATGTAAGGCTAAGCTTTTTAAGCAGTGCAAGACAGGAATAGTCAATGCAGATGATAAGCATACAGCTGATATATTAAGAGACTCTGTATGCAGTGTTGAGAAGTATGGCATATCAGAAGATTCAGACATAAAGGCAAGTGATATCAAGTTGTTCCATGAGAGAGGAAAGATAGGTCTTACTTATAAGTGTAGTGGTCTTGTCAATATGGATGTGGAACTTTCACTTCCGGGAATGTTCTCAGTATATAATTCATTGTGTGCAATAGCTGTTACAAGACATTTTAATGTGGATAATGCTATTGTTGAAAATGTATTGAAAGATGTAAAGGTTAAAGGAAGAATAGAGCTTGTTCCAGTATCTGATAAGTTTACTCTTATGATTGATTATGCTCATAATGCGATGTCCTTAGAGAGTATTTTAAAGACACTTAAAGAGTACAATCCACATAGACTTGTATGCCTGTTTGGCTGTGGTGGCAACCGCTCTAAAGAGAGAAGATTTGAGATGGGTGAAGTGTCTGGAAGATTAGCAGACCTTACGATTATAACATCTGATAATCCAAGATTTGAAGAGCCTCTTGCTATTATGGAAGATATTAAGACTGGAATTAACAGGACTACAGGTAAGCATATTGATATAGCAGACAGAAAAGAAGCTATTAAATATGCTATTGAGAATGGTGAACCTGGAGATATTATCGTGCTTGCAGGTAAGGGACACGAAGATTATCAGGAGATAAAAGGCGTTAAATATCCTATGGACGAACGTGTTCTTATATCAGAAGTTCTTGAAGAATTAAAGGAGAAAAATGTACGCTGATATAATAATAGATATTTCACACGAACAGCTTGATAAGACATTCCAATATGCTGTGCCTGATGATATGGATGGTAGTGTTGATATCGGAACATCTGTAAGAGTGCCTTTTGGAAAAGGTAACAGAATTATAACAGGATATGTAATTGGTTTAACTGATAAGCCATCATATCCTGTTGATAAGATAAAGAGCATTGACAGTGTTGTTACAGGAAAAGTAAATGTCGCTAAAAGTATGATAAAGCTTGCAGCGTGGCTGAAACGGCATTATGGCTGTACTATGAATCAGGCATTAAAGACGGTTATTCCGGTTAAGGACGAGGTTGGACATAAGCAGAAAAAGTCTGTCTGCCTTTTGGTTGATACTAAAAAGGCACAAGAACTTATAAGCATATATGAGAAAAAAGCGAAAGCCAAGTACAGGCTTATGTGTGCACTTATTGATGAACCTGTTATTGATATGGAGATAGTAAAAGACAAGCTTAATATTTCGCCAGCAACAGTAAAGGCACTTGAAGCAGACGGAATTATAAATGTCAAGGTTGAAAGTTACTATAGAAATCCTGTGTCTGATAAGCACATTTTTAATAAAAAGGTTGTGCTTAACGAGGAACAGCAAAGAGCCGTTGATACAATAGTGGAGGATTATGATAATAGAGCGTTCAATATATATCTTATACGAGGAGTAACTGGAAGCGGAAAGACAGAAGTGTATCTTGATGTTATTGAACATACTATTAATTCCGGACGGCAGGTTATAATGCTTATACCTGAGATAGCACTTACATTTCAGACTGTTCAGAGATTTTATCACAGATTTGGGGATAAAGTGTCTATTATTAATTCAAGAATGTCAAAAGGTGAGAGATATGACCAGTTCGTAAGAGCACTTAAAGGTGAAATAAGTATTATGATAGGTCCAAGATCGGCATTGTTTACACAGTTTCCTAATCTTGGACTTATTGTTATAGATGAGGAACACGAGGGTGCGTATATATCAGAGCAAGTCCCAAGATATCACGCCAAAGACCTTGCAATACATATTGCAAAGGAGGCGGGAGCTTCTGTTATACTAGGCTCTGCAACACCGTCAATTGACAGCTATTACAGGGCAGAAGCAGGCGAGTATAAGCTTATAGAGCTTAATAACAGGGCAGGAGAGGCAAGCCTGCCACAGGTATATATAGCTGATATGAGACAGGAGTTAAAGACAGGTAACAGGACAATATTTTCAAGAAAGCTGTATGAGCTTATCAGTGACAGGCTTAATAAACACGAACAGATAATGCTGTTTCTTAATAAAAGGGGAACTGCCGGATTTGTTTCGTGCAGATCGTGCGGCTATGTTATGAAATGTCCGCATTGTGATGTATCTATGACACTTCACAGGAATGGAAAGCTTGTATGTCATTATTGTGGATACGAGACTCCTAATGTATCGTTATGCCCTGAATGTGGTTCTAAGTATATTCTTGGCTTTAAGGCAGGAACAGAGGCTGTAGAGGATGCAGTTAATAAGATGTTTCCTGCGGCAAGGGTATTAAGAATGGATATGGATACAACCAAAGGCAAAGGCGGACACGAGAATATATTAAGTGCATTTGCGACAGAACAGGCAGATATACTTATAGGCACGCAGATGATAGTAAAGGGACACGATTTCCCAAAGGTTACTCTTGTCGGAGTCGTAGCGGCAGATATATCCTTGTATGCAAGTGATTATAAGGCTGTTGAGCGTACATTCCAGCTTATAACACAGGCGGCAGGAAGAGCTGGACGAGGAGAAAGAAAGGGTGAAGTTGTAATACAGACATATTCACCTGATAATTATGGCTTGTTATGTGCGGCGGAGCAGAATTATAAGAGTTTTTATGAGCAGGAAATGTCTTACAGGAAGCTGCTTTCATATCCACCTGTTAATAATATGGTAAAGATTAACATAAGCAGTATTAATGAGAAGCTGTTATCAGAGCGTGCAGGAAATATTAAAGCTTTGATACAGCAGTATATTCAGGATAACAATACTGTTAAAGATGACAAGATTATAGTACTTGGTCCATCAAATGCTTCTATATACAAGATTAAAGATATATACACGAAGCAGATATATTTAAGAAGTTCAAGCTTTAAAGCACTTGAACTAATTATGGATATGCTGGATAATAATATTAATGGCAGTTCAGATTACAAGAATATTAACATTGCATATGATGTTAATTAAACATACGCATATGTTATTTGATTATGGAGGAAGTTATGGCAATCAGAAATATAAGAACATTAGGTGATGAGATATTAAGAAAAGAAGCAAAAGAAATAACGGAGATGACACCTAGAATACAGGAACTTATTGATGACATGTTTGAAACAATGTATGAGGCTAATGGAGTTGGACTTGCAGCTCCACAGGTAGGAATAAGAAAGAGATTAGTAGTAATTGACTGTGGTGATGATCCAATAGTGCTTATTAACCCTGTAGTTCTTGAGACAAGCGGTTCACAGACAGGACAGGAGGGCTGTCTTAGTGTTCCGGGCAAGGTTGGTATCGTGACAAGACCATCTTATGCCAAGGTTAAGGCACTTAATGAAGATATGGAAGAGATTATCGTTGAGGGTGAAGAACTTCTTGCAAGATGTCTTTTACACGAGATTGATCATCTTGACGGAGTAATGTATGTTGATAAGGCAGAAGGTCCACTTATGGAAACTGAAACGGAGGAAGATTAATATTGAAGGTTGTATTTATGGGAACTCCTGACTTTGCAGTTGGGACATTAAAGGAACTTATTGATAACCAGTATGATGTAGTGGCTGTTGTGACACAGCCGGACAAGCCAAAGGGAAGAAGCAAGGAGCTTGTATTTTCACCTGTTAAGGAAGAAGCTGTTAAGAATAATATACAGGTTCTTCAGCCAGAAAGAGCAAGAGATGAAGCATTTGTTGAAGAATTAAGAAAATATAATGCTGATGTGTTTGTTGTTGTTGCATTTGGACAGCTATTGCCTAAGAGTATTATTGATATGCCACGTCTTGGATGTATTAATGTACACGCTTCACTGCTTCCTAAGTACAGGGGTGCCTCTCCAATCCAGTGGGCAGTAATAGACGGATGTGAGTATTCCGGTGTTACGACTATGAAGATGGATGAGGGGCTTGATACAGGAGATATTCTTTTGGTAGATAAGGTTAAACTTGATAAGAAAGAGACAGGCGGAAGCCTTTTTGACAGATTAAGCATAGTTGGTGCTAAGCTTCTTATTAAGACACTTGAAGGACTTGAGACTGGAAGCATTATACCAGAAAAGCAGAACGAAGCTGAAAGCTCATATGTCAAAATGCTTAAAAAGTCAATGGGAGAGCTTGATTTTACTAAGAGTGCCAGACAGATTGAGTGCCTTATAAGAGGACTTAATCCCTGGCCAAGTGCATTTACACATCTTAATGGCAAAATGTTAAAAATATGGGATGCAGATGTTGTGAATGACAGTGATGATATTATAAATAACAATAATGTTTCAAAGGAATGTGAAGCTGGAACAGTATGTTATGTAGATAAGAAGACATTTATTATAAAATGCGGAAAAGATTATCTTAAGGTTAATGAACTTCAGCTTGAGGGTAAGAAGAGAATGTCAACAGATGCCTTTCTTCTTGGAAGCCACGTTGAAGAAGGGACTGCATTAGGGTAATTAGTTATATTATAATGGAGAATAATCTGTATGGAAGTTAATTTAAGAGCGGTTGTACTCGACATTTTGGAAGAAATAGAGAGTAACAATGAATTTTCACATATAATAATCAACAATGCACTTTTAAAGTACCAGTATCTTGATAAGAGTAAAAGATCATTTATCAATAAGCTGTCTTTAGGCATTATAGAGAGCCAGATAGAATTAGATTATATTATTAACAAGTATTCAAAGACACCAGTTAAGAAGATGAAGCCTGTTATAAGAAGAATTGTAAGAATGGGTGTATATCAGATAATATATATGGATAATGTGCCTGATAGTGCAGCTTGTAATGAGGCTGTCAAGCTTGCTGTAAAGAGGGGATTTGCGGGGCTTAAGGGTTTTGTTAATGGTGTGTTAAGAAATATATCACGCAATAAAGACAATATTGAATATCCAGATTATAATAAAAGTCCATATGAATATCTGTCTGTTAAGTATTCTATGCCAATGTGGATAATTGAGCTGTGGTCAGGGCAGATGTCAATAGATACTGTTAAATCCGTGCTTGAGGGTATGAAGTGTGAGAAGAAGACATATATAAGATGTAATACATCAAAGGCTTCCAGGGAACAGATTAAAGAACTTCTTCAGCGTGAGAATGTGACAGTAAAAGAAGTAGAGAATATACCATATGCGTATGAGATATCCGATTATGATTATATCGCAGGGCTTAAAAGCTTTCAGGATGGTATGTATCAGATTCAGGATATCAGCTCAATGCTTGCAGGTGAATACACAGCACCAAAAGCGGGAGATACAATAGTTGACGTATGCGGTGCACCGGGCGGAAAGTCAATTAATGCCGCACTTAAGATGTCAGAACAGGGGGATTGCGGCAGGGTAATCGCCAGAGATTTGTCAGATTACAAGGTTGCACTTATTGATGAGAATATTAAGAGGCTTAATATCACTAATATACAGACACAGGTATATGATGCACTTGATTGTGATGAAAGTCTTATTAATAAAGCTGATATTGTTATAGCTGACCTTCCTTGTTCAGGTCTTGGGATAATAGGAAGAAAGCCGGATATAAAATATAATGCTTCGCCTGAAAAATTGCAGTCACTTGTAGATCTTCAAAGAGATATTTTAAAGGTCGTATCACGCTATGTTAAGAGTGGTGGAGTGTTAATGTATAGTACTTGTACAATTAACAGGGCAGAAAATGAGGATAATGCCGACTGGATATGTAAAGAATCAGGCTTTACGAAAGACGGAGAGTATCATCAGCTGCTTCCTGCCAATAATTCAGGAATGGACGGATTCTTTGTCGCTCGTCTTATTAAGAGTTAAACAGGGGAATGTAAATATATTTAAGAAATAACAGATAAATGGAATGGAGTATGGTTATGCCGCATAAGACTGATATAAAATCATTGAATTACAATGAACTTGTACAATATGTTGAGAGTATTAATGAAAAGAAATTCAGAGCTGCCCAGTTATATTCGTGGATGCACGAGAAACTGGCAGAAAGTTATGATGAGATGACCAATATTTCCGATAAGCTTAAGGATACTTTAAAGGAAGATACCTTGTATACAAGTCTTAAGATTGTAAAAATGCAGGAGTCAAGGATAGACGGCACTAGAAAGTACCTTTTTGAGCTTTATGACGGCAATCTTATAGAAAGTGTATTTATGAAGTATCATCACGGCAATTCGGTATGTATTTCATCACAGGTGGGCTGTAAAATGGGCTGTCGTTTCTGTGCATCAACTCTTAATGGATGTGTAAGAAATCTTTTACCATCAGAAATGCTTGACCAGATATACAGAATAAGCAGGGATACTAATGAGAGAGTAAGCAATGTTGTTATAATGGGTTCTGGTGAGCCTATGGATAATTACGATAATGTTATTAAATTCATAGAACTGCTTAACAGTGAAAGAGGACTTAATATAAGCCAGAGAAATATAACAGTATCAACATGTGGAATTGTGCCTAAGATAAAAGAACTGGCAGATCTTAAGTTACAGATAACACTTGCAATATCGCTTCACGCACCTAATGATGAGTTAAGAAAGACTATGATGCCTATTGCTAATAAATACAGCATAGCAGAGATTATGGATGCGTGCAGGTATTATCTTGATAAGACAGGACGAAGAATATCATTTGAATATAGTCTGGTTAAGGGCGTTAATGATACTAAAGAATGTGCCAATGAGCTTATAGAGCTTGTAAAAGGGCTTAACTGTCATATTAATCTGATACCGGTTAATCCGATTAAGGAAAGAGATTATGAGCAGTCAGAGAAGAATTCTATAAAGAATTTTAGGGATATGCTTGAAAGAAAAGGAATTAATGCGACTGTCAGACGTGAGATGGGGCGCGATATAGACGGTGCCTGTGGACAGTTGAGACAGAATCATATAGATGAGAATTCTGCCATATAGAGCCAGCTGCATAAAAAGTGGCTGAAATATGTCGCAATTTTATAGCTGGTATGATAATATATATTGATATGGGATACTATTCATTAATAGTAAAACTGATACATTAAAGAATGGATGGAGAATGAAATGAACGCATTTGCAACAACAGATGTAGGAATTGAAAGAAATGTCAATCAGGACTATGTCTATGCAAAGCTTGATGATATAGGGTGTCTGCCTAATCTGTTTATTGTGGCAGACGGTATGGGAGGACATAAAGCTGGTGACACAGCGTCAAGATATACAGTTGAAACGCTTGTTGAATTATTAAAAGAGTCAGAAGGCAAAGATCCTTTAGCAACAATAGATAATAACATTAAGCTTGTCAACTCACTGCTTCTTAGAAAGGCAGGCGAGTCTGAAGAATATAATGGAATGGGAACTACATTAGTGGTAGCCAGCATATTTGACAATACTTTAAGAGTAGCCAATGTGGGTGACAGCAGATTGTATGTAATCGGAGAAGATATAATCCAGATTACAAGAGACCATTCGTGGGTGGAAGAAATGGTACAGCGGGGCGAAATTGACAGAAAAGCTGCAAGAACCCATGAGAAAAAGAATGTTATCACAAGGGCAATAGGTGGCTATGATACCGTCGAAGCCGAGATGTTTTCAGTTGATCTTAAAAAGGAAGATATGATACTTATGTGTTCTGATGGATTGACTAATATGTTAGAAGACCAGGAGATATTTCATATAATAAAGAGCAGCCACGATATCAGGGAAGCCGCAGAAAGGCTTGTAAGCAGGGCCAATGATAATGGTGGCAGAGATAACATATCAGTGATTTTAATTGAACCATAGGCAGAGAGGTAATTTAATGATGTTAAGAGAAGGAATGTTTTTAGCTGACAGATATGAGATAATTGAACAGATTGGTACAGGCGGAATGGCAGATGTATACAAAGCCAAATGCCACAAGCTTAACAGATATGTTGCAATTAAAGTTATGAAGTCAGAATTTAGCCAGGATAAGACATTTGTAAGCAAATTCTGGGCTGAGGCCCAGTCAGCTGCCGGACTTACTAATCCTAATGTTGTAAATGTGTATGATGTCGGTGTTGAGAATGGCATATATTACATAGTTATGGAACTTGTTGAGGGAGTTACCCTTAAGAAGTATATTGAAAAGAGAGGCAAACTTCCATATAAAGAGGCTGTAAGCATTGCTATACAGGTAGCTAATGGTATGGATGCAGCTCATAAACATAATATTGTCCATAGGGATATTAAGCCACAGAATATAATTATATCTAAAGAGGGCAAGGTTAAGGTTACTGATTTCGGTATTGCCAAGGTAGCTTCAACAGCAACAATTAATACATCAGCTTCTATGGGGTCTGTACATTATATATCACCAGAACAGGCAAGAGGCGGCTATTCGGATGAGAGAAGTGATATATATTCACTTGGTATTACATTATTTGAAATGCTCACTGGAACAGTTCCATTTGACGGAGATACAGCAGTATCAGTAGCTGTACAGCATATTCAGGATACAATACCAGCACCATCTCAGCTTGTTGAGGGAATACCAGTAAGTGTTGATAAGATAGTTCTTAAATGTACACAGAAGAAGACAGACAGGCGTTATCAGTCTGCCTATGACCTTATAGTAGATTTAAAGAAGTCACTTGTTATGCCGGAGGACGATTTTGTAAAGCTTGCTCCTATGTATGACACATCAGTTAATGATAACTATGCACAGACTGATTCAGATGATGAGGATATAGATGAGCAGGAAGAAGATGACGGCTTATTAGGTGAGGATACATTTGCAGATATTGATGATAATATAGATGAGGAAGAAGATGATAACGATATTGATGATGAGAGTAATGATAAGTTAGAGCTTATTATGAAATGTATCGGTATAGGAATTGCAGTTATAATTCTTATTATCACAATATTTGTTGTTGTAAAGCTTATAGGAAGCGGCAAGAGTTCATCTAACAATAACAGTCAGGCTTCTAATCAGGTTACAACTGCTGTGTCTGGCAATTCAAAGGCATCAGATATGGTTACAGTACCATATGTAGTTGGAATGACTAAGGACGATGCAATAAGTGCACTTAATAAAGTTGGTCTTGGCTATAAAGCCGTGACACAGAGTTCAGATACAGTTGCAGAGAACAGTGTAATAAACCAGGGCAATGTAGGTGGTTCTAAGGTTGAGAAGAACTCACAGATTGTTCTTACAATAAGCAGTGGCAGGGAAACTAAGAATGTCACAGTTCCTAATGTAAAGGGTAAGACAGAAGAAGAAGCAAAAGAGCTTATTGAAAATGTTAATCTTGTCGTTTCTGTTGATTATGTATACAGCAGTACAGTAGAAGCCGGAAAGGTTGTTAAATACAGCCCATCTGGAACAGTAACAGAAGGTACAACAGTTACAATAGAAGTAAGCCGTGGAAAGCAGGTAACTAAAGCCACAGTTCCTAATGTAATAGGAATGACAGAAAGCCTTGCCAATCAGTCTATCGAGGCAGCCGGGCTTAAGGTATCAGTAAAATATGAGACTTCATCTAAGGCATCATATGGTACTGTTACTTCACAGACACCTTACTCTGGTGGTGACACTGTAGAGTCTGGAACAACTATAACTATATATGTAAGCCACTATACAAGCTCAACAACTTCTACTACAGCATCAGGTTCAGGCAGCAGTAATAGTAACAGCAATAACAACAGTAACGGCAATAGCAATAGTAACGGCAATAATAGTGGTTCTAACACATCGGGCAATAGCAGTGGAAGCAATACATCAAGTGGCAATGGCAGTTCTAATACAGGAACGGGCAATACAAGCAATTAGAGTATAGGAAGTCTTATGCAGGGAAAGATAATAAAGGGAATTGCAGGATTTTATTATGTCCATATAGAATTCTGTGGTATATATGAATGTAAGGCAAAAGGAATATTCAGGAATAAAAAGATAAAGCCGCTTGTCGGGGATAATGTTATTATAGATATAATAGATAACGATAAGATGACAGGTAATATCATACAGATACTTCCAAGAAAGAATGAGCTTATAAGACCAGCTTCTGCGAATATAGATCAGGCTATGGTAATATTTGCTGTAAAATCACCAGAACCTAATTATAATCTTTTGGACAGATTTATAATGATGATGGATTATCAGAATGTGCCTACAGTTGTAGTGTTTAACAAAATAGATCTGGTAGAAGATGACACATTAGAAGAGCTTTCTGACATATATGAAAAATGTGGCTGTAAAGTCATATTTATAAGTACTTATGATAATAAAGGAATAGACATAGTTCTTAAGACACTTGAGAAAAAGACGACAATATTAGCTGGACCATCAGGTGTTGGCAAGTCGTCACTTACCAATCTTATACTTCCGCAGGAAGTGAGTGCAACTGGTGATGTGAGCAGGATTGGAAGAGGAAGGCATACAACAAGACATTCGGAGATATTTAATGTGAGCGATGCTACATATATATGCGACACGCCGGGCTTTACATCTCTTAATATTCCAGAACTTGAAAAGGAACAGATAAGATTTTATTTTGAGGAATTCAGTGAATATGAAGGGCAGTGCAGATTTAATGGCTGTGTTCATATTAATGAGCCTGACTGCAGGGTTAAGGAAGCGGTTGAGGCAGGATTAATAAGCAGAAGACGTTATACAAGTTATGTAGAGATATATGACGAGGTAAAGAACAAGAAGAAATATTAATTATAGATTAGTGATAATTGATTATCTATATGCCAGGGCTGGCTGTATAGGTTAAATAATATTAATTACACAGAAATGAGGAATATAATGACTATATTATCACCTTCAATATTATCAGCAGATTTTAAAAATCTTGAGAAAGATATTAAAGCAATTGATGAAGCAGGAGCAGAGTATATACATATTGATGTCATGGACGGCAGGTTTGTTCCAAGCATTTCCTATGGTATGCCTGTTATCAAATCAATAAGAAGCTGTACAAGCAGAGTATTTGATGTTCATCTTATGATCGAAGAACCAATCCGTTATATAGAAGAATTTGTAAAATGTGGTGCGGATATAATAACTGTCCACGTTGAGGCGTGCGAAGATGTTGTTGCCACAATTGAAAAGATACGGGAATGTGGTGTCAAAGCAGCTATTACACTTAATCCAGAGACACCAGTAAAGGCTATTGAGCCTTATCTTTCATTGGTGGATATGGTGCTTGTTATGAGCGTTCATCCTGGCTTTGGCGGACAGAAGTTCATACCGGAGTCATTAGAAAAGGTTAAGCAGATTAAAGCAAAGCTTATAGAAAAAGGTCTTGATAACGTAGATATTGAGATAGATGGTGGAATTAATATAGAAAATCTCGTATCAGTGCTTGAAGCTGGAGCTAATGTAATAGTTGCAGGTTCGGCTGTGTTTAAGAATGATGCAGGAGCTAATGTTAAGAGATTTAAGGAGATAATGAGCACATATTAAAATTATGTCCTGTAGATAAAAAGATGGTGACACGTTAATTCGTGCCACCATCTTTTATATAATTCTTTGTCAGAAGTTCAGAAGTTGGAACAAATCCTATATTATCTGACTTGTAGAACTTATATTATTATAAATATATAATTATTAATGTACTAATATTATTATACGTTGAAACGGAATAATATTACATCGCCGTCTTTAACAACATAGTCTTTACCTTCCATACGTACAAGACCTTTTTCCTTGGCTTTAGTATAAGAGCCACAGTCAAGTAAATCCTTATAGTTGACAACTTCTGCTTTGATAAAGCCTCTCTCGAAATCGCTGTGGATTTTACCTGCAGCACCAGGAGCTTTAGTTCCGTTAGTTATTGTCCAGGCTCTTGTCTCTGTCTCACCAGCAGTTAAGTAACTTATAAGACCTAATATTCTGTAGCTTGCAGCGATAAGCTTATCAAGACCAGAAGAACTAATTCCAAGGTCCTCTAAGAACATTTTCTTTTCATCATCATCAAGTTCTGAGATTTCCTGTTCAATCTGTGCACATATAACGAATACTTCGCAGTTATCCTTTTTAGAATATTCACGTACACTCTGTACATATTCATTGTTAGCACCATCATCGGCAAGGTCATCTTCTGATACATTAGCAGCGAATATAACAGGTTTGCTTGTAAGAAGATTGTATTCTCTCATAAATGATTCTTCGTCTTCATCTTCACATTCAAAGTTCTTGGCAAGATTACCAGCCTCAAGGAACTTAAGAAGTCTTTCGATAAGGTCACATTCTTTAGCAATGTCCTTATTATTGTAGGAAGCACGCTTCTGCTTAGCAAGACGTCTTTCAAGAACTTCCATATCAGAAAAGATTAATTCAAGGTTGATTGTCTCAATATCTCTTACAGGGTTGACAGAACCATCAACGTGAACAATATTAGAGTCCTCAAAACATCTGACAACGTGAACGATTGCATCAACTTCTCTTATATTAGCAAGGAACTGGTTACCAAGACCTTCACCTTTAGAAGCACCCTTAACAAGACCAGCTATATCAACGAATTCGATAACGGCAGGTGTAATCTTTGCTGAATTATAAAGTGCTGCAAGCTTATCAAGTCTTTCATCTGGTACGGCAACAATTCCTACATTAGGGTCTATTGTACAGAATGGATAATTGGCTGATTCTGCTCCAGCCTTAGTTAAAGAATTAAAAAGTGTACTCTTTCCAACATTAGGAAGACCAACTATTCCAAGTTTCATATATTCTCCTCATTTCCAACATAAATGTGTATCATATGCAGATTTATGTTTAGTAAATATACGCAGTAACGCAACCTGTATTTTAACATATCTTTTCCTAAAGCTCAACTAATTACATACAATCAGATGGTGTGAGTGTTAAAATTACTATTTTTATGTGTATATACATATGATTGTATATTTTACGGGCATAATATAGTGCAAAAGTTTAAAAAAATTTTATAAATTAGTGGAAAACACTTGTATTTTGCACAAAATCAGTATAGAATTGTTCTCAAAGTGGAGAAAAGTGGTAGCAAGTGGTTACAAGTGGGGGAAAGGAGGAACGATTGCTATGTTTATGGGCGAATATGGACATACAATAGATGCCAAAGGCAGAATAATCGTTCCTGCGAAGTTCCGCGAAAGCCTTGGGGATAATTTTATTATCACTAAGGGACTTGATAACTGTTTATTTGTATACACTAATGAAGAGTGGCAGAGATTCGAGGAGAAGCTTAAGACACTGCCTCTTACTAATAAGAATGCCAGAACATTTACAAGATTCTTTCTTGCAGGAGCAGCAGATGTCGAATTAGACAAGCAGGGAAGAATTCTTATACCATCTGTATTAAGAGAGTTTGCTTCGTTACAGAAGGATGTAGTATTTGTAGGTGTTGGAAGCAGGATAGAGATATGGAGTAAAGAAAGCTGGAATGACAGTATAAGCAATTATGATGACAATATGGACGAGGTCGCAGAGAATATGGACAGTCTGGGATTCACCATATAATTAATTGCTGATATAGCAGGCGGAAAGGAGATTAGTATGGAGTTTAAGCATAAGTCAGTTCTTTTATATGAGACGGTAGATGAATTGAATATTAAACCCGATGGCATATATGTTGACGGAACTCTTGGCGGCGGCGGACATTCATACGAAATCGCAGGAAGACTTTCCGAGGGTGGAAGATTGATAGGAATAGATCAGGACGAAGATGCCATAAAGGCAGCAAGTAAGAGATTAGAACCATATATGGACAGGGTTACAATCGTAAGAAATAATTACTGTAATATGGACAAAGTCCTTGATGAGTTAGGAATAGATAAAGTTGATGGAATTATGCTGGATCTGGGTGTTTCATCATATCAGTTAGATGCGGCTGACAGAGGGTTTACATATAATGTGGACACTGCACTTGATATGAGAATGGATCAAAGACAGGAGATTACAGCTAAAGATATTGTTAATGAATACAGCGAATTTGATCTTTACAGAATAATAAGAGATTATGGTGAGGACAGGTTTGCTAAGAATATAGCTAAGCATATAGTGGCTGCAAGACAGGAAAAGCCAATTGAGACAACATTTGAGCTTAACGATATTATAAAGGCAGCTATACCTATGAAGGTAAGGGCGACAGGTGGACATCCATCTAAGAGAACTTATCAGGCTATAAGAATTGAACTTAATAAAGAATTGGAAGTGCTAGAGAATTCCATAGATATGATGATTGACAGGCTTAAGCCAGAAGGAAGACTTTGCATAATAACATTTCATTCTTTAGAAGACAGAATAGTAAAGACAAGGTTTAGGAATAACGAGAATCCTTGTACCTGTCCACCAAGCTTTCCTGCGTGTGTGTGTGGTAAAGTACCGAAGGGCAGGGTGATTACAAGAAAGCCTGTAGTTCCAACAGATGAAGAGATTAATGAAAATAGCAGATCAAAGAGTTCTAAGTTAAGAGTATTTGAAAGGGTATAATGGGAGGTAGTGTAAAGTGGAAAAGAGAAGTAGAGCAGAGTACAGAAGAAATTCAAGAAATGTAAGCAAAGTGCCGTATGAATATGGTAGTGCGGTAAGACAATTAAATATCGCTGAACCACTTAAAACCCCAGATGAATCCCAGCAGACACAGAAGGAAATCAACAGAGAAATAAGAAGGCAGAGACAGAAGCAGATAAGACGCAATAATAAGATTAATCTTATGTATACAGTTGCAGTTGCGAGTGTTGCTGCAGTTGTCTTCTTTATATGTTATCAGTACCTTAATGTTCAGGCAGCAGCTAAGACTAATTCAGATATGATAGCTGAGTTAAAGAGCGAGCTTAGCACATTAAAGGAGAATAATGACGTATTAGAGTCAGATATTAATGCAAGCATAGATTATGATGCTATATATGATACAGCAGTTAATGAATTAGGAATGGTGTATCCAGAAAAGAAGCAGGTTATTACATACGATTCTAAAGAGAGCGAATATGTAAAGCAGTATAAAGATGTTCCTGAAAGCAATTAATATTCAGGTAAAATAATATAATAAGAGGTACTTATGGTAAGCGATGAACAGTTAAAAAAGAATAAGTACAGAAGAAAAAAAGTTATGCTTAAACGTGTTCACACCAAAGGAATGGTTGCACTTGTAATGGTAGTAGTAATTCTTATGGCATTAGGTGGACAGGTATTCAGAATTAATTATACACACGGAGAGACATATGCGAAGGCAGTGTTAGATCACCAGACATATACATCAACAGAACTACCTTATAAGAGAGGTCAGATATTAACTGGTGATGGAACTGTGCTTGCATACAGTGAGAGAGTATATAATCTTATATTAGATGTCAAGCTTATGCTTTCAGACGTAGAATATAAAGAACCTACATTATCAGCTCTTTGTAAATATTTTAATTTAAACAGAAGTGAGCTTGAGCAAAAGGTGAGTGAGAATTCACAGAGCAGGTATCAGAAGCTTTTATCAAACCTTACTACAGATCAGATAGCAGATTTTAAAAATCTTATGGCAGATTCAACTGAGGGAAAGAATATTAAAGGTGTATGGTTTGAGGACAGCTATATAAGAAAATATCCTCTTGGAACATTTGCAAGTGATGTTGTTGGATTTGCGAGTGCCACTAATGGTGGTGAACTTGGAATTGAAAGCCAGTATGATGAGGAATTAACTGGTACCAATGGAACAACATATAGCTATGTAGATGAGGGACTTGAGGTTACAGAGACACAGAAAAATGCTGTTGATGGCAATAATATAGTTACAACACTTGATTATAATGTACAGTCGATTATTGAGAAATGCATATTAGAATATAATGAAGAAAAGCCTTCAAAGAATACAGCAGTAGTAGTGGCAGACCCATCTAATGGTGAGATACTTGGAATGGCTAGTTATCCAACCTTTAATCTTAATGATCCAAGAAAATTAACTGGTATGTATACAGATGAGGAGATTAAAGATATGTCTGATGAAGAATACAGAAATAACCTGTATTCTTTATGGACTAATTATTGTGTATCAGAAAGTTATGAGCCAGGTTCAACATTTAAACCAGTAACGGTAGCCTCAGCTTTGGAGGAAGGTGTTGTAAAGGATGGGGATACATATGTATGCAAGGGCTTTGAAACTGTAGCTGATTATAAATTAAAGTGCCATGTGTTCAGTACAATAGGTTCACACGGTTCACTTACAGTTGAGCAGGCACTTATGAATTCCTGCAACCCATATATGATTCATCTTGCACTTGAGATGGGTAACAGCAGATTTGCATATTACCAGTCATTGTTTGGATTTGGAAAGATAACCGGAATAGATCTTCCAGGTGAGACAACAGGTATCGTATATGGTGACCGTATGACAACTATTGATGCGGCTTGTAATTCATTTGGACAGACTATTAATGTTAATATGATGCAGATGATGGCGGCATATTGTTCAATTATTAATGGTGGTATGCTTTACCAGCCACATATTGTAAAGAGAATTGAATCAGCCAATGGTGAAGTTGTAAAGGAATATAAGGCTAATCTTGTAAGACAGACAATTACAGCTTCAACATCAAAGCTTTTAAGAAGATATCTTAAGAATACAGTAGAAGAAGGAACAGCCAAGAAAGCAGGCGTTACAGGATATTCAGTTGCTGGTAAGACAGGAACAGCCCAGAAGGGTGATAGAAAGGATAACAAGTGGATTATATCATTTATAGGACACGCACCGGCAGAAAATCCTAAGTTTGCAATATATGTAGTTATTGATGAGCCATATGGAACTACAGGAACATCAGGAAGTTCAGCAGATGTGCTTACACTTACACACAATATACTTGAAAAGCTTCTTCCATATATGAATGTATACAAGGATGCCTCAGACGAATATGAGGATACAAGTTCAAGTCCTGATGAATTAACAGTTGATGGGATACCAGCAGGCACAGCTTCATCTAATTAAGCTGTTAAGTAATAATAAGTATAAGAATAACCCTGAATAAACTTTCATAATAATAAGTAAGTTTATTCGGGGTTATTGTATTAGTGACAGAAAGAATTAAGCTTAATGAAGATGAGAGATATGGTTATTTTGTAAGAACAAGACATAGAAAGAAGCTTCTTGTGGTTATAGTAAGCCTTGTGCTTATAATGTCACTGCTCACAGTAAGAGTTGGATATATAATGACTGTCAGGGCTGAATATTACAGCGTGCGTGCAACAGAGCTTCACGAGAGGGAGAGAGCCATAAAGGCTATGCGCGGAAGAATTCTTGATACTAATGGAGTTGTCCTTGCTGACAATACGACTGTGTGTACAATATCCGTTATTCACAGCCAGATAGATAAGCCGGAAGAAGTTATTAAAATGCTTTGTGACAATCTTGATATGGATGAAGCAGTTGTAAGAAAAAAGGTTGAAAAGGTATCATCAATTGAAACTATAAAGACCAATGTTGATAAGGATACAGGTGATGTAATAAGAAAAGCCGGCTTAAACGGAGTTAAGGTAGATGAGGATTATAAAAGATATTATCCTTATGATACGCTTGCTTCCAAGGTGCTTGGCTTTACAGGAAGTGATAATCAGGGAATAGTCGGACTTGAGGCTAAGTATGATGTATATCTTGCTGGCAATAATGGCAGGATACTTACACTTACCGATGCATGGGGTACAGAGATAAAAAATGCAAAAGAGGGAAGGTTAGAGCCGCAGAGAGGTCAGGATTTATATATAAGCATAGATATGAATATACAGTCATATGCACAGCAGTTAGCATATACAACGCTTGCAAAGAAAAATGCTAAGCGGGTGTCAATAATAGTTATGAATCCTAATAATGGAGAGTTGTATGCAATGGTCAACGTGCCTGAATATAATCTTAATGAGCCGTATGTACTTAATTACGAGGTGGAAGATGACGGCAGTTCAGGCAATAAAATGGATCTTCTTAATAATATGTGGAGAAATTTCTGCATTAATGATACTTATGAGCCAGGTTCAGTGTTTAAAATGGTAACTGCAACAGCAGCACTTGAAACCAAAGTTGTAAGTTTAAGTGACTCCTATACCTGTTCAGGTTCAACGCTTGTTGGTGACAGGCGTATAAGGTGTCATAAGACAACGGGCCACGGAACACAGGATTTTACGCATACAGTTATGAATTCCTGCAACCCTGCATTTATTGAATGGGGAAGAAGGGTAGGTGTAGACAATTTCTATAATTATTGCGGTAAGCTTGGACTTTTGTCTAAGACTGGAATAGATATTGCTGGTGAGGCTTCAACGATTATCCACAATAAAGAAAACGTTGGTGAAGTAGAGCTTGCAACAATGTCATTCGGACAGTCATTTCAGATAACACCTATCCAGATGCTTCGTGCGGCGGCAGCAATTGTCAATGGTGGTAACCTTGTTACACCTCATTTTGCAGTTAAGACAAGTGATGGTTCGGGGCAGACTTATAATGAGTTCTATTATTCTACAACTGAGAGCACAATTGACAAATCAACAAGTGATACTATGAGGGACATATTAAGGCAGGTAGTTGAGGAAGGCGGTGGAAAGAATGCATATATAGAGGGCTTTTCAATAGGTGGAAAGACAGCAACATCACAGAAGCTTCCGAGAGGCTCTGGAAAGTATATCGCTTCATTTATAGGATTTTCAAGTGTGGAAAATCCACAGGTTATTGCTATGTGTCTTATTGATGAGCCAGAAGGGGTATATTATGGCGGTACAATTGCAGCACCGGTCATAAGAGAGTTATATGAAAATATACTTCCGTACCTTAATAACAAGTAAGAAAATGCGTTAATAAAGCGTTAAAACAGTGTTTATCCGCTTTACAGATGGATAGGTGTAGAGTAAAATAAAGACAGTTGTTTAAAAAACGTATTATATGCGTGGTAATGGAGGAACATTATGGAATTAAATAATAAAAAGGTAATGGTAGTTGGTACTGGAATAAGTGGAATCGGTGCTATAGACCTTCTTAACAAAGCTGGTGCAGACTGTATTATATATGACGGTAACGAAAAGCTTTCAAGGGAAGATATATCAAAGAAACTTAAAGGCAATAAAGCAGAGATTATTATTGGAAAGCTGCCAGAGGATATAACTAATCAGGTCGACCTTCTTGTAATAAGTCCGGGCGTTCCGGTTGACAGTCCTATTGTTGAACAGTTTAAGAAAGCAGAAGTTCCAGTATGGGGCGAGATAGAACTTGCATATAATTATGATAAAGGCAGAATAATTGCCATAACAGGTACTAATGGCAAGACAACAACTACAGCTTTGGTAGGACAGATAGTGAAAGCCTATAATGAGAAGACATTTGTTGTTGGAAATATAGGTAATTCATATACGGGAGAAGTGCTTAATACAAGTAATGACTCTTATACAGTAGCAGAGATAAGCAGCTTCCAGTTAGAAACAATACACAAGTTCCATCCGGTTGTAAGTGCGATACTTAACATTACACCAGACCACCTTAACAGACATCATACAATGGAATGTTATTCCAAGACTAAAGAAAACATTTCTATGAACCAGACAAAGGATGATGTGTGTGTCCTTAATATGGAGGACGAAGAATTATACAGATTTGGAAGTGAGTGTCCAGCTAAGGTTGTATGGTTCTCAAGCAAGAGAAAGCCTGAGATTGGTGCATATGTTCAGGGAGATGATATAAGATATACAGATGGCACCACAGATGAGCTTATGCTTAATGTACACGATATGAACCTTCTTGGAACACATAACTATGAAAATGTATGTGCTGCTATAGCAATGACTAAGGCAGCAGGCATACCTGATGACATAATTGTACAGCAGGTAAAGAAGTTCAAGGCTGTAGAACACAGAATAGAATATGTAGCTACCAAGAATGATGTATGGTATTACAACGATTCCAAGGGAACTAATCCGGAAGCTTCTGTAAAAGCAATTGAGGCTATGGTAAGACCAACTATATTAATAGGTGGTGGTTATGATAAAGGCTCTGAATTTGATATGTATGTAAAAGCCTTCAAGGGCAAGGTAAAGAAGCTTGTTCTTATAGGCCAGACTGCTAATAAAATAGCCCAGACCTGTGATAAATACGGATTTAAGGACTATGTATTTGCTAATGATTTAAAAGAGGTAGTAGATATATGTGCAGCCAGCGCAGACAAAGGTGATGCAGTATTATTATCACCAGCGTGTGCAAGCTGGGGAATGTTTGATAATTATGAACAGAGAGGTGACATGTTCAAGCAATATGTCAATGAGCTTTAATTATGGCAAAGAAAAGAAGAAAAAGAAAGAATGGATTCTATTTTGATTACAGTCTTTTGTTTGTGCTTATATTCATTGTAGGTTTCGGACTTACAATGATATACAGTACAAGTTCTTACACAGCGCAGATTAATTATGGCAATCCGGAATACTATTTTAAAAGACAGCTTATATTTGACCTGTTAGGTTTTGCGTGTATGTTTTTTATAGCAAGATTTGTAGATTACCATATTTTAAAAAAGGCCGCTCCGTGGATATTTGTTATATCACTTTTAATGGTGTTAGCAGTTATTCCATTTGGACGTGAAAGCCACGGTGCTAAAAGATGGATATATATTGGTCCGATAAGCTTTCAGCCAGCAGAGCTTGTTAAGATAAGTGTTATTATTATGGCGGCGGCTAAGATGTGTGCGTCAGGAACAAAGATAAAAAAACTGTCACAGATAGCGAAAATATTTTTGGGCTGTGCAGTAATTCCGGCGGCTATGCTTTTTGGAATTACATCTAACTTAAGTAGTGCAATCATAGTATGTGGAATTGTGTTTGTTATGACATTTGTTGTATATCCTAATTACTGGGTTCACGGCGGAATTATTGGAATTATAATGGCAGGCTATATAGCAGGCAGGCAGTGGCTTAAGCAGGCTGTTGAAAATGGAGTCCAGTTTAAGAAGTTCCGTTTTACAAGACTTTTAGTATGGGTAGACCCTGAAAAGTACATAGACGGAAAAGGCTATCAGACTATGCAGGGGCTTTATGCCATAGGTTCTGGCGGACTTTTTGGTAAGGGACTTGGAAAGAGTATGCAGAAGTTAGGCTTCATACCAGAGTCGCAGAATGATATGATATTTTCAATAATATGTGAGGAGTTAGGACTGTTTGGTGCTGCGTGCGTTATTATGCTTTTTATAATAATGCTCTGGAGAATTATATATATATCACAGAACTCACCAGATTTGTTCGGTTCACTTCTTGCAGTTGGAATATTCGCCCATATAGCAATTCAGGTAATAGTTAATATTGCCGTTGTAACCAATGTATTTCCTAATACAGGCGTAACACTTCCATTTATAAGCTATGGAGGCACGGCGAGTCTGTTCCTGCTGGCAGAGTTAGGAATTGTGTTTAATATAAGTAGTCAGATTAGGTTAGAGAGATAGTTATGGCAAAGGCGAGAAAGAAAAAAAGGCTGTTCATAATATCTATTATTGTGGCAGCCCTGATAGCTGCGTGTGCGGCTGTCTATTTTGGATTTAGAACTGATAAGATAACATATGTGGGTAATTCCCATTATTCTAATGAAGAAATGACAAGCAGAATATTTGGAAATGACACACCAAACACTGTATTGTATACACTGTTTGGCAATAAGAAAAAGACAATACCTTTCATTCAGAAATATGATGTTGAAATACAGTGGCCAAGAGGTATGTACATAACAGTCTATGAAAAGGCAGTTATTGGTTATATACGTTATATGGGCTGTAATATGTATTTTGACAAAGATGGTATTGTTGTTGAAAGTTCAACAGAAACTTTTGAAAAAGTTCCTGAGATAATAGGTCTTAAGTTTAATTCAATAGTGCTTGATTCCAAGCTTGAAGTCGGAGATGATGAAGTGTTCAGGCACATACTTGATCTGACACAGAGCTTTGATAAGTATAATCTTGATGTTTCAAAAGTATATTTTGACTCATCGGACAATGTAATATTGTATATAGACGAGGTTAAGGTATACCTTGGAAAGAGTGATGATTATACGGACAAGCTTTTTGAGTTAAAACAGATGGAAACCAAATTTGCAGGGCTTAAAGGTTCTTTGTATATGCAGGATTATACAAAAGACAGTTCGTCTATAATATTCAAAAAAGATGAATATAATTAAAACAAACTAAAATGATGTGTAAATATTCAGAATTGTACGCTTTAAAGTTCAATTTTTAGTGAAATAAAATGAAAAAATCAGTTGATATTTATTGCGAAAAATTATATCATTATAGATAAATGTATAAGGATTGATTAAAGGAGGCAACAACCTTGGTAGAAATAATTAACGAATCAGATTCATCAGCAAGAATTATAGTCATCGGCGTAGGTGGAGCAGGTAATAATGCTGTTAATAGAATGATAGATGAGAATATAAGCGGGGTAGAATTTATTGGTATTAATACAGATAGCCAGGCATTACAGTTCTGTAAAGCTCCAACAGCTATTCAGATAGGTGAGAAGCTTACTAAGGGACTTGGTGCAGGAGCCCAGCCTGAGATTGGTGAGAAGGCAGCAGAAGAGAATGTTGAAGAATTAACAGAAGCTATCAAAGGTGCGGATATGGTATTCGTTACTTGCGGAATGGGCGGCGGAACTGGTACAGGTGCAGCTCCGGTTGTTGCTAAGATTTCTAAACAGATGGGTATCCTTACAGTTGGTGTTGTTACTAAGCCTTTCAGATTTGAGGCAAGAACAAGAATGACTAATGCAGAATCGGGTATTGAGAAGCTTAAGGAGAACGTGGATACACTTATTGTAATTCCTAATGACAAGCTTCTTCAGATAGTAGACAGAAGAACAACTATGCCAGATGCCTTAAAGAAGGCTGATGAGGTATTACAGCAGGCAGTACAGGGTATTACAGACCTTATTAATGTACCAGGTCTTATCAACCTTGACTTTGCAGATGTTAAGACAGTTATGTCAGACAAGGGTATCGCACATATCGGTATCGGTAATGCTACAGGTGATGATAAGGCTATTGAAGCTGTTAAGCAGGCTGTTACAAGCCCACTTCTTGAGACAACAATCGAGGGTGCTACACACGTTATTATCAACGTATCTGGTGATATGAGCCTTGTTGAAGCAGATGAGGCTGCAAGCTATGTTCAGGAACTTGCAGGTGATAATGCCAATATCATCTTTGGTGCTATATATGATGAGACAGCTACAGACAGCGTAACAATAACTGTAATTGCTACAGGTATTGAAGATGTGAATGTCAATACTGCAATGGCGAAGTTCTCACCTAAGGCACAGGCAACACAGGGAGTTGGACAGACTGTTAAACCAGCAGTAAAGCCAGCATATACATATCAGGCTCCACAGACACCAGTTCAGCCAGCAGGCGGTATGACAGGTGCACAGTCTCAGACACCACTTCCAGGACTTAAGCAGCCAGCCCCTGTTACAAGCAATGTGAAGTCTAATGGTATTACAATACCTACTTTCCTTCAGAAGAACAGAAAGTAATTAATATAATCATTTAATCTGACAGATAGGTTGTCGGTTCATATACTTATTGGGCTTATATTATTGTTAATGAAATATTGATATTAAGGAACGCTTCGGCGTTCCTTTTTTATGTAATAGGAAATTCCAATAGAATCCCCTATTACATAAAAGGCACTATATGCCGATGATGCACACTCGCACGAAGATGTATTTTGTCGCAAGCGACCGTGCTCGGTGCGAGAATGTGTTTCACACATTCTTTTTTATTTCATAGCGAATTATATTAGAAAATTAATGTGACTCTGTGCTTTTGACAAATTTTGCATATTAAGTTATGTATACTTATTTTCGTTGCAGGAAAGCATTTTCTGTAAACTATTATGCAGGGTATACCTGATTGTGCAATGGAGGTGAGAGTGAATTGTAATATACATTGATGTATTATTTGGAATTAATTATTGTATGGATTTGATTGTTATGGTTATGGTAAACAAAATAATGCATTATCATACATCACTGCCCCGTCTGCTGCTTTCTTCCACTTTGGGGGCAATATGGTCAGTCATTGCAATATGTATTCCGGATGAATATAGGCTTTTCGTTAATTGGTGCACATATTTAATCATCACTGGATTAATGCTTATGATAATTAATAGTCCATTAAATATTATCAAGGGAAGTTCAGGAAAGATTAATTGGTTTGCTATAAGGAGTTATATAAAGGACTTGTTAAAAGGCGTAGCGGTAATGATTGGCATAGCAGTATTTCTTGGCGGTGCGATACATTTACTCGTGTACTATACATATGTTGGCTTTGTAATAAAGAATATAATGATAAACAACAGGCAGTTGGTTATATATGCAGTCGTGGCGTATCTTATGCTCATCATACTGGTACGAAGCAAAGAGAAGCTCAATAGAAAAATGCAGATATATGTAGTAACAGTGGTTATTGGGGACGAACGTATTACATTAAAGGGAATGATAGACACTGGAAACCAGCTTAGTGATTATTATTGTAATAAACCAGTAAATGTTATGGATAAGAAATGTTTTGACAAGGTTCTTTCTAAGATAAATGATTACAGCAGAATAAGATATCATCTTATTCCATACAGGAGTGTAGGTATGGACACAGGAATGATAGAGGTAATTACAGCAGATTACATATACATATCCAATGATGTTAAGACGAAAGCTTATAAAAATGTGCTTATAGGATTGTCAGAGGTATGCGTATCACAGGCAGGGGAATATCAGGCACTTATTAATGGACATATGATGCAATAATGAGCACAAAGATGCTCATCATATGCACCCCCAAAAGCGTCACGGGACATATGATGCAATAATAAACAGGGTATGTCGGCGGTGCTTTCGTATTCCTGTAAAGACAAAAGAAAGCACCGTAGAAAAGAGGAGTAAGATAGTGATTAAAGTGGCAGTTGCAGATCGTTTTCAGCTTAAGGTGGTACCTTCTATTAAGAATTTTTATATGATGGGGACAAGAGAAGTTCATTATATAGGAGGTACAGAGGTGCTGCCAGCACCGCTTGATATTGAGGAGGAGAAAAATGTGCTGGCAATGTTAAAGACTGATAATGACGATTATGCTAAGAAAATGCTTATAGAACATAACTTAAGACTTGTTGTATACATAGCCAAGAAATTTGATAATACAGGTGTTGGAGTAGAGGACCTTATATCAATTGGCACAATAGGTCTTATAAAGGCAATTAATTCATATGACAGGGATAAGAATATAAAGCTTGCAACTTATGCTTCAAGATGTATAGAGAATGAAATTCTTATGTATCTTAGAAGAAATAGCAAGGTAAAAGCAGAGGTGTCAATTGATGAACCACTCAATGTTGACTGGGATGGCAATGAACTTTTGTTATCTGATATTCTTGGAACTGAAGATGATGTGTGTTATAAAGACCTTGAAAATGAGGTTGAGATGAAAGCATTAAAGAGGGCGATTGGCAATTTGTCTGAGAGGGAGAGAATTATAGTCGATTTAAGATATGGTCTTAGTGATAAAGATGGAGAGGAAAAGACACAAAAAGAGGTCGCTGATATGCTTGGAATATCGCAGTCATATATATCAAGACTTGAAAAGAAGATTATAAAGAGATTAAAAAGAGAAATGGTGAGAAGCTGTTAAACATTTTACTTGACAATCCGCTTGTATTCTAAGAAAATAGAAAGGGTATGGATTGGAGAGATAATAATGAATAATAAGAATAATACATCATTTAAGTGGGACAGAATATTCGGAGTGGCTTCATTAGCAGCTATATTAATATTTGCCGTAATGTTATATATTGACTGTGGAGCTTCGATAAGGTCAATTATGAATATAGGAAAGACAACATCAGATGAGGTAACTGATGATGGGCTTTTGCAGAACAATGAGGATAATAGCGAAGAAAGTAATAATAAGACAATTAACTGGTCGTCTAAGGCAATAGTCTGTATAGATGCTCCTCACGGTGGAAGTGATACAGGACAGTACGACGGAACTAACTATGAAAAGACACAGATGTTATCTTTAGCTGACAGCGTTAAGAATGAGCTTGAAAGTGCTGGCGTTACAGTTGTTATGACAAGAACAACTGATACATCGGTGGATTATACCAAGCGTATAGAGATATGCAATAACGCCAAAGCAGCGGCACTTGTGTCATTTCATAGGGATATTACTGATAAGTCAGGAAGCAGTAGGGGAATAAGTGCGTGGATTCATACCTCTTCCCCATCTAACTCTAAAAGCCTTGCGAGTGATATTATGGAAGAGTTAAATGGAGTAGATGTAAGCTTATCGGGAGTGAATACGGGTACTCCTGATAATAAGAGCAAAGATTATTACCTGAACCAGCACAGCAAAGTAGCGAGCTGTATAATAGAGTTAGGCAATATGTACAGCAGTAAGGATAATAAACTTGTAACAACAGATATAGACAATACAGCTAAGCTTATAGCTGATGGAATTATGAAATACTTAGAACAGGCAGGTTATACGAATGGCAGTAATTAATCAGAAGAACATAAGAAATTTTTGTATTATAGCACATATTGACCACGGCAAGTCAACTCTTGCCGACAGAATTATAGAAAAGACAGGACTTCTTACAAGCAGGGAAATGCAGGAGCAGGTTCTTGATAATATGGATATTGAGAGGGAGAGGGGAATTACAATAAAGTCGCAGACAGTAAGAACTGTATACAGGGCTCAGGACGGCGAAGAATATATATTCAATCTTATTGATACTCCGGGTCACGTTGACTTTAACTATGAGGTATCAAGGGCACTTGCGGCTTGTGATGGTGCTGTACTTGTAGTAGATGCGGCACAGGGCATAGAGGCACAGACACTTGCCAATGTATACCTTGCACTTGACCACGACTTAGAGGTATTTCCTGTTATTAATAAGATTGATCTTCCAAGTGCAGAACCAGACAGAGTCAAAGATGAGATTGAGGATATTATTGGAATAGAGGCTCAGGACGCTCCGTTAATTTCAGCAAAGAACGGAATTAATATTGAAGAGGTTCTTGAACAGATTGTAACTAAGATTCCGGCACCATCAGGAGATGCTTCCTCACCACTTTCAGCGCTTATATTTGATTCGTTATATGATGCATATAAGGGTGTTATCATATTTGTAAGAATTAAAGAAGGTACTGTCAAGAAGGGTACTAAGATAAGAATGATGGCAACCGGAGCAGTAGAAGAAGTAGTTGAGGTAGGTTACTTCGGAGCTGGTCAGTTCATACCTTGCGATGAATTAAGTGCAGGTATGGTTGGATATATTACAGCAAGTATTAAAAATGTTCAGGATACGAGAGTTGGTGATACTGTTACAGATAATGACAGACCTGTATCAGAGCCGCTTCCAGGTTATAAGAAGGTCAACCCTATGGTGTACTGCGGTCTGTATCCAGCAGACGGTGCAAAATATCAGGATCTAAGAGAAGCATTGGAGAAGCTTCAGCTTAATGATGCTTCACTCCAGTTTGAGCCTGAGACATCTATAGCACTTGGTTTTGGTTTCAGATGTGGTTTCTTAGGGCTTTTGCATCTTGAGATTATACAGGAAAGACTTGAGAGAGAATATAACCTTGACCTTGTAACAACAGCACCGGGAGTTATATATAAAGTCCATAAGACTAATGGTGAAGTTATAGACCTTACTAATCCGTCTAATATGCCTGATCCATCAGAGATAGACTATATGGAAGAACCTATGGTAAGTGCTGAGATTATGGTTACAACCGAATTTGTTGGACCTATTATGAAACTTTGCCAGGAACGCCGTGGTGTATACAACGGTATGGAATATATAGAACAGACAAGAGCACTGCTTAAGTATGACCTTCCGCTTAATGAGATAATATATGACTTCTTTGATGCGTTAAAGTCACGCTCAAGAGGTTACGCTTCATTTGACTATGAAATGAAGGGATATGAGAGGTCTAACCTTGTTAAGCTTGATATTCTTATCAACAAGGAAGAAGTGGATGCACTTTCATTTATTGTATTTGCAGGAAGTGCGGAGGAACGTGGAAGAAAGATGTGCGAGAAGCTTAAGCAGGAAATTCCTAGACAGCAGTTTGAGATTCCTATTCAGGCGGCTATCGGAAGCAGGGTTATAGCAAGGGAAACTGTTAAGGCACTTCGTAAGGATGTACTTGCCAAGTGTTACGGTGGAGATATTTCCCGTAAGAAGAAGCTTCTTGAAAAGCAGAAGGAAGGAAAGAAGAGAATGCGTCAGATTGGTAACGTAGAGATACCACAGAAAGCATTTATGAGTGTATTAAAGTTAGATGAAGAATAATAACGAACTGGGGATATATATACATATCCCCTTTTGTATGCAAAAATGTATATATTGTGATTTCTTATCTGCACCAGCAGATGATAAGACGAAAAGCAGTTATGTTAAAGCTTTAATTAATGAGATAGCATTAAGTGAGGCTGGTCTTGATAAAAATGTAACTTCAATATTTATCGGTGGTGGAACTCCGTCAGCAATAAATGCTGAATATATTAAAGATATATTAGAGGCTGTAAAGCAAAGATATCGTGTTGATGGCAATGCAGAGATAACAATAGAATGTAATCCAGGTACAATAAATAGTGAAAAAGCATACATTTACAGGGAAGCTGGGATTAACAGAATAAGCTTTGGATTGCAGAGCACTGATGATAAAGAGCTTCGTATGCTTGGAAGAATTCATACATTTGAACAGTTTAAGAACAGCCTTGCCATAGCAAGGAATGCAGGCTTTACTAATATCAATATAGACCTTATGTCAGCACTTCCGGGTCAGACCATAGAAAGCTTTACCAGAGTGCTAAAGGAGGCTGTATCACTTAATACAGAGCATATATCTGTATACAGTCTTATAATAGAAGAAGGCACAAGGCTGTATGATAACATAGACAATTATCCGGATATTCCTGATGATGATGACGACAGGAAAATGTATGCACTTACTAAAGAGATATTAGGTCAGGCAGGTTATGAAAGATACGAAATATCCAATTATGCCAAGGCAGGTTATGAATGTAAGCATAATCTTAAATATTGGGATAGAACCGATTATATCGGTTTTGGAATTGGTGCAGCTTCATTATGTAATCATAAAAGGTATACTAACATCAGCGATATTAATAATTATATTAAGGCATTATGTGTGGAATATGCTGATAATAAAGAAAGCAATAAAGAGTGTATTGTGGAAAATATAAAGAATATCCAAGAGACTCTTAAGAATTCTTTAGAAATAAAGAATAACTGTCAGGACCTTAAAGAAAATATAGAGGTTCTCACGCTGGAAGATGAGATGGCTGAATATATGTTTCTTGGTTTAAGAAAGTCTGCTGGGATTGATATATGTGATTTTAAAGATATATTTGGAAAAGATATATACAGTGTATATAAAGAGCAGATAAAAGATAATATAGCAAAAGGTCTTTTGTGGCAGAATGGTACAAGAATAGCGCTTACAGACAGAGGCATAGATATAAGCAATACTGTTATGTCTGATTTTGTGTAGAAATAAATATGCGTGGTGCTTATCGTCTGGATGGCGGTAAGCACCACGCATATTTTATAACTCTGAAAAATTCAGTCAGGTAATTTAATTGACAGTATAGTTATATAATATATTATGCGGTTAATTCCTTAATAAAAGTTCTAGGTGTAATGCCTGTGTAAGCCTTGAATTCCCTCTGGAAATGTGCCTGGTCAGAATATCCGGCATTGGCAATATAATCACTGTTTTCTTTGTATGGGTCATTTATAATATCAGATATGATTTTCTGAAATCTGATATTCTTGCAGTAATCTTTAGGACCTGCACCATATGCCGATTTGAATAATCTGTTAATGTGCCGTTCAGAGTACCCTGACATTTCGGATAAATCAGATATATGAATATTGCCGGAAGCTTTCTTTATCTCATTAGCCATATGTATGATATTGTCAGGGACAGCTATATATTTTTTGCTGTCATTAAGGAAACATATTAAAGCTTCAAGCTGTCCGTCAAAATCTTCGGCTTGGATTAATTCAGATATAAGTCTGTATTCAAAAGACTCTGTGGCAGGTTCGTATTCAAATACCTGATTGGCAATTGAAGCTGGAAGCACGCTGTCATCAACGGATGGTGCAAAATAACAGCCCTTATCTGCAAAACGAATTCCAAAATAATAATCAAACTCTCCAAAAGTATAGTCAAAACGTCTGCTTACTGGTCCAATACAGTAGAAGGAAGAATTGCTGTTATTCTTATTATATCCTATTATCCATTCTGCACTAGAGCATGGAATAAGAGTGGATACTTTCCTACTTGCAGAGCCGGTGGTGTTGTCTATGGCGTATACAAGCATAGTCTGTGGCATGGTTATATATTTGTAATTGATGTGCTGTTTACCATCTGAGCTGTTATATATTGCTGGATTAAATAATAATGGCTGGTGTAAATGTTCTTTCATAAGTACCCTCCTGATTTTATAATTGCATTAATTGGTATTATTATAATATCAGTGTCAAAGTCATTTCACTTCTGATATTATAGACATTAAAATAATGTTGATAAGTAGTATATTTGATTACATTTATAAAATAATAATAAAACAAATATTAAAAAAGTCAATAATATGTCCGATTTTTTCAATACTTATTTGGAAAGATATGTATAATTAAACACATAAATCAAACAGTTGATTGCACAAAGGCGTGTATCCATTATATATGGTTACACGTCTTTTTTTGTTTTATTTAACTATAGGAATAAAGCAGCCGTTTAGTAACAACTGTTATGATACCAGATGAAACCTGATCAACTTCATCAACCACAATAAAAAGTATTTGTCAAGGGTACATAAATAAATATTATGTGCCGGCGCGAACAGGGAGGAAACGAATATGGCAATAGAAGAATTAACAAGCTTGATAAGCGACCAGACATTTGGTATATGGTTTCTTATAGGTGCTGCATTAGTATTCTGGATGCAGGCAGGATTTGCAATGGTTGAGACTGGTTTTACCAGAGCTAAGAACGCAGGTAACATTATTATGAAGAACCTTATGGACTTCTGTATAGGAACAGTAGTATTCATAGTAATAGGTTTCAGTTTATTATTAGGTGAAGATTTATTTGGTTTTATTGGAAAACCTGGATTTGATATTTTTACAGCTTATGATAATTTCAATTTTTCAAGTTTTGTATTTAATTTAGTATTCTGTGCAACAACAGCTACTATTGTATCAGGAGCTATGGCAGAGAGAACAAAGTTCCTTTCATATTGTGTATATTCAGGTGTTATATCGGCACTTGTATATCCTATTGAAGCACACTGGATATGGGGCGGAGGCTGGTTATCACAGTTAGGCTTCCATGATTTCGCAGGTTCCTGCTGTATACATATGGTTGGTGGTATATCAGCTATTATAGGTGCTAAGATATTAGGACCTCGTATTGGTAAATTTGTTAAAGATGAAAATGGTAAGGTAGTTAAGGTTAATGCTTTCCCAGGACATAGTATTCCACTTGGTGCACTTGGTGTATTTATATTATGGTTTGGCTGGTATGGATTTAATGGTGCAGCTTGTACAACAATTGAGGATTTAGGTTCGGTATTCCTTACAACAACAGTTTCACCAGCAATTGCAACTGTAACTTGTATGGTATTTACATGGATTAAGTATGGTAAGCCGGATGTTTCAATGTGTCTTAATGCTTCACTTGCAGGACTTGTAGCTATTACAGCTTCTTGTGATGTAACAGATGCAGCAGGTGCAATAGTAATAGGTATTGTAGCAGGTCTTTTGGTGGTATTTGGTGTATGGCTTCTTGATTATAAGCTTCACATTGATGATCCGGTTGGTGCAGTAGCTGTTCATATGATGAATGGTATATGGGGCACAATCGCAGTTGGTTTATTTGCTACAAGCAAAGCCCCTGGTTATGCAATTGCTATTGAGAGTGGTGCGATTAAGGCAGAAGGTTTATTCTACGGTGGCGGATTTACACAGCTTGGACTTCAGTTATTAGGTTTTGCATCAGTAGCAGCATGGGCTGCTGTATGTATGACAATCGTATTCTTTGTAATCAAGGCAACAATTGGACTTAGAGCTACAGAGGAAGAGGAAATAAAGGGTCTTGATATATGTGAGCACGGACTTACAAGTGCATATGCAGGATTTGAACTTGGTACAGCAGGTATGCCAGATATAACATATGAAGATGTTGTATCAGTTGGTTCAGAAAGTATGGAAAATTCAGTTCCAGCTATGATTAAGACATCTGATATTCCAGATGAGAATAAGATTACTAAGGTAGAAATCCTTATGAAGCAGGAGCGTTTCGAAAAGTTAAAGAAGGCTATGAACGACATCGGAGTAACTGGTATGACAGTTACGCAGGTACTTGGCTGTGGCGCTCAGAAGGGTGCTCCAGAGTATTACCGTGGAGTTCAGATGGAAATGCAGCTTCTTCCTAAGGTACAGGTTGAAATGGTTATTTCCAAAGTTCCTGTAATGGATGTTATCAATGCCGCAAGAAAGGTACTTTACACAGGTCATATCGGTGATGGTAAGATATTCGTATATGATGTGGAAAATGTAGTAAAGGTTCGTACAGGTGAAACAGGATACGATGCACTTCAGGGCGAAGATGACTAATTCCCAATAAATTTGATTTAATATTACCCATAAAGATGTAGATACATTTTGGATATGACTGCTGTTAAGTGGCAGTGCGATATCAATAAAATGTGTCTGCATCTTTTTTGATTTTACAATTATTATAATATGCGTTAGTATGTCTATAATATATTAAAAGACAAAACGATTAAGTAATGTTTGGTATATTAAGCATTTTGTTAATAATAATATAATTAAACATAAAAGGCAGGAAAGGGATTAAGATATGGAAAGATATGATATAGCTATAATAGGAACAGGTCCAGCGGGTGTGTCAGCGGCAATAACTGCTAAGATAAGAGGCAGGAAAATACTCCTTATAGGTAATAACAAGATTAGTGATAAAGTGTCAAAGGCACATATAATAAAGAATTATCCTGGTTTTATTGATATTACAGGTAAGGAACTGTCACAGGCATTTAACAATCACCTTAAAAGTCTTTCAATAGATATAACAGAAGATATGGTGAATGCAGTGTATGCAATGGGAAAATATTTTCATATACAGGGCAAAAAGAATAATTATGAGGCACTTACAGTTATACTTGCAACAGGTGTAGATGTTACAAAGCCATATGCAGGTGAATATGAAAATCTTGGACGTGGTGTAAGCTATTGTGCTACCTGTGATGCCGCTTTATATAAAGAAAGAGAAGCGATAGTTATAGGATTTAATGAGGAGGCTTTAAGCGAAGCAGAGTTTCTTGCACAGACGGCTAAGAAGGTGTATTATATGCCTCTTTATAATAAGGATAAAGATATAAATACATTACAGGCAGGCAAAGATTCATTAAAAGATAATATTGATATTATTAAAGGAAAACCGCTGTCAATTGAGCGTAGGGAGGATAAAATGGTTCTTATTATGGAGGACAGAGAACTTGCGGCAGACGGAATATTTGTATTAAGGGAGTCGATGAAGCCAGCCCAGTTAGTTCCAGGAATTAAGATAGAAGATAACAAAGTAATTACAGATAAAAGTATGGCGTCTAATATAAAAGGTTTATATGCGGCTGGTGATATAACAGGAGTACCTTACCAGTATGTTAAAGCGGCAGGAGAAGGAAATGTGGCGGCACTATCAGCTGTTGGTTATCTTGCAGCTCTTAACAGGGCAGGGAAATAAGGAAAGATATAAAATAAAAAAACTATGTATTACATCAGGATTGGATAAGACTGATGTAATACATAGTTTTTTGTTCTAATATTAAATACTGATTGATATTATTTTGGGTTCATATTATTGATTGCTGCTCATTAATTATTAATTCCGTGGTGTACATCAGGGCTTGATGTTGTCAAAGGAAGGAATGTGTATCCGTTAGCAAGTCCCCACTGGATTATGCTCTCAACTGCATCAACGCTGAAGCTCTTAATATCGTGCTGTAATACAACGGATACATTATGGCTCTGGATACCATTGATTACATTCTGGTATACCTCACTTGTGCTTGTTGTTCCACCGGCATCGCCGCTTGATACGTTCCAGTCATAGTATTTATAGCCTTGGTCAGTAACATCTTTTGCAAGTTCTGTCATAATTCCTTTGCAGTATTTCTTGCTGACAGAATTAGAACTTCCACCTGGGAAACGTACTAATGTTGGACGGCTTCCAGTCTGCGAATATATAATATCCGACATTTCGTTCAAATCATCAAAATAAGCACCAACACTTGAATAGATCTGCTGGTAATTATGGGAAGCACTGTGTATTGCAACTGTATGTCCTGCAGCGGCTTCCTTCGCAATCATATTCTGATATCCGCTGTTTACATTGGTTACAAAAAATGTAACTTTTATGTTATATTTGGCAAGCACGTCAAGAAGCTGCTGTGTGTAAGCACCAGGACCATCGTCGAATGTAAGGTATACAACCTTTGAACCGGGATTGACAGCGGCAGAGTCAGCCTGCTTTACGGCTTCAACAGTTACAGTTCTGCCAATTGAGTTGGTGTTGCCAAATTTGTCAGTAGCTGTATATGTTAAAGTATAGTCACCAGAACGGTAATTCTTGACTTCACCAGATACTGTTATGCTGTCAGAAATGTCATTGCCGTGGGAATCTGTGGCAGCAGCACCGGTATCTTTGTATTTAGTTCCGGCTTTAATTGTTACATGGCTGTCACCATTGAGTGTGAGTGAAGGAGCAATTCCGTCATTATATTCAACAGTTCTTGTAACAGTTGTCTTATTGCCAGAGGAGTCGCTGACAGTGTAAGTAACGACATTGTCCTTTTCGTGGCGTGTAACCTTATCGGTAATATCACCATCATAATTGTCAGTGGCTGTAAAACCTTCTTCCTTATAAGCTTCACCTGTCTTAGGGTAATATCCCTCAACTGTGTTAAGTTCTATCACGGGAGCAGCTGTATCAACGACTTTAACTTCTCTTGTCTTAGTCGATGAAAGAAAGCCTTTCTTAGCTTTGTAATGTATATGGTATGTTCCGAGTTTAGAGCAGTCTACTTCGCCGCTTATTGATACATCAACAGATTTATTCTTAAAAGAAAGTGTATTATACGAAGCTGAAGCTCCTTCCTCTGTATATGTATCACCATATTCTATTGTTTCGTTCTCTTTTCCATTTACAATGATATTGATGTTAAATAAGGAAAAAAATAAAATTACAAGAAGCAATAGTACAACTACAACAGAAGTAATTACTATTATAAGCTTTTTGTTCTTAAGTTCTTTTGTAATCATAGGTGTTATCTCCTGACTTATTATTCTAACTAGAGCATTATATTCCTTTTTATAGAAAAAATTAACACTTTTTTGAAAAAATATTAAATTTTTAAAAAGATTTTTTTGGGATATATTTTAATAATATAGTAAAAATACTTTTGCATTCTGAATAATCAAATATTACAAAAATAGGTACAATAGATTTTAGATAATGGCTTTACTTTTTTGTCGAATAATACTAATATACATATATAGAGAGATTATTATCTCATATTTCGATTTAGGAGGTTATATAACAATGGCTAGAGAAAAACAGTCAATGGATGGTAATACAGCCGCTGCTCATGTTGCGTATGCATTTACAGAAGTAGCTGGTATCTATCCTATCACTCCTTCCAGCCCAATGGCGGATGTTGTTGACCAGTGGTCAGCAGCAGGAAGAAAGAATATTTTTGGTAACACAGTAAAGGTAACAGAGATGCAGTCTGAAGCAGGTGCTGCTGGTACAGTACATGGTTCACTTGCAGCAGGTGCTCTTACAACAACATTCACAGCTTCACAGGGTCTTTTACTTATGATTCCTAATATGTATAAGATTGCTGCTGAACAGCTTCCTTGTGTATTTGATGTATCAGCTCGTACAGTTGCTACACAGTCACTTAACATTTTCGGTGATCATAGTGATGTTTATGCATGTCGTCAGACAGGTTTTGCTATGCTTGCTGAGACAAACCCACAGGAAGTTATGGACTTAAGCCCAGTTGCACATCTTGCAGCTATTGATGGCAAGGTTCCATTCATCAACTTCTTTGATGGTTTCCGTACATCACACGAGATTCAGAAGATTGAAAAGTGGGATTACGAAGATCTTAAGGAAATGTGCCCAATGGACAAGGTTGAAGAGTTCCGTGCTCATGCACTTAACCCTAACAAGCCAGCTATGCGTGGTTCACATGAAAACGGAGATGTATTCTTCCAGCATCGTGAAGCATGTAACACAGTATATGATGAACTTCCAGAAGTAGTAGAAAAGTACATGAAGAAGGTTAACGAGAAGCTTGGTACTAACTACGACTTATTTAACTACTATGGTGCACCTGATGCAGACAGAGTTATCGTAGCTATGGGTTCTATCAACGACGTTGCAGAAGAAGTTATTGATTACTTAACAGCTAAGGGTGAGAAGGTTGGTCTTGTTAAAGTAAGACTTTACCGTCCATGGTCATCTAAGGCACTCTTAAAGGTTCTTCCTAAGACAGCTAAGAAGGTTGCTGTTCTTGACAGAACTAAGGAACCAGGATCACTTGGTGAGCCACTTTACCTTGATGTTGCTACAACACTTCGTGAAGCAGGTCTTAACGATATCACATTAGTTGGTGGACGTTATGGTTTAGGTTCAAAGGATACTCCTCCTTCATCAGTATTCGCTGTATATAAGGAATTAGAGAAGGATGAGCCAAAGAACAGATTCACAATCGGTATTGTTGATGATGTTACTAACCTTTCACTTCCAGAGGTTAAGCCAGCTCCTATTACTTCAGCTCCTGGTACAGTAGAATGTAAGTTCTGGGGTCTTGGTGGTGATGGTACAGTAGGTGCTAACAAGAACTCTACTAAGATCATCGGTGACCATACAGATAAGTATATTCAGGCATACTTCCAGTATGACTCTAAGAAGACAGGTGGTATTACAATCAGCCACTTAAGATTTGGTGATAACCCAATCAGAAGTCCATACTATATCAATCAGGCTGACTTCGTAGCATGTCATAATCCTTCATATGTTGTTAAGGGTTATAAGATGGTTCAGGATGTTAAGCCAGGCGGAATCTTTATGATTAACTGCCAGTGGTCAGATGAAGAACTTAATCAGCATATGCCAGCAGAAGCTAAGCAGTATATTGCTAAGAATAATATCCAGCTTTACACAATCAACGCTATTGATAAAGCTATTGAAATCGGTATGGGTAAGAGAACTAACACAATCTTACAGTCAGCATTCTTCAAGCTTGCTAACGTAATGCCTATTGATGAAGCTGTTGAATATATGAAGGCAGCTGCTAAGAAGTCATACAGCAAGAAGGGTGATGCAGTAGTTGAGATGAACTATAAGGCTATCGATGCAGGTGTTGATGCAGTACATAAGGTAGAAGTACCAGCAGACTGGGCAACAGCAGTTGATGATAAGAAGCCAGTTGAAAGAACAGGACGTCCTGCTACAGTTAAGATGGTTAACGAACTTCTTGATCCTATCGGAAAGATGGATGGTGACAGCCTTCCAGTATCTGCATTTAAGGATATTGCAGATGGTCAGTTTGAGACAGGTGCTTCAGCATACGAGAAGAGAGGAACAGCCGTTATGGTTCCTGAGTGGGATCCAGCAAGCTGTGTTCAGTGTAACAGCTGTGCATTCGTATGTTCACATGCTACTATCAGACCATTCATTCTTGATGCTAAGGAACAGGCAGAAGCTCCTTCACAGATTAAGCTTGCTGATTCTAAGCATGCAACAGACACAACAATGAAGTACACAATGTCAGTATCTCCATTAGATTGTATGGGATGTGGCGAATGTGTTACTGTATGTCCTAAGGCTGGAGAAGCTCTTAAGATGGTTCCACAGGAATCACAGGCAGAAGAGCAGCCAGTATTCGATTATCTTGTAGCTAACGTAGGTAAGAAGGATATTAAGCCAGCATTAGTAAATACACCAATCGGTTCTCAGTATAACCAGCCACTCCTTGAGTTCTCAGGAAGCTGTGCAGGTTGTGCAGAAACATCTTATGCTAGATTAATTACACAGTTATTTGGTGAGCAGATGTATATTTCTAACGCTACAGGTTGTTCTTCAATCTGGGGTGGTCCAGCTGCAACATCACCATATACAGTAAACAAGGATACATTAAAGGGACCAGCATGGGCTAACTCATTATTCGAGGATAACGCAGAACATGGTTTTGGTATGTATCTTGGACAGAAGGTTCTTCGTGACCAGGCTATTGCCAAGATCGAAGAAATGGCTGCATCTGATAAGGCAACAGACAGCTTTAAGGCAGCAGCAGCTAAGTACCTTGAGACAAAGAATGATACTAAGGCAAACACACCAGCTACAGAAGCTCTTATTGCAGAACTTGAAAAGGCAGCAGCAGATGGATGCCCAACAGCTCCAGAAGTACTTGCTAAGAAGGATTACCTTGCTAAGAAATCTGTATGGATCTTCGGTGGTGATGGTTGGGCTTACGATATCGGTTTCGGTGGTCTTGACCATGTACTTGCTTCAGGTGAGAATGTAAATGTTATGGTATTCGATACAGAAATGTATTCTAATACAGGTGGACAGGCTTCTAAGGCTTCTAACATCGGTGAAGTTTGCCAGTTCGCTGCAGCTGGTAAGGAAATCGGCAAGAAGTCACTTGCTGAAATCGCTATGAGCTATGGCTATGTATATGTAGCACAGATTGCTCTTGGTGCTAACCCAGCACAGGCATTAAAGGCTATCGAAGAAGCTGAAAGCTACAACGGACCATCATTAATCATTGGTTATGCTCCTTGCGAACTTCACGGTATCGCTAAGGGTGGTATGAACCACTGCCAGGATGAAATGAAGAAGGCTGTTAAGGCTGGATATTGGAATCTCTTCTCATTCAACCCTGCATTAAAGGCTGAAGGAAAGAATCCATTCACATTAACATCTAAGGAAGGCGATGGCTCATATCAGGATTTCCTTAACAATGAGGCACGTTATACACGTCTTGTTAAGCCATTCCCAGAAAGAGCAGAAAGACTCTTTGCTAAGTCTGAGGAAGTTGCTAATGAGAGATATCAGCATTTACTCAAGCTTGTTGATTTATACAAGTAATTGTAAATTAAATACCTGAGTAATTATCTTTACAGATAATTATCCGGATATTATGGTTATGAACCCCTTAACATATAATTTAATTGTTAAGGGGTTCTTTTTTAAACAAAAGATTGGAGGCTTGTATGAGTGAAAAAGGTGCATTAAAAAACAAAAAAATAGAAGTAATAGCATTGGTAATCCTTGCGGCTTTTATAGTTGCACTTGGATTCCTTGTATACAGGTATAATAAGAATAAAGATTTCATATACGAGAAACATTTACAGGAAAATGTTATAACAATTAATAGTGAGAACATAACTTTGAAAGATTTCTCTTATTATGTGTATGTTGTGGAAAAGAAGATAAATGAGATGGCGTTACAGTATAATCCTGATGATGCTAATGAATTTTGGAATACACATTTTAAGAATTCACTTGACAGTGTGTTTACAAGGGATTATGCTAAACAACTGGCGATAGATTTATGTGAGTATGATTATATAATGGAATATGAGTCAACAGTATATAATCTATATCTGACAGATAGTGATAAGCAATCGTGCAAATCAAATGCACACGATACCTATGAAGATATGTCTGAAAAAGCTCATAATAATACTAAGCTGACAGAAGACGATATATATAACATCTTGTGTCGAAAGAAGCTTGTTGAGAAATATGTAACAAGAGCTGCACAGAAGGTACAGGAAGAAGGCTTTGAGGGCGACAGTTCGTTGTTTAATTATGATGGCGATTTCTACAAAGAAAAGATTAAGATTAAATATGATGTTACTGAGAATCACAAGCTGCTGGATAAAATAACAATGGGCAGAGTGACGGTTAATTAGAACGGAACACTTTAGCGGACAAGGAGAAAGACAATGACAAAGGATATGACAAAGGGTTCACCCCTTAGATTAATTCTTGGATTTGCATTTCCAATGCTTCTTGGAATGCTTTTTCAGCAATTTTATAATCTTGTTGACACAATGATAGTTGGTAAAACGCTTGGTGTGTCAGCACTGGCTGGTGTTGGCGCAACAAGCTCTATCAATTTTATGATTATTGGTTTTTGTATGGGGATATGCAGTGGTTTTGCTATTCCGGTTGCACAGCAGTTTGGTGCAGGGAAATACAGTGAACTTAGAAAATATGTATTTAATGGGTATGTATGCAGTGCAGTATTTGCTGTTGTTATGACGATATTGTCAGTTGTATTCTGTGCTCCGATATTAAGACTGCTCAACACGCCGGATGATATATTTATGCATGCTTATAATTATATTGTGATTATATTTGCAGGTATTCCAACCGTATTTTTATATAATATTGTGTCAGGTATAATTCGTTCGCTTGGTGACAGCAAGACGCCTGTATATTTTCTTGTGTTGTCATCAGTCATAAATATAGCTTTGGATTTCATACTTATATTATATGTAAAGATGGGTGTTGCAGGAGCAGGCGTTGCAACTGTTGTATCACAGCTTATAGCAGGAGTTGGCTGTACAATATATATGTACAAGAAGTTTGATATACTTAAGGGCACTAAGCAGGAAAAAGTAATAAGTAAAAAACATATAAGCAACCTGTGCTTCATAGGGGTTCCTATGGGGCTTCAGTATTCGATAACAGCAATAGGAAGTACAATACTTCAGGCGGCAGTAAATGGACTTGGTTCGTCATATGTAGCGGCTATGACAGCTGGTTCTAAGATGTTTAACTTTACCTGCTGTCCATTTGATGCACTTGGTTCTACAATGGCAACATACGGAGGACAGAATGTTGGTGCTGGAAAGATAGACAGACTCGGAAAGGGTATAAAAGCCGCAATGTTAATTGGTGCTGTATACAGTGTTGTTGCACTTGTAGTGTTATATTTCTCAGCTGATTATATTGCACTTTTGTTTGTTGATGCAGGAGAAACTGCAATTATAGAATTGACAAGAAGATTTATAATGGCATCGGCATTGTTTTATATTCCTCTTACAGGTGTTAATGTATACAGATTCTGTATACAGGGAATGGGCTTTTCGGTATTTGCTATATTAGCAGGTGTATTTGAAATGCTTGCAAGAACACTTGTTGCAATACTTTTAATTCCACATATTGGTTTTAATGGTGCGTGTCTTGCCAATCCGGCGGCGTGGATAGCAGCTGATTTATTCTTGATTCCGGCATTTATACACTGTTGTAATAAATTGAAAAAGAGGATAGCTGTTGGCTGATGCATTGTGATGCTGGACTTAAAAAGTGTTGAGTTGTGGTATTAGTTTAATGCAGATATGTTAAGTGAAATAGTATATTTATTACAGAAAAGAAGACCTTGTTGATTTTTTCAAGATGGAAAAAATCAGCAAGGTCTTTTGAGTCTATTTAAAATAGCGGCAATCCGGGAGATTTCATTAACTTAAAAGATATAATTGTCTACTAAAAAATTCAATGATATAATTAAATTCAAAATGAATTATTGCTTAAATTTTAAAAGATGTCATGGGTGATGTATTGAAGGAATGTACTTATGTGTACTTTAAAAATAACAGTAAAGTAACAATAGAAAGGAACTGCAATGAATGATTGATATATATACAGAAAAATTAAATTCAAATGATTGGATACTTCAGAATGACTTGTATTTTAACCTGAATACATCTAACGAAGAAATGTCTCAAAAGGAAGTTGATTTGATTCGACAGATAGATGGGGCAAAGCTGACTCCAGATAAGCACATAGAAACAAAATATGGCTTAGGTACAATCCGAAATTTATCATCAGGCTGCAAGACATTACTTAATATTGTTAAGCATTCTGATAAGGTGGTAAATGTAGAGGAATGTGGTCCAAATGTACTTAAAATCATTTTTACTATGGATAATATAAAAATATATATGTCAAGACCAACCTTATTTGATATACCAGATGATACAGAAATGAGATTTAATGATTCGGATATAGTAGTTGGTGGTAGGGGCTACAATGCCTGGTGGAGTAAGGAGTATGAAAGGAGAGCGGCAGATGATTTATAAGAGTATTACATTTAAGGCAGCTCCATTTTCATACGACTTGGAATTTGATGACAGAATAACGCTTGTTGGGGGAGACAGCGGCGTTGGAAAAACAGTATTGTATGAAATGCTGGAAGATATAAGACTTACAGATGAATATAAGGCTATCAGATTATTTAATTATCGGTCAGATGATTTTCAAGAAGCAATAAAGCAATGCAGAGATAGTTTTATTGTGGTAGATAATGCGGATAATCTGATAAATGATGAAGTTAGAAAATTTATTAATTTTGAATTATCGAATCAATACATGCTTTTCTTACGAAATTGCGATGGATTGAATGTATCAGATAAGAGTTTTAAGGTTATAAAGTTTGATAATAATAAGATAACACTTGAAGAGGAGTTGTGATATGAAGTATTTGTGGACAGAAGATACTGGTGCTGGACTGCATTTCTGGAAATTGGTTAATCAACTTTTCTTTGATGATGAATTTGTAGTCGAAAGTAAGAAGGGTAATCAGGGATGGCAGCAGTTGAGAATCATAGAATTGATTTATCACAGATTGATGATGAGAAGGCATTGTAGTACATAGCTGGGTTTAAAAGATACTCAACAGAGCGAGTTATGAAGTCGTTGGTTGGCGAATTTACACAAAACGAGAAATGGTCTGTTAAGGGCTCTCTTATGGGTGAGTGCTGGTATAAGAACTGTTGTGTGTCAGAGCATCTGGATAGTCTTAGGTGTGGTAAGTCTGAGATTGAAGACGGGGATGAGAAGATGAGAATGTTTATATTGTCAAAAGAAGTACAAAGATTGATTTCCATTATAAATTAAAATAATGGTTGTGTGAAATTATAGTAGCTGTTGGATTGTTGGTTAAGGCATTTTAAAATATAAATAATAAAATGTGTAAATGCACATTTGGAAAGGAAAATATGACATTAGAAAATAAGCTTAATATCACAGACTCCACCGAACTTGCAAGAATGGAAGAAAAGATAAGTAAGAAAAAAGCAGTGGAGCTATTTGAAAATGGATATCTGGATAACTATAAAGCTGGAACTTTTGAGATGCTTACGGCAATTCATAAATATTTATTTGGTGAGATATATGATTTTGCAGGGAAAGTAAGAGATGTGAATATGGCAAAAGGAAACTTTCGATTTGCACCAGTGATGTATTTACAAGCTGCAATAGAGAATGTTGAGAAGATGCCACAATCAACATTTGATGAAATTGTTGAAAAATATGTTGAAATGAATATAGCACATCCTTTTCGTGAAGGTAATGGGCGAAGTACGAGGATATGGCTTGATTTAATTCTGAAGAAAGAGTTGAACAAAGTTGTTGATTGGAGTCTTGTAGATAAGGAAGACTATCTGTTGGCAATGGAAAGAAGCCCAATTAAAGATATTGAAATTAAATATATTTTGAAACAGGCTTTGACAGATAAAGTTGACGATAGAGAAGTTTATATGAAGGGTATAGATCATAGCTATTATTATGAAGGCTATGTGATATATAAAGCTAAGGATTTGTAAATGAATACTCCTACCAACGGCAGGAATAATAAAAGAACTGCCGTTGCTGGTCGTTCTCTAAAATCAAAGGGAATTGTAAAGAATGAGCTTTGGTAGTTGTCAGGCTTACAGAATTAAATTGATAATTAAAGAATAAAATCACCGTAATAAGGTAATCATAATGTTATTAACTGGTGAAGAGCCTATAACTGGTCTGTTTTAAGGCTTGAGAAGATATGAAAGGATGCCTATAATGAGTGATTTTAGCTGTAATGTTAAAGAGAATATTAAAAGGTTGGAAACCAGTCTTAACGTAGAACGTAATTTTGATATACTTCAGAGAGAAGTAATAATTGCGGGGCGTAAGGCTGGCTTCTTTTTTATAGATGGATTTGTTCGGGAAGATATGGCTGAGAAGCTTATGCAGTTCTTTTATTCGTTGAAAGAATCGGACATAACAAGTCTTGATATATTTCTGGAGAAAGGTATGCCTTATACAGAGGTTACAAGGAGTGGAAATGTTGATTATGTTATAACACAGTTTTTGTCAGGTGTATCTATTATGACGATAGACGGTTTTGATGAATGTCTGTTAATAGATTGCAGAACGTATCCTATGCGTTCAGTATCAGAGCCGTGGAAAGACAGGGTGTTAAGAGGTTCAAGGGATGGTTTTGTGGAAACACTTGTATCTAATGCGGCACTTTTAAGAAGAAGGATACGTGACCCAAGATTCTCTATGGAATTATATGGAGTTGGCAGACGTTCACGTTCAGATGTTGCGATATGTTATATATCTGACTCTGTTGACCAGAGTGTTCTTAATAGAATGAGAAAGCTTATACAATCAATAGATGTGGATGCACTCACTATGAATATAGAAAGTCTTGCGGAGTGTATGTTTACACATAAGTGGATTAACCCATTTCCAAAGTTTAAATACTCGGAACGCCCTGATACTGCGACAGCAGCCATACTTGACGGGAATATTGTAATTATGGTAGACAATTCTCCCGCAGTTATGATAATTCCAGCCTCTATCTTTGATATTATAGAGGAAGCGGATGATTTTAACTTTTCACCAATGATTGGCTCATATCTTAGAATTACAAGATTTTTCTTCTCTATTGTAACGTGGATATTAACTCCGTTATGGCTGCTTTTTGTAAACAATCCTGACTGGGTTCCTGAATTTATGAAATTTGTGCTTATAACAGATGATATAACCGTGCCTGTGCTTTTACAGCTCCTTATACTTGAGTTAGCAGTTGACGGTCTTAAGCTTGCGGCAGTCAATACACCTACTATGTTATCGACACCTTTAAGCATTGTAGCAGGTATTGTTGTTGGTGAATATGCAGTTAGTTCAGGCTGGTTTAATCCGGAGGCACTTCTTTATATGGCGGTTGTAACAGTAGGAACTTATGGACAGACAAACTTTGAAATGGGTTACGCATTTAAGTTCTTAAGGGTGCTTACTCTTATACTCACACAGATATTTAATCTTGGCGGATTTATTGCAGGAGTTGTAATATCTGTGCTTATGATAGCATTTAACAGGACTATAACGGGGAAGAGTTATATATATCCGCTTATTCCCTGGGATGGGAAAATGCTTAAGAGGAAGGTACTCAGGGTCAGACTGCCGCATAGTTATAAGTAGAGAAAAGATATATTGTTCTTGCAATTTTGCTAAAAATTTATATAATAGATATTGACAAAAGCTATGTATGATTTATTTGAAAGAATTGCCGTTTAATTGTATTTTATATTAGGATATTATATTGTTTGGATTAAATGAAATGTAGAATGTGAGATATCTGATTTAATAAGGTTTTGTGGTGATTAAGATATGGTTATATTATAATATGTTATAAAACATTTGTTGTTGTATAGTTTTAGGCTTATGAAATATGAGTGTTGACATTTATTTGTAGTTGTTATACTATAATAATGTTATTACCATTCAAAATAACATAGCAGGTTAAAATAAATTTTTAAACTAAATGATTACAGTTGCGTATGGCAACTAAACTAAGAAGTCTGAAAAGTAACATTTTTGGACTTTTTTTTTATCTGCAAATAAAAATAAAAATAATGTTGTTGTATATGGAGGAAAATGTTGAATATATGATATAAAAGGAGTATCATTACAATTGATAAACAGATAATGGTTAAGGATAAATATTGTAATTATGATGTTACATACAAAATATTTAGCAAAACTAATATGTAAACTCTAAATGAGTAAATACAGAAAATGAGGAAAATAAAAAGTAATATAATAATACAGGAGGAAAGAAATTATGTATAACATAGGGTTAGATATAGGAACTGGTTCTGTCGGCTGGTGTTTAACAGATGAGAATGGGTATTTGCTAAAAGTAAATAGGAAAGGTAATAATGGCAACACATATAGAAATAGTGCTTGGGGAGTAAGATTGTTTGAGTCAGCAGATACAGCGGCTGATTGCAGGATAAAAAGAAGTACAAGAAGGCGTTATAAAAGAAGACGAACGAGAATTATAGAGCTAAGAAAGATAATGTCAGATATGATAATGCCGATTGATCCTAATTTTTATGCAAGATTAGACGAAGCATTTTTGTGGAATGAGGATAAGAGCGATAAAGCAAAAGCACCATTTTTATTATTTAATGATAATGGATATGATGATGTTAAATATTACACAGATTATCCAACAATATATCATTTGAGGAAACATTTACTTGAAACAAAAGAGAAGGCTGACCCAAGATTTATATATCTGGCATTACACCATATGATGAAGTATAGAGGACATTTTTTATTTGAGGGACAGTCATTTGAAGCAATAGATAATATAGAAGATACATTTATAGAGTTAGAACATTTGGTAAATGTATATGTTAAGGAAAAAGAAGATACAGATAACAATGCCAAGAATAATGCTTTATATCAAGAAATAAAAAATTATTTGGCAGATAATAAAGTGAAAAATAAAGATAAAAAAGAATATATAACAGATACATTTATCAAAGCAGATTATGATAATAAATATTCAAAGGAACTTGCGGCGGCAGTTCTTGGCTATGAATTTAATGTAGGGATTATTGTTAATGATAACAGTTTAACAGATGAAGATGGTAAAGCATTGAAAGCTAAATTCGCAGATGCCAAATATGAGGAGAAGGAGGAAAAGTTAAGTGATACGCTTGGAGAAAGATATTATATTATTGAAACTCTTAAAAAGATATATTCGTGGAAGGTGCTTCACAGCATATTAGGTGATAATAAGTATCTTTCATATGCTATGGTAGATAAATATGAAAAACATAGCGAACAGCTTAAAGCATTAAAATACTTGTTTCATAAGTATACAAGTCAGGATGAATATAGTGAATTTTTTCATCAGGAAAAGAATAAAGAAGGTAAATATATAGTTAATTATGCCAATTACATAAAAGGAATAAAAAGGCTGAGTAATGAAACAAACAAGAAATACAATACAAAACAACAGTTGTATCAAAGCATAAAGGAAAAATTAGGTGAGAGGGCGGCAGATGATGAAGTTTATAAGAAGATTTTGGTAGAAATGGAACAGGAAACATTTCTTGAAAAGATAAATAATGTTGATAATTCCGCAATACCATATCAGTTAAATTTAATGGAGATGGATAAGATATTGACACAACAGGGAGTGTACTACAAAGAATTAAGGGATAATAAAGAACTATTGCTTAAAATGCTTACTTCAAAAATTCCTTATTATGTAGGACCGCTTAATAATAATAGCAATGGAAATCGTAATTTTGCGTGGATGACGAAAAAAGATGGGAAAGAAAACGAAAAGGTGTATCCTTGGAATGTTAAAGATGTTGTGGATATAGATGTTACGGCAGAAGATTTTATTACGAGGATGACGAATTACTGTACATATCTTCCTAATGAAAAAGTGCTTCCAAAGGAGTCATTGTTATATCAGAGATATATGTTATTAGAGGAGTTATCACAGATAAGAATAGATGGCAGGAAACTTAGTAAAGAAGACAGAAAAGCAATAATAAATGATTTATTTATTGGCAAGGGAAGGGTTAAGGTAAGCGATAAAGATTTTAAAGAATATCTTAATAAAGTTAATTATGTCAAGGTTAATGGCAAAGGATATGATGTTACAGGATACCAGAGCGATGATGGCTTTGCCTGCGCTCTAAGCAGTTATAATAAGTTCAGACGTATACTAGGACATATAGATGAACAAAATGAAAAAATGATAGAAGATATAATATACTGGATTACTGTATTTGAAGATAAAGATATAGTTAAAAGAAAGATAAATAAGCAGTATGCAGACAGGCTTAGTGCTGAACAGTTAAAGAAGATATTGAAGTTAAAATTCAAGGGCTGGGGGCGTTATTCTTCTAAACTGTTAAATGGCATAAAAGGTGATATGGGAACAACTATTATTGAAATGCTTGAGGATGCTGACGAAAGATTTGCATATTGCGATTATTGTCCTAATTTTATGCAGATTATTAATAAAGATGAGAAGATAAAGCAGATAATAGATGATAACCGACCTAGATATGATGGAACAAAAGATTTATTAGATGTTATACAGGATATGCATACATCACCAGCTAACAGGCGTGGTATATGGCAGACAATGAAGGCAATCGAAGAGATAATTGAATATATGGGTGAAAAACCACAGCAGATATATATTGAATTTGCAAGGGAAGATGACCCTAAGGCTAAGAATAAAAGAGCTGACTCAAGAAAAAGAGCTATTGATAAGGCACTTAAGAAATTAAAAGAGGATGTGGTTGATGAGTATAATGAAAAAGTATATAAGGAATTAAAACAATATGAGAAACGTTTAGATGAAGAAAAGGTGTATCTTTACTTTATGCAGAATGGGAAATCTTTGTATACAGGTAAAGAGTTAAATCTTAATGAGCCAGAAAATCTTGAGATAGACCATATAATTCCATATTCATTATCTGATGATGATAGTCTGGATAATAAGGCATTGGTATTAAAGAAAGAAAATCAGAATAAAGGCAATAAGATAGTAAAAGAAGCATTTACACAATCATTTTCTGATAGTGAGATGATGGATTACTGGAAGAACCTGAAAAAATCTGGATTAATATCAGAAAAGAAATATAATAATCTTCAGAAAAATAATGTTGATGACATACTTACGAAAGGATTTATTAACCGACAGCTTGTCGAAACAAGGCAGATCGTAAAGTCAGTAGCCAATCTTATACTCGATTATTATAATGAACAGATTGACGTAATAGAAGTAAAGGCTAGTCTAAGCACAAGTGTCAGGAAAATGCTTACATATGAGAAAAAAGATAATAATGGATTTTGGATAGAAAATAAAGATAATTGTATGTTTTATAAAAACAGGGATATGAATGATTATCATCACGCACACGATGCATATCTTGCTAATATCATAGGATTGTATATACAGAAGAATTATCCACGTTTGCAGAAAGAGCTTAATTATTCCCAGTATAGAAGAATATGGCGTAAATATTATGAAAATACAAAGAACAATAATGGAGTAAACTGGTTTGCAACGCTTGGTAAATTCAGCAGTAATAATGAGGAAGCAGACTGGTATGGTCAAGATATTATAGCCTATATGAGAAAAATATTCTGTTATAGAGATGTTCTTATATCTAAAAAGGTAGAAGAAAATACGGGAGCATTTTATAGTGAAACTAAATATCCAAGAGAGGATAAAGCAGGCAGCAAGCTTGTACCTTTAAAACAGGGCAATAATATGCGTGGTGCTAATAATCTTAAAGAACTTGATGCAAGAAAGTATGGAGGATATAAAGGTGGTGAAAAAGCATATTTTGTACTTGTAAAATATTGTATCGAAAAGGCACTGAAGAAGAAAGTTAAAAAAGAGTATCATATGGAATTCGTTGAAATACCTGTATATATTGCAAGAGGTATTAAAAATAAGGATATAAATCTTTATGATTATGTGTGTGACATTTTAAATGAAGCTAATAAAAATAGTGTTGCAGATGTTGAAATATTACGAAATAAGGTTCCTAAATACCAGATGATAATAGGAGAAAATGGAGAGGAATATTATCTTGTTAGTGCAACAGAGGTGATTAATTCAAAACAATTTGTGCTTGGCGGAGCTAATCAGCAATATAACAGACTGTTGAATTATATTAAATATGGTAAAAATGATAAATGGCAGTATATTCAGACAGAGTTATTAGATGAGCAGTTGATAGGACTATATAATTTGCTTATAGCTAAAATTAAAGATGAATACAAAGGCTTTTCTAAAGAAGCGGTTAGGATACAGGAAAATAATTCATTCGATAAACTTGATGTAAAGGATAAGAAAGAATTTATAGCAGAGATGATTAAGCTTGTTCAGCCAGACTCCGACTATCCATATTTAGGAAAGTATGCAACAGGATTGTCCAATAGAATGGGCCGAAAGACTGGAGAAAAAGTTGGTAAAAAGATTACGCTTGTAGATAAGTCAGTTACGGGTTTATACGAGAGGAGAACAACATTTGAGCTGGAGGACGATAGTAGTACAAAGTCACGCTAAGTTAAGCTATAAGAATGGGTATATGATAGCGCGGGGCGAAGATGTTAAGATGGTACACCTGAGTGAAATTAATACAGTTATAATTGATTCTACTCAGGTGTCAATGACATCTTATCTATTATGTGAGTTTGTCAAAAGAAAGATAAAAGTAATATTTTGCGATGAGAAAAGAAATCCATGTAGTGAGTTAATGCCATATTATGGAACATATAATTCCAGCAAGAAAATTCGTAAGCAAATGCAGTGGGATATGGAGTATGCCAAGGAAATATGGACATATATTGTGAAACAGAAAATATTAAATCAGGCAGAAATGCTTTCTAAATATGGATTTGAAACTAATATTAAATTAATGCAGTATGCAGAAGAAATAGAGACATTTGATATGACAAACAGGGAAGCACACGCAGCTAAAGTGTATTTTAATAGTCTGTTTGGCAAAGAATTTTCAAGAGATGATGTCAATTCAATTAATGCGGCATTAAATTATGGTTATGGAATTTTATTATCTAATTTTAATAAAGAAATAGTATCAGATGGATATTTAACGCAGTTAGGCATTAAACATACTAATGAATACAACCCATATAATCTATCCTGTGATTTAATGGAACCATTCAGAGTTCTGGTGGACGAAATTGTATTTAATAACATAGATAAAACATTTGATTCTGATTATAAGATGCAGCTTGTAAATGTTCTGAATAAGCGGATTAATTATTGTGGGCGTGAGTATTATGTTACAAATGCTATTCAGATATATCTTGATAAAATGTTTGGTGCGATAGAACAGAAAGGTTTTATTACATCAATGATATATCAATTTGAATGATTAGCAGATTTATGAGAGTGATGGTGTTTTTTGATTTGCCCACAATAACAGATAAAAACAGGCACGACTATAGAAAATTCAGGCAGTTTCTTGTTCAGGAAGGATTTATTATGATGCAGGAATCTGTGTATACAAAGCTTGTTCTAAACGGAACTATGGTTAATCTTATGAAGAATAAGATAAGAAAGAATAAACCACAGGAAGGTTTGGTAGAAATGCTTGTTATAACTGAAAAGCAGTTTAGTGGAATTGAATATGTGTCAGGTGGTGAACAGGAAAATATTGTTGATGGAGAGGAAAGGCTGATTATTATATGATAATGAAGATATTTTCGCTGGAAAATGATATAATATTTAAAGAAGAATATATTAATGTACTTCAAATTCAGGATAAAAAATTATTTACTAATGTCATAAACAGTCTTAATGATAATATAAACAATATTGAGGATACTAAAGAACGAATAATTATATTAGATAATGACATAGAGATTAAGATTGAAAAAGAAGTGCTGATGATTATTGATGTATTTAATATTGATTTTAATCAAAAGAAAATACAGAGTGCTTTGTATAATAAAATAGAAAAAATATACAAGCAGGAATTTGAAAGGATGTCAGAGTTCCAGACCATTTTTCAAAAATTACAGCTAAATGTATTAGATGTATTCAATGAATTTCCGTTTGAATTCAATTATAAGGAAAGTATCGGGATACAAGAGTATTTGAAATTATTAGGGCTTAAGATATCAAATAATAAAGGGAAAATAATAGATACGGTATTTTCATTGATAGATGTTGTTGAATATCTTTCTGTCGCTAAATTATTAGTATTTGTTAATCTAAAATTATATCTGAGTGATGATGAATTAAATGAGATATACAAATATGCTATGTACAAAAAGGTTAATATACTGCTTATAGAAACAGGCGAAGAAAAAGAACCGCTTGAAAATGAAAAAATATTGTATATTGATAGTGATTATGATGAAATTGTGTTGTATAATAAATAAAAATGTTACTATTCAAAATACGGGTGTGCCGCTAGCACCTGAAAAACTCTATTTAAGTTTTAGGAGTATGTTATTTTGAATGGTAACAAAACTATGAACAACAGTATGCTCACAGGCTTTAAGTTTTAGGAGTATGTTATTTTGAATGGTAACAAAACTTAGCCGATGATGAAATAACTAACATTGACGTTTTAGGAGTATGTTATTTTGAATGGTAACAAAACCTACACTACTGCATATAGGGCAGTATGAGGGTTTTAGGAGTATGTTATTTTGAATGGTAAAAAGCAATTGTTTTATAAATGTAGGGGAGTGGTTGTATGATACAGGAAGAGGCGATTATATTAGCAAGACAAGCAGAAAGAGAAATGATGCAAAACAGGGAAATTAAAGTTAGATGTCCCAAATGTGGAACAATGCCTAGAATTACAAATACACTTAGAGGTGAGAGGTTTGTTGTAAGCTGTGACTGCGGATATATTTATAACTGTGAGATTTATTAATCATAGTTACAGATAAGAGTATGGAATATAAGTAAATAAGTTTATATAATTTTTCTAATTAATTCCGCTTTTATTAATGGTAATTCCCAATAAATGTGATACACTTATATTATTAATGGAATTGTATTGTGATTTATTGATAATCTATGAGTGATGGAGGAATTATGAGCAAGGTAATCGGAATTGATTTGGGAACAACTAATAGCTGCGTGGCGGTGATAGAAGGTGATACACCGACAGTTATAACTAATAGTGAGGGCTATAGAACGACACCATCAGTTGTTGCATTTACCAAGAACAAAGAACGTCTTGTTGGAGATACAGCTAGAAGACAAGCATCAGTTAATTCAGATAGAACCATTTTCTCTATCAAAAGATATATGGGTACAGATTATAAGAAGAAGATAGATGGCAAGCCGTATACACCACAGGAGATTTCGGCATATATTTTGATGAAGTTAAAGAAAGATGCGGAGAATTTCCTAGGCGAAGAAGTTACAGATGCTGTTATAACAGTACCGGCATACTTTAATGATGCACAGAGACAGGCAACTAAGGATGCGGGTAAGATAGCTGGTCTTAATGTTCTTAGAATTATTAATGAACCGACAAGTGCGGCACTTGCTTATGGGCTTGATAATGGCAATCCTCAGAAGATACTTGTTTATGATCTTGGCGGAGGAACTTTTGACGTTTCGGTTATTGATATAGGGGATAATGTTATTGAAGTGCTTGCAACGTCAGGTGATAATCATCTTGGTGGAGATGATTTTGATGCAAGGCTTGTTAATTATCTTGTTGAACGCTTTAAAGAGACTGATGGAATTAATCTGTCTAAAGATGCTTCAGCTATGCAGAGATTAAGAGAAGAGGCTGAGAAAGCCAAGAAAGAATTGTCGTCTGCATTTAATGCCAATATTAATCTCCCATTTATTGCGATGGCTAAAGATGGACCACATCATATGGATATGAATATTTCAAGACAGCAGTTTAATGAGCTGACGGCTGATCTTGTTGATAAGACAGTTATTCCTGTTGAAAATGCTCTCCATGATGCAGGACTTAATAAGAATGATATAGGAATGGTGCTTCTTGTTGGAGGTTCAACAAGGATTCCGGCGGTTCAGGATAAGGTAAGACAGATTATGGGAAAAGAACCATCAAGAAATCTTAATCCTGATGAGTGCGTGGCACTTGGTGCGGCGGTTCAGGGTGGTAAGCTTGGCAACCAGCTTATGCCAGGCTCAGCGGCATCAGAGATTATACTTATGGACGTAACACCTTTGTCGTTGTCAATAGAGACTGTTGGAGGAATTGCAAGCAGACTTATAGAGCGTAATACTACAATACCTACAAGACACAGCCAGATATTTACTACGGCTGGTAATTTCCAGACATCAGTAGATATTAAGGTATTTCAGGGTGAGAGAAGATTTACAAGGGATAATAAGCTTTTGGGTAATTTCAAGCTTAATGGTATCAAGAGGGCTATGGCAGGTGTTCCACAGATAGAGGTAACATTTGATATTGATGCCAATGGAATTGTCAATGTATCAGCTAAAGACCTTGGAACTGGAAGAGAGCAGTCTATTACGATAACTTCAAGCTCTAATATGTCAGAGGAAGAGATTGAGAGAGCTAAGTGGGAAGCGGAAGTGTATGGCGAGCAGGATAAGAAGAATGAGGAATACTGGAATTCGCATATTGAAGCTGAGAATACTTTAAAGAGAGCTGAGGGCGAATACAGCCAGAATAAAAAGGTATGGGATAAAGCTAAGAAGAAGGCTGTAAAGGAAGCTATGAACCAGTTGAAAAGAATTGTTGTCAAGTGTAAGCCTGAGAAGATGAATGCAGATTTAGCACATCAGTTAGATGAGCTTAGAATTAATCTTGAAAATGTTTTGAATAATTAATGGAAATCTGATATTATCTATAGAGTGTTATTTTATAGATAATATCAGTTTTTTATATAGATGTATACAGAATGGGAGGCAGATAAGTGGCAGCAGGTTCGACATATGGAAATATTTTTAAATTTATGACTTGGGGTGAATCTCACGGAGAGGGACTCGGAGTTGTTGTTGATGGCTGTCCTGCGGGAATTTCTCTTTGTGAAGAAGATATACAGAAGTTTCTTAACAGAAGAAAACCAGGACAGTCAAAGTATACTACACCTAGGAAAGAAGATGATAAAGTAAGTATTTTGTCAGGTGTATTTGAAGGAAAGACGACAGGAACGCCGATTTCTATGGTAGTATATAATAAAACACAGCGTTCAGCAGATTATTCTGAGATAGCAGGCTATTACAGACCTGGACATGCAGATTATACATTTGATGAAAAATATGGTTTCAGGGATTACAGGGGCGGCGGACGAAGCTCTGGAAGGGAAACTATAGGCAGGGTTGCGGCAGGAGCAATAGCTGTTAAGATATTAGAGGAACTTGGAATAAATGTATGCGCATATTCATCAAGAATTGGCGGAATTAATATAGACTATAATAATTTTGATTTGAAAGAACGCGATAATAACGCATTTAATATGCCAGACAGTAATGCTGCTATGCAGGTTGAGAAGTACGCAGATGAGAAGCTGAAAGAGCAGGATTCAATGGGTGGAATAATTGAGTGTGTTGTAACTGGTATGATGGCTGGTGTTGGAGACCCTGTATTTGAGAAGCTGGATGCTAATCTTGCAAAGGCTATAATGTCCATTGGTGCTGTAAAAGGCTTTGAAATTGGTGATGGATTTGCAGCAGCAGACAGTACAGGAAGTACGAATAATGACAGCTTTACTATTAAGGACGGAAAAGTTGTCAAAAAGACCAATCACAGTGGTGGTGTGCTTGGTGGTATGAGCGATGGCTCTGATATAATCATAAGAGCGGCAGTCAAGCCTACACCTTCAATAGCAAGAACTCAAGAGACGGTCAGCAAATCTGGCGAAGATATAGAGGTATCAATAAAGGGAAGACACGACCCAATGATAGTTCCAAGAGCTGTAGTTGTTGTCGAGGCGATGACAGCAGTTACTCTTGTGGATATGATATTTGCCAATATGACATCAAGAATTGACAGGATAACAGAGTTTTATAAGAGAGATTAATCAGGATTATTTATTATAGAACAGAGTGATTAAGAGTTATATATTTGTTAGATATATAGATTGCATTTTATTAAGAGATGCAGATTATATATATTTGTTGAGAAATATAGGTTGTATATTTAAGGGCAATTAATTTAAGATTATATATAAGGAAAGAGAGAATATGTACAAGATATTAAAGACAGATGGAAGAGCAAAAAGAGCTGAATTTACAACAGTTCATGGAACTGTGCAGACACCTGTATTTATGAATGTTGGTACAGTGGCTGCTATTAAGGGTGCAGTTGCTACAACAGATTTACAGGAAATAGGAACACAGATAGAGTTATCCAATACTTACCACCTCCATGTAAGACCGGGTGATAAGCTTATAAAAGAGCTTGGAGGTCTTCACAAGTTTATGAACTGGAATAAGCCTATTCTTACAGATTCGGGTGGATTTCAGGTGTTCTCACTTGCGGGACTTCGTAAGATTAAGGAAGAAGGAGTAACTTTCCAGTCACATATAGATGGACATAAGATATTTATGGGGCCAGAGGAAAGTATGCAGATTCAGTCTAATCTGGGTTCGACTATAGCAATGGCATTTGACGAGTGTGCGCCTGCTAAGGCTGATAGAAAGTATATTATTAATTCAGTTGAGAGAACTACAAGATGGCTTGAGCGTTGTAAGAAGGAGATGAATCGTCTTAATTCACTTGAAGATACTATAAATAAGAGTCAGATGTTATTCGGTATTAATCAGGGGGCAATTTATGATGATATAAGAATTGACCACGCAAAGCGCATATCAGAGCTTGATCTTGACGGATACGCAGTTGGCGGTCTTGCGGTTGGTGAGACACACGAAGAAATGTATCACGTTCTGGACGAGGTTGTTCCATACCTTCCACAGAACAAGCCAACTTATCTTATGGGAGTTGGTACACCAGCTAATATCTTAGAGTCGGTTGACAGGGGTATTGATTTCTTTGACTGTGTATATCCATCAAGAAATGGACGTCACGGACACGTGTATACAAAGTTTGGAAAGATTAATCTTTTTAATGCAAAGTATGAAAAAGATACAGCACCTATTGAGGAGGGCTGCCAGTGTCCAGCCTGCAGGAATTATTCCAGAGCATATATAAGACATTTGCTTAAGGCTAAGGAAATGCTTGGAATGAGACTCTGCGTGCTTCATAACCTTTACTTTTATAATCACCTTATGGAAGATATAAGGGGGGCTATTGATGCAGGAAATTATAAGAGCTTTAAGGATGAAAGATTATATCTGCTTAAGACTTATGATAAGAAGTAATTAATTTAAAGTATATAATGCTTAAGAAGAAAACAGCAATAAACATTGATAGTAATATGTTTGTTGCTGTTTTTGTTTTATTTAAAATTAAATATGCGATTGAAAATTAAAAATAAACAAAAAAGTTGTTTTAATATCAATATTAGCGTATAATAAGTATATCGGAGGTGGGAAAATGAAGCTATTACACGTTAAAGCCAATAATTTTAAAAACTGTAAAGAAGGATATGAGATTGACTTTGTAGCTAAATCTAAAAAGACAGCAGAAGATAAAGAATATGAATTGCAGGAAGTAGCTGATGGATTGTATGTGTATAATACGCTTGCATTTATTGGAAAAAATGCTTCAGGAAAAACAACAGCTGTAGAATTGTTAGATGCGTGTTATTCAATACTTGGGGAATTCCGTCTTGAAGGCAGGAATTATTCATATGATAATGTTGAATTAATAATGGATTTTTATTATAATGAATATATATACAGATATGAAACAATATTAACCAATAGTGATGCTATAGGCTCAAAGGCATTTTTTACCAATCAGAAAATATACAAAAAGAAATATTACAAAACAAAACTAAAAAGTATATATGCAGATAAAGATTTTGAAGAAGTAAATGTTATAGGTGAATTGCCAGAGGATACATCAAAGGTGTTCTTCATATTAAAAAAAAGAAAAACCAGAGCAATATATTTTGATAGTTATGGAAAAGGCATAGATACCTATAAATTGTTATTTGCAGCTTTGAAAGATTACAATATATCATCTGATATATTAGGGACAGTTGTATCTATATTTGATGAGAATATTACTGATGTACAGCAGATAGATGAGCATAATTATTATGTGAAGCTTTGTGGAAAGGAAGAGAATATTTCAGATAAAGAACTATTGTACAGATTATCAAGTGGAACAACTAAAGGAATGTTATTATATATTCTTATGGTGGCATCGCTAAGAAACGGATTTGACCTGATTATAGATGAAATAGAAAATCATTTTCATAAGACGTTAGTTGAGAATATGTTAAGTCTGTATAAGGATAAAAGAGTTAATAAAGGTAATGCAACATTGATATTTACAACACATTATTGTGAGCTTCTTGATGTGTTTAATCGTCAGGATAATATATATATATCCAAATCATCAGATAAGGTATATCTCACAAGTATGTATGAGGGTTATAATATAAGAACGGAATTATTAAAAAGCAGGCAGTTTTATAATAATGTATTCGACACGGCAGTTAATTATGATGAGCTAATGAACTTAAAGAGGGAGCTTAGGGGATGAGATACTTAATAATGTGTGAAGGTCCTAATGAAAAAGAGATAATTAATATTCTGTTAGAGAATGATTGTCTTGGTAATAATGCATTTGGGCGTATTACAGAAAATGAACTTCTTGGTTTGACGGTTTATCACGCACGGCAGATTAAAAAATCTGGTATTGTACAGATGGAATTAAATATGTGTGCAGATGAGGTGGTTGTATTGCGAATAGGGGATAAGCAGAGTGATAAATTAGATGTTCCCAAAGAGTACAGGTCTAAGATAAAAATAGTAGAAAAGTATTGCACTAAACCAGAACTGGAAATTTTATTAATAATTGCTGAAGGACTTTTGGCGGATTATAATAAGATAAAGACCACAGTAAAACCAAAAGATTACGCTAAAGCACATATAAAGTTTGGTAAACATAAATATGATAACAGTTCAGCATTTTATAGGGAATATTTCGGGGAAAGACCACAACTGCTTATAGAAAGCATTAAAGAATATAAGAAACGTAATGGCTCACATAATAAAGATGAAAAGTATCTGGCAGATTTGCTATATTAAGGTGCATAAATATTTAAAATCATAAAAATGCTATAAATTTATCATTAAACAATGGACATATGACCACAATTAAGGTATTATAACAATATTGAGCCTATATGAAGGCAAGTAATTAGGAGGAATATATATGGGACAGCTTGGTATTATTGTAGTATATGTAGTTGCACTTGGTGCATTAATGTACTTTTTCGCAATTAAGCCACAGAAGAAACAGCAGAAAGAACAGCAGCAGCTTATGGACTCTATGGAGATAGGTGATTATGTTCTTACAACAAGTGGTTTCTATGGTGTTATTCTTGATATAACAGAAGATGATGTTATCGTTGAATTTGGTAACAATAAGAACTGCCGTATAACAATGCAGAAGAAAGCAATTGCTCAGGTAGAAAAGCCAGCTTCATCAGAAGAATAATCAGAGAGAATAATAAATCAGAATTAAAAGATTTAGCTTCCAGTGCCGGTAAATGGTACTGGAAGCTTTTTTGTGTAATGGGAAATTCTGATAGGATTCTCTGTTATACAAAAAATATCATATGACGATAATACGCGTCCGCACGAAGATGTGGGTTGATGCAAACGACCGAATACGGTGCGAGAATGTGCTTTTTCTATTTTGATAAAAATGGGCGTTTTGATACTGTCGATATTGTACAAATACTTGAAAAATGCACTATTATGGAGTAATATATTAACCAATAGCCTGAAAGTGGGTTAATAAACTTAAGTAGGGCGTTAGTACAAGAAGGAAAGGCAGGATGCGTTATGGATTGTAAAATAACTTTAATTCCCGGTGATGGAATCGGACCAGAGATAGTTGCAGAAGCAGTTAAAGTATTAAATGCAGTGGCTGACAAATATGGACATAAGTTCGATTATACGAAGATTTTAATGGGAGGCTGCTCTATTGATGAGTGTGGAGTACCTCTTACAGATGAGGCAGTAGCAATTGCTAAGGCTTCAGATGCAGTGCTTCTTGGTGCTGTTGGTGGCAACGTGGGTAACTCAAGATGGTATGATGTTGCACCTGACCTAAGACCAGAGGCAGGATTCTTAAAAATTCGTAAGGATTTGGAGTTATTTGCTAATATTCGTCCTGCATATTTATACAATGAGTTAAAGACAGCCTGCCCTCTTAAGGAAGAGATAATCGGCGATGGCTTCGATATGGTTATTATGAGAGAGCTTACTGGCGGTCTTTATTTTGGTAAAAGACACACAGAAGAAGTTGATGGACTTATGACTGCTGTAGATACTCTTACATATAATGAAGAAGAGATTAGAAGAATAGCAATCAAGGGTTTTGAAATTGCTATGAAGAGAAGAAAGAAAGTAACAAGTGTAGATAAGGCGAATGTACTTGATTCTTCAAGACTTTGGAGAAAGATTGTACACGAAGTTGCTAAAGATTATCCAGAAGTTGAATTAGAGGATATGCTTGTAGATAACTGTGCTATGCAGCTTGTTATGAATCCGGGACAGTTTGATGTAATTCTTACAGAGAATATGTTCGGTGACATTCTTTCAGATGAAGCAAGTATGATAACAGGTTCTATCGGTATGTTATCATCAGCAAGCCTTGGTAAGACTAAGTTAGGCTTATATGAGCCAAGCCATGGTTCAGCACCAGATATAGCAGGAAAGAATATAGCTAACCCTATAGCAACTATCCTTTCAGCAGCTATGATGTTAAGATATTCACTTGACCTTGATAAGGAAGCAGATGCCATTGAGGCAGCAGTTGCAGCAGTCCTTAAGGAAGGCTACAGAACAACAGATATTTATTCAGAAGGCTGCACAAAGGTCGGAACAGACAAGATGGGTGACCTTATAGCAGAGAGAGTATAAATAAAGTATAGACAGTAATGATAAATGTTTCCTGGCAGCATAATGTATAAAAACTGGATAATTAGTGAAGCAGTATAATGTATGAAGGCTTAACGAATATTGGAATAAGTTATGTATTTTATGTAAATATGCGAGCTAAGAGAACATTTTAACTTAAAGAATTAGATTTACAAGGAGAATAGTTATGGTAAGTGATAACGCAAGAAGCGGTATGCAGCAGGCGCCTGCACGAAGCCTTTTTAATGCACTTGGCTTCACAGCAGAAGAGATGAAGAAACCTATGATTGGTATTGTAAGTTCATATAATGAAATAGTACCAGGTCATATGAATATTGATAAGATTGTTAATGCAGTTAAGTTAGGAGTAGCAGAAGCTGGTGGTGTTCCAGTAGTATTCCCAGCTATCGCAGTGTGTGATGGTATTGCTATGGGACACGTTGGTATGAAGTACTCTTTAGTAACAAGAGATTTAATAGCTGACTCAACAGAATGTATGGCTATTGCACATCAGTTTGACGGACTTGTTATGGTACCTAACTGTGATAAGAACGTTCCGGGACTTCTTATGGCAGCAGCAAGACTTAACCTTCCTACAGTATTTGTATCAGGTGGTCCTATGCTTGCAGGTCACGTAAAGGGTAAGAAGAGAAGTCTTTCATCTATGTTTGAGGCAGTTGGTTCATATGCCGCTGGAACAATGACAGAAGAAGACGTTCTTGAATTTGAGGAAAAGGTATGTCCTACTTGTGGTTCTTGCTCAGGTATGTATACAGCTAACTCTATGAACTGTCTTACAGAAGCTCTTGGTATGGGACTTCGTGGAAATGGAACAATCCCAGCCGTATATTCAGAGAGAATTAAGCTTGCTAAGCACGCTGGTATGGCTGTTATGGATATGGTTAATAAGGGTATAACAGCAAGAGATATTATCACAAAGGATTCTATTATGAATGCACTTACTGTTGATATGGCACTTGGCTGTTCAACAAATAGTATGTTACATCTTCCAGCTATTGCACACGAGATTGGTTTTGATTTTGATATTAAGTTCGCTAATCCAATAAGCGAAAAGACACCTAACCTCTGCCACCTTGCACCAGCAGGTCCTACATATATGGAAGATCTTAATGAAGCCGGTGGTGTATATGCAGTTATGAAGGAGCTTGCTGATATTGGACTTCTTAATACAGATTGTATGACAGTATCAGGAAAGACAATCGGTGAGTGCATTGCTACGGCTTATAATAAAGATGAAGAAGTCATAAGACCAGTTGATAAGCCATATAGTAAGACAGGAGGTCTTGCAGTTCTTTCTGGTAACCTTGCACCAGATGGTTCAGTTGTTAAGCGCTCAGCAGTTGTTGATGAAATGCTTGTACACGAAGGTCCAGCAAGAGTATTTGACTGTGAAGAAGATGCTATTGCAGCTATCAAGGGTGGAAAGATTGTACCTGGTGATGTTGTTGTTATCAGATATGAAGGTCCTAAGGGTGGCCCTGGTATGAGAGAAATGCTTAACCCAACATCAGCTATTGCTGGTATGGGACTTGGTTCATCAGTTGCACTTATTACAGATGGACGTTTCTCAGGTGCAAGCCGTGGTGCTTCTATTGGACACGTTTCACCAGAAGCAGCAGTAGGCGGTCCTATTGCTTTAGTAGAGGAAGGCGATATCATAAGCATTGATATTCCAGGCTTAAAGCTTGAACTTAAAGTTTCTGATGAAGAACTTGCTGCAAGAAAAGCAAAATGGCAGCCAAGAGAACCTAAGGTAACAACAGGATATCTTAAGAGATATGCTTCGATGGTTACATCAGGTAACAGAGGTGCTGTTTTAAAGACACCAGAGGCATAATAAGTATATTTAGATAAAATAGAATGATAAATATAATGAAAGGAAGACAGACTAATGATATTAAATGGTTCAGAGATTATAGTTGAATGCTTAAAAGAACAGGGGGTTGACACAGTATTCGGATACCCAGGTGGAGCCATTCTTAACGTCTATGATGCGTTATATAAGCACTCAGATGTGATAACACATATCCTTACATCTCACGAACAGGGTGCATCTCACGCCGCAGACGGATATGCGAGAGCAACAGGAAAGGTTGGTGTATGCTTTGCGACATCAGGACCTGGTGCCACTAATCTTGTAACAGGTATTGCAACAGCTATGATGGATTCAATTCCAATCGTTGCCATTACATGTAATGTTACACTTCCACTCCTTGGTAGAGATAGTTTTCAGGAAGTAGATATAGCTGGAATAGTTATGCCGATTACTAAGCACAGCTTTATTGTAAAAGATGTAAAGGATCTTGCTGCTACATTAAGAAGAGCCTTTAAGATAGCTAAGGAAGGACGTCCGGGTCCTGTTCTTGTTGATATAACTAAAGATGCAACAGCTAATGAGTGTGATTACATTAAAGAAACTCCTAAGCCAATTGAGAGAGTTACAGATACAATCACAGAAGAAGATGTAGAAAATGCAGTTGCTATGATTAAGGCCGCTAAGAAGCCATATGTATTTGTCGGCGGCGGAGTTATTGCATCAGAAGCTTCGGATGAATTAAGAAAATTCGTTAAAAAGATAGATGCACCTGTATGCGATACACTTATGGGTAAAGGTGCATTTGATGGTTCAGATCCTCATTATACAGGTATGCTTGGTATGCACGGAACTAAGACATCTAACTTTGGTGTGTCAGAATGTGACCTTCTTATTACAATCGGTGCAAGATTTTCTGACAGGGTTACAGGAAATACAAAGAAATTTGCAAAGAATGCGAAAATTCTTCAGTTTGATGTAGATGCGGCTGAGGTTAATAAGAATATACATACAGATGCTTCTGTAATAGGTGATGCGGCTGAGATACTAAAGAGAGTTAATGCCAAGCTTGAGCAGTCAGAGCATACAGAATGGATGGAACATATCAAAAATTATGAAGAAAAGTTCCCTATGAAGTACAGAAAAGATGTTCTTAATGGACCATATATTATGGAAAAGATATATGAGATTACTAACGGAGATGCAATTATATCTACAGATGTAGGACAGCACCAGATGTGGGCTGCACAGCATTATAAGTTCAAAAGTCCAAGAACACTTCTTACATCAGGTGGACTTGGCACAATGGGATATGGACTTGGTGCAAGCATAGGTGCTAAGGTTGGCTGTCGTGATAAGGTTGTTATTAATATAGCAGGGGATGGCTGTTTCCGTATGAATATGAATGAGATTGCAACAGCTACACGTTACAATATTCCAATAATCGAGGTTATATTTAATAATCACGTTCTTGGTATGGTACGCCAGTGGCAGGATCTTTTCTATGGACAGCGTTATTCTGCAACAGTACTTAACGATCAGGTTGATTTTGTTAAGGTATCAGAAGGTATGGGAGCTAAGGCATACCGCGTAGCAGATATAGAAAGCTTTGAGAAGGCTCTTAAAGAAGCTATCGAGCTTAATATACCTTGCGTCATTGAATGTGATATATGCAAAGATGATAAGGTATTCCCTATGGTTGCACCTGGAGCACCTATATCAGAAGCATTTGACAGAGATGATCTTAATAAAAAGGAGAGTGCTAATTAAGCATCAGCCTTTTGGTATTAAAAAAAGTACAGCAAATACTTTATTATGATAAAATATTAACTTGACAGAGCGATTTAGCAGGAATAGAATAAATGTTAATAAATTTTTAATATATTAAGTTATTTTGAATATATTTACTTATGATTAAATGTTTATGATTAATTATTGAAATGAATCAGGAGGAAGAGAAAGTGGCAAGAGTTTATAACTTTAGTGCAGGTCCAGCAGTATTACCCGAAGAAGTATTAAGGGAAGCAGCAGATGAGATGTTAGATTACCAGGGTTCTGGTCAGTCGGTTATGGAGATGAGCCATCGTTCCAAGGTTTACGATAACATCATCAAAGAAGCTGAAAAAGACTTAAGAGAGCTTATGAATATACCTGACAATTATAAGGTATTATTCCTTCAGGGTGGTGCATCGCAGTTCTTCGCAGAAGTTCCAATGAACCTTATGAAGAACAAAAAAGCAGCTTATATTATCACTGGCCAGTGGGCTAAGAAAGCATTTAATGAAGCTAAAATCTATGGTGAGGCTGTTGCTGTAGCTTCCTCAGAGGATAAGACATATTCATACATACCAGATTGTTCAGATCTTGATATTCCAGAGGATGCAGATTATGTATACATCTGTGAGAACAACACAATATATGGAACAAAGTATAAGACACTTCCTAATACTAAGGGACATATACTTGTATCAGATGTTTCATCTTGTTTCTTATCAGAACCAATTGATGTAACAAAATATGGTGTAGTATACGGCGGAGTTCAGAAGAATATCGGACCTGCTGGTGTTGTTATTGCTATTATAAGAGAAGACCTTATAACAGATGATGTACTTCCAGGAACACCAACAATGTTAAAGTGGAAGACACAGGCAGATGCAGATTCTCTTTATAATACACCTCCTTGCTACAATATCTATATCTGCGGCAAGGTATTTAAGTGGATTAAGAAGATGGGTGGACTTTCAGCTATGAAAGAACACAATGAAAAGAAGGCTGAAATTCTTTATGATTTCCTTGATGAATCTAAGATGTTTAAGGGAACAGTTGTTAAGGAAGACCGTTCACTTATGAATGTTCCATTCGTAACAGGAGATAAGGAACTTGATGCTAAGTTTGTTAAAGAAGCAGAAGCAGCCGGATTTGTAAATCTTAAGGGACACAGAACAGTTGGCGGTATGAGAGCTTCTATATATAACGCTATGCCAATCGAAGGCGTTGAGAAGTTAGTTGAATTTATGAAGAAGTTCGAAAAGGAGAATGCCTAATGATTAACGTAAATTGTCTTAATAATATAGCTTCTGTAGGTCTTGACCTTTTCTCAAGCGATTATAATGCTAATGCAGCATTTGAAGAAGCAGATGCAGTACTTGTAAGAAGTGCCAAGATGCACGATATGGAATTACCAGATAATCTTCTTGCTATAGCAAGAGCTGGTGCTGGTGTTAATAATATTCCACTAGATAAATGTGCAGATAAGGGTATCGTTGTATTTAATACACCAGGTGCTAATGCCAATGCAGTTAAGGAACATGTTCTTGCAGCTTTACTTTTAGCTTCAAGAGATTTACTTGGTGGTATCAAGTGGGTAGAAGATAATAAAGATGATGCGGATATTGCAAAGTCAGCAGAAAAGGCTAAGAAAGCATTTGCTGGTAAGGAAATCAAAGGCAAGAAGCTTGGTGTTATCGGACTTGGTGCTATCGGACAGTTAGTTGCTAATGCAGCTATAAGCCTTGGAATGGAAGTATATGGATATGACCCATATCTTTCAGTTAATGCAGCCTGGAATCTTTCAAGCGAAGTTAAGCATATTGTTAATGTTGAGGATATATATAAGGAATGTGATTATATCACAATCCATGTGCCAGCACTTGATAGTACTAAGGGCATGATTAATAAGGCAGCATTTGATATGATGAAGAAGGGTACAGTCGTTGTTAATTGTGCAAGAGATGTACTTGTTGATGAGCCAGCTATTCTTGATGCTATTAAGTCTGGCAAGGTTGCTAAGTATGTTACAGATTTTCCTAATACAACAACAGCAGGTCAGGAAGGTGTTATTGTACTTCCTCATCTTGGTGCTTCAACTGAAGAAGCAGAGGATAACTGTGCTGTTATGGCAGTTAAGGAATTAAGAAACTACATAGAAAACGGTAATATTGTTAATTCAGTTAACTATCCTAACTGTGATTGTGGTGTATGTACATCAGCAGGAAGAGTTACAGTATGTCATAAGAATGTACCAGCAATCATAAGCAAGCTTACAAGCGTTATGGGTGATGCAGGTATTAACATCGAATCTATGGATAACAAGTCAAGAGGAGATTATGCTTACTCTGTTCTTGATACAGGTTCAGCTATCACAGAAGATGTAACAGCTAAGCTTTCAGCTATAGATGGTGTTATTAAGGTAAGAGTTGTTAAGTAATTATAGAATTTAATAGCAGTTTGTTCTTGTTTTGATAATTAAGAATGATAAATGTTATATATTTTATTTTGGCAGGTGTGAAATTCGTTTTGCACCTGCTTTTTTGCGTGTGAAACAAGCTAGAGGTTTATGTTTATATAATATCTTGGTAGTTGTTAAGATTTTTTATCTTGAGATATACTAAAGGACTATAATAAAACTGAAATCTTGAAAGGCATTAATTATTAATATATAATAATTATATTTATAACAGTAATGAGGAAAGTTTGTGTATAGATGAAGCTATTTTAGACAAGAGGTAGGAGGAAGCGTGAAAATGGAGAAAAATGGGAAGGAAAATATGTTTAACGAAGCTACTCGTGTCCAAATGCCAGCAATGGTTCATTTGACACGACTTGGTTATACTTATTTTGGAAAAATAACCGAGGATATGGCAGGTACAGTATATGACCCTGATACCAATATCTTAATTAACGTTTTCAAGGAGCAGTTCGTACGGCTTAATCCTACCCACGCAGGAGAAGCGGAACAGACATTGAAAACTATTAGGCAGGAATTAGATAATGATGATATAGGACGTAGTTTTTACGAGCGTTTATCGTCTGTTTCGCCTGTTAGATTGGTGGATTTTGAAAATCCAAAGAATAATACATATCATTTTACCGCCGAGTTCACTTGTAAGCGTGACCAAGATGAATTTAGACCTGATATTACATTGTTTGTAAATGGACTTCCACTTGTATTTGTTGAAGTAAAGAAGCCGAATAATCACGGCGGTATGGTTGCAGAAAGCAAGAGAATGAACCAAAAGAGATTTCCTAATAAAAAATTTAGGAGATTTTTGAATATTACACAGTTGATGATTTTCTCTAATAATATGGAATATGACACTATGGGTGGTATTGTTCCGGTTCAGGGGGCATTCTATTGTACGACGGCAAAACAGTCTGCACCGTTCAACTGTTTCAGAGAAGAAAATCCTACAAATTTGGATATTGCACCTTATAATGCAGATTTCCCATATAAGGATATTGACCCGATTGTTGAAAAGAAGATATTGACTGACTTTAATTGTCAGGTTATTCATACTTCTCCGGAATATCAAACAAATTTAGATGCCTATACACCGACCAATCGAGTACTGACATCTATGTGCAGTCCTGAAAGATTGTTATTTATATTAAAATATGGAATTGCCTATGTTCGTTTTCATAAAGAAATAAATGGCAAGATAGAGTTTATTGAGCAGAAACATATAATGCGTTATCAACAGATGTTTGCTGCCTTAACAGTAAGAAGTAAGATTGATGAAGGTGTTAATTCAGGTGTTATATGGCATACTCAAGGTAGTGGAAAGACAGCCCTTTCTTATTATCTTACTTATGTTCTTTCTGACTATTTCAGCAAACAAAATAAAGTTGCAAAGTTTTATTTCATTGTTGACCGCCTTGATTTGCTGAAACAGGCTTCAGAAGAATTTGAAGCTCGTGGATTGGTTGTGAAAACGGCAAGTTCCCGTGCTGAACTTATGGAGCAGTTCCGTAACAATCAAGCACAAGAGGGAAATACGGGAAAACCTGAAATTACAGTAGTAAATATACAGCGTTTTGCTGAAGATAGGTCAAAAGTTGACCTTCCTGCATATGCAACGAATTTGCAGAGGGTGTTTATTATTGATGAAGCACATAGAGGGTATAAACCAGAAGGCTCATTCTTGGCTAATCTTCTTGATGCAGATAAAAATGCAATAAAGATTGCGTTGACAGGAACACCGCTTTTGAAAGAAGAAAGAGAATCTTGGAGAGTTTTTGGTAATTATATTCATACATACTATTATGACAAATCAATTTTAGATGGATATACGCTGAAAATTATCCGTGAGGACATAGAAACTCAGTATAAAGAGCGACTTTCTGAGATTTACGAAAAACTTGAAACTTTGGTAGAAAAGAAAGACGTAAAGAAAAGTCAGATTGTTGAACACGATAACTATGTCAAAGAGTTGCTTAGATATATTATTTCTGACCTAAAGAGATTTAGACAAATTCAGGAAGATAATACGCTCGGCGGTATGGTCATTTGTGAAACAAGTGAGCAGGCAAGGAAGCTGTTTGCGTATTTTGATGAAATTCAAGCAGAACTTAATAAAGACGCTTCTATGAAAAGTCATTTGCGAGCTGGACTTATACTTCACGATAGTGATGACAAAGATACAAGAGATAAGATTATTGATGACTTCAAAAATAATATGACAGTTGATATTCTTATCGTTTTCAATATGCTTCTTACCGGATTTGATGCACCAAGATTGAAACGCCTGTATTTTGGTCGAAAATTGAAAGACCATAATTTGTTGCAGGCAATTACAAGAGTCAACAGACCGTATAAAGAAAACCATTATGGTTATGTCATTGATTTTGCAAATATAAAAAGGAATTTTGAGGAAACAAATGAAGCATACCTCAAAGAGCTGAACCGTTTTAATGACCCGAATGAAGTTGGTGCGGGAAATGAAACAGATACATTCAAACAGGTTATTGAAGACCCGGCAGAACTCATTAAACAAATGCAGGAAGTGCAGCAGGTTCTTTTTAACTACACCACAGATAATGCAGAAGAATTTAGTTCGGAAATATCTACGATTGAGGATAAGCAGGAATTGCTTAAACTTAAAAAAATTCTTATTGCTGCTCGTGACTGTTGTAATTTGGTAAGAACCTTTGGTGATGATGAATTGAAGGAAACATTTGCAAAAATGGAATTAACAAAGTTGCCTTCATTGATTTCAGAGGTGCAACATCATATTGATAACATAAATCAGAAAGAACTTTTTGCAAGTGATGATACCACGAAATTGCTTGTCAATGAAGCAATGGAGGATATTACATTTAATTTCAGCAAAATCAGTGAAGAAGAATTAAAAATCGTCGGTGGTAAAGACGCAGTAACAGAAAAGTATAAAAAGACTGTTCGTGCCTTTACTCAGAATATCGACCCTGATGATCCTGAGTTTATTACTTTGCAGGAAGCATTTTTGCTTCGCTTCAAGCAACATGGTTTTGAACCTAAGAGTGTATCTGAGATTGAGGAGCAAGGAAAGGAATTGGAAGATATTCTGAAAAAGCTTGATGAATTGCAGAAGAAAAACACGGTTCTGCTGAGAAAATATAATGGCGATGCGAAATTCGCAAGGGTTCATAAAAGAATCAGGGAAGAAAATCTTGCTCGAAAAGCAGCAAATAAACAGCCGATTGTTTCAGAATATGATATGTCTATTATGAATGTTTTGCTTTCTATTAAGTCTGATATTGACCAGAAAGTGTATGACAGAAATGATATATTGAAGAAAGACGCATATTTTGAGAGAACGGTTATGACACAAATAAAAGCAGGCATTGATAAGTTGGGAATAGCGAGTGCTCGTGAGGATAGAGTATTTATACAGAGCAGGATTACAAAACAGTATCTTGACCAGTATAACCAGACTTATTCAGTGGCATAAAGGAGAACACAATGGAAGAAATAAAGACGATAAAAGAAAAAACCATAGAGTTGATAGATGCCTTAAAAGCAACTTGTCAGACCTATGGTATGGGAAACGATGGTAACGAATATAAAATTATCACACAGGTTTTCCTTTATAAGTTCCTTAATGATAAGTTCGGATATGAAGTAAAAAAAGTAAGTCCGGTTCTTAAAAATGCTGAAAAATGGGAACTTGCTTATGCAGAAATGTCAGAAGATGACCGCTTTGATATTTTTGATAGTTTACCGTCAGATATTCCATTACTTAATCCGGAACATCTTATTGCCAACTTATGGAATCAGCAGGCAAAGGGCGATTTTGATTTAATCTTTGACAGCACGATGACAGATATAGCAGATAAGAATATTGATATATTTTCAACTCAGACTGCTCAGAATACAAAAATACCGCTTTTTGAAAAGCTGACACAGTATGTAACGGACGATACAGCAAGAGCACCTTTTGCCCGTGCTTTGGTTGATAAGTTGGTAAACTTTTCTTTTGAAGAAGCATTTGAGAAGCACTATGATTTCTTTGCAGATATATTTGAATATCTGATAAAGGACTACAATACCGCAGGCGGTGGTAAGTATGCAGAGTATTATACTCCTCACGCTATTGCAACGATTATGGCAAGATTGCTTGTTGGAAATGCAACTGATTTACATAGCATTGAGTGTTATGACCCATCAGCCGGAACAGGGACACTTTTGATGGCTCTTGCCCATAAAATTGGCGAAGATAAGTGTACGATTTTTGCACAGGATATTTCACAGCGAAGTAATAAAATGTTAAAACTTAATCTTATCCTGAACAGCTTGGTATCTTCTCTTGACCACGCAATTCAAGGAGATACGCTGATTGCTCCATATCATAAGAGTGATAATGGACAGGAATTAAGAACTTTTGATTATGTAGTTTCAAATCCGCCTTTTAAGATGGATTTCTCAGATACAAGAGAGCGTATAGCAGCAATGCCCGTTCGTTTTTGGGCGGGAGTTCCGAAAGTACCTGCCAAGAAGAAAGAGAGTATGGCAATTTATACGTTGTTCATTCAGCACGTTCTTAATTCATTGAAATCAACCGGAAAAGGTGCGATTGTAGTTCCTACTGGATTTGTAACCGCAAAATCAGGTGTAGAAAAGAAGATACTACAACATATTGTAGATGAACATATTGTTTATGGCTGTATTAGTATGCCGTCAAATGTATTTGCTAATACCGGCACGAATGTATCAGTATTATTTTTTGATAATTCAAAAAAAACAGATAAGGTTGTACTGATAGATGCTTCAAAACTGGGAGAAGAATATAAGGACGGTAATAATCAAAAACGCAGACTTCGTGATTTTGAGATTGATAAAATTGTTGATACATTTCTTAATAAAGAAGCCGTTGATGATTTTTCAGTTGCTGTTACATATGATGAAATCAAAGAAAAGAAGTATTCACTTGCGGCTGGACAATATTTTGATGTAAAAATCGAATATGTTGAATTGTCACAGGACGAGTTTAATGCTCGTATGAGTGCCTATGCAGAGAAACTGCAAGAATATTTTGCAGAGGGCGACAAACTGAAAACGGAAATCATGGAACAGTTAAAGAAGGTGAAGTATGAGTAGTTTTCCAAAAGAGTTATGTATCCCAATTCGTTCTCCTCTTAACAAGATGGATACAGAAAAACAGACATTCGGTTGTCGGCAAGCAAATCCAGATATTTGTGGTTACTGTTATATTGAAGGTGTATGTGCTTTTGCTTCCAAAGACTCAATTTGTAAACATCCATCTGCTAAGTGGAAAAAAATATATTTAGAACTTAAGGAGGGTAACAAGTGAAGTATTACAAACTAAACGATTTGTGCACAGACATTGTTGACTGCCCTCATACAACGCCTGACTGGAAAAACGAAGGTATTCGGGTAGTTCGTAACTTTAATTTAAAGGATGGAAATCTTGATTTTACAGATGGATATTTTGTTGATGAAGCAACATATTTGGAAAGAACTAAAAGAGCGATACCTGAAGAAGGAGATATTATAATTTCAAGAGAAGCTCCAATGGGCGTGGTCGGTATTGTCCCTAAAGGATTAAAGTGTTGTTTAGGTCAAAGACTGGTTCTGTTAAAGGTTAATAAGGGGAAATGTGACCCGTATTATTTATTAAATACACTTATGTCTGATTTCGTTCAAACACAATTTAAACGTGCAGATGCAACCGGTTCTATTGTAAGCAATTTATGTATTCCAGATTTAAAAGAGATAATTATACCTGTTATTGAGAGTGGACAAGAAGATGTTGCACGATTACTTGAGATAATTAACAAAAAGCAGCTTATAAATAATGCGATAAACGATAATTTAGAGCAGCAAGCTAAGCTTATTTACGACTACTGGTTCACACAATTTGATTTTCCGGATGAAAATGGAAAGCCATACTGCTCATCTGGCGGTAAGATGGTTTGGAATGAACAACTAAAGCGTAATATCCCGGAAAACTGGAAAGTGGCACAGCTTAAAGATATATTTAACGTGTCTGGAAAGCCTATCAGCCGAGATGATTGTCAAACAGACGCATACTATACACCTATTGATGTTATCCCAAAACGAACGATGACATTCGCAGGCGGTTTATCCGCAGCAGAAGCCAATTCAAGTCTCCAAGTATATGAAGAAAACAATATTTTATTAGGAGCAATGCGTGTTTATTTCCATCGTGTTTGTATTTCGGCACAATCGGGAATTACAAGAACTACTACATTAGTTTTAAAACCAAAGGTGGATGAGTATCTCGGATATGCATATCAAGTCTTAAACGATGACAATGCGATTCTGTACGCCACACAGCACTCAAGTGGAACACAACAACCATACATAAAATGGAATGATGTTCTTGAAAACTATCGCTTCGCTATGCCGAGCAATCCCAAATTGCTTTATGAATATTCTAAAATTTCAGAACCGTTAATTACTAAGGCAAAAAATTGTGCTCGTGAAACAGAACAATTAAGAAAACTTCGTGACTGGCTTTTGCCTATGTTAATGAACGGTCAAGCCACTATCAGCGACTGATATGGTAAATTATCGTTTAACAACATCCCATAACTCTTGTGGGTGGCGAGAGTTAAATCAGGGGACTACCCACTCCGTAGTCGTTCTCTAAGTTAGATAAAAGGAGAATTGACTAATGAAACAAAATTTAATTACAAATGTTGTTCAGGCTATGTTACCTTTCTTGAATAACGCACAGACAGAACGCTTGCAAGAGGTATTGCAACATACACTTTTTGATTATGAGGTAACAAAAATTGAAAATGAAAAAGAAATCTCGGAGCAGAACTATATGGAACTGTTCCTATCAGCAAAGCGAATCGAGGGCTGTTCCGAGAAATCTCTTAAATACTACAAAGCAACTATCGAAATGATGATTGCGACCATCGGCAAAAGTGTTAAGCACATTGACACCAACGACATAAGGCGATACCTGACCGAGTATCAGGAAAAGAAGAAATCAAGCAAGGTTACGATTGATAATATCCGCCGCATTCTTTCAAGCTTTTTTTCGTGGCTTGAGGATGAGGACTATATACTGAAAAGTCCTGTTAGGCGAATACACAAGGTCAAAACCGGCACAAACATTAAAGACACATACTCCGATGAAGCGTTGGAGCTTATGAGGGACAACTGCACCGAGCCGAGAGATTTGGCAATGATTGATATGCTGGCTTCAACGGGTATGCGTGTCGGCGAAATGGTGTTGCTTAACAGAAATGATATTGATTTTAACGAGCGAGAATGTATCGTGTTCGGTAAAGGAAACAAGGAACGAGTGGTCTATTTTGACGCAAGGACAAAGATACATTTGCAAAATTACTTAAACAGCAGAACCGACGACAACTTGGCACTTTTTGTATCGCTGAAAGCACCGCACGAAAGGCTGAAAATTGGCGGTATAGAAACAAGACTCAGAGAATTTGGAAAGCAATTAGGGCTGCACAAGGTACATCCGCACAAGTTTAGGCGTACTCTTGCAACTATGGCAATAGACAAAGGAATGCCCATTGAGCAACTACAACAGCTCTTGGGGCATAGAAAGATAGATACGACCTTGCAGTATGCAATGGTAAAACAAAGCAATGTTAAAATTGCACATAGGAAATATATCGGATAAGGAGAAAAGGATGGAGACTAAGAAACTGATAGATTGTTGTGAATTTATTTCTGATGGCGACCATTTACCACCACCTAAAAGTGATAGTGGCGTTCCTTTTATTACAATATCTAATATTACGGGACAAAACAAACTTTCTTTTGAAGACACAATGTTTGTGCCTGAAAGTTACTATAACGGATTGAATGAAAATAAGAAGGCACAAAAGGGCGATATTTTGTATTCGGTTGTTGGCTCTTTTGGTAAACCGGTATATGTAGATTTTGATAAACAAATGGTTTTTCAACGACATATTGCTATCTTGCGACCAAAAAGAAATGTTAATGCAAGATTTATTTACTATACAATGCTAAACCCGCAATTTTATAAGTTGGTTGATAAACTTGCTATTGGCTGTTCTCAAAGAACGGTAACATTAGATACTTTGCGAAATATAGAAGTAAATTTACCAGATAAAGATATTCAAGACAAAATGGTCGGGATTTTATCATTGATTGATGAGAAAATAGATATCAATAATAATGTAAACGATAATTTACCGTATCAGTCATTGATGGTAGCCTGACCGTTCATTAGCATAGGCAAAAGCCAATCACGCAATGACTGTAAATGCTGATTTTCTACATGATTTTTAGTAATAGTTGAAAAAATAGGGCTTACTATTTCCGTATAGTTCTCAATTTTCTTATAATCCAAATCGGTTATAGGTAAACTAGATATATGACTTGGATATATATGAGGTTGAGCAGAGCCAGTTTGAATATTATAAATATTGTTTTGATGCCTTTTTAAATATGCATACCAGAAATAAACATATCGACTCATTTCTGAATCTATATATGACGAATCAGATGACCATACTGGTACACCCCAAATATTTACAAACCCGGCATTTGCCCCAGAACTTGAAATTGTTACAACGGGAGCAATGGTATTTGCTACATTGTGGTAAATTGAAGGCTCCAAACCTCCAGCAATGACCGGAACATTTCCATGGACGGCATTTTTAGATAAAAGTGATTTTCCACGTTTAGGAATAATAAAGTCTCCCATGTGTTTATTCCCGGCACAAACATCAGGAAATAGATAATCAAATATCAACTGTATTTGCTGCTCTAAATTATCGTTTACAGTAGAAGGAGAACCTATATGATGAGTGTTTCAGATTGGATAAGTATTATTTGTGCGGGAGTTGCTTTAATAGTCACGGTTATTATTGCAGTCCTGCAAATAAGACAAAGCAACCGTATGGAGAGGTTTGAAAAAAGGCAGGACAAGCGTGATGAGCAACGTCATCAAGAAAGTGTAAAAGCACAAGCAGTATCATTCATTTCTAAATATTATAAGGACAGAGGGCTTATTCCGTTATGTGCAATAGCCACGATGTATAATGATTTGTTTTATTACAATAGAGAGATGTATAGAGAATTTTGCTGTTGTACTAAAGAGGTTCAAAATAGAATTTTGGAATATTGTGATTTGGATTTACGAGTCAGTGAGTACAATATTTATGAAAAGTGTTTGGTTGCAATAGAAAGTGTGCTAAATAAACGCTTCCCTGATGATAAAAGTGTTTTTTACGATGGAGGGAAGTATTTTACTCGTAGCTTAGAATACTATGCTGATAAACCAATTCCACATCAAGAGTTTGAATATCAAAATCATATTACAGATGTTTTGGCTAATGCGTTTAACAGCAATGACAAAAAGGAAACACCAATTCAGCAGTTGTCGGTGGAATATAGTTTTGGAAGTTGCAAAGAAATAGAGGCGTGCCAGTTGGTTACTGTTATAGCAGAGTTTGCAGCAATCTATGGGAATAAAAATAAAAACATTGATAAATCATACGGTTCTCCGGGAGGATACGATGGAGAAGTTATAGAAACAATGGAAGATTTATTCCTTTTAGCCTTATTTGAAATATATACAAATTGTGTTTTATAAATTGAATTATAAGGTAAGTAAAAATGATTTTTCGGAGAGGATAAACGAATGGCATTTGATTTTAAGAAAGAATACAAAGAGTTCTATATGCCAAAGAACAAGCCACAGATTGTGACAATTCCAAAGGCAAATTATATAGCCGTAAGAGGTAAAGGCAATCCGAATGAAGAAGGCGTGGAATATAAAGCTGCCATTGGCGTTTTGTATGCGGTTGCCTATACTCTCAAAATGAGCTATAAGACAGATTACAAAATAGAAGGCTTTTTTGAATATGTTGTACCGCCACTTGAGGGCTTTTGGTGGCAGGATAATGTTGAGGGTGTAGATTATACCGATAAATCAGCTTTCAACTGGATTTCTGTTATTCGTTTGCCTGATTTTATTACAAAGAAGGATTTTGACTGGGCGGTGGAAACTGCTTCAAAAAAGAAAAAGATTGACTGCTCTGTTGCTGAGTTCTTAAGCATTGACGAAGGCTTGTGCGTACAGATAATGCATATAGGTGCTTTTGATGATGAGCCAGAAACAGTGGCAGTAATGGATAAATATCTTGAAGAAAATGGCTATGTAAATGATTTTACTGATGAACGGCTTCATCACGAAATTTATTTATCAGACCCAAGAAAAACTGCAACAGAAAAATGTAAAACGGTAATAAGACACCCGATAAAGAAAGCATAAGCTGCTTGGAAATGAGTTATAATAATGAATGTGAAATTTGGATTTTTGTATATAGGTTTAATATTTTTATTGATGTTAATGCTGCCCAGTATTGTATGGAATACACTTAAATCATAAAAAAGAAATAGAAGACAAATACTATTGATGAGTGATGTATAAAAATTATGGAAAAAACTATGAAGCGAGGTAGTGGATATGGAAAAAGACCCATTTAAAGAATATTTGAGAGAGTCTGAACCAGATAAAGTGCATAAGGGCTATGTCTGGAGTACGGCAATCGGACTACAGGCAGTGGATGGACTTAAACCATCTAAATATCTGGTTGATACTGCTATTCAGAATATTGAAGGCAAAATTACAATGAAAGAGGCTCAAAGTCTTATTGACAGCTACTATAAAGAAAGACCAGTTCATTTATCAGATGATGAGCGTACTGAAGAAGCGGATAAGGTTTCTTCACGTATTGCGGAAATTCTTTCTGAAACAGCTTTTACATTTTCTCCGAATGAATATATCGCTATACATCGTAAACTCTTTCAGGGAATTTACAAATATGCTGGAAAGATTAGAGATTACAATATTACAAAGAATGAATGGGTACTTGACGGGGCAACGGTTATGTATGGTAGTGCCTCTGAACTGAGAGCAACGCTTGAGTATGACTTCTCGCAGGAGAAAGATTTTAGTTATAAGGGTCTTTCGATGGATGAGATTATTCATCATCTTGCGGTATTTATTTCAAGGTTATGGCAAATTCATATTTTTGGTGAAGGCAATACAAGAACAACGGCAGTATTTTTTATTAAGTATTTGAGGACACTTGGTTTTTCTGCAACGAATGATATTTTTGCGGAAAATGCGTGGTATTTCAGAAATGCTCTTGTCCGTGCTAATTATACAAATCTTCAAAAAGGTATTCACGAAACAACAGAATATCTTGAAGCGTTCTTAAGGAATCTGCTTTTGAATGAGAAAAATGAACTCCATAATAGAAATCTTCATATAAGTGGACTTTTGAATAATGAAAAAGTGGATATTGAAAGTGAAAAAGTGGACATTGAGAATAAAAAAGTGGACATTGAAAGTCTGCTCTCAGGAAAAATAGGTAAATTTTCTGTAAAAACGACAGTCCATATTTACAGACTTTTTGAGAAGTATGGCTTTGATGAAGTGTTTGGCAGAAGTGCAGTTATGGAACTTCTTGAGCTGAAAGGTTCAGGTGCTTCTAAGCTTCTTTCAAATCTGGTTCAGGCAGATATTATTGAACCAGTATCTGGTTATGGAAAAGGAAAATATAAATTTAAAAGGTAATAAAAGAAAATTCTAAAGAACTGACTTAGCGATATGGAAAAGGATATGACAGAAGTAATCTATATTATTGTCGGAGGTTTTATAAAACTTTTCCTAAGATTGTCGACACAGCGTGTCAACAATCAGATATTTTGCTGTCGTGGTCACATTATAGAACTTTATTACAAGTCAAAGACCAAGAACCCCGTGCGTTTTAATTATAGGACGATATACAACAATAATAAAATAGTTATCCATAAGGGACAGTCGAGGAAGTCGGCTGTCCTTTCTTGTTAGTCAGAATTTTCGAGTTAGATTACAATTTTTCCTGAATTGTGACAAGGCTTGCTATTTTTCCTGCACAGTAGTGTGAAATGCCTACCTGTTTCCGCTTGCATAATAATGCGTGGCGGTATAATATTAGATTAAGTTAATTGTATGGCGTATTTACGGTGATATCGTGTATTATTTGGATAATAAGGTGTTTAGTTGTAAAAGTTTGCAGGACAGCACATTGTATTAAGAATTGTATGTAAAATATGGTATTTGTGTTAGTTTGTTAAAGAAATAACCTTTGTTGTCAATTATTAATGGTAATGTTACACTATAGTAGTTTAGATATTGAAGAAAGCTGCAATGATGATATCAGATTATATATTGGTGTCGGATTGCAGATTGAAAGTAGTAATATTATATAGAAAGTGAGGTCTATTTATTAGTGAGTAGATTAACGATATTAACTAAAGATAAGGCTCAGGTTACGATGGAGTCTTTATATCAGGATCTTGAAAGACGAATTGTAGCCAGTCCTCCTGGGCTTTGTCCAGTTGACCTTACAAGGTCATTTATAAAAATGTGTCTTGCACAGTCGTGTGGTAAATGTGTTCCCTGCCGTGTAGGATTAAGACAGCTTGCAAGACTTTTTGATAATGTTCTTGATGGTGAGGCAAATGAGGAGACAGTAGAGAATATTAAGCTTACAGCAGAAGGTATATATTATTCAGCAGACTGTGCAATAGGATATGAAGCTGCAAAGCTTGCATTAAAGTCAGTTGATGGCTGTATAGATGATTTTGAATCACATATACATAATGGTTTCTGTTCATGCAACAGTAACCAGCCGGTTGCTTGTGTTAAGTCATGTCCTGCAGGTGTTGATATTCCAGGTTACATAGCACTTGTACAGCAGGGAAGATATGCTGATGCGGTAAGACTTATAAGAAGGGATAACCCAATGCCAACAACCTGTGCTTATATATGTGAGCACCCTTGTGAGAACAGATGTAAAAGAACAATTATAGATGCACCTGTTAATATCCGTGGACTTAAGAAAATGGCTGTTGATAATTCAGGTATTGTTCCGGTTCCAGAATGTGAAGCACCGACAGGCAAGAAGGTTGCTATTATCGGTGGCGGACCGGGTGGTCTTAGTGCGGCTTATTATCTTGCACTTATGGGACATAAGGTTACTATATTTGAGCAGAGAAAGCAGCTTGGCGGAATGTTAAGATATGGTATTCCTAATTATAGATTTCCAAGAAAGAAGCTTGACGAGGAAATTGACTCAATACTTTCAACAGGAATAGAAGTTAAGAAGAATATAAGCGTAGGAAAGGATATATCATTTGATGATATAACCAAAGAATACGATGCTACATACATATCAATTGGAGCACACGCTGATAAAAAGATTGGTATAGAAGGCGAGGATGCCAAGAGCGGCATTACATCTGCTGTAGAGATGCTTCGTGCTATCGGTGATGGAGATATGCCAGATTATACAGGCAAGAAGGTTATCGTTATCGGTGGTGGTAACGTGGCAATGGACGTTGCACGTTCTTCAATAAGACTTGGTGCGAGCAAGGTAAGCATTGTATACAGAAGACGTAAAGCAGATATGACTGCCCTTGAAGAAGAAGTTGAGGGTGCAGAGGCGGAAGGCTGTGATGTTCTTGAACTTATGTCACCAGTGCGTATTAAGCAGGACGAAGAAGGTAATGCTATAGGACTTATTGTAAAGCCACAGATGATATCAAGGGTTTCACACGGACGACCAGCTCCTAAGGCAGCGGCTAAAGATGAGGTTTTATTAGAAAGTGACCTTATAGTTGTTGCTATCGGACAAGGTATAGAGACTAAGAGCTTCGAGGAACACGGTATTAAGGTTCAGAGAGGTGTTATATCAGCACTTAATACAGGTAATATTACACCACAGGACGGAGAAATGTCTGAGGGTGTATTTGCAGGTGGTGACTGTGTAACTGGACCAGCGACAGTTATTAAGGCTATTGCGGCAGGTAAAGTTGCGGCGGCTAATATAGATGAATATTTAGGATTTAACCACGAGATTACATGTGATGTTGAGATTCCGTATGCAAGCAATGAAGATAAGGTTGCCTGTGGAAGAGTTGAGGTTGCGTTAAGAGATGCGGCAGAAAGAAAGAATGATTTTGAGCCAATCGAATATGGATTTTCTTGTGAGGAAGCGTGTCAGGAGGCTGGACGCTGTCTAAGATGTGACCATTTTGGATTTGGAGCATTCAGAGGAGGCAGAGAAGAACAATGGTAAATGCAACAATTAATGGTATAGCTATATCAGTAGAAGATGGTACAACTATCCTTGAAGCTGCAAGAAAAGTAGGCGTTGAGATACCTACACTCTGCTATCTTAAGGAAGTTAATGAAATAGGTGCGTGCCGTGTGTGCGTTGTTGAGGTTGAGGGACAGGACAGATGTGTTACGGCGTGCAATAATGTTGTTCAGGAAGGTATGGTTATCCGTACTAACACAAGAAAGGTACGTACAACAAGAAAGACTAATGTTAAGTTTATACTTTCACAGCACGATTATGAATGTGCTTCCTGTGTAAGAAGCGGTAACTGTACATTACAGTCACTTGCCAATGAACTTAATATATCTGAGATGCCTTATGACTCTATTCTTGAAAAGAATAAATGGGATAAGACATTTCCACTTATAAGAGAGAATAACAAATGTATTAAATGTATGCGTTGTGTGCAGATATGTGATAATGTTCAGGGTATGCACGTATGGGACGTAGTTAATACAGGTTCAAGAACAACTGTGAATGTGGCTAAGAACAGACTTATTCAGGAGACTAACTGTACTCTATGTGGACAGTGCGTTGTGAACTGTCCAGTAGGTGCATTAAGGGAAAGAGATGATGTAGGCCGTGTTCTTGATGCAGTTGAAGATGAGAATATTATAACAGTCGTTCAGATAGCCCCAGCTGTAAGAACAGCGTGGGGTGAAGGCTTTGGACTTTCTAAAGATTTCGCAACAGCCAAAAGACTTGTTGCAGGACTTAGAAGGATTGGCTTTGATTACATATTTGATACAACATTTTCAGCAGATCTTACTATTATGGAGGAGGGAAGCGAACTTCTTGAAAGACTTCCAGAGATTAAGGAGTCAGGACTTCCAATGTTTACATCGTGCTGTCCGGGCTGGGTCAACTTTATAAAGAAGGAATATCCTCAGTATGTGGACAGGCTTTCAACAGCAAAGTCACCACAGCAGATGTTTGGAGCGGTGACTAAGTCATATTATGCAGAAAAGCTGGGCGTAGAGCCTGAAAGAATATTCTGTGTATCACTTATGCCTTGTCTTGCCAAGAAAGATGAATGTACATGGGATAATGGTAAAGATGTTGATGCGGTTCTTACTACAAGAGAAGTGGAACGTATGTTAAAGTCTTTCTTTATAAAAGTTCAGGAACTTGAGGAAGAAGAATTTGACGACCCATTAGGTGTAGGAAGCGGAGCAGGTGTTATATTTGGTGCTACAGGCGGAGTTATGGAAGCCGCACTTAGAAGTGCTTATTACCTTGTTAATAAGACTAATCCAGAACCTGATGCTTTCCAGTGTGTAAGAGGTCTTGACGGCTGGAAGGAAGCTAAGTTTACAATTAATGGCAATATACTTAAGGTTGCGGTTGCAAGCAGTCTTTCTAATGCAAGAAAGCTTATGGAAGCTATTGCAACAGGCAAGGCACATTATGACTTTGTTGAAGTTATGGCTTGTCCTGGTGGATGTATTAATGGTGGTGGACAGCCTATTAAAGATGATGATAACAAAGTAGCCAATAGAAGCAAGGTGCTTTATGGACTTGATAAAGTGAATAATCTCAGATTTTCACACGAAAATCCATCAGTAATGCAGTGCTACAAAGATTATTTTGGTGAGCCATTATCACACAAGGCACACGAATTATTACATATCAGCCATTAGGTAAAGTGACACTACCTGTGTATTTGTATAATATGTTATACGAATTATTGATATACAATGTTAGTATGAATAAGATAATTAAGTATAAAATAAGATAAAGCCCTGCTATGCAGGGCAGATTGGAGGCAGTATGGCAGTTATTAAAGCATTTGAGTGTATAAGACCTGATGAAAAGGTTGCAGACAGAGTGGCGGCACTTCCTTATGATGTATACAACAGAGAGGAAGCGTTAAAGGAAGTAGAACGTGAGCCATTGTCATTTCTTGCGATAGACAGGGCTGAGACACAGTTTGACAGCAGTGTAGATACATATGCTGACTGTGTGTATGACAAGGCAAGGGAGCTTTTGGATGGCAGAATTGCAGATGGTACATTTATTACTGATACAGATAAGGCATATTATGTGTATGAGCTTACAATGAATGGCAGAACACAGACAGGAATAGCTGCCTGTGCTTCCATAGATGATTATAATAACAATATTATTAAAAAGCACGAGAATACAAGGGCTGATAAGGAACAGGACAGAATTAACCACGTTGACAGATGTTCTGCACAGACAGGACCTATATTCCTTGCTTACAGGGCTGATGAGGTTATAAGAAACGAAGTAGCCAAAGCCAAGGAGGAAAAGCCGCTCTACAGTTTTACCTCACCAGACGGCATAAGACATCATGTGTATAAGATTTCAAATGCACAGTCAGTAGAAAATATTGAGAAAGCATTTGCAGGAATAGATGATATTTACATAGCAGATGGACATCACAGGGCGGCATCAGCAGTTAAGGTCGGTTTAAAGAGAAGGGAAGAACACCCTGATTATACAGGTGAGGAGGAATTTAATTATTTCCTTTCAGTTCTTTTCCCAGATGAAGAACTTATGATAATGCCTTATAATAGAGTTGTAAAAGACCTAAATGGCTACAGTAAAGAAGAATTTATTAAGAAGATAGAAGAAAAGTTTGAAATAGAAGAAAGTGCTGCAGCAGTAGAACCGGCTTATAAGGCGGAATTTGGAATGTATCTTGATGAGAAGTGGTATAAGCTTAAGGCTAAGAAGGATATATTATCAGATGATCCTGTAGATGGGCTTGATGTTGCAATACTTCAGAATAACCTGTTAGAGCCTGTACTTGGTATACATGACCCTAAGACGGACAAGAGAATTGATTTTGTTGGCGGAATAAGAGGACTTTTGGAGCTTGAGAAAAGATGTCATACTGATTGCGTGCTGGCATTTTCAATGTATCCAACTTCCATAGCAGAGCTTTTTGCAGTAGCCGATGCGGGTAGGCTTATGCCACCAAAGTCTACATGGTTTGAGCCTAAGTTAAGAAGTGGATTGTTTATACATAAGATTGAAGAATAAGTATATGGTTCAAAATAGATGTAAAGAATATAGAATGGAAAAGAGGATTATTATGTTACATAAAGTATACGATATTGAACTTCCATATGAGGAACTTGGGTTAAAGACACCGGATAAAAAAGCAACAATAACAACATATATTAAAGAAATGTACCCGGATTATCAGGACCCATTTAACAGACCACTTGTTATAATATGTCCAGGTGGTGGATATGACCATCATTCACCAAGAGAAGGCGAGTCTATGGCTATTAAAATGCTGGATCTTGGGTATAATGCGGTAGTATTAAGATACAGCCTTGCACCATATGTATATCCGACACAGGTATATGAAGCGGCTTATACAGTTAAGTGGGTAAGGGATCACGCTAAGGAATGGGATGTTAATCCTGACAGAATTATACTTGCAGGCTTCTCAGCTGGAGGACATCTTGCGGCATGTCTTGGTACTATGTGGAGTGGTGATATGGTTGCATCATTTGCAAAAAAATATCTGGGATGTGATAAGGAATATGTAAGACCAGATGGACTTCTTTTAGGTTATCCTGTAATAACAGCTGGGGAAAATTCACATAGGGGTTCGTTTGTAAAGCTGCTTGGTGAAAACTATGATAAATATATAGATGATATATCATTAGAGAATAAGGTGTCTAAAGATACACCGGAAAGCTTTGTATGGCATACATTTGATGATAATTCTGTTCCATTAGAGAATTCACTTTTGTTTGTAGAAGCATTAAGAAAGAATAATGTTAAGTTTGAATATCACGTATTTCCAGATGGCTGTCATGGATTGGGACTTGGAACTAAAGAAACTGCTACAAAGGGTGGCAAACATTATCAGCCGGAAGTATATGAATGGACTAAGTTGTTTGAACAGTGGATGAACCGTATGGCATAAGAAACAGCCATAGAAATGGAGAAGGGTATGGATAATAAGTTATATAAGCTTATGGATTGGCCTGCGATTGAAGAAATTGTGTATTCGGAAAGCAGTCAGCCTTGCAGTATATTAGGCGGCCACCTTGTAAAAGAGGGGTATCTTATACAGGTGTTCAGACCGGATGCTGTATCTGTAAGTGTATCAGTAAGTGAAAGAAAAAGAGCCATACAACTTGAAAAAGTTGATGATGCTGGATTTTTTGCGGCATTAATACCGATTAAGAAAAATGTTAAATATGTTCTTAATATTGAAGATAAGAATGGGCATATTACAAGATTACGTGACCCATATTCATTTGGCAGATTTGATAAGTCAGAAGTTATATTTAACAAGTTCGCAGCAGGAACTGAATACAATGCATATAACCTTCTTGGTAATAAGGTGTGCGAAAAAGACGGCATTTCAGGTGTGCTTTTTAGAACATGGGCACCTAATGCGTTACGAGTAAGTGTTGTAGGCGAATTTAATAGCTGGGATGGAAGGATATACCAGATGGAGCGTATTACCGACAATGGTATATATGAAATATTCATTCCACAACTTGAAGCTGGACAGGAATATATGTATGAGATAAAGTTCAAAGGTGCTAATACTGTATTAAAGCTTGATCCGTATGCCAGACAGATTACACAGTACGCAGATGCACACTCTGTAACAGGTGAGCCACAGGCTGTACAAGATAATGTTAAATGGGTAAAGCAAAGAAAACAGATAAAGGGTGTTAATAAGCCTTTGTCTATACTTGAGATTGCATATGATAATATTCCTGTGAATAAGGCTAAGGTTAATTATATGGATATAGCCAGATATATTACAGAGTATGTTAAAGATACAGGATATACTTATGTTCTTATAAAGGGCAGTGACAGTATTTTTGAAAAGACAGGTTATTGTTATGGTGCATCAGGTTATTATGCACCATCATCACAGTATGGAACAGCTACAGATTTCAAGCATATGATTAAGGAACTTCATAATAACGGAATAGGTATAATTATTGATTTTAATGTAGCTTATTTTGGCATTGATATAAGAAGTATAGTTAATTATGATGGTGGTGACTGTTATGGTTATCTTAAGCCAAGGATAATTGAAAAGCCTCAGATGAATATAACAACATTTGCCTATGAGAAGGGCGAGGTAAGAAGCTTCCTTATATCAGCTATAGCTATGTGGCTTGATGAATATAATATAGACGGAATTAAGATTACAGACACAGCAACGATGTTATATCTTGATTATGGCAAGAATCCTGGCGAATGGACGCCTAATATGTATGGCGGCAATGAAAATCTTGATGCCATAGAATTCATAAAGCAGATGAATGAATATGTCCATAAGAGAAATGACGGCGTGATAACTATAGCAGATGAAAAGAGCTTGTGGTCAGACGTTACACGAAATAATGATAATGAGGACAGTCTTGGTTTTGATTATAAGTTAAATGATGGCTTTAATGAGGAATTCTTTGAGTTTGTAAAGCAGGATCCATTGTTTAGAAAGGGAATGTATAACAGGGTTACTTATGAAATGTTATATCATTATAAGGAACATTTTATTACCAACCTTACTTACGAGGCATTAAAAGATGATACTTTATATACAATGGTATCTGGCAATGACGATAAGCAGAGACTTTCTGATATAAGGGCAGTATTAGGATATATATATACTTACCCAGGACCAGTATGTGTGTCTTATGGCAATGATACAGGTGCATTAGTGTCTGTAGATGATGATAAAATGCAGATTTTAAGCAGACTTGAAGAACCGGCGTATAAGCAGATGAAAGCATATATAAAGGCACTCAACACATTGTATACAACAGATAATTCAATGTATGAGGCAGACAGCTCATCAGATGGTTTTGAGTGGGTTGATAATTATAATGCAGAATTAACAGTTTATTCATATGCAAGATATTCGTCAGATAATGATATGGACATAGTGGCAGTTAATTTCACTCCGGTTGAAAGAAAGGCTTATGAGTTAAATGTACCTAAGGCTGGAAAGTACAAGCTTGTATTTAACAGTGACAATGAGGAATATGGCGGTGATGGCAAGGTGGAAGCTGTTGTTGTGAAGTCAGCGGTTGAAGCTGACAGCAATGATAGGTATAAGATGTTTGTTGATATACCAGCATCAGCAATGGTTGTATATAAGTATGAACCATATACTGATATTGAGATTAAAGAAATCCAGATTAAAAATGAAGCTAAGGCGGCTAAGGTTGAAGCAGAAAAAAGAGTTGATTTAGCAAGAGAACTTGCTGATAAGGCGGAAGAAGAGGCTGTGAGGGCGGCAAATGCTGAGAAGGAAGCCAAGGAAAGCTTAAGGCTTGCACAGAATGCAAGAAAGGAAGCTGAGAAGAAAGCTTTAGAAGCAGTTAAGGAAAGCGAAAGAATAGACGAGGAAATGAAGCTTAGGTTAAGTCAGCTTAAAAAATAAACTGGAACATATGGGGACAGGACAGACATATAATCCTGACATTGGAAATTAAAAAACTGGATAGTATGAGAACCAGCAATATTATAAAGGAAGGAGAAAGTATATTAGTAAATATGAAAGATAAGGTGTTTACGATATACGCATATGTGTTATGGAGCAGATAACAAGTATAGTTGAACAGATTACACACTGGGGACTTACTGGAATATGGAAGATTTTATTCGCTATTATCATATGGTTTGTTGGTAAGAAAGTAATAGCACTTTGTATGAAATTCTTAAAGAAAGTATTTGATAAAGGAAGCTTAGACCCAGGTGTTGTTAATTTTACAATGTCAATAATAAGATTTGCACTTTATTCAGTGCTTATACTTATGGTTATTGATGAACTTGGAATACAGACAACTTCACTTGTAACTGTATTTGGTTCAGCAGCTCTTGCAATAGGTATGTCATTACAGGGTTCGCTTTCTAACTTTGCAGGCGGAGTGCTTATACTTATATTTAAGCCATTTAAGGTTGGTGACTATATAGTAGTTGGTAATCTTGAGGGAACTGTTAGAACTATAGAGCTTCTTTACACTAAGCTCACAACAGTTGATAACAAGGTGGTAATGCTTCCTAATGGTGCATTATCTAATTCTAATATTGTAAATGTGGGTGCTGAAGATAACAGACGTCTTGATATCGAGATGTCTATAGGCTACTCATCTGATTTAAAGCTTGCCAAGAATATATTAAGTGATATTCTTGCAGCTGATAATTCAATCCTTAAGGATAAGGAAGTGAAGGTTATAGTAAAGAGCCTTGATGAAAGTTGTGTGACACTTGAGACAAGAGCGTGGGTAAAGACAGAAGATTACTGGGATACAAGATTTGCACTTCTTGAAGAATACAAGTCGGAATTTGATAAGAACGGCATAGAAATTCCATTTAACCAGATGGACGTACATATTATATAAATATTGTTGTATAAATATTGTGTAATAATATATTGTTATATGAATATATGTGTGCTATAATGTTGCCGGATGGGATGAAAGGTTCATATAGACTAACTTGAATTTCCAGTTCATATAAAGTAACTTATTGTATGTGGGATATTAATATGATATGAAGATTAATGGCTGAGTATCAGAATGGAGAATGAATTGAAGTTATCAGAAGAAAGACAGCAGCTTTTTAATTTTGTGCTTTCTGAATTAGAGCAGGAAGGCAATCTTGCACACGAGAAGAATGCTATACAGCACGGTTTAACAACAGTATATGAGCATAGTGTAGGTGTGGCAGGAGCAAGTCTTAAGCTTGCAGAATTCTTTCATTTAAAGGTGAATGAGAAAGCACTTATAAGAGGAGCACTTTTACACGATTATTTCTTATATGACTGGCACATAAAGAGAAAGGGACATCATTTCCACGGCTTTACACATCCTGCAACAGCACTAAGGAATGCAGAGAAGGAATATAATCTTGGCGATATAGAAAGAAATATAATCTCAAGACATATGTTTCCTCTTACGATAGTTCCACCTATGTGCAGGGAAGCCTGGCTTGTATGCCTTGCTGACAAGTATTGTGCAGTTAAGGAAACCTTCGCACCAGCGGTAGGTTACTAGAATGTATATATTAATTGGCAGAATAGACCAGTTAGTGAGCAGTTGAATTAAGATTAATACTTATAAATACTCCGGCAGTATGTTGCGTTTAAGCAGTGTACTGCCGGATTTTTTGTTTCCTTATATAGTTGTATGGATATATTTAGAAGACAGAGTGATTTCATATAGTCATAAAGAATTAAGATGTTGGGATATTAAGATTGCGAATGCCAGAATACACAGCAATATCACATTTTTTACTTACTTTTTACATCATTTGGTCACAATTTCCAAGTAATATACAATTGTTCACAGGAAAACGCGTTGTGAAGTAACTTGCAGAGGATATTAAGATGTGCAGGAAAGATTGGAGGCCAGTGTATGGCGATTGAAGTATTCAACAGATATGAGAAAAAATATATGCTTGATGAACACACTTTCAGAAGGCTGCTTGAACGAATAAATGATTATATGGAGCCGGATAAATATAATCTTAATGGACAATTTTATAGTATATGTAACATTTATTATGATACTGATGACAACAGGCTTATAAGAAGTTCAATTGAGAAGCCTGTATACAAGGAGAAACTCAGAATGAGAAGCTATGGTACTCCTTGTGGAGAAGACAGGGTATTTCTTGAGATTAAGAAGAAATATAATGGCATTGTTAATAAACGCAGAACATCCATTGTACTAAAAGACGCATATAAGTATATGGAAAGTGATGTGTATCCTGAGAGTGACATACAATGTATTAACACACAGGTGCTTAAAGAGATTGATTATTTTAAGAAAATGTATACATTAAAGCCAAAGGTATATCTTTCATATGACAGGTATGCTTATTTTGAAAAAAATGATGGTGATTTCAGAGTCACATTTGATACTAATATAACAACAAGGAGAGGCGATGTAAGGCTTGAGAGCGGAAGCTATGGCAACAAGCTTATTCCTGACAGATTGTATCTTATGGAGATTAAAATAAGCGGTGCAGTACCGATGTGGTTTACAAGATGTCTTTCGGATCTGCATATATATCCTGTTTCATTCTCTAAATATGGAACAGAATATAAAAGATATGTGCTTGAAGGTTATGATAAAGATACAGAGGAATTGAGTAACCAGATAGCACCTAATGAATATGCAAAGGAATACGGTAATGTATATGGCTGTCAGTATGGACAGTATGGAAAAAGTGCAATATGTATCTAATAACAAAAGTATAAATTAAAAGGAGCAATATTATGTTTGAATCAATATTTACATCAACAGCGGATAATTCAATAAATATCAGCCAGGCGGCAATATCTTTAGGTGCATCAATCGTAATGGGAGTTATTATTGCAATTGTATATATGTACATCTGCAAAAAAGAAGGTTACCAGAAGAATTTTATAATTGGTCTTTTAATGCTTCCAGCTGTTGTATCAGTCGTTATTCTTCTTGTGGGAAGCAATGTTGCAAGAGCATTTTCGATGGCAGGAGCATTTGCACTTGTAAGATTCAGAAGTGCACCGGGAAGTGCTAAGGATATTTCAATTGTGTTCTTTACAATGGCAGCAGGTCTTGCTTGTGGTCTTGGATATGTAACATTTGCAGCAGCATTTACAGCAGTTATGCTTTTGCTATTAATACTTATATCAGCATTCGGTTTTGCAGATAGGAATGAAGGACGTAAGCAGCTTAAAATTGTTATTCCAGAAAGCCTTAACTATAATTCGGTATTTGATGATCTGTTTGATAAATACACGTCTGAGAACAGATTAAATAAAGTTAAGACAACTAATATGGGCACAATGTATGAGCTTACATATGAAATTAGATTAAAAAATGATGATGCAGAAAAAGATTTCATTGACGAATTAAGGGTAAGAAATGGAAATCTTAATATATCAGTAGGAATTATGCCAGAAAGCAGCGTATCGGCATTGAATTAAATGTTGACATATTAAGTGGAAGATTATATAGTATAACAAATTAAACACCATTTGATGAATGATAGTATTATGTTATTCATCAGATGGTGGTTTTTGATTTTTCTCTTGTTTTATTTGATGATATGTTATATTATAATAAGGTATACGAAAGGGACGTGGTAGATATGATAGATAATAATACACAATTTTTTAGAACACAGCCAGAAAAGACAATATCAGTAGAAGGAATACTTGAACAAGTATATCTTGCATTAAAAGAAAAAGGATATAACCCTGTTAACCAGATAGTAGGTTATATTATGTCAGGAGATCCAACATATATTACAAGTCATAACAATGCAAGAAGCCTTATTATGAAGGTAGAAAGAGATGAACTTGTAGAAGAGGTTATCAAGTACTTCATAGAGGGTAAGGGTTTATAATTAAGTTATGAGAATAATTGGATTGGATTATGGAACAAAGACAGTGGGCGTGGCGTTAAGCGATGCACTTGGCATTACAGCACAGCCTGTTGAGACAATCACAAGAAAAGAAGAGAATAAGCTTAGAAAGACATACGCCAGAATAGAAGCTATTATTGAGGAGAATGACGTTGAGAAGATAGTTGTCGGACTCCCTAAGAATATGAATAATACTGTAGGTGAGAGAGCTATAGCCTGTGAAGAGTTTGCTAAGAATCTTGAGAGAAGAACAGGGCTTGAAGTCATTATGTGGGACGAAAGACTTACAACAGTTTCAGCAGAGAAGGCACTTATGGAAAGCGGCGTAAGAAGAGAGAACAGAAAGGCAGTTATTGACCAGATTGCTGCTGTATTTATATTACAAGGTTATCTTGACTGTCAGGCTAATGCAGGCAGGTAAATGAATTAATAAAGGTGGTTATAATTAATATGGAAAAGCTCACATTTGTTACAGATGATAACGAGAATGTTGAATTATATATTATTGAAGAGACAAGAGCGAATGGAGTTAATTATTTATTAGTAACAGATTCTTCTGATGAAGAAGATACAGATGCGGAATGTTACATTTTAAAAGACACATCAAGTGAAGCAGATGCAGATGCAGTATATGAATTTGTTGAGGACGATACAGAATTTGATGCAATCAGCAGAATATTTGCGGAACTTATGGATGATGATATTGAACTTATATAATTGAATAAAGAATGAGGTGCTTAATGAAAAAAGAAAATGTCGGTTCTGTTAAGGTGATTCCACTTGGAGGCCTTGAACAGATTGGAATGAACATAACTGCCATCGAATACGATGACAGTATTGTTGTTGTGGATTGCGGTTTAAGCTTTCCAGAAGAAGAAATGCTTGGTATTGACCTTATTATTCCAGATGTTACTTATCTTAAGGAGAATATTGATAAGGTTAAAGCATTTGTTATTACACATGGCCACGAGGATCACATCGGAGCAATTCCTTATGTATTAAAGGAAGTTAATGTTCCTATATATGCTACACGTCTTACAATGGGACTTATAGAGTCTAAGCTAAAAGAACATAATATGCTTCGTGAAGTTAAAAGAAAAGTTGTACGATATGGACAGTCAGTTACTCTTGGTGATTTCAGGGTGGAATTTATAAGAACTAACCACAGTATTGCAGATGCAGCTGCACTTGCAATATTCTCTCCAGCAGGTATTCTTGTCCATACAGGTGACTTTAAGGTTGATTATACACCAGTTAATGGTGAACCAATAGATTTACAGAGATTTGCAGAGCTTGGAAAGAAGGGCGTGCTTGCACTTATGTGCGATAGTACTAATGCTTTAAGACCGGGCTTTACAATGTCAGAGAGAACTGTAGGAAGTACATTTGACAAGATATTTAATGATAATAAGAACAGCAGAATTATAATTGCAACATTTGCTTCTAATGTAGACAGAGTACAGCAGATTATTAATGCGGCAGTTGCATATGGAAGAAAAGTATGCGTAGAAGGCCGTAGTATGGTCAATATTATAGATGTTGCTGAAGACCTTGGATATCTTCATATTCCAGATGGTACTCTTATAGAGACAGAGGCTATGAAGAATTACACACCTGAGCAGATTGTGCTTATTACAACAGGTAGTCAGGGAGAGTCAATGGCAGCCCTTTCAAGAATGGCAGCTAACCTTCATAGAAAGGTATCTATCCAGCCGGGCGACTGTGTTGTATTTTCATCAACACCTATTCCTGGTAATGAGAAGTCTGTAGCAAGAGTTATCAATGAACTTGGAATGAAGGGCGCTAAGGTTATATTCCAGGATACACATGTATCTGGACATGCCTGTCAGGAAGAGATAAAGCTTGTATATTCACTTCTTAAGCCAAAGTATGCTATACCAGTACACGGTGAATACAGACACCTTATAGCACAGAAGGAAGTTGCAATGTCACTTGGATATGATAAGGAAGATGTTATTATAGCCAAATCTGGTGATGTTATTGAACTTAGTGATGAGAAGGCTGCAATCGTTGGAAAGGTTCACACAGGAGCTATTCTTGTCGATGGACTTGGTGTTGGTGATGTAGGTAATATTGTATTAAGAGACAGACAGAATCTTGCAGAGAATGGTATTATAATTGTTGTTCTCACACTTGAGAAGTATACAGGACAGCTTGTTGCAGGACCGGATATTGTAACTCGAGGCTTTGTATATGTAAGAGAGGCAGAAGAACTGCTTGATGAGGCAAGAGCTATAGTTACAGATTCTGTTCTTAGATGTCTTGATAAGAATATCACTGACTGGAGCAAGATTAAGAACATTATCAAAGATGATCTCAGCGAATATTTGTGGAAGAAGATGAAGAGAAATCCAGTTATTCTTCCAATTATTATGGAAGCTCAGATGTAATCAGTTATAATGGGAGATATTAATGCAGAGAATTGAGCAGTTAAAGCTTGAACTAAGCAAAGCTATAAAAGAAAGCCCTGAATATATTGAATATAAAAGACTAGAGGCTATTATAGATAAAGACCCTAATTTAAAGAGAAGTATTGATGAGTTCAGAAGACAGAATTTTGATATACAGAATAGTGGTAAGGTTGATGATATATTTGCCGCACAGGAGGATCTTAATAATAGATATGCAGATATGAGAAGACAGGATATGGTCAACAGATATCTGCTGTCTGAGGTCTGTCTGTGCCGTATGGTTCAGGATATATGCAGAACTGTAGTTGAGACAATTGAATTCGATGTTGATTTCTTGAATAATTAATCATCATAACTATATTTAGTCGGACGGGAATGGATATTTGATTATGAATAATAAATCTATAAGAATGGTTGTTTCATTGTCACTTAATGCATTGTTTATTGCAATTGCTGTAGTAGTGGTTGTTATGTTTGGAACAAAAGCCTATACATTTGGTAACAATATATTTAATGAGAAGTCGGTGGACACAGTTGATAATGCCAAAGTGGTTGAAGTGACAATAGCTGATGGTGTAACAGCTAAGAGGTTAGCCAGCCAGTTATATGAAAAAGGTCTTATTAGTGATGAGAAAATATTTTATTTTCAGGTAAAGTTATCTGATTATAAAGATAAGTTTAAGGCGGGAACATACAGTCTTAATACAGGTATGAAGCCAACAGATATGATGAAGATATTAGCTGGCATCAGCACAACTGATACTGGTGATAGTGAATAAATATTAATGAGAGGTTTACTAAGGTGATTGTCAACGAAAGAATAGTAGCTTATATTAATTCTCTTGATAGAGGTAATTCACCAATCTGTAATACAATCGAAAAGGAAGCAATTGAGGACGATGTCCCGATTATTAGAAAAGAGATGGGCAATCTGCTAAAGGTGCTGCTTGGATTAAAGCAGCCACAGTCGATTCTTGAAGTAGGAACGGCAGTAGGTTACTCATCTATTCTTATGAGTGAGAATATGCCTGAGGGTTGTATAATTGATACAATAGAGAATTATGATAAAAGAATACCTATAGCCCGCAATAATTTCAAGAGGGCAGGAAAAGAGGATTGTATAAGGCTTATAGAGGGCGATGCTATGGAAGTCTTAAAAGAGCTGGAAGGTCCATATGATTTTATATTTATGGATGCCGCCAAGGGACAGTATATTAATTATCTGCCTGAAATATTAAGGCTTATGCCTAAGGGCGGACTTCTTATAACAGATAATATACTTCAGGAGGGTGAGCTTGTAGAGTCCAGATATGTTGTCACAAGGAGGGACAGGACAATACATACAAGAATTAGAGAGTATGTATATGAGCTTACACATAATGATAATCTTATAACTTCAATTGTACCAATTGGAGACGGAATTACATTGAGCGTTAAAAAATAAATGGAGGAAAATAATATGGCAGGACATTATTATAATGGCAGGGAACTTGAACTTTTAATACCAGCAAGCAGTCTTGAAGTATTAAAGATTGCAGTTATATTTGGTGCTGATGCAGTATATATCGGTGGAGAGGCTTTTGGCTTAAGAGCTAAGGCTAAGAATTTCTCAAAAGAGGATATGGTAGAAGGAATTAAATTTGCCCACGAAAGAGATGTTAAGGTGTATGTTACAGCTAATATACTTGCACATAACTATGACCTTGACGGAGCAAGGGAATATTTTAAGGAGCTTGATGTTATAAAGCCAGATGCAGTTATTATATCTGATCCGGGAATGTTCACAATTGCCAAGGAAGAACTTCACGATATAGATATTCATATAAGCACACAGGCTAATAATACTAACTATATGACATACCAGTTCTGGTGGAAACAGGGTGCTAAGAGAGTTGTAACAGCAAGAGAGCTTTCATTGAATGAGATTAGGAATATAAGAAAGAATATTCCTGATGAGATGGAGATAGAAACATTCATACATGGTGCTATGTGTATATCATACTCAGGAAGATGTCTTCTTAGTAGTTTTATGGCAGGAAGGGACGCTAACAGAGGTGCCTGCACACATCCTTGCAGATGGAAGTACGCTGTTGTTGAGGAGAACAGACCAGGCGAATATATGCCTGTATATGAGAATGAAAGAGGAACTTATATCTTTAACTCTAAAGATTTATGTATGATTGAGCATATTCCAGAGCTTATAGAGGCAGGAATTGACAGCTTTAAGATAGAGGGAAGAATGAAGACAGCCCTTTATGTAGCTACAGTTGCAAGAACATACAGACTTGCAATTGATGATTTCTTAAAAGACCCAGAACTTTATAAGTCAAGAATTCCATTTTACAAGTCAGAGATAAGCAAATGTACTTACAGACAGTATACAACAGGTTTCTTCTTTGGAAAGCCAGATGAGAATACACAGATATATGAAAGCAATACATATATTAAGGAATATACTTATCTTGGAATTGTAGGAGATAAGAACGAAGAAGGTCTTTACAATATAGAACAGCGTAATAAGTTCTCAGTTGGTGAGGAGATTGAGGTTATGAAGCCGGACGGAACTAATCTTTTAGTTACAGTTAAGCGGATAACTGACGAAAAGGGCGTTGATATGGAAAGCTGTCCACATCCTAAACAGCAGCTTTATATTGATCTTGGTGTAGAACTTGAAAGATATGACATTTTAAGAAGAAAAGAAGAATAATATATTAAGATTTATGTGCGTCAGTATGAATGAATAGTCCATACTGGCGTATTTTTTTGTAATAGGAATTCCCAGTTGCATAAAAGGCACTATGTGCCGATGATGCACACTTGAGCAATATGCAATAAATTATATGGATATGCAATAAAGGTGTGTCCTACGCATAAAATATAGAAATATGTGTAGGGGTGCTTTTTCTTGAAGGTGTTTGAGAAACCATTATCAGAGCAGGAAGAAAAAGAGATGTTAATAAGAAGCCGTAATGGGGATATAGAGGCTAGGAATATACTTGTAGAGAAGAATATGCGCCTTGTAGCACATATGATTAAGAAATATGCTTGTGCTGAGAAAGATACACAGGATTTAATATCAGTAGGAACAATAGGACTGATAAAGGCGGTTAATACCTTTAACCCTGATAAGAAAATCCGTCTTGCGACATATGCGGCAAAATGTATAGATAACGAAATATTGATGATGTTAAGAAATGATAAGAAGAAAATGCAGGAGCTGTCATTATATGAGCCGATTGGCACGGATAAAGAGGGCAATGATATAACATTTATAGATGTTGTCGGTGATGAAACAAGAGATGATGTAGGCGAGATGCTTACAGCAGAGCAGTTAAAGTGCATATATGACAATATGGATAATATATTGACAGAGCGGGAAAAGACGATAATAATAGGAAGATTTGGGCTGTTTGGAAGTAAGGAAATGACCCAGAATGAACTTGCGGCAAAGTTAAACATAAGCCGCAGTTATGTAAGCCGTATAGAAAGGCACGCTCTTAACAAGTTATATGCCCTTTTAGAGAATAAAAAGTTAATAGGATAGCAAAACTTAACATAAAAACTACAAAATCGACAGCAGGGTATGGTATACTTATGCTTAAGCAGTAAGTCGTGCTGTGGCGGAGAAATATATCGCTAAGATGTCCGCCGCAGTCGGATAATACTGCCGTAATAGATAAAAGGAGCATTTAAAATGGATAATATCTCTGATGATAAAATAATTAACGATAATGCTACGAATAATGGCAGTAATAATAATACAGTTATAAGCAGACGTCTTGAGGCAGTACGTGGCATAATGAAAGAAAAAGGCGTGGATATCTATGTTGTAGTAACGGGCGATTACCACATTTCTGAATATGCAGGTGATTACTTTAAGGAAAGAGAATTCATTTCTGGCTTTTCAGGCTCAGCAGGAACAGCAGTTATAACAAGTGACACTGCAGTGCTTTTCACAGATGGCAGATATTTTGTGCAGGCTGAGAAACAGCTTAGCGGTACAGAGTATAAGCTTATGAGAATGGGAAGTGCAGGGGTACCTGCACTCAATGAATATTGCAGGGAACTTTTAAAAGAGGGAATGACAATAGGATTTGACGGAAGATGTGTACAGGCAGGACAGGGAATAGAATTTAAGAAAATGGCTGAATTTAACAAGGCACATTGTAACTATTCATTTGATGCGATAGAACAAATATATAATGACAGAGCAGAATTCCCACACAGCAAGGCATTTTATCTTGATACTATGTATTCAGGAAAGACTATTAAAGATAAGCTTATTGATGTGCGTTGTGCAATGAAAGACAATATGTCAGATGTACATATTATTGCCTCGCTTGATGATATATGCTGGCTTTTTAATATAAGAGGCAGGGATGTACATTGTAATCCTGTTATTATGGCATATGCGGCAGTATATATGGACAAGACTGTTTTGTATACAGATATAGACAGGCTTGATGACTGTATAGATAAGCTTATAGAGGCTGGCGTTGAGGTTAAGCCTTATAATGATATATATGAGGATATAAGAAGCATAGCAGGACATAAAGTGCTTATTGATAAAAAGAGGGTTAATACAAGATTATATCTTTATGCTAAGGACAATGATAAGATAGAACTCGTGGAAAAGGAAAATCCAGAGGTTCTCCTTAAGGCAGTGAAGAATGACATAGAAATAACCAACCTTAAGAATGTACATATTGATGATGGTCTTGCCGTGACAAGATTTATATTCTGGCTTAAGAAGGCAGTTAAATCAGGACAGACAATAACAGAAGCATCAGCGGCAGAATATCTTGATAATCTTAGAAGTGGTATAAAGGATTACATTGAATTAAGCTTTGATACAATAAGTGCATACGCTGATAATGCGGCAATGATGCACTATCAGGCTTCAAAGGATAACTGCAGTACGCTAAAGCAGGAGGGGATGCTTTTAGTTGATTCAGGTGGACAATATATGCGTGGAACAACAGATATTACAAGAACTATTGCGTTAGGTGAAGTTACAGATGAGATGAAGAAGTGCTATACGCTTACACTTAAGGGAATGTTGAATCTTGCCAATACAAGGTTTCTTCACGGCTGTACCGGATATAATCTTGATATAATGGCAAGAGCTCCGTTGTGGAATGAGAATATTGATTACAGATGTGGAACTGGTCACGGAGTTGGTTATCTTTTAAATGTCCACGAAGCACCTAATGGATTTAGGTGGAAGCATATACAGGGGGTAAATGACCTTGCTGTATTAACACCGGGTATGGTAACATCAGATGAACCCGGAGTGTATGCTGATGGCAGATTCGGAATAAGAATTGAGAATGAAATAATAGTTACAGAGGATAAGGAAAATGAATATGGCAGGTGGCTTAAGTTTGAAATGCTTACTATGGTTCCTGTGGATTTAGACCTTGTTGATGTACAATATCTTAGCTATAAAGATATAGAACAGCTTAATAATTATAATAAACAGGTGTATAATGTGTTAAGCCCATATATGAAAGGTGAGGAATTAGAACAGCTTGTATATAGCACAAGAGAATTGTAAGGAGGCTTTTGGTGTATGCAGATTAAAGAGTTTAAAGAAAAAGAAGTAGATGTGAAGGATAAGTCTTTGAGCAATAAAGTATATTTTGCTGTTGGTGGAATAGTCCTTGCAGTGATATTGATAGTTGCAGTATTTATAAAGGTTAATGAATTTGACATAAGAGATTATATAAAGCCTGTGTATACAGGTGCTGACGGATATGCTTCGGTGACATTTGTTGTAGATGAAGATGCACTGTCTAATAAGCTTTTAGGAAAGAAAGCTGATGACGATAAGAAATATTATGTTAGAAAGTTCATTGAATCAATAAATGTATACACAACAGATACCGATATTAAAAATGGTGATAAAGTCCACTGCGAGATAGAATTTAATGATACTTATGCAGATAATGCAGGTGTTGATATTAATAAGAAGCAGTATACTTATAAGGCTAAAGGCATTAATGCAGGTGCAAAGATAGATATATACAGCGGGGTTGATGTAACATTTTCAGGAATAAGCCCTGATGCCAGAGTTATAATAGACAATGACTGGGATGATGATTATCTTAAGACACTTACATTTACTGCGGACAAGGCATCTTCAATTAAGCTTAATGACAGTATTAAGGTAAGCTGTGATGTATCTTATGAAGATATGGCAAGGCACGGCATACTTGCCAAAGCCTGTGAGATGACTTATACAGCAGATAAACTTGCTGCTTACTGCGATGATTATACTAAAGTTAATAAAGATGTTATGGCTGACATATATAAAGAGATTAAGGAAACTATCACTAAAGAAACAGAAGATGCAACCTACAGAATGTTGTATGTGGCAACAGGCAACACAGATTACCTGTATCATCTTAATGAAGAAAATGTATCTGATGTCAATATTGATGCGGCGTATTTCCTTAAGGCTTTGGCAGCAGGACAGGAAGCGGATAATTATATTATCGTTCAGGCATCGGCTGTTGTAAGTGATAATGAGAGCAGTGAGCCTGTCAGCTATGTATTCAGATATGCTAATGCGTATATCACAGTTGATGGTGATTTTAATGTAGGACACGATAACCAGAATAAGCGTTTTATATGCGGAACAGACAGAGGGGTACTGTATGAGGAGTATATAGGCGCCCTTTCAGATAATTACAGCATAGACAGAATAGATAATAATTAATAGCTGGCGTTACAGCATACAGAGAAATTAATAGAAACAGTCGAAGAATAGATAATAATTAATATTTGCTGTTATAGTGTGCAGAAGAATTAATAAAAGTAATCTAAGAACAGATAGTAATTATGGATACAGTGGGAGGAAGTTGAATTGATAACAGTAGAACAACTTTTGATGACAGCGAGGGAAGAAGGCGCGTCAGATGTGCATATTACAGTTGGTGTGCCTCCAAGAATGAGAGTGAACGGACGAATTGCTAATCTTGATTATCCAAGCTTGTCAGAGACAGATTGTAGTAAGATAATATACAGTATAATGGATGACAGGCAGATAGAAATGTTCAGGGATAATAAGCAGATTGAATTTGCATTGTCAGTGCCTAAGGCAGGAAGATACAGAGTCAGTGCATTTATGCAAAAAGGGCTTCCTGCCTGTGCAATACGACTTGTAACAGACAGTGTATCAGCACCAGGGGATATAGGTGTTCCTAAAGAGTTGATTGACATATGTGATAGCGAAAGCGGACTTGTTATTCTTGGCGGAGTGGCAGGAAGCGGTAAATCTACGACAATTGCCTCGATTATTGATTATATTAATGAGAATAAATGTGTTCATATACTGACATTGGAAGACCCTATTGAGTATGTACACACCCATAAAAATGCTATTGTGAACCAGCGTGAGGTAGGCATAGATGTGGCTTCTTATGATGAGGGGCTTAAGCTTGCAATAAGAGAAGATGTAGATGTGATTCAGGTTGGAAGAATGAGTGAGCCAGATACGGTTAAAGCAGTAATAAAAGCGGCTAAAGCAGGAAGTTTTGTTATTGCTGCTGTTGATGTCGCTGGTACTAAAGATATAATTCAGAGCATTATTGATGAATTTCCTCCTTCAGAGAAAGAGAAGATAAATACACAGCTTAAGGAAGTCTTAAAAATGGTTGTGTCACAGAAGTTAATACAACAGGATAAAGATGGCATAAAGGCTTCTTTTGAGATATTAAAGATTAATTAAGAAAATGAGGGTTAAGATGACAAAGCTTGAAGAAATAATATCTTGTATTAAAGGAAACAGTGTGTATGTACAGATGCACAATTTTCCAGATCCTGATGCTATAGCAAGTGCATATGGTATGAAGTATCTTTTAAGAGCAGAAGGGATAGATGCACAGATTGTATATAAGGGCAGTATTGAAAATACAGTTACCGCAAAGATGGTAAAGCTTCTTAATATTGATATTCTTGAAGTAAAAAGTGCCTGGGAACTGGATTGTAACAGAGAAGTTATTATTGTTGATGCACAGAATGGCAATGCCAACATAATAGATATGCACTCAGACAAGACAATCTGTATAGACCATCACCCAGTATATAATGACAGCAAATATGTATTTAAGGACATAAGACCAGATGTCGGGGCATGTGCTTCAATCATAGCTTCGTATTATATAGAAAATGATGTTGTTATTGATATTCATATGGCAACGGCACTGCTCTATGGAATAAAGGTTGATACAGCAGATATGAAGCGTGGTGTTACAAAGCTGGATCTTGATATGTTCTATTATCTTTACAACCGTGCAGACCATAAAGTTCTTAATAATCTTGACACAAGCGTAAGACAGTATGACGATTTAAAAGCTTATGCCTATGCAATTGCCAATGTTGATATACAGAATGACATCTGTTTTGCCAGTGCAGGGGACAACTGCAAGGAGTCATTGATTGCCTCTATATGCGATTTTATAATGTCTTTGGATGGTGTTAATCTTGCAATAGTATATTCGGCTAAAGAAGAGGGTATAAAGCTGTCAATAAGAAGTAATGGAAGCTACGATTCGGGAAGAATATCTAATAAAGCATTATGTGATATAGGTAATGGTGGCGGACACGAGCATATGGCTGGTGGTTTTATAAGCTATGATAAGTTAGAAAGAAAAGATGCCGCAGGCATAAGAGAAATCATAAAAAACAGATTTATGTCAGAAGTTAATAAAGTAAATAAATAATAAAAAAGACTTGCATAATATGTATACATATGATATATATAATATATTGAAATACATATTATGCCAGTCGATAATAATAATATTTCAATATTAGTAATCTTAGGCAGTATGTCTTAAGATTAGTGAGTTATCGTTAATGAATAATTAGTTAATATTAACAATTAACAGGCTGATATTGATGATTAGTGAGTTGTTGTTAATAATTGCTGAGCAGTTATTAATGAATATTCTTTGGTAATATTATGCTCTATAATATTACATTCCCAATTATTTAAAATGTTACAACTAAATAGTATTGCAGGGACTTATGATTATTGTAGTTATTATAATCGTTTTAGTTATGGCTATAGCTTTAGTTATAGTTGTAGTGATAAGTTTGAGAAAGGAAAAGGGTGAGATGTGTTTAGCAGAGTGATAAGTGCGGCTGTATACGGAATTGATGCATATATTGTTAATGTAGAAACAGATGTTGGTTTTGGACTTCCGACATTTGATATGAGTGGAGCACTTGGGTCTAAGGTAAGAGAGGCGAAAGACAGGGTCAGGGTGGCGATTAAGAATTCGGGTATTGAACTTACACCGCAGAAGATAGTTATTAATATATCGCCAGCCAATATAAGAAAGGAGGGCACAATATACGACCTTCCAATTGCAATAGGGATACTGGCGGCAAATGGCTGTTTTGATTTAAAGATATTGGAAAATGTATTGATTATAGGCGAGGTAAGTCTTGACGGAAGCATTAATCCGGTTAAAGGAGTGCTTCCTATGGTATGTGCGGCTAAAGAGGCAGGAATTGACAACTGCATAATTCCGAAGGCTAATATAGCAGAGGGCAGAATTATCAATAATATTAATATATATGGAGTTGAAACGCTAAGCCAGACTATAGAGATATTAAAGAATATAGCCGTAATAGATGGAAGTAGAAAGAATATAAAGCAGGCTGATGTGAAATCTGGTGAATGTAATAAGTCAGATGGCAACATTAATAATGATACTTATAATGTATTGGAACGCTCGCGGGTTAAGTTTACATATGGTTCAGAAGTGAAAAATAATAATCACTCGTGCAGTTATAATATTGATTATAGTGATATATCAGGGCAGGAAGCTGCAAAGCGTGCAACGATGATAGCTGTATCAGGTATGCATAATATAATGTATATAGGTCCACCAGGGAGCGGCAAGACAATGCTTGCCCAGAGAATACCGACAATAATGCCGGATATGGATTATGAGGAGCAGTTAAGGCTTACGAAGATATATAGTGTCGCAGGACTGCTGGATAGTGAGTGTGGAATTATGGTAAAAAGACCATTTAGAAATCCACACCATACAATAACACAGGCGGCGTTGCTTGGAGGAGGAGCTGTGCCAAGACCGGGAGAAATAACGTTATCGGAGGGTGGCGTATTATTTTTGGATGAGATGACGGAATTTAATCAGGTTATTATGGAAGCGTTAAGACAGCCTTTGGAGGATAAGGTTATAACGCTTGTAAGGGTTAATGCAGCGTATACATATCCAGCACATTTTATGCTTGCAGCAGCTATCAATCCGTGTAAATGCGGCTATTATCCTGACAGGAACAGGTGTCATTGTTCGGAATATGACATAAGAAGATATATAGGAAGAATAAGCAATCCTATGTGGGACAGATTTGATATGTGTGTTAAGGTTGATGAGGTATCCTATGAAGTTATGAGGAATAAGGGAAATGTGGATACTATATATAATTCTACCGATATGAAAAATAAAGTTGAAGCCGCAAGACAAATGCAAAAGGACAGATTCAAAAAGCTTGATATTAATTATAATTCGCAGATGGGAGTGAGGGAAATACATAAATACTGTACATTGAATGTGGAGTGCAATGAGCTTATGGAGAGAATGTATAAGCAGCACCATATGAGTGCCAGGGCATATAATAAAGTTCTAAAGACAGCAAGGACAATCGCTGATCTGAAGGGAAGTGTTAATATAGAAAAAGAGCACCTTACGGAAGCGTTATTCTATAAGAACTGCGAGGTGAAAAGTTGATAAAATATGATGAATTTCTTGAAGAATATTACTGGTATTGGCTTAATAATATTAGAAACATAGGAAGAAGAAAGATTAGTAAGCTGTTGAAAAGATTCGATTCCCCTAAGGAAATATATAACGCTGGCGCAGAATATTTAAAATGCTGCGGATTGTCTTGCAAAGATGCAGAAAATATAATCAGCTCAGTTAAAGATGAACAGATATATAGGGATTATAATGCCTTAGTGAAAAGCAGTATTAAATTCACACATCCGGGGAAAGCGGACTATCCTGCACAGCTTATGGAAATATATGATTATCCATATGGACTATATTATAATGGAAAGCTTCCTGACAGTGATAAGCCTTCAGTGGCAATTGTAGGTTCGAGGCAGGCAAGTCAATATGGAATGATGGTAGCGGCCAGGCTGGCATATGAGATGTCTTCATATGGAATACAGATTATAAGTGGCATGGCTGTTGGGATAGATACTGCCGCACATAAAGGAACACTTGATAATTCAGGATATACTTGTGCAGTATTAGGAAGTGGAGTTGACATTTGTTATCCAGCTTGTAATATAGGGCTGTTTACTGATATAAAAAAGACTGGTGGTGTAATGTCAGAATATCCGGCAGGAGTAAAACCGGTCTGTGGACAGTTTCCGGAAAGAAACAGATTAATAAGCGGTCTGTCTGATGCAGTTGTAGTTGTTGAGGCAAGGGCAAAGAGTGGTTCGTTAATAACTGTAGACCAGGCGTTAGAGCAGAATAAGGATGTATATGTTATACCGGGGAGAGTTGGAGATTCATTAAGTGAGGGCTGTAATGAACTTATAAAATCAGGAGCTTATATAATGACTAAAGCTGAGGATATTTTAGAGTGTGACAGGATAAAAAATAAGCTGTCAGGCATTAACGGTATACCGGAATATCTGCAAAAGTTGGAATCTGTATCACAATTTGAACTTGCAACACCTAAAAATATGGTGTATAGTTGTGTGGATTTGTATCCAGTGGGTATTAATGAACTAATTAATAAGACAGGATTATCATTACAGACAGTAAGCGGTGCCTTAGTTGAATTGGAATTAGAGGGTAAAATCAAAGAGACTGCACATAATTGTTATGCAAGAGTGTAGCTTTTGGTTAATACTAAAAGACAGTAGAATATATTGTTTTGTTAGAGATTAGGCATTGTGGTAGCATATATTAAAGGAGTTAATATTAATGGCAAAGTATCTTGTAATAGTGGAATCACCAGCAAAGGTGAAGACAATTAAAAAGTTTTTGGGTTCTAATTATGAAGTTATGGCATCTCAAGGGCATGTAAGAGATCTTCCGAAAAGCCAGATGGGAATAGATGTGGATAATGATTTTGAGCCTAAATATATTACAATCCGTGGTAAAGGCGAGATACTTGCCGCACTTCGTAAGGAAGCCAAGAAGGCTGATAAAGTATACCTTGCAACCGATCCCGATAGAGAGGGAGAAGCTATATCGTGGCATTTGTCTAAGGCGTTAAAGTTGGAAGATAAGGATATATACAGAATAACATTTAACGAAATTACTAAGACAGCAGTTAAAGCAGCTATAAAAGATGCAAGAAAGATAGATATGAATCTTGTTGATGCACAGCAGGCAAGAAGGGCTCTTGACAGAGTTGTTGGCTACAGTATAAGCCCTGTACTCTGGGCTAAGATAAAGAGAGGTCTTAGTGCAGGACGAGTACAGTCTGTGGCATTGAGAATAATATGTGACAGGGAGAATGAAATAGATGCTTTTATTCCAGAAGAATACTGGACAATGGATGCAGTCTTAGACGTAGAGGGAGAGAAAAAGCCAGTAACTGCCAAGTTCTATGGTGATGTCAATGGAAAGATTGATATCAAGAATAAAGAACAGATGGAAGATATCAAGAAAAAGCTTGAAGGCTGTGAGTACAGCGTTGACAGCATAAAGAGAGGGGAGAAGATTAAGAAGTCCCCACTTCCATTTACAACAAGTACATTACAGCAAGAGGCTTCAAAGACACTTAACTTTGCTACAGCCAAGACTATGCGTATTGCACAGCAGTTATATGAAGGCGTTGATATTGCCAGCAAGGGAACTATTGGTGTCATAACATATTTAAGAACTGATTCTACAAGAGTTGCAGAGGAAGCACAGGCTGCTTCAAAGGAATATATTGAAGCTAATTATGGTGCAGAGTATCTTATGAAAGATGACCTTAAGAAAAAAGAAGATAAAAAGATACAGGATGCCCATGAAGCGATAAGACCAACTGATATTACACTTACTCCAGTTGTTATTAAAGAGTCGTTATCAAGGGATCAGTTCAGATTATATCAGCTTATATGGAAAAGATTTGTTGCAAGCCAGATGGCACAGGCTGTATATGAGACAACTTCTGTTAAGATAGCTGCTGGTGATTACCGCTTTAATATATCAGCTTCAAAGCTCTCATTTGATGGTTTTATGTCTGTATACAAGAGTGATGATGACAAGGAAGAGGCTAATGCTTTAGTAAAAGGTATTGATGAGAATTCAAAGCTTTCTTTGGAAGAACTTAAGGAAGTACAGCATTTTACACAGCCACCAGCACATTTTACGGAAGCTTCATTAGTAAAGGCTCTTGAGGAGCTTGGAATAGGAAGACCAAGTACTTATGCTCCTACAATATCAACTATAATTGCAAGACATTACATCGCTAAGGAACAGAAAAATCTTTATGTAACAGAGCTTGGAAAGGCTGTTAATGACTCAATGATGAAAGCATTTCCGCAGATAGTTGATGTCAACTTTACAGCTAATATGGAGTCGCTTCTTGATGGAGTTGCTGACGGAGATGTTAAGTGGAAAGAGCTTATAAAGAATTTCTATCCAGATTTAAAGGAGTCTGTTGATAAGGCAGAAAAGGATCTTGAAAATGTAAAGATAGAAGATGAAGTTACAGATGTAATATGTGACCAATGTGGACGTAATATGGTTATAAAATATGGTCCACATGGCAAGTTCTTAGGATGTCCTGGATTTCCAGAGTGCCACAATACCAAGCCATATCTTGAAAAGATTGGTGTTGCCTGCCCAAAGTGTGGTAAGGATATAATTCTTAAGAAGACTAAGAAAGGAAGGATGTTCTATGGTTGTGAGGGATATCCGGAATGTGATTTTATGAGCTGGCAGAGACCATCGGATAAGAAGTGTCCTAAGTGCGGTGGCATAATGCTAATAAAAGGCAACAAGCTTGTATGTGCCAATGAAGAGTGCGGTTATATATTAGATACTGCTAAAAATGATAATTGATATGTAACATATATCAAATTAAAAAGTGATAATGAACAATTTGGGTATGTTTTACAGAGAATTGTCAGATAAAATGTGGTAAATTAGTTGAAAATTCAAAAGTTGTGTGATAGTATTTGATTATACAGATGTTTATCGGTGTAATTTAATATATGGAGGAATAAAAGATGAGTGTACAACTTTTGGATAAGACAAGAAAAATTAACAAGCTTCTGCATAACAATCATTCTGCAAGAGTTGAATTCAATGATATGTGTGCAGTGTTAAGCGGTATACTTGAGTCTAATATTCTTGTTATAAGCAGAAAAGGTAAAGTCCTTGGCACTGGATACTATGAGGGTGTTGAAGTAATCAGTGAGCTTGTATATGATAAGGTAGGCGGCTTTGTTGATGAGATGCTTAACGAAAGATTGTTAAGTGTATTGTCAACCAAGGAGAATGTTAATCTTTCAACATTAGGATTTACAATTGAGAATGTAAAGAAGTTTCAGGCGTTAATTGCTCCTGTGGAGATAGCTGGAGAGAGGCTTGGAACATTATTTATGTATAAGAGTGACAGCTCATATGAAATAGACGATATTATTTTAAGCGAGTATGGCACGACAGTAGTTGGACTTGAGATGATGCGTTCAGTTAATGAAGAGACTGCAGAGGAAAGCAGAAAGAAGAAGATAGTAAGATCAGCTATTGATACACTGTCAACATCTGAACTTGATGCTATTAAGAGTATATTTAAAGAACTTGATGGCAATGAAGGAACGCTTGTCGCAAGTAAGATTGCTGATAATGTCGGCATAACAAGATCAGTAATTGTCAATGCTTTAAGAAAATTTGAGAGTGCGGGTGTTATTGACTGCAAGTCATCAGGAATGAAAGGAACATATATAAAAGTCGTTAATGAATATGTGTTTGAAGAGCTTTCTAAACTTGATGATTAATTATGTATGATATATGTGGATGGGTAATTGCATATATAAAGCAATTATTAATGAATTGTTTGTATGGTTATAGAGGGAGAGAGCTGTTGTCAGCTCTTTCTTTTTTATTTTAGTAATAAAATATTAAGCGTTTTTGTAAAAATACAGCAAAATATTCAAAAAGATTAAAAAAAACTTGTTTTTTTGTCGTAAATTATTATAATGGTAGTTAGTGTAATTATGTTTAATGTACATAATTGGAAAGGGGTATATATGAGCTCGGGAATGTTTGGTTATGTAGATGTATTAAAGACCGCAGCTGATGCAAGCTGGGCGAGAGAGGAAGTATTGACTAATAATATAGCTAATGTTGATACACCTAATTACAAAAGACAGGATGTGGAATTTACTACTTATTTAAAGTCTGCATTGAGCCGTTCAGGAGGAGATTCAACATCTCTTACTAACAGAGTTAACAATATTAATTATAATGATGTTACTATGAGAACTTATACTGATAATTCTACTTTATCATACAGATTAGATGGTAATAATGTGGATTTATCAACAGAGAATGTTGAACTTGCATCAGAACAGCTTAATTATAATGGCTTGATTGACAGTATGAATAATGAATTTACACGTTTTAAAGCGGTACTTAAGTAATAAGACTGGTTAGTTTACTAAAGAAGTTAATATTTATTTAAAGCGGGATTGGAGGATTATTGATATGTCAATGTTTGCGGCATTTAATATAAGTGCATCAGGAATGACAGCACAGCAGTTAAGAACAGATGTTATTTCACAGAATATAGCTAATGCTAATACTACAAGAACAAGTGACGGAACAGCATATGTTAAGAAGTCGGTTGTATTTACAGAAAAGACTGTTACATCAGGTATGGCTGGAAGGTCAGTTTATTCATCATCAGGAACAACATTTGCAGATGCGTTAAGAGCAGCTAATGGTGGAGTAGTGGGCAGCGGTGTTAAAGTTACATCTATATATGATGATACTTCTACAGATATGAATATGGTATATGACCCATCTCATCCGGATGCAGATGAGAATGGATATGTTACATATCCTAATGTTAATGTTGTTCAGGAGATGACAGACCTTATAGATGCATCAAGGTCATATGAAGCTAATATTTCAGCATTTAACTCAAGTAAAGATATGGCATCAAAGGGACTTACTATCGGACAGTCATAATTCAGGGATTGAATTATATCATCAGATAAAAGATTAATTAATATAGATTGGATGGAGGAATTGTGATATGGATTTAACAACAGCAGTTAATTCGCTTGGGAGTGATTATGTTAATAAGGTGTCTGACCTTTTAACTAATAAGACTAATACAACTTCAGGCACAACAGATGACTCATCATTTGATTCAGTATTTAATGCTGTTTCGGGACTATTGGATAGTACCAATTCATATATTCAGCAGGCACAGCAGGCGGAAGTTGATTATGCACTTGGTAATATGACTAATACACACGAGTTAGGAGTGTATCAGCAGAAAGCTAATATTGCCCTGCAATATACAGTTGCAATAAGAGATAAAGCACTTGAGGCATATAAAGAAATAATGAATATGCAGATATAATTACTTAGGAGTTAATAATGGCAGATAAATTGAAACAGATCCCTCAGAAGTTATTAGACATCTGGAAGAGTTGGTCAGTAAAACAAAGAGTATTAATAATAGGTTCAATCGTTGCTTTTATAGCGGTTGTGAGCATAGTGGCAATTGTGCTTACAAGACCTAAGTATGAGGTACTTGTAACGTGTGAAGATTATACAGAGATGAATTCGGTAACTACACTGCTTACGGACAATAATCACAAATATAAAATTAATAATATGGTAGTAAGTGTTAATTCCAAAGAGCTTACAGCCTGTAAAATGCTTCTTGCAAGCCAGAATATACAGTCAGATGGCTATACATTTGAAGATGCTATGAAGAGAAGCTTTACAACAACAGATTCGGACAGTACCAAGCAGTATGCCCATTATCTTGAGACTAAGCTAGAGGGCGATCTTAAGGATATGGACGGAGTTAAGGATGCTTCCGTTACAATTAATATGCCTGAGAAGACTAATTCATTTTATCAGGCAGCATCAGATGCTACAGTAGCAGTTAAACTCGTTACAACAAAGGATATTAATGAAGATGCAGCTGAGAGTATGGCTTCGCTTCTTGCTATGGCGGTTGGCAATGATTCAACTAAGAGCATTACTATTATAGATAACAAAGGTAATACATTATTTAATGGAGCTGCTGGTAATAATTCAACATCAGGTGTGGGAATGAACAGCAAGTTAAAGTACAAATCACAGATTGAAGCTACAACAAGCAGTTCGCTTCTTAGAAATATTGTTTCAACAGGATTATATGATGATGCTGTTATAACACTTAATTATGAACTTGACTGGAATACAGTTAATACAATTGCAAAAGAATATACAGCACAGGAAGGAAGAGAAGAAGGGTTATACAGTCATTCTTATGAACAGGAGTCTGTAGGTACTAATGGTGCAAGTGGTACACCTGGTACAACAAGTAACAGTGGAACAACATATGATATTACAGATGGTACAACATCAACATCTACATATACTGTTAAGGAATATGATTATCTTCCTAACGAGCTTGTAACAACAACTAATACAGACCCAGGTGCTATAGTGAAAAATGGTTCATCTATAGCTGTAACACTTATTAAGAATGTTACATATGAAGAGACACAGGCTAAGAAGCTTGGTTATCTTGATGGAAAAGACTGGGATACATTTAAGAGTGAGAATTCTGAACCAGTAACACTTAATGTTGATAATTCGTGGGTGGATATTATATCAAAGGGTACAGGTATTGACCCGGCTAATATATCAGTAGTGGCTTACCAGAAGAATTCATTCCAGGATAAGGCTTCAAGCAATATATTAAGCAAGGCATCGTTCTGGGTACAGATTGTACTTGCAGCTGCAATACTTGGAATCCTTGTGCTTGTGATTATTAGAAGTGCAAGACCTCTTACAGTGGAAGAAAAAGAACCAGAGCTTTCTGTTGAGGAAATGCTTGCTTCTACGAGAGAGAACCAGCCATCAGTTGACGATATTGACTTACAGGAGAAGTCAGAGACGAGAAAGGCAATCGAGAAGTTCGTGGACGAGAATCCAGAAGCTGTTGCATTGCTATTGCGTAACTGGCTTAATGAAGATTGGAATTAATGATTTGATTTGGGAGTGAGGATAAATGGCACGACAGAACGCTAACGGCGAAAAAAATATGGATGGAGTTGAAAAGGCTGCGATACTTCTTATAGCACTTGGACCTGAGAAATCAGCACAGATTTTCAAGCATCTTAAAGAAGACGAAATAGAACAGCTTACACTTGAAATTGCTAATACTAGCAGTGTATCTCCACAGACAAAAGAGCAGGTGCTCAATGATTTCTATGAAGTGTGTCTTGCACAGCAGTATATTGCAGAAGGTGGTATCGGATACGCTAAAGAGCTTCTTGAGAAGTCTTTAGGAGAAGAAAAGGCAAAGGCTGTTATAGGAAAACTTACAGCAAGCCTTCAGGTACGTCCATTCGAATTTATCAGAAGAACAGATTCTTCACAGCTGCTCAACTTTATACAGGATGAGCATCCACAGACTATTGCTCTTATATTATCATACCTTCCACCTTCACAGGCATCGGCAGTTATATCATCTTTGCCACCTGAAAAGCAGGCAGATGTTGCAAGGAGAATAGCCCAGATGGATAGAACATCACCAGATGTTATCAAGCAGGTTGAAAAGGTACTTGAGAAGAAGCTTGCTTCTTTAGTAAATCAGGATTACACAATTGTTGGTGGTGTAGATGCCATTGTTGAAATCCTCAATTCTGTTGACAGAGGAACAGAAAGACATATTATGGAAACTCTCGAAGTCGAAGAGCCAGAGCTTGCTGATGAAATCCGTAAGAAAATGTTCGTATTTGAAGATATTCTTTCGCTTGATGACAGAGCAATCCAGAGAGTTCTTAGAGATGTTGATAATGGAGATCTTGCTCTTGCCCTTAAGGGAGCTGCAGAAGAAGTTCAGAATGTTATTCTTAATAATCTTTCAAAGCGTCTTGCTGTTATGATAAAGGAAGATATGGAATATATGGGACCTGTTCGTATGAAGGATGTTGAAGAGGCACAGCAGAAGATTGTTAATATTATAAGAAAGCTTGAAGATTCAGCAGAGATTGTTATTGCAAGAGGCGGAGGTGACGAGATAATTGTCTAATCTGTTAAAAAGAGGCACTACAGTAAGTAGTGATGAGAGAGTTATAGATTATAACGACCTTGTTAAAAGTAAGTTAAAGCATATTATAGAAATTCAGAATAACAAAGATAATGTTGATGCAGACGGTTTTGTTAATGGACTTAAGGCAGATGTTGTAGAACAGCTGCTCACAGGTTCAGAAGACGATATGAATGAAGAAGCGGCAACTGATGCCAGTTATGAAGCACAAGCTGCTTCAATAATAGAGAATGCCAGCAACGAAGCACAGAGTATCAAGGATGAGGCTAATGAAATTCTTGCACAGGCACATATGGAGGCGGACAGGCTTTTACAAGAAGCTAAGAAGCAAGGATACCAACAAGGTGCAGAAGGTGCAAGACAGGAATACGAAGATAAGGCGGCTCAGCTTGCAAGAGATTATGAAGCAAAGGCTGAACAGTTAACAAATGAATATGAACAGCTTAAAGCAGCTATTGAGCCAGAGCTTGTTAATACAATAACTGATGTATTCAGAAAAGTTACAAGAGTTGTATCTGATGATAATCAGGATATAATACTTGGCCTTATCGGTAATGTCCTTAAGAATGCAGAGACAAGCAATGATTTTGTTATTAAGGTTTCACCAGAAGATTATAAGTTCTTAACAAATAATCAGGGCAAGATATATTGTGCGGTATCTAAAGAGATTAATCTTGATATTGTTGCAGATACAACAATGAAGAAGAATGAATGTATAATAGAGACAGATGCAGGTGTATTTGACTGTAGCCTTGATATAGAACTTAACAATCTTATTAAGGATATTAAGTTGTTAAGCTGTATGTAAGTTATAAAGCTATATAAAATGATAATTATATGGCAGGTACTCTGGCATATTGTTATACAGATACAGGGAGGAAGAAGATTTGTCACTACTAAATATAGATAAATATTATTCTTTGACAGAGAAATCTTTCTATAAGAAGCTTGGAAAGGTTACTAAGATTGTAGGTCTTACAATAGAGTCAATAGGACCGGATGCCAAGCTTAATGATTTATGTAAAATTTACTCAGCTGACAGAAGTCAGGTGTTATTTGCAGAGGTGGTAGGATTTAAGGATTCTAGAGTTCTTCTTATGCCATTTGATGTTGTTGATGGAATTGGACCTGGAAGTATTGTTGAGAATACTGAAAAACCATTAGAGGTTAAGGTTGGAGATGATATTTTAGGACATACTTTAGATGGACTTGGCAATCCTACAGACGGTGCAGAGCTTAACCTTGAGAGTGCTTATTCGGTAGAAGCTGCACCACCAGATCCTATGGAAAGAGAGATTATCAGTGAAATTCTTCCACTTGGAGTTAAGGCAGTTGATGGCCTGCTTACAGTAGGTAAAGGACAGAGAATTGGCATATTTGCAGGTAGTGGTGTAGGTAAGAGTACATTGCTAGGTATGTTTGCAAGAAATACAAAGGCAGATATTAATGTTATTGCACTTATAGGCGAGCGAGGCAGGGAAGTAAGAGAATTTGTTGAGAGGGATTTAGGTCCTGAAGGTATGAAACGAAGTGTTCTTGTAGTTGCTACATCAGATAAGCCGGCACTTATAAGAAATAAGGCTGCTAAGACAGCGACAGCTATTGCAGAATATTTCAGGGATCAGGGAAAAGATGTTCTTCTTATGATGGATTCATTGACACGTTTCTCTATGGCACAAAGAGAGATTGGACTTGCATCTGGTGAACCACCTGTTACAAGAGGTTATCCACCGAGTGTATATAGTGAGATGCCTAAGCTGCTTGAGAGAGCAGGTATGTCAGATAAAGGCTCAATTACAGGTCTGTATACAGTTCTTGTTGATGGTGATGATTTTAATGAACCTATTACAGATACGGCAAGAAGTATCCTTGATGGTCATATAATGCTTTCAAGAAAGTTAGGACATAAGAATCATTATCCTGCTATTGATGTGCTTCAAAGTATATCAAGATGTATGAGCCAGATAGTATCCAAGGAACATAAGAAAGCAGCAGGCAGGTTAAAGACAGTGCTTGCTACATATAATGAAGCGGAAGACCTTATTAATATTGGGGCTTATAAGAGCGGCTCGAACAGGAATATTGATTATGCGATATCCAAGATAGATGCTGTTAACAGATTTCTTATGCAGCAGACAGATGAGAAGTTTTCGCTGGATGAAGAATTGAATGCTTTATATGATTTGTTCAGTGATTATGAGGATTTTGAGAATGGAAGCCTGAAGCTTGGCGAACAGCCAAAAGCACCACAGAGAGCACAGGCAAGACGATAAATGTTGAAATCTTAATATATCTAATGTAAATATATACCAATTATCGATAAGTTGTGATAAAATATAACAGGTATGAGGGCTGATATAATATGGCAAAATTCATATATAGTATGCAGAATGTACTTAACATAAAAGAAAGAATGGAGACACAGGCTAAGACAGAATATGCCCAGATGCTTGGAGCACTTCATGATGAGGAAGTGAAGATGCACAATATTATGTCAACACTTAATTCGTATAAGGTACAGGCTTCGCAGCTATCTATAGGAAAGCTTGATATAGCTAAGATCAGAAGATGTAATGAAGCTATTAAGATTACAGAAGATATGGCAAAGAACCAGGCTGTAATGGTTAAGCTGGCGGAAAGAAATGTTGAGGCTTCAATGAAGCGTCTTGCAGATGCAGTTAAGGAAAGAAAGGTTCAGGAAAAGCTGAAAGAAAAGGCTTTTGAGCAGTTCCTACAGGAGCTTAATGCACAGGAGATGAAAGAGATTGATGAAGTTGTAAGCTTTAATTATAATGATAGAGAAGAAGACGAATAAACGGAGAGCAGATTACTATGGCAAAGAAGAAATCCAAGGAAGAATTAGATATTGATGACAGCTTAGATCTGAATGATGAAGAAGAAAGTTCAGGCGGCAATAAGCTTCTTAACGCATTTATTGTAGTTGTTGTAATTGCTATATGGCTTGTCATATTTGGCTTGTTGATAAAGATGAATGTCGGTGGAATAGGAAGTATGCTAAGACCATTCCTTAAGAATGTTCCAGTTATCAACAGAATTCTTCCAGAGGCAACAGATGAAGAGATAGCTGAAGAGACAGGAAGCAAGTATAAGAATCTTGCTGAGGCAATAGACAGAATTAATGAACTCGAAGCAGAACTTGCACAGTATAAGGATGCAGGAACAGCTGATTCATCAACAATTGCTGATTTACAGGCAGAGATTGCCAGATTAAAAGTATTTGAAGATAACGCACAGTATTATCAGGATTTAAAGGATAAGTTCGACAGGGAAGTTGTCTATACAGATAATGCACCAGATATATCCAATTACAAATCGTGGTATGAGTCTATAGATGCAGATAATGCGGCAGAATTATATAAGCAGGTTATAAAAGATCTTGAGTATTCTCAGAAGATTAAGGACTGGGCAGAGGCATATGCTAAGATGGATGCAGCCAGTGCCGCTGCAATTCTTGAAGAGATGACAGGTGATACGAACCTTGTATCACAGATATTACAGTGTATGACATCTAAGCAGAGAGCAGCTGTACTTGCAGAGATGGATCCGGTATATGCAGCTAAGATTACAAAGATTACTCATCCATAATATTTTGGTAATCAGACATAATGTCTTATTACATATAATCATTACAAGAAAGGAGGAATACATATGGTTAGTCCAGCAGTAGTTGGAACAGGTAGCACCAATAAGGTGTCTGGAACTGCACAGACTAAGGCATCAGCTAAGAAATCGGGCGATTTCAAGTCAGTGATGGCAGATTCTCTTGCAAATGGGGCAACTAATGGTAATATTGGCAAGACTAATATCAAAGATAACCTTATTAATGTTCAGAATACTAACACTAATAAGATATCTGCAAAGAATAATACATCAGAAGATAAGAGCAGTGTTACAGGTTCGGCTAAGAATGCTGATACATCTAGTATATCAGATGTTAATTCCAAGGCAGATAATAAAGATGTCACAGATACAGTAAAAGAAGTGTGCGAAGATATTAAAGATGCTATTAAAGAAGAATTCGATGTATCAGATGAAGACATCAAAGTGGCTATGGAGTTACTTGGGCTTACAGCACTGGATCTTCTTTCAACTGCCAAAGTAGCAGAGCTTATTGAACAGCTTACAGGAACAGATGCACTTACACTAATAACTAATGAGGATATGATGCAGAGCTTTAATAACATTATCAATGTTGTGGATGAAGCTAATGCTGATATAGCAGGTATGCTTGGAGTTAAGACAGAAGAAGTTGGAATTGTTCTTGGACAGAACGATATAGCACCTGTAGTTAATTCAGAAGATACAGCTAAGCAGGATAATGTTAAAGAATCAGATGCTAAGAATGCAGATGATAATATTAACCAGACAGTAGATAATCAGGAAAGCTTAAGTGAAGTTCTTGCTAAGAAGATTACAACAGAAAGCGATGGCAAGGCAAAGAATAATATGTCGGAGTCTAACGAAGCCAACAACAAAGTTACATATGCTGATGTTGCGGATAATATGATATCTAATATTACAGATACATTTGCTGACATTATAACAGAAGATATTTCAACGGTTAAAGAAGCCGACATCGTCAATCAGGTTATAGACAGTGTAAAGCTTATGGCATCAAGAGAACTTACAAGTATGGAAGTTATGCTTAATCCAGAACATCTTGGAAGCGTGCACATTACAGTTACAGCCCGCAACGGAATTGTCTCTGCACAGATTGCAGCTCAGAATGAGCAGGTAAAGACAGCACTTGAGAACCAGATGGTTACATTAAGGGAGCAGTTTGAAAGTCAGGGACTTAAAGTTGATGCTGTGGAGATTACAGTTATGGCACATAGCTTTGAAGCAGGCCAGAATTTCGGACAGAGTGAATCTGAAAGAAAGCAGGGCGAAAGCAAGGTGCATAGAAAGCTTGATCTTTCTTCATTTGATGATGAATTAGAAGAAGATTTAGAGAGTACAGCTCCAGCACCTAAGGCAGAGGGAAGCAGTGTTGAATATCTTGCATAGAACAAAGACATGTATTAAATTACTATTTTAATTGAATAAAGAAAGGAGAACACATATGGCAGTAGATTCATCTAATGCAGTATCGCAAAGCCAGATTATCAGTTCTACATCTAAGACAACGAATACTAAGAAGTCTAACACACTTAATATGGAGAACTTCTTGAGCCTTTTAGTAGCAGAAATGCAGAATCAGGATCCGCTTGAACCAACAAGTAATTCAGATTATATGGCTCAGATGGCAACATTCTCACAGGTAGAAGCTACAACAGAGATGAATGAAAAAGTGCTTAGCCAGACAGCATCTAATCTTATTGGTAAAGCTGTTATTGTAAAGACAGATATGAATACATCTGGCTATGCTGGTGGTGTGGTTAATGGCTGGCAGGAGATTGATGGTATAATATATCTTGGTATTAACGGCGGTCTTTATGATATTAATGATGTTGATCAGGTGATTGACAAAGATTACTATGAAAAATGGAATGCATCTAATGGTTCTAATAGTTCATCTGGAAGTACAGACAGCACAACAGGCAGTACTGATTCAACAGATGATAAAAAGGACAGCACAGATTCTACTGATAAGTCAGAAGCAGCTGGGTCAGAAGAATAGAATTCGTACAGGAAAGGGATTGAATGTACATAATGCTTTAATTTAATTGATGTAAGATGGGAGATGTCTATGAATAATATACTCAATGGCAGCGTTACTTCAATTGAAAGAATGGCAGAGGTTATCAGTAAGAGAAAGAAACAGGATGTTAATGCCACATATGATGGCCCTTCATTTACTGAAATATTAAGTCGTCAGCAGTCAATTGATGAGCTTGTCGCAGACAGAACTTCAGGTGTAGCATATGGGCTTAAATTCACTAAACATGCAGATGCAAGACTTGAACAGAGAGATATAAGACTAACTGACGAACAGATGATAAGGCTTGAAGAGGGAACGAAGAAGGCATATAGCAAAGGAATCAAAGAGTCTTTGGTTCTTGTTGATAATCTTGCGTTCATAGTCAATACTGATAAGAAGACAGTAATAACAGCTATTGACCAGAATTCAAGTGATGACAACATTTATACCAATATTGATGGCGCAGTAGTTATGTAACAGGACCGGTAAGGATGTTATTCATCTCTGACTGACAGATGAGATGATACGCCTCAATGTTTAATAAGAATATTAAATAACGCGGTTACGCAGTATGGAGGAATAATATTATGATGAGAGCATTGTTCTCTGGTGTGTCAGGCTTAAAATCACATCAGACAAGAATGGATGTTATAGGTAATAACATTGCAAATGTTAATACAGTAGCTTACAAATCACAGTCGATGACATTTAGTGAAGTGTTTTATCAGACAACACAGACAGCTACAGGACCTAATGCCGATACAGGTAAAGGTGGTACTAATGCTATGCAGATTGGTCTTGGCTCTTCAGTGGGTTCTATATCAACAGCAATGACAACAGAAGGTGCAACAGAGAGAACAGATAATGCAACTGATCTCGCTATTACAGGCTGTAACGCATTCTTTATTGTAAGCAGCGGTGGTAATACATATTTTACAAGAGCTGGTAACTTTACAAAGGATGAGTCAGGTGCATTGGTTACACAGTCTGGTGCAAGCGTACTTGGATGGCAGGTTGACAGCGAGACTGGTGAGATATTAAAGGATAAGGTATCACCTCTTTATCTTGAAAGTGATGCTGTTAAATATACATTACCAGAAAGAACAACAGGACTTACACTTGCTGGTAATATTAATTCAACAGAGTCTGATGATGTAACAACAACGCTTAACTTCTATGACAGCCTTGGTAGTTTATATCAGGCAACAGTAGTTCTTCATAAGGAAGGACAGACAGGTAATGATGTTACATACTCAATAACAGCATCTTCAATAACAAAGGATGGCGAAAAGACAGACCTTACACTTACAACAAGTAACACACTTGTGTTTAATTCAGTTACAGGTCTTTCTAATGAAGCTAATGCTAATATTGAATTTACAGTTGAGAGTCCAACAGCTAATGATCCACAGCTTGATAATATTGGTGCTGAAGGAACTCATATATTAACTGTTGATATGTCAGGAATTAAGATGTTAGCAGATAAGTCATCAATCAAACAGACATATGGTATCAAGGATGCAACAACTGGCAATTATATTGGTGGTGGTAAGGCTGTTGGTACAATGACATCTTACGGTATTGATACAATGGGTAGAATTAATGCAAGCTATAGCAATGGTGATGTTAAGACTATTGGACAGATAGCTGTAACAGAATTCACTAACCCTGGTGGTCTTGAGAAGGTTGGAGAGAACTTATACGCTGCAACACTTAACTCAGGTGAGTTCGATGGAATAGGAAAAGATATATCAGCTACAAAGGGTAAGATCCAGTCGGGAGTATTAGAGATGTCTAATGTGGATCTTGCACAGGAATTCACTACAATGATAACAACTCAGAGAGGCTATCAGGCTAACTCAAGGATTATTACAGTATCAGATACTTTGCTTGAGGAGCTTATTAATCTTAAGAGATAATTAAGGTTATCATAACAAAGCGATTCATATTTATGGAACGCTACAGAAGAGTATTCTGCCGCGTTCCATTATTTTATTGAAAGGATAGAATGTTTCAGAATTTTATTCTATAAGTTATGCAGACAAAAGATATAAAGAAATATTTCGTTATTATTTGTCAGATTAATTAAGAAAATATGTAGAAAAATGGCAGTATTATATTGCAATAATTTGTCATTGGTGTTTTAATATATATAGTTTAATTATGGGGGTGTTGTATATATATAATATAAGTGTGCCCCAATATGAAAGAATGGATGGTGTCTTTGATGGATTTAGCTTCAATTATAGGTATTGTCTTAGGTGCGGTAATGGTTGTATTCGGTATTCTGTGGGGCAATGGTGTATCAGCTTTGCAGAATTTCGTCGATGTTCCTTCAATTATTATTACACTTGGAGGTTCTTTAGCAGGTCTTATTGCGTCGAATACTCTTAAAGATTTCCTTAATAATTTTAAAGGTGTGGGTCTTGCGTTTAAAGATCCGAAGTATGACAATGGTTCAACAATAGCCAAGATTATAGAATTGTCAAATGTAGCAAGAAAGGAAGGTCTTCTTGCACTTGAAGAGGTGGCACAGAATCTTGATGATGAATTTATGAAGAAAGGTATTCTGCTTATTGTTGATGGTACAGAACCAGAGCTTGTAAGAGGAATACTTGAAACAGAACTTATGAATATGGATGAACGACACAGAAGTGTGGCTGGGTTCTTTGAGACATGGGCAGCACTTGGTCCTGCCTGGGGTATGATTGGTACTCTTATAGGTCTTGTTAATATGTTAAAGGATTTGCAGGATTCATCAGCAATTGGACCATCGATGGCAACAGCCCTTCTTACAACACTTTATGGTTCGTTGATAGCTAACTGGTTCTGTACACCAATTGCTAATAAATTAAAAGAGCAGAATTCTATAGAATATCAGCTCAAAGAAATAGTTATTGAGGGTCTGCTTTCTATTCAGGCAGGTGAGAACCCACGAGTAATTGAAGAAAAGCTTAAGTCATTCCTTGCACCAGCATCAAGAAATGCATTGTCTACCGAAGAAGGAGGAGGTGAAGCTTAATGGCTAAGAGGAAACCTCAGGACCAGCCAGCCGGATCTCCAGCGTGGATGTCGACTTTCAGTGATTTGATGAATTTGTTATTATGTTTCTTCGTTTTACTGTTTTCGATGTCATCAGTAGATGCAGAAAAGTTTGAAAAGGTTGCGGCTTCCCTGTCAGCGAGCTTTAGTATATTTCCATCAGGAGGTTCAGCATTATCTGATGAGGGTATTCTTGTGGGAAGTGGAGCAACACAGCTTAATGATCTTAGTTCATATTATAATAATATGGGTCTTAATACAGACGGTGAATTTACCGAAGAGGTAAAGACAGCTAAGGAACAGATGGATAAAGAAGGACTTAAAGAGTCTGAAAGTATGGCAGATGAAATAGAATCGGCTCTTAAAGCTGCTAATGTTGATAATCAGGTTGAGATAACAGCTACTAATAAATATGTAATGCTTAATATGAATGGTGGTATATTGTTTAATTCAGGTGAAGCTGATCTGACACCTGAAGCGGTGAGTCTGTTAGATTCAGTGGCTGGAGCAATATACCAGTATAATGACAATTATATAACAATAGAGGGACATACAGATAGTAATCCGATTAATACTGCCAAGTTCCCAGATAATATGATGCTTTCTGTGCATAGAGCACATAGCGTATATAATTATCTTGTTAATAATAAAGGCTTTGATGCCAAGACTATGACATCTTCAGGTCGTGGAGAGAATGTTCCGATAGCTGATAATACAACGGCAGAGGGACGTGCCCAGAACCGTAGGGTTGAGATAAAGATATATAATAATCTTAACAGTGATATACAGTAGATTTTCATTAAAGTATTTTGCTATAGACATAATCAGCATATATTAGATACATATCAGGAGGAAAGTTTATGAAGAAAAGTATGTTAAATGTTATAACACTTGCACTAGTTCTTGTGAATCTTGTGCTTACTGTTATACTTACATTTTCACTTGTATCAACTAACAACAAGACTAATAAGCTTGTGACTAAGGTTTCGGAGATTATTGACCTGGATGTTGCAGGTGTTGATAACAGCAGTAAGTCAACATCAGCTGGCACAAGCATAGAAGATGTAGCTTATGTAGATGTAAGCAATAATGGTTCTAATGATATTATGATATCTTACACAGATGGTGGTAAGACACATTATGCAATTGTTAATGTAACTCTTGGACTTAACACTAAGGCTAAGGATTATGCATCTAAGAGCACAACTATTAACAATGGTATGAAAGTAATTGTAAACGCAGTCCAGACAGAGGCTATGAAATATACATATAGTACAATAGCAGCAAGCAAGACAACAGTGGAATCTAATCTTTTAGCAACACTTCAAGATACATTCCAGACTGAGTGTATAACATCTGTTATTGTATCAGTAGTAGTCCAGTAATATAGGGGAATGTGTTTAATGTTAAAGATTAATTATGAATACAAGGAGGTGAGGAAGACATGGGAGAGGTCTTATCGCAAAGCGAGATAGATGATCTTCTAAAGGCGTTAAGCAGTGGTGAACTTGATGTTGATGAGATGAAGAATGGCGAAGAGAAACAGGTGAAGAACTATGACTTTGCAAGACCATCTAAGTTCTCAAAGGAACATTTAAGAACATTGGAGATTATATTCGAGCATTTTGGAAGACTTCTGGCAACCAATCTTCCAGCCTATTTAAGAAAAGCAGTCAGTGTTGACGTAGTCAATTCGGAAGTAGTAATCTATTCAGAATTCTCAAATGCCTTGTCAAATCCAGTTCTGCTTGGAGTAGTAAGTATGGCTCCGCTATCAGGTAATATGGTTATGGAGATTGCTTCTAATCTGGGATTTGCATTTGTAGACAGATTGTTAGGTGGAGCAGGAGCAGCTCTTGATAAAGAAAGAGAATTCTCGGAGATTGAGCTTTCGATAATAGAAAGAATATTCTCAATATGCGTTAATCTTTTAAGAGAGCCTTGGGAAAATGTTATTAAAGTAACTCCGCGATTGGAAAGAATAGAGACAAATTCTCAGTTTGCACAGATAATATCACCAACTGAAACAATAGCAATTATAACTATTAATCTCAAGATAGGTGATGTTGAAGGTCTTGTTAATGTATGTCTTCCATTTACATTATTAGAGCCAGTTATGGACAAGCTTAATACGAAGTTCTGGTTTGCTAATATGCAGGAAAAAGATCCTAAGCTTTATGGAGATGTTATTGAATCGACAATCAGCAGGACTAAAGTACCTGTTAAGACATTGCTTGGTGAATCCAAGATTAATGTATCTGATTTCATTAACCTTCAGGTGGGGGACATTATTAAAATTGATAAAAAAGTTGATCAGGAACTCGATGTTTATGTTGGCAACATCAAGAAGTTTAAAGCATTACCTGGTTACTTTGAAGATAAATACGCAGTTAGAATAACGGACGTAATTAGAGAGGAGAGTGAGTAAAAGATGGATGGTATGTTATCACAGGATGAAATCAATGCATTATTGAATGGAATGTCTGCTGATGATAGTGCTGACAATGAAACATCGGAGACACCACAGGAAAGTAATGAGTCTGCAAGTGATAATACTCCGAACACCGATAAACCAGAGGCCCTTTCTGATACTGAGAAAGATGCAGTTGGCGAGATATCTAATATAAGTATGGGTACAGCAGCGACAACACTTAGTTCACTGCTTAACCAGAAGGTTAATATAACGACTCCTAGGGTTGAGGTAGCAGATTGGGATAAGCTTTCTAGAAAGTATGACAGACCTTGTGTAATGCTTCAGATTAGATATAAGGAAGGTATAGATGGCAATAATGTACTTATTCTTAAGGAGAGAGATGTTAAGATAATTACTGACCTTATGATGGGAGGCACAGGAAATGTAGATGATGGAGAAGAACTTACAGATCTGCATCTTAGTGCAATAGGTGAGGCTATGAACCAGATGATGGGTTCAGCAGCTACCTCTCTTTCATCAATGTTTAACAGGAAGATAGATATAAGTCCTCCAATTGCTAATATTGTTGAAACATATAATGAGATGGATGAAACACTTCCACAGTTTTTAAATGACAATTTTGTAATTGTTGCATTTAAGATGCAGATAGGGGATTTAATTGATAGTGAGATTATGCAGTTATATCCTATTGATTTTGCTAAGGAACTTTTAACAATGTTCTCAATTGATCAGGAAGCACAGTCAGATAACAGTTCAGCAAGCACAGAACCAACACCCGCTGAACAGACGGCAGCACCGCAGCCACAGGCAGCTACAGCACCACAGGCAGCTACAGTACCACAGCAGCCAATGCCAGATATGTCACAGCAGGGTATGATGCAGCAGGGAATGCCAATGCAGGGTATGCCTTACGGATATGGAATGCCAATGCAAGGTATGCCTTATGGATACGGAATGCCAATGCAGCAGGCACCTGTGAAGGATGTTAATGTTTCACCGGCATCATTTCAGCCGTTTCAGGCTGATGTTAATCCACTTGTTCAGCAGGAGAACATCGATTTGATTATGGATGTGCCTCTTGAAGTAACAGTTGAACTTGGAAGAGTATCAAAGTCAATTAAAGACATTCTTGATTTCGCACCGGGAACAATCGTTGAACTTAACAAGATTGCAGGAGAAGCAGTTGATGTATTAGTTAATGGCAAATATGTTGCCAAAGGTGAAGTTGTTGTAATCGAAGAGAACTTCGGTGTAAGAATTACAGAAATTATCAAGTAATAATTTATTGTTTTTTAATAAAAAGATATATCAAAATTGGACTTGATGATGTATAATACTTACGGATTTTTATTTAGTGAATAATTTATATTTTAGTTAAGATAGGAGATTCATATGGCTAAGAATATTTTAATTTGTGATGATGCAGCATTTATGAGAATGATGATTAAGGATATACTCACAAAGAATGGTTACAATATCGCAGGAGAGGCTGAGAATGGTGCTAAGGCTGTTGAGAAATATGCAGAATTAAAGCCAGACCTCGTACTTATGGATATTACAATGCCTGAGATGGACGGAATTGAAGCACTTAAGAAGATTAAAGAAACAGATCCTAACGCAGCTGTAATTATGTGTTCAGCTATGGGTCAGCAGGCAATGGTAATTGAATCAATTCAGTCAGGAGCTAAGGATTTTATCGTAAAGCCATTCCAGGCAGATAGAGTATTAGAGGCTGTTCAGAAAGTTGTTGGATAATGACAGTTGCACTTATGAGCAGCAGGCTTGAAGCATTTGCACAGCTTTTTACTCTTCTTATTGTATTTATATTTGTATTGGCAGCTACATATTTTGCAACCCGTTTTGTTGGTAATTACCAGAAGAATAAGCTTTCCGGAAGTAATATACAGATATTAGAGACTATGCGTATATCTAATACAAAGTATATTCAGGTTATTAAGGTTGGCGGGAAGTGTTTTGCAATAGCTGTTACTAAAGATAATGTGAGTTTTCTTTGTGAATTGAATGAAGATGAGCTTATATATAATTCTTCTAGTGATACAGGTACAATTAATAAGGAGAGTTTTAAGGCTGTTTTGGAGAAATTTAAAAAGGACAAGCCAGAAGGTTAGGCGGGTTTATTGTATGTTACATTGGTTGAGAAAGCATAAAAAGTCATGCATAAGAGGATTTGCAGCAGTCAGTGCAGTATTTGGTGTGATGTGTGGCGTTACAGCTAAGGTTCTTGCTGCGGAAGGTGATGACAATCTTATAAGCATAGGCATATCGGCAGGTGATGGCAGTGATATGGCAAGCGTTTTACAGATGTTGATTGTATTGACAGTAATATCGTTAGCACCATCAATACTTATTATGCTTACTTCATTTACCAGAATTGTTATTGTGTTGCATTTTACAAGAGCAGCTATAGGTACACAGACCGTTCCACCTAATCAGATAATTATAGGATTATCATTGTTTTTGACGGTGTTTGTTATGGCACCAACATTTACAGAGATATATGATAATGCCATAACGCCGCTATCTAATAATGAGATGACGGCAGAGGAGGCATTTGATGAAGGTATTAAGCCGCTTAGAACATTTATGTTAAAGCAGACTTCTACCAAGGATCTGGATACATTCCTTAAAATTGCAGGATATGAAGAAGGTTCAGTCAAATCAGAAGATGATATAACATTAAGGGTTTTAATTCCATCATTTATAATAAGTGAATTGAGAATTGCATTTATTATTGGTTTCCTTATATATCTTCCATTTATTGTTATTGATATGGTAGTATCTTCAACGCTTATGTCAATGGGTATGATGATGCTCCCACCAACAACAATATCTACACCGTTTAAGATACTTCTGTTTGTTATGGCAGATGGATGGAACTTGATTATTGGTAATTTAATGATGACATTCAAATAATAAAGGTGGGACTGATATATGGATACTGGTACAGTTATTAATATTGCAAGGCAGACAGTATGGATTATAGTAAAAACAGCTGTTCCTGTACTTCTTGTTTCAATGATTGTTGGTTTGGTTATAAGTCTTTTTCAGACACTTACATCTATTCAGGAGCAGACTTTGACATTTGTGCCGAAGCTTATTGCAATTCTTTTAACATTAATGCTTTTGGGGGCATGGATGTTAAATCAGATTACAGGATTTATGGGGAATTTGTGGAATTTCTCACAGTATATTTAATTAAAGGATTAAGATATAATGATTAATTATGAGGTTGCGCTTGGACAATTTGAGCTATTTGTTTTAATATTAATTCGATTAGCTTCATTTGTTTATGCCGCACCTTTTTTTAATACTGCCAATGTTCCACGAAAGTTTAAAGTTGGTTTTGCAATTGCACTTAGTGTGATTGTTTATGCTATTCATCCAGATATGTCGGTAGAATATGATAATATGATTGATTATTGTATAATTGCACTGCAAGAAGTAATAGTAGGAGTAATACTTGGTGCGGCGAGTTTTTTTTGTGTTCAGATTATACAGTTCTCAGGTAAGATAATTGATATGGATATAGGTATATCTATGGCACAGTTATATGACCCTACAACAAGAATGCAGGTGGGTATTATGGGCAACTTCTATTACTATATGTTAATGCTTTTGCTTATAATATCAGGTATGCACAGATTTCTTATAGAAGCTATCGTTGAGACATATAATGTTATACCTATAGGTGGAGTCAAATTCAGCGGTGCGATATATTCGACTGTTATACAGTTTATGACAGATTATTTTGTTATAGGTTTCAGAATAGCACTGCCGGTGTTTGCCACAACACTTCTTCTTAACTGTATTCTTGCCATACTTGCAAGGATAGCACCACAGATGAATATGTTCGTTGTTGGTATGCAGCTTAAGATATTTGTTGGAATATTTGTAATTCTTTTTACAATAGGTATGCTTCCAGCTGTTTCTAATTTCATACTGGAAGAAATTCAAAGCATATTTACAGCATTGGTAAGGGGTATGAGCTGATATGGAGAATGAACTTATATTAAGGCTGAACCTTCAGTTTTTTGCTAAAGATGGTCCCGGAGGGGAAAAGACAGAGCCGGCTACAAGTAAGAAGCTTAATGATGTAAGAAAAGAAGGACAGGTAGCTAAAAGTAAAGAGATAATAACAGCCATTTCTTTGATGTCATTGTTTATTATCCTAAAGATTTATGTGGGAAGACTTGGCACTGGATTTATAGATGTATTTAAGAATATATATGGGGCAATTGTAGTAATAGGCAATGACAGCGGTGATGGCTTATCCACCGGCTGGGCAGTAGCAACATTAAGACAGCTTGCAACAGAGGTTATTACGCTTGCAATTCCAATACTTCTTGTAGCTGTGATAATAGCGATACTTGGTAATGTGTTACAGCAGAAGTGGATGATAACAGCAAAGCCTATGCAGCCCAAATTAAGCAAGATTAGTCCGTTGAGTGGCTTTAAGAGAATGTTCTCTGTAAGACAGTTATTAGAGCTGCTAAAATCAATAGTGATGATTACAATTATAATTGCTGTTGTATATTCAACGATAAAAGATAAAATGAATGTTCTTCTTACATTCTATGATATTAGTCTTAATACAGCACTTTCAACAGTAGGAGATATAATTATAGGTCTTGGCATTAAGATAAGTGCGATATTTCTGATAGTCGGATTTGCTGACCTTGTGTATCAGAGACACAAGTTTAAGAATGATAATATGATGACTAAGCAGGAAGTTAAAGATGAATATAAGAATTCCGAGGGTGATCCTCAGGTTAAGGGACAGATCAGAAAGCGTATGCAGGAAGTATCAAGAAGAAGAATGATGCAGCAGCTTCCAGAGGCGGATGTAGTTATTACTAACCCAACACATTTTGCAGTCGCCCTTAAATACGAACCTAATGAGGGCAGGGCACCAGTAGTAATTGCCAAGGGTGCTGATTATCTTGCATTTCAGATAAAGGATAAAGCTAAGGAATATAATATTGCTATTGTGGAGAATAAACCACTAGCGAGAATTCTATATCATAATATAGATGTTGGTATGGAGATACCACCAGAATTATATCAGGCAGTTGCAGAAATTCTTGCCGCAGTTATGAAAACAAATAATAGATTATAATATAAATATGTGTTATTATTAATATTACAATATTGTGATATTAAGATATGAAAAGATATGGGAAGGAGAAATAAAGTGAAGCTAAAGAGAAATGACTTATTCATTGGAATATATATTCTTTCAGCAGTATTATTCTTTATTATTTCAATTCCTTCATGGTTACTTGATATTTTGCTTGCATTTAATATAATGGTGGCTTTAGTTATATTATTTAACTCATTGTTTGCTAAAGAAGTATTGGATATGGCATCATTCCCAACAATGCTCTTATTTACAACAATTTTTAGAATTTCTCTTAACGTATCATCAACTAAGATGATATTAAGAGATGGTTATGCAGGTCACGTGGTTTCTGTGTTTGGACAATTCGTAGGTGGTGGTAATCTTGTAATTGGTACCATCATATTCATAGTATTGATTATTGTACAGTTTATAGTTATCAATAAAGGTTCTGAGAGAGTATCAGAAGTAACAGCAAGATTTACTCTTGATGCTATGGCTGGTAAGCAGATGGCTATTGATTCAGATCTTAATACAGGTGCTATTACTGATAAGGAAGCAGCAGAAAGAAGAAAGAAGTTACAGCAGGAGAACAGCTTCTTTGGTTCTATGGATGGTGCTACCAAGTACGTTAAGGGAGATGCAACAGCAGGTCTTATTATCACAGCAATCAACCTTGTTGGTGGTATTGCAATGGGTATGCTCTATAATGGAATGTCCATTAATGATGCACTTTCTACATATTCAATCCTTACAATTGGTGATGGTCTTTGCTCACAGATACCTTCACTTCTTATATCTTTGTCAACAGGTATATTAGTTACTAAGGCATCAAGCGAGGGTGAACTTGGTGACGAGATGGTTGGACAATTGTTCTCAATGGACAGGGTCCTTATTATGGTAGGTGCAGCACTTATATTATTAGGTGTAGGAACACCACTTCCATTTTACATATTCGTGCCACTTGGTGTAGCACTTATTATCTATGGAAGAAAGTTAAAGGATAAGACAGGCGAGGCAACTATCGAGGAGATGGCAGAGGCAGAAGAAAATGAGGCTCAGGAAATCAGAAAGCCGGAAAATGTTGTTTCTTTGCTTAATGTAGACCCAATCGAATTAGAGTTTGGTTATGGTATTATACCTTTAGCCGATGTTAATCAGGGGGGCGATCTTCTTGACCGAGTTGTAATGATCAGACGACAGATAGCGCTTGAACTTGGTGCGGTAGTACCAATTATCAGATTAAGAGATAATATACAGCTTAATCCTAACCAGTATGTAATTAAGATTAAAGGCATACAGGTAAGTGAGGGCGAGATACTTTTTGACCATTATATGGCGATGAACCCGGGTTATGTAGAAGAAGAGATAACAGGTATTCCAACATTTGAACCATCTTTCCATCTTCCAGCTATATGGATTACTGAAAGCCAGAGAGAGAGAGCAGAATCTATGGGATATACTGTTGTTGACCCACCATCAATAATGGCTACACATCTTACTGAAGTAATAAGACAGCATATTGCAGAACTTCTTACAAGACAGGATGTTCAGAATCTTATTAACAATATTAAAGATAATAACCAGGCACTTATTGATGAGCTTGTACCTAAGCTTATCGGTATTGGTGAGATACAGAAGGTGTTACAGAACCTTTTATCAGAAGGCATATCAATCAGGGATCTTGTAACTATATTTGAAACACTTGCTGATCACGCGGCAGTCACAAGAGATACAGATATATTAACTGAATATGTAAGACAGAGCCTTAAGCGTGCTATTTCTGGCAAGTATTTTCCACCTAACGAGGTTACTAATGTTATTACTCTTGACCCTAAGGTTGAACAGGAGATTATGGCGGCTGTTAAGAATACAGAACAGGGAGCTTATCTGTCACTTGACCCTGCCCGTACTAAAGCTATTATGGATTCTTTAGGTGAAGAATTAAAGAAGCTTGAAGATATGGGAAAGAATCCGATTGTTATAACTTCGCCTATAGTCAGATTGTATTTTAAGAAGTTAGCATCTGATTACTATAAAGATATAATTGTGATTTCATATAATGAAGTGGAATCAAATGTTGAATTACAGTCAGTTGGGATGGTGACAGCATAATGATAGTTAAGAAATTTCAAGCGCCTACAGAAAGAGAGGCAATAATAAAAGCTCAGGAAGAATTAGGAAGCACAGCAGTTGTGCTTAATGTTAAGACAATTAAGCAGAGAGGCTTTGCAAAGCTTTTTAAGAAAGATGCTGTAGAAGTTACGGCAGCTCTTGAGGAAAAAGATTTTGTTGATGGAATTAACAAGTCAAGACCATCATTTGATAATACAATGAATAAAGAACAGATGATTAACAGAAGTATGGTTTCAACAGGAAGCCTTCCATCAATTAATCTTGTGGCTGATGATTCAGTTAATCTGTCGTCATCTTCGACGGCTTCTGCTATAGAGCAGAAGCTTGATTCGCTGCATGATCTTTTACAGAACCAGAGTTTGAATAAGCCGTCTGATATGCAGGGAACTGTGTCTAATCCTTATTCAGGGGTGGCAGGCAGCGTAAGAAGTCTGTATAATGATGATACAGATATTAAGCATACATCATCTGATAATACTGAAAGACAGCAGGTTAAGCAGAGAGAAAATGCTAACTACAAATCATTACAGTTAATCTATAAGAAGCTTATTGATAATGAAGTTGACAGCAGATATGCAGATGAAATTATTGGTGAGATTGAGAACTCATTAAAGAAAGAGTCTAACATAGACAGTATTCTTTCTGCTGTATACCAGAAGATCATATTAAAGCTTGGAAAGCCTAGGGCTATTACATTATCAGATAAGGCGAAGGTCGTATTCTTCATAGGGCCTACAGGAGTAGGAAAGACTACTACAATTGCCAAGATAGCTTCAAGCTTTAAGTTAGAGCATGAGGCAAAAGTTGCATTTATTACAGCAGATACATATAGAATAGCGGCTGTAGAGCAGCTTAATACATATGCTTCTATTATAGATTGTCCTGTAAGTGTTGTGTATTCTGTTGAGGATATGGATAAGAGCCTTACAGATTATAAGGATTATGACTTAATACTTATTGATACAGCAGGACGTTCGCATAAAGCAGACGACCAGATGGATGAATTAAAGTCATTTATAGAGCAGGTTGTCCAAAGAAAAGATGAGTTTGATTTTGAAAGCTATCTTACATTAAGTGTAACAACTAAATATAAAGATCTTAAGAGTATAGCGGACAAATATGATGATGTAGACTGGTCAATTATTTTTACTAAATTAGATGAAACTTGTTCACTTGGCAACATCCTTAATATGAGAATGTTGACAGACAGACCACTGGCTTATACGACATCAGGACAGAATGTTCCTAATGACATTGAAGTAATCAATGAGCAGTGGATTGCCAAACAGCTTTTAGGAGGCGGCGAATGATGATGGATCAGGCAGAAAATCTGCGTAATATAATTAGACAACAAAATCAGAACAGCATTACCAATGCCAGAGTTATCGCTGTAACAAGCGGAAAGGGAGGTGTTGGCAAGTCTAATCTTTCGGTCAATCTTGCACTTGAATTTACAAGGATGGGCAAGAAAGTAATAATACTTGATGCAGATTTTGGTCTGGCTAATGTTGAAGTTATGTTCGGTGTTATACCAGAATATAACTTAAGCGACCTTATGTTTAAGGGCAAGGAGATTAAAGATATTATAACAGAAGGACCAGAGGGAGTTGGATTTATTTCTGGAGGTTCTGGGATAGCTAATCTTGTTAATCTTGACCAGGAACAGATTAAAAGACTGGTTAATAAGCTGTCGGACCTTGAGGCACTGGCAGATATAATAATAATAGATACAGGAGCTGGAATATCACCTAGTGTTATGGAATTCCTGTTATCAAGTCCTGAGACAATTATAGTTACTACACCTGAACCGACATCTGTAACCGATTCATATGCACTTCTTAAAGCACTCAGTATGAATGAGAATTACAAGAGCGAAGAGTGTACAATAAGAATGGTAGCTAACAGAGTTGATTCAGAGAGTGAAGGAAAGAATCTTTATGACAAGCTTAATGCAGTTGTAACACAGTTCCTAGGGATTAATATGGAATATCTTGGAAGTGTTCCGCAGGATTCAACTGTAAGGAAGGCAGTTATGAAGCAGAAGCCTGTTACAATAGTATACCCTAATTCTTTTGCAGCCAGGCATTTTAGGTATATAGCTGAGGAATTGTTAGGAAATGAAGGGGATGCTCCAATGCATAAAAGGGGAATTAGAAGTTATTTTAAAAATGTATTTTCACGTAAGATGTAATTACGTTGTAAAGTGATAATCTATGTGTATGGAGGTGTCAGTAATGTTCAAACCACTTGTAATAGGAAGCAGAATGGAATTAGTGCCAAAGAAGTCACTAAGAAATAACGAAGAAAGAATAGTATACGCAAGCCAGATATTAGATTTTAATGATGACAGCATTGTGTGTGCTATGCCAATATATGAAGGACGTATTGTGCCACTTGAGGCAGGGAAAAGATTTGATGCATATTTCTATGTAGGAACTAAGATATTCAGAGCTGACTGCACTGCAATTGACAGAGGCAGGGATAACAATATCCATACAGTTACGATACAGCTAGATTCAGAACTTCTTAAGTTCCAGAGAAGAGAATATTTCAGACTCAGCTGTGTTCTGCCGGTGAGTGTGAAAAAGGTTATAACGTTCAATGTAAAAGCAGATGAAGAAGCTGTAACAAATACAAAGTCAGAAGAAAAGACTGCATGCAAAGAACAGGAAGATATAGATAACTGCAAGATTGTTGATATAAGCGGTGGTGGAATAAGACTTCAGTCAAAGAAGAAATATCAGAAGGATGATTATATGATGTTAGATTTTGACTTAGATATTGATGGTTCAATATCCCATAAAAGCATTATTGGCAAGGTTGTAGAATCAAGAGCTAATGATAATGATGGAACATTATTTGCTAATAGACTTCAATTTGTCGATATTGACAGACTCGACAGAGAGGAGATTATTAAATATATATTTGGACAGCAAAGAAATATCTTAAAAAAGGAGTTGAGTAGTAATGGCTAAAAAAATATTGGTTATAGATGACTCTGCACTTATGAGAAGGGTGATATCTGATATAATCAACGAAAGCAATGAATACGAAGTTGCGGCTATTGCCAAGGATGGACTTGAGGGATTAGATATGATTGTTTCTAATCCTTACGAATACAGTGCAGTCATTCTTGATATCAATATGCCAAAGCTAAATGGATTGGAACTCCTGCAAAGATTACAGAAGGATCATATTGAACAGACTGTAATTGTAGTAAGTACTGTTGCCAGGGAAGGTGCTAAAGAGACTATCCAGGCTCTTGAATATGGAGCATTTGATTTTGTCACTAAGCCTGAGAATTATCTTGAAACTAAGAGCGTTGAATTCAAGAATAGAATATTCGAGATGCTCAATGTTGCAACTAATTCCAAGGCATCTATAAGACGTACATCAATGTCAAAGACAATAGCTCCGGTAAAGAAAGACTTAAAGAGCGGCAGAACTTTAACATCGGTCACAGCCCGTACAGAAAGAACAAGAAGTACAGGTATTACTCCAGCACCAGTAAGAACAGTTGTACATACACCAGCCAAGAAGGTTGATGGAAGTATGTTTACAAGTGTTAAGACTGGAAAGAAGAAGATTGTCGCACTTGCTTGTTCAACAGGAGGCCCTAAATCATTGCAGCAGGTTATACCTATGCTTCCGGCAAAGCTTGATGCAGGGGTAGTTCTTGTTCAGCATATGCCGGCAGGTTTTACAGCGTCACTTGCAGCAAGACTTAACGAGATGAGTGATATTAATGTTAAGGAAGCCGCAGATGGTGATGTAATAAAGAAAGGCTGGGTATATATAGCACCAGGTGGTAAGCACATACGAATTGAGAAGAAAGGAACTGACTCAGTTATAAAGTTAAGCACAGAACCACCAATAGAAGGCTTAAGACCGTGTGCTAATGTGATGTATGAATCACTTACATCAAGTAATTATGATGAGATTACATGTGTAGTCCTTACGGGTATGGGAGCAGATGGTACCAATGGTATTAAGGCTCTTAACAAGAATCATAAGAACATATATGTTATAGCTCAGGATGAAGAGACCAGTGTAGTATATGGAATGCCAAAGGCAATAGCTGGCACGGGACTGGTCAATGAAGTAGTTCCATTAAACCGTGTAGCTGAAGCAATTACAAAAAACGTGGGGGTGTCTTAAAATGGATGTTAGCCAGTATTTAGAGATTTTTATTGATGAATCAAATGAACATTTACAGTCTCTTAGTGATCAGTTATTAATTCTTGAGAAAGAACCAGAGAATAGTGATACTATTAATGAAATATTCAGAGCAGCACATTCTTTAAAGGGTATGGCTGGTACTATGGGATATAAGAGAATGCAGAATCTTACACACGATATGGAAAATGTATTCTCAGAAGTACGTAATGGTAATATTAAAGTTACATCAGATATGTGTGATGTATTGTTCAAGTGCCTTGATGCACTTGAGAGTTATGTTTCCAATATCCAGAATACACAGGATGAAGGAACCGATGATAATGAACCTATAATAAAAGCACTTAATTCATTCATTGGCGGTAATGAAGTAGAGGAGAAGAAAGAAGCTTCAGCCAGCCAGCCAGCAGAAGAAGCAGCACAGGGAACAACATCTGAGCTTGTTTTTGCAGACTTTGAGATGAATGCAGTTAATGAAGCATTAAAGAAGGGTCTTGGAGTATATGAGATAGTAGTAACAGTTGATGAGAATTGTATACTTAAGGCAGCAAGGGCATTTCTTGTATTTAAGAATCTTGAAGGACATTGCGATGTTATCAAATCAGAGCCATCAACACAGGATATAGAAGATGAGAAGTTTGAGAAAGATTTCACAATAGTTGTTGTATCTCACGAAAGCCTTGATGAAGTAATATCTATTATTAAGAGTGTATCAGAGATTAAGACAGCAGAAGGAAAGGCAATAACAGTTCCATTTCAAGAAGTTAATGATGCACCAGCAGAAGAAGAGAAGAAGGAAGAAGTTAAGAAACAGCCAGCTGTTACAGAGCCAGCCAAGAAGGAAGAAGCTAAGAAGACAGCGGCTGCATCGCCAGCTAAGAAGGCGGCAACAGCTAATAACAAGGCTGTAAGTCATACAGTACGAGTTGATATAGATAAGCTTGATGTCCTTATGAACCTTGTCAGCGAGCTTATTATTGCTAAGAATGGTCTTGTATCAGCAAGTATTTCTTCAGACGAAGCAGCAACAACTAATAATCAGAAGTTTACAGAACAGATTGAATACCTTGAAAGAGTAACAACTAACCTTCACGAATCAGTTATGAAGGTACGAATGATGCCTATTGAAGGTGTAATCAGTAAGTTCCCTCGTATGATCAGAGATCTTAATAAGAAGCTCAATAAGAAAATGGAGCTTTATATCACTGGTGAAGAGACAGAGCTTGATAGAACTGTCCTTGATGAAATTGGTGATCCTATTATGCACCTTTTAAGAAATTCTGCTGACCATGGACTTGAAAGTGCTGAGGTAAGAGCAGAAAGAGGTAAGCCGGAAGTTGGTTCTATTTACCTTAATGCATTCCAGGAAGGTAATAATGTTGTTATCGAAGTATCTGATGATGGTAATGGTATAGATATAGAGAGAGTTAAGGCAAAGGCTGTCGAGAAGGGTACAGTTACTCAGGAACAGGCTGATGCTATGACAGAGAAAGAAGCAATTGACCTCTTATTCAGACCAAGCTTTTCAACATCAGAGAAGATTACAGATGTATCAGGTCGAGGTGTTGGTCTTGATGTTGTTAAGTCTAAGATTGAAGCACTTGGTGGAGATGTAGAAGTTAAGACAAAGTATGGCGAAGGAAGTACATTCAGTATCAGACTTCCACTTACACTTGCTATTATTCAAGCTCTTATGGTTAAGCTTGGAGATGAGAAATATGCTATATCACTTGGTGCTATTGAAACAATTGAAGATGTTCCAGTAACTGATATCAAGTATATACATGCTAAAGAGGTAATCAACTTAAGAGGAAGCGTAATACCTCTTATAAGATTAAGAGATATTCTTGATGTTCCGGGTGAACAGGAAGAGTCAGATACAATTACAGTTGTAATTGTAAGAAAGGGTGACAAGCTCGCAGGTCTTGTTGTTGATAGTCTTATTGGTCAGATGGAAATCGTAATTAAGTCACTTGGCAAGTATATTAATATTAATAGAATGATAAGTGGAGCAACTATTCTTGGTGATGGTTCAGTAGCTTTAATTATCGATGCGAACACATTAGTATAGGAGGTGGCATTAGTTATGGAGAATGTTAATGCAATAGAAGAAAAGAAAGAAGAAGTTTCAACAACTGTACAGTATATAGTAGTTAAGATTGGTAATGAGCAGTATGGTATCAATATCAAATATATTGATAACATTGTAAGAAAGCAGGATATTACAAGAGTACCTAAGACTCAGCATTATTATAAGGGAGTAATCAATTTAAGAGGTGAGATTATCCCGGTAATGAGTGTAAGATTAAAGCTTGGCTTAGAGGATGATGTATACACAGATAAGACAAGATATATAATTGTCAAGGTTGAAGGTGCTACAATTGGTATTATTGTTGACGAGGTTAGAGAAGTTGTTACACTTAATAGTGATGACACAGAAAGTGTTAACCGTTCAGCAGGTGATGAAGTTACTAATAATTATATAAGTGCAATCGGAAAGCATGGCGGAGAGCTTATTTCATTGTTAGACATAGTCAGCCTTATTGTAGAGAATAAATAAAATATAAATGTTAGGAATTGAGGTTTAATATGTCAGACGTAGATTTAGAACAGCTCAATGATATGCAGTTAGATGTATTAAAGGAAATCGGTAACATAGGTGCAGGCAATGCTACAACAGCATTGTCTACAATGCTTAACGTAAAGATGGATATGTCTGTACCTAATGTTGCTTTAATACAGTTCAAGGATATATCAACAATTATAGGAAGTGAAGATCAGACTGTTGTTGGAATTCTTTTGGGATTAGAGGGCGATATCGATGGTATGATGTTATTCATATTTGATACTAAGTCGGCACATCACCTTGTTAACAGCCTTATGTTACAGAATGATGATGTTGTTGATGAGAGTGCAGATTTTACTGATATGGAAATGTCGGCATTGAATGAAATTGGTAATATAGCATCAGGTTCATATCTTACTGCTATATCATCACTTACAAAGCTTAATATTATAGCGACTGTTCCGCAGATGACTATAGATATGATTGGAGCACTTTTAAGTGTTCCGGCATCAGAATTTGGTAAGTATGGTGATAAGTTATTATTAATTCAGACACAGTTTGGCGAATTAGATTTTGTTAAAGGATATTTTCTTCTTATTCCAGAGCTTGAATCATACGATAAGATTCTTCGTTCATTAGGAGTTATTAGCTGATAATATTCTTGGGATGAGAGTAACATTATGAATTTAGATGAGATGATAAAAGTGGGTATGGCAGATTTAAAAGTAGGTAAGTCACCAGATGTTTTAACAACTCTGGGACTTGGCTCTTGTGTAGGAGTTGCTATATATGATCCAGTTACTAAGATTAGTGGACTTCTGCACTGTATGCTGCCAGACAGTACACAGTTTAGAAATAATTCTAATAAAGCAAAATATGCAGACAGTGGAATAGATGAGCTTGTAGCCCAGATGCTAAAGTTAGGAGCAAGCAAAGTAAGGCTTGTTGCCAAGATAGCTGGAGGTGCTCAGATGTTTGCGATGAATACTAACAACGACACATTAAGAGTGGGTGAACGTAATGTGGCGGCTGTTAAGATGAAGTTATCTGAATTAAATATACGTTTATTATCAGAAGATTGCGGATTGAATTATGGACGTACAGTTGAATTTTATTCAGAGACGGGAGAATATGTAATAAAATCAGTTGGTAAGCCAAGAAAGGTTATATAAGCTTATGAAAAGATTTAGAAATGTTTCTGCTATAGTAACATTGCTTGCTGGATTTATTACTGCTGTTGTTATGATAATCAACAGGTATAGTCTTGTTTCATTCCTGTGGATTCTTATAGGGGTAATGGTGTGTTTTTATGCTGTGAGCAGAATTATATGTTTTATAGTAGACAGAAAGATTACCAAAGCAGAAGAACAGGAAGAAGCTGAAAGACTAGAGAAGGAAAAAGAGAGGCTTGAGGCCGAAGAAAAAGAGGCCACGGAAGGCAAAAATGATGAATCTGACGCTATGAATGGTAATCAGAGAGCTAACAGATAATATACATTATTATTAAGTACGGGGGCATTCTTTGTATGGATGAAGCGGGAAGAAACAGGCTATGGGAAAAGTATATTGCAAGTCACGACAGCGAAATCCGTGAACAGCTCATAGTTGAATATGCACAGCTGGTTAAGCTTGTTGCAGGAAGAATGAATATGTATCTTGGCTATAATGTTGAATATGACGACCTTGTAGGATATGGTGTATTTGGTCTGATTGATGCGATAGACAAGTTCGATAGTGGTAAGAATGTCAAGTTTGAGACATATGCCAGTTTAAGGATAAGAGGTGCGATTCTTGACCAGATTCGTAAAATGGATTGGATTCCAAGGTCCTTAAGGCAGAAACAGAAGAAAATAGATGCTGCTATGGCTAAAATTGAGGCAGATAGCGGCAAAGTAGCAACAGATGATGAACTTGCGTTGGAATTAGGGATTTCAATGGATGAATTAAGCGATTGGCAAGGTCAGATGAAGTCTTCTAATCTTATATCATTGGATGAATATACAGAAGCTGGAAGTGAAGTCAAGATGGAGAGCGTGGGTAACTCACATTTTGAAGAACCAGAAGATGTAGTGGAGAAAGAAGAACTTAAGAAGAAGCTTGTACAGGCAATAGACCTTCTTACAGAGAAGGAGAGAAGTGTTATTGTGTTATACTATTATGAGGATATGACTCTTAAAGAGATAAGTATGACGCTTGATGTTTCAGAATCAAGGGTATCGCAGCTTCATACCAAGGCTCTCAGTAAAATGAAGAAAATAATGGGTGATTATATGTTTCCAGCGTAGACAAAAGCTGTAGTGCAGAAATATAGTGGCAAAAAGCAGAAAGTGAGTCATATATGATTAAAGAATGTATGTCAGGGTATTTTCAATTTTCATCAAAGGAAGATGGATTATATATTACAGTATATCCACCTAAGTCTGGTTATGGAGCAGCCAGCATTGATGATGTAATGTTTTATGTTGATAATAAGAATATAAGCTGTGATAGTGTAAAGCTTATGGAAGCTGTTAAGGCAGGTTCGGCGGCAGAGACAACTGTTAAGGTGTCAGAAGAAAGTCAGCTGGAATGTAGTGAATTTGCTGATTACAGAATAAGCAGTGATTGTATGAGGGTGGAAGCTTGTTTCTATCCTCCTTTTGAGAATGGTGGAATGTTAGATAAAGATGAGATTATAAGGGATTTACAGCATATCGGTGTTACTTATGGTGTGGATGAAGAAGTTATAGACTCGTTTTTAAAAGACAGGCATTACGGCAAAGCCTATACAGTGGCTAAAGGAACTGAGCCGGTAAGCGGCAGGGAAGGTTATGTTGAATATAAGTTCAATACAGAATTAAAGCCAAGACCAAAGATGAACGAGGATGGCACAGTAGATTTCCATACATTAGAGAATGTTAATCATGTAACCAAGGGAGATACAGTTGCAGTTCTTCATCCAGAGTATGTTGGTGAAGCTGGAACAGATGTACTTAACAGAAGTGTTAATCCAGATAAGGTAAAGCACGTTGTGTTCAGATTTGGGCGTAATCTTGTAATATCGGAAGATGGCAAAGAATTAATTACACTGGTAAGCGGACATGTAGTACTTGAGTCTGATAAAGTGTTTGTATCTAATGTGCTTGAGCTTGTTGATGTAGATAACTCAACTGGTGATATAGATTACAATGGTGATGTCAGTATTAAAGGAAATGTACTTGCAGGCTTTACTGTTAAGGCATCGGGCAATGTAGTAGTTACAGGTGTGGTTGAAGGTGCAACAGTAATAGCTGGTGGAGATATCACTTTAAACAGAGGAGTTCAGGGAATGAACAAGGCTGTTATAAAGGCAGGCGGTAAAATTGTATCCAAGTTCATAGAAAGCGTACAGCTTGTTGAGGCAGGCGGTAATATTGAAGCAGACTCTATTCTTCATAGCAAGGTAGTAGCTAAAGGTGTTATCAATGCCAATGGAAAGAATGGTCTTATAATAGGTGGCGATGTTAAATCAACAGTTATGATACAGGCAAAGACCATAGGTAATGAAATGGGTACAGCTACAGTTGTAGGAGTTGGTGTTGACCCTACAATGAAGAAGCGGATGGATGAGCTTAAGAAGGGCCTGAGTAAGATGGGGGATGAGAAAATCCAGCTTGCACAGCTTATGACAGCACTTAGAAAGAAACAGGATGCAGAAGGAACACTTAGTCCTGAGAAGCAGGAGATGCTCTCAAAGACTATGCGTAACCTTTTGGTTATGGATCAGCAGCTGGCTAAAGAAAAGAAAGAATACGAAGACATAAGATCCTGCATAGGTGAAGAAAAGAATGCTTGTATAAAGGTAAGCAACAGGGCTTATGTTGGTACTAAGCTTATGTTTGGTGATATATGTATGTTCCTGAAAGAAAAATATGATTATTGCCAGTTCAGAAAAGAAGGAGCTGAAATAAAGAGTCTGCCACTTTAATTATTAAGTGGTTAATTGTGATAAAGAGGTGTTGATATGATAGTAAGACCGATGGAATTTGGTATGATTCAACAGCAGAATACGGTATCACAAGTCAGACATAATGAAGATGTCAGACCTATGGTAGAACAGCAGACGACGGCGGTTCAGTTACAGAAAGATATCCACACAAGAGCTGAACAGGTGAATCATAAAGAAGACCCTAATAACAGACAGAAAAAGTTTGATGCTAAGGATAAAAGTGATAACGAGTATCAGTCTGGACATAAAGAAAGGAAAAATCAGACATCAGAAGACGGTAAAGTGTTTATTAAAGACTTGGAAGATATAGACTTTGACGTCAAAGTATGATTAATGGAGAGATAATGGGAACTGTAGCGATAGTTTTAATAGTTATAGGTATAATATGCGTTATAATAAGCATTATACTTGGAATAACTGATAATAAAGAACAGGCTGATACTGCTTCATATGTATCAGATTATGATTCGGCAAAGCAAGTGTCACAGGTATCAAAGGCTATAGATGACATAATTGAGAAGAAAATGCAGGATATAGAAGAAAAGACTGAGGCAAGTCTTGATAAAATATCCAATACTAAGATTCTTGAAATGAATGAGTATGCAGACAATGTTCTAAAAGAAATCAATCGTAATCATAATGAAGTAATGTTTATGTATGATATGCTTAACGAGAAGGATAAAGAGATTAAGACTACAGTTAAGAGTGTCAATGCAACTAACACACAGGCAAGAGGAATGGGAACAGTAAGGGAAAGACTTATAAAGCTTGATGAAACACAGAAAGCACCACAGAGAATAAGTGTTGATGAATTTCCACTTGATGATAAGTTAGATAAGAATCAGAAGATTATGACCTTATATAATAATGGCTATAACGATATTGATATAGCTAAACGTTTAAAGTTTGGAGTTGGAGAGGTTCGTCTTGTTATCAAGTTATATGTTAATGCAGCAGGCGAATAAAAGTAATTACTGGTTAATGAGGTTAGTGTATAAAGTGATTAATACTGATTGTTATCAGGTGAAATTATGTTAGAATTAAGGAACAGGTGCATTATACAATGAAGTTAAGATATTATTTAAGCGGTCTTGGAAGCGGAATTATTATCGCAGTTCTTATTATGCTTATTGCTGACAAAGTTACAGCGGTTAATAATAATGTTAATGGTTCAAATGTCCCACAGGAGACGACTGGTTCTGTTATAGCCTATACAACACAATCGGATAAAGATAATGAAACAATACAGGCTGAAAGCACAGAACATTCAGAGAATAAGGGTAACGAAGATACAACATCAGCTGACACAGCAAAGAATTCGGTAGTAAAAGCGACGGATAGTTCTACTACAGCTACAACAAGGTATGTATCGGAGGAAGATAAGGTTATAGTTAATATCAATCCTAAGAATATAAAGGTTGCGGCTGATATATCAAAGATACTTAAGAATAAGGGTGTTATAGAAGATGCAGATGCTTTTACACAGTATATGGCAACTTATGGATATTCAAGAATAGTCCAGCAGGGCAACTTTGAATTGATTAAGGGTGATTCATATGAGAATATCGCAAGAATAATAACAAGAAGCGATGTAGATAATAATAATAACACACAGGCTGACTAAGATTATTTGGTCAGCCTGTATTTATCTTTGCTGTTTGTTTTTGTATAAAAAATGCTTGCAATTATTTAATGGTATTGATATAATACATTTCGTGTGAAAAAGCATGCAGGTGGATGGCATAGCGGGTGCCGTTGTACGCAGACGGTGGCTATACGGGATGTGTTGCATAATCCAGGAAGCCTGCAAAAGATAATTTAACCAATGGAGGTATTAAAATGAGCGTAATTTCAATGAAGCAGTTACTTGAAGCAGGTGTTCATTTCGGACATCAGACAAGAAGATGGAATCCTAAGATGGCTGAGTACATCTACACAGAAAGAAATGGTATCCATATCATCGATTTACAGAAGTCAGTAGGAAAGGTTGATGAAGCTTATAAGGCAGTTTCTGATATCGTTGCTGATGGTGGTACAATCCTTTTCGTAGGTACAAAGAAGCAGGCACAGGATGCAATCGCTAATGAAGCTACAAGATGTGGTATGTATTTCGTTAACGAAAGATGGTTAGGTGGTATGCTCACTAACTTCAAGACAATCCAGTCAAGAATTGCAAGACTTAAAGAAATCGAAACAATGCAGGAAGATGGAACATTTGATGTTCTTCCTAAGAAGGAAGTTATTAACTTAAAGAAGGAATTAGAAAAGCTTCAGAAGAACCTTGGTGGTATCAAGGAAATGAAGAGAATTCCAGATGCTATCTTTATCGTAGATCCTAAGAAGGAAAGAATCTGCGTTCAGGAAGCACACGCACTTGGTATCACATTAATCGGTATCGCTGATACTAACTGTGATCCAGATGAATTAGATTATGTTATTCCTGGTAACGATGACGCTATCAGAGCTGTTAACTTAATCGTTTCAAAGATGGCTGACGCTGTTATCGAAGCTAATCAGGGTGAAGAAGCTGTAGCCGCTGATGCAGAAGAAGTAGCTGAGGAAGCTTAATATTTAAGGTTTGACTTAAGTTTATGTATGCTTCAGCCTGTAGTTTCAGGTTGAAGCATTTTTTAAGATTATTTTAAAATATTATAATTTGGAGGAAAGTAAAATGGCAGCAATTACAGCAGCAATGGTTAAAGAACTTAGAGAGTCTACTGGTGCAGGTATGATGGAATGTAAGAAGGCTCTTACAGAGACAGATGGAGATATGGAAGCAGCTGTTGATGTTCTTAGAAAGAGCGGAGCAGCTAAGGTAGAAAAGAAAGCCGGCAGAATCGCAGCAGAAGGTATCACAAGAGTTGCATCAGAAGGCAACACAGCAGTAGTAGTAGAAGTTAACTCAGAGACAGATTTCGTTGCAAAGAACGCTGTATTCCAGGAATTTGTTCAGAACGTAGCTGATAAGGCTCTTAAGGCTTCAGTTGATAAGGCTGGAGATGGCGAAGATGTATGTGCAATTCTTGATATGAAGTCTGAGCTTGAAGAAAAGACTATCGTAATCGGTGAAAAGCTTTCTTTAAGAAGATTTGAAAAGCTTACAGGTGACTGTGTTGCTTCATATGTTCACGGTGGTGGAAGAATTGGCGTTCTTGTTGCAGCAGAAGGTGCTACAGGAGATGCAGTTAAAGAAGCACTTACTAACATTGCTATGCAGATAGCAGCTATGAACCCACAGTATATCAGTAGAAATGATATGTCAGCGGAAGAACTTACTAAGTTAAGAGAAATCATCGAAGAGAGTGCGTTAAATGACCCAGCTACTCTTCCAAAGCCAATCTTAAATAAGTTAATTGATAAGGCTGTTAATGATAAAGTATGGAGCGATGAAGATATTGCAACATATGAAGAACATAAGAGCAATATGCAGTATTTATTCAACTTCCTTTCAAAGGAAGCTGCTTCTCAGTTAGCTGAGCTTGCATTAGCTGACAGAGCTAATATTGCTGCTGATAAGATTTTTAATGGATTAGTAGAAGGCCGTGTGTCTAAGCAGCTTAAGGAAATCTGCCTTATGGATCAGGTATATGTTAAGGCTGAGGATGGAAAGCAGTCAGTATCTAAGTATATTGCAGAAGTAGGCAAGGCAGCTGGTTCACCATTTACTATTAAGAAGTTTGTTCGTTTTGAAGTTGGTGAAGGTCTTGAGAAGAAGAATGAAGATTTCGCAGCGGAAGTTGCAGCTCAGCTTAAGTAATTAATAATTATACTTACTAAACCATATCTTGTTAATACAGGATATGGTTTTTTTAATGAATAGTATTTAATAAAAATTAATAATTTCTATTGAAATATAAAAGAGTGATTGATATAATAAATCTAAGTTATATATGAGACGTGTTAATTTTGGATAATAATTGTTGGAAAATTGGATTTATTATATCATATGCACTGCGTTGCTTTTCCACGCATCCGAAGTCTCGAAGAAACTTCTAAGTGACTACGAAGTAGTCATATTATATCATATGCACTGCGTTGCTTTTCCACGCATCCGAAGTTTCGAAGAAACTTCTAAGTGACTACGAAGTAGTCATATTATGTCATATTAAAAAGTAAATATGTAATGCTGCGAAGTATATATTAGTGTGTTATATATTTAGAACATAATATAACAGCATATGACAATTAATATATGTGGGGTATAATATTATGTGTATTTTATGCACGCCTTGTATGAAACAAAAAGTTACATAAAAAGGAGAAAAATATGAATGTAAAAGATTCGATTAGAAAAAGGTTGAACAAGAGCCTTGCTATGATTTCTCTTGTATGCAGTATTGGTCTTGTTATATGTGGTATTTCATTATTTGTAATAAGCAGCCAGTATCATAATGCACTTACTAATTATGGATTTGCCCAGGGAGATATTGGTAAGGCTATGACAACATTCTCTGAGGCAAGAAGTTCGTTAAGAGCTGTAATTGGTTATACAGATATGAATGAGATTGCTGATGAACAGAAGAATTATGAGACTAAGAAGTCAGCATTTGAAGGTTATATGGCAGATGTTGAGAAGACAATAGTAACTAAGGCCGGTAAAGATGCTTATGCACAGGCTGAATCAGCACTTAATGGTTACTGGACCAAGGCTGACAGCATTTTAAAGCAGGGTGCTACAACAGATAATGGAGCTTCTGGTGCAGCTCAGAAGAAAGAGATTGAAGAGCTTTCACCTATGTACGATAATGTATATGCTGCATTAAAGAATATAATGGATATCAATGTTACTAAGGGTGATGAAGTACAGAATACATTGAATGTTCTTATGTATATATTAATTGTTTTAGTTGTTGCAATTATTGCATTTAGTGTATATATGTCAACACACCTTGGAAGAAGAATTGCTGATAATATTGAGAAGCCAGTAGAAGCATTGGCTGAAAGACTTAAGAAGTTCGCAGCAGGTGATCTTGACAGCGAATTCCCAGAAAGTGAGATTGATGATGAGATAGCTTATATGAATAATGTAGCTAAGGAGATGGCTGCTGACCTTAATCTTATCATCAGCGACTTAAGCAGACTTATGGATGAGATGGCAGCCGGTAACTTTAAGATTAAGACAGATATCGAAGATAAATATGTTGGTAAATTTGTTAATCTTAAAGATGCAATTCGTAATATGAATAGAAAGATGGATGCTACACTTAAGAGTGTTGATGAATCATCACAGCAGGTAACAGTAGGTTCAGAGAACCTTGCACAGTCTGCACAGGAATTAGCAGAAGGCGCTACAGAACAGGCTGGAGCTGTTGAAGAGCTTCAGGCTACAATAGCAACTCTTACTGAGCAGATTGCAGATACAGCAGATAATTTACAAAAGACAAGTGACAAGGCTGTAGACCATGCGAAGAATGCTGATGCCAGCAAGGTAGAGATGCACTCACTTATGGAAGCTATGCAGCGTATTAGTGATACATCTAAGAAGATTGAGAATATCATTTCTGATATTGAAAGTATTGCAAGCCAGACTAATCTTCTTTCTCTTAATGCAGCTATTGAGGCAGCAAGAGCAGGTGAGGCTGGTAAGGGCTTTGCAGTTGTTGCTGAGCAGATTAGAATGCTTGCTGACCAGAGTGCCCAGTCAGCCGTTGATACAAGAACTCTTATTGAAGGTGCATTAAATGAAATAGAAGAAGGTAATACAGTAGCTATGAAGGTTGCTGAATCAATGGATTCAGTTGTTCAGGGAATCAATGATATTGCTGATGTATCTAAGCAGCTTAGCGAGAACTCTAATGTTCAGATTGCAGCTATGAGAGAGGCTGAAAAGGGAATCGACCAGATTTCAGAAGTTGTACAGTCTAACTCAGCAGCATCAGAAGAGTGTTCTGCTACAAGTGAAGAGCTTTCTGCACAGGCAGAAGCTATGAATGAATTAATTTCACAGTTCACACTTAGAGATTAATTAATATTGAAGAATATAATGTATTGTGTTATAATTAATCGGATAATGATTGTTATAATGCAATACATTTTTTTGGCTGGTTTGCATTATAAGACAGGCTTGAATTATGGTTATAATCAGTGCTGGTTATAATGGACAATATTTTATATATATCAGACTAATGGAGGATTAAGATGGGCTTATTTGGCAGTAAATCTGATGATAATTCTAAAGATGTATTCAGCAGACTTGGAAAAGAAGTTAAAGAAGATATGATGGTCAATACATTAGAAGATAATGATCTGGCTAAGTTAGCAGCTGGAATGAAAAGTGAGCTTACAGGCTCAGAGAGCAGAGAGTCTATTACAGATAAGCTTGAGGCAGAGCTTAATAATGAGAGCGAAGCTATAGAGACGTTCAGTGACAGTGTTGCACAAGATGAACCAAGATCGGAGTTAGAGCAGATGGCAGAGGAGACAGCGGTTATAACAGCAGGTCTTGTTGTCAGCGGTGATTTGGACTCAGTAGGTTCTATAGATGTATTTGGAACTGTTGAAGGTAATGTTGCCTGCTGTGGAAAGCTTACAGTAAGCGGTACAATAGAAGGAGCGATTATGGCTAATGAAGTGTTTGCTAATAATGCAAAGATTTCAGGAGATATACAGTCTAAGGGTTCAGCTAAGATAGGGCAGGGTACAGTTGTTATAGGTAATATAACAGCAACATCTGCCGTTATAGCTGGTGCTGTTAAAGGTAATGTGGACATTAATGGCCCGGTTGTCATAGACTCATCCGCTGTAATAGTTGGTGATATTAAGTCTAAGTCAGTTCAGATTAATAATGGAGCTACAATAGATGGAAGATGTTCGCAGTGCTATGCCGATGTTGATACATCTTCAATATTTGATATAAAGGCAGTTGGAAAGCATAACAAAGACGAGATTAAGAGTAGTGTCAATAAAGAGACAGCAGGGTTAGACAGCAAGTCAGCAGATAGCAAGTCAGTTAACGACAGAGCAGTCGATGGCAAAGAAGCAGATAGTAAGTCAGCTAACGACAGAGCGGTCGATGGCAAAGCAGCAGATAATATGTCAGCTGATAACAGTACAGCCGGCAGCAGGCCAGCGAATTAACAGATATTATAGATAATAAAGAAATAACAGTTAATAATCGGTAAAGATAATAGTTAGTACTCTGATAAAATACAATATATATAAAGAATGGAGAAATAATATGAACGACATTAAAAGAGTAATTCTTAAGTTAAGTGGAGAAGCTTTATCAGGTGATAAGAAGTCAGGCTATGATGATGAATTAATTATGGATATAGCAGGACAGGTAAAGCAGATTATAGACAAAGGCATTAATGTAGGTGTTGTAATTGGTGGTGGTAACTACTGGAGAGGACGTTCTAATGATAATATCGACAGAACAAAGGCTGACCAGATTGGTATGCTTGCAACCATTATGAACTGCATATATGTATCAGAAATATTCAGATCACAGGGACTTAAGACTAATATACTTACACCATTTGAGTGTGGAAGTATGACAAAGCTTTTCTCTAAGGATAGAGCTAATAAGTATTTTGAAAAGGGGATGGTTGTATTCTTTGCAGGTGGAACAGGACATCCATATTTCTCAACAGATACAGGTATAGTGCTTAGAGCCATTGAATTAGATGCAGATGCTATACTTTTAGCTAAGGCAATTGATGGCGTATATGACAGCGACCCTAAGATCAATCCAAAAGCTAAGAAGTATGATAAAATATCCATTACAGATGTTGTTGATAAGCATCTTGGCGTAATTGATATGACGGCTTCTGTTATGTGTATGGAGAATAAGATGCCGCTTATGGTATTTGGACTTAATGAGAAAGACAGCATTGTTAATGCACTTTCAGGTAAATTTAATGGAACAATTGTAACTGTTGATTAATTTGCCGATTTATTGTAATATTCAGTTATATAATAAAAGATATTAAGAAAGAGAGAAATATAATGAGTGACATTAAAGAATACGAAGATAAAATGAAGAAATCAGTAGACTCATTAAAAGAGGACTACACAACAATAAGAGCAGGAAGAGCTAACCCACATATATTAGATAAAATTAAGGTTGATTATTATGGAACACCTACTTCACTTCAGCAGGTGGCTAATATCTCTGTTCCAGAAGCAAGAATGATTCAGATTCAGCCTTGGGAAGCAAGCCTTATTAAAGATATTGAAAAGGCTATTCTTGTATCAGACCTTGGACTTACACCTAATAATGATGGTAAGGTAATAAGACTTATATTCCCTGAACTTACAGAGGAAAGACGTAAAGAACTTGCTAAGGACGTAAAGAAGAAGGGTGACAATGCTAAGGTTGCCATAAGAAATGTAAGAAGAGATGCTAATGATACTGTTAAGAAAGAGAACAAGGCAGGAGAGCTTTCAGATGATGAAGCTAAGAATCTTGAAGATGATGTTCAGAAGCTTACAGATAAATATATAGCTTTAATAGATAAGGCAATAGAAGAAAAGACTTCTGAGATACTTACAGTATAATGAATAATATATGGGGAGGCTGTTGGTTTATAGCAACAGCCTCCTAATAAGTTATATGGATAATATTATATATACATTAATATAATGATGCTATCTGGCATATAAAAATATAATAATATATGAAATGATAAATGTATCTAAATATGAAGTTATAAGGATACCGATATATGAAACTATAAAATATTGACTGTGGGGTAATGTATGGATAAATATAATGAGGAATTAGGGCTTAAGATACCTGCTCATGTTGCTGTCATACTTGATGGTAATGGACGCTGGGCTAAAAAGAAGCATATGCCAAGAACATATGGACATATGCAGGGAAGTAAAGTTGTAGAAGATATGTTGTATGTTGCAGATGACCTTGGCATACAATATTTTACAGTATATGCTTTTTCAACAGAGAACTGGAAGCGTTCAGAAGAAGAAGTAGGCACTCTTATGAGCATTTTAAGAAAGTATCTTAAAGATTGTGTCAAGAAGTCTATGAAGAACAATGTAAGGTGCCGTGTTATAGGACGCAGGGAAGAATTAAGTGATGATATAGTTGAGAGTATTAATAATCTTGAAGAAAAGACTAAGAATAATACAGGACTCAATTTCACAATAGCAATCAATTATGGTGGCAGAGATGAGATTGTAAGAGCCGTCCAGAAGATTGCACAGGATGTTAAAGAGGGAAAGATTGCACCAGAGGCTATAGATGAGGCTATGATAAATGCTAATCTTGACACAAAGGATATTCCTGACCCGGATCTTTTGATAAGAACTAGTGGCGAGCAAAGACTTTCTAATTATCTTCCATGGCAGCTTGCATATACAGAATTCTACTTTACAGATGTATTCTGGCCGGATTTTAATAGGGAAGAACTTATTAAGGCTTGTGAGAAATATAATAAAAGAGACAGAAGATATGGCGGAGTTAAGGAGGAATAGAATTTGTTAAAGAGGATAATAAGCGGAATATGCCTTGTGGCAATTGCCGTTCCATCATTGTATTTTGGTGGCTGGCTGTTATATGCGGTATGTCTTATGGTAGCACTTATAGGTAATTTTGAATTGTTAAGGGTCACCAATCTTCAAAAGACACCATTGGGAATATGTGCATATGCGGCAACAATAGCATATTTTATAAGCCTTAACATAGCAGAGCATAGATATACTACGCTAATTCTTGTAGTAACATTTCTTGTTATGATGAGCGTGTATGTATTCACGTTTCCAAAGTATAAGGCGGAAAATGTTATGTGGGCATTCTTTGGAATCATATATGTAACCGTGATGATAGCTTATATATATGAAACAAGAATGTCAGATAATGGAATATTTATTGTGTGGCTTATATTTATTGCTTCGTGGGGAAATGATACATTTGCTTATTTCACAGGAGTGTGCATAGGAAAGCACAAAATGGCACCTGTGTTATCACCTAAGAAGTCGGTTGAAGGTGCAATAGGCGGAGTGATTGGTGCAACAATACTCGGTGCGGTATACGGAGCTTTAGTAAGTTCTAAAATGGCAGGTGTTATTGATAATTCGTCTGTAGCATTTGCAGTAGCAAGCCTTGCAGGGGCGTTATTGTCAATAGTTGGTGACTTGGCGGCATCTGCAATTAAGAGAAATTATAATGTTAAAGATTATGGTACATTAATTCCGGGACATGGTGGAATTATGGATAGATTTGACAGCGTAATATTCACAGCACCGGTTGTATACTGGGCGATAATACTGCTTAACAGTATAGGACTTTAAAGTTACTATAATATAGATTAGGAAAGGGTGTAGATAATGAGAGGAATATCAGTTCTAGGTTCGACTGGTTCAATAGGAACTCAGACTTTAGATGTTATTAGAAGAAATAAAGATATAAAGGTTGTTGCACTTGCAGCAGGAACAAGAGTAAAAGAATTAGCAGAACAGGTAAGGGAATTCAGACCATCTTTGGTATGTATTGGAACTGAAAAGCTTGCGGGCGAGTTAAAGCTTCTGCTTTCAGATATTGATGTAAAGATAGTGTATGGTGATGAGGGACTTATAGAAGCAGCAGCACATAAAGAAGCTGATATTGTTCTTACGGCCGTTGTTGGAATGATGGGCATTGTTCCAACGATTAAAGCAATTGAAGCACATAAGGATATTGCACTTGCCAATAAGGAGACACTTGTAACAGCAGGACATATTATAATGAAGCTTGCTAAGGACAATAATGTTAATATATATCCTGTAGACAGCGAACATTCAGCGATATTTCAGTCACTTAACGGCGAATATCCTAAGGAGGTTGAAAGAATACTTCTTACAGCATCAGGTGGTCCATTCAGAGGAAAGAAAAGAGCTGACCTTGTAAATGTGACAGTTGAGGATGCACTTAACCACCCTAACTGGGCTATGGGAAGAAAGATAACGATAGACTCATCAACTATGGTTAATAAAGGCCTTGAGGTAATGGAAGCACAGTGGTTATTCAATGTTCCATCATCTAAGGTCACAGTGGTTGTACAGCCACAGAGCATAATACATTCTATGGTTGAATTCATTGACGGAGGAATAATGGCACAGCTTGGAAGTCCTGATATGCGCCTTCCTATACAGTATGCCCTCTATTATCCTCATAGAAGAGAGCTTAACACTAAGAGAGTGGATTTCTTTGAACTTGGCAATATTACATTTGAAAAGCCTGATATGGATACATTTAAAGGACTTAAGCTTGCTTATACAGCTTCTGATAAGGGCGGTAACATTCCAACAGCATTTAATGCGGCAAATGAGCTTGCAGTTGCAAAGTTCCTTGACAGAAAGATAAAGTATCTTGATATACCTGATATTATAGAGTATGCAATGAATGAAGTACGTTATATTGATAATCCGTCTGTAGACGAAATATTAGAAACAGAACAGACAGTCTATGAAATGATAGAAAACCGTTTGAAGAATGGAGGAGCAGAGTGGTTATAAATATAATATTAGCGATACTTGTATTAAGCATAATCATAATTATACACGAGTTTGGACATTTTATTGTAGCTAAGGCAAATGGAATTACAGTTGTGGAATTCTCACTTGGATTTGGACCTAAGCTTATACATTTTAAGAAAGGTGAAACAGAATATAGTCTTAAGCTGCTTCCTTTTGGTGGAGCCTGTATAATGCTTGGTGAGGATTTCTTAGAGGCAGATGATGATGAGCAGGAAGATGCAACAGAATGCAATAATACTGGCAAATCTGGAAGCGAGTTGGATAATGACTTTTGCAATGGTAAAACAGCAGAAGATAATGGCTTTGGAAATGCTTCAAGGTATTCATCTGATAATACATCGGCTGGAAGCTATATGTCTGAGAAGAAAAAGCAGGAAGCACTGGAAGCTGGCTATGATATGTCCAAATCATTTGCTAATAAATCAGTGTGGGCAAGGATTGCAGTTATAGCAGCTGGACCAATATTTAACTTTATACTGGCATTTGTCTGCTCGGTTGTAATTATTGGAAGTATAGGCTATGACCCTTGTATGGTTGATGTTGTATATGATAATTCACCAGCGGTAAGTGCAGGGCTTCAGGAAGGTGACAAGATTATAAAGGTTAATAACCAGAAGATAACATTTTACAGGGATTATTCTTTCTATAGGGTGTACCACGCTGATGATACTATGAATATAACATATGAAAGAGATGGACAGAAATATACAACAACTCTTACTCCGGAATATGTTAAACAGCAGAAGTACCAGATGGGTGTTACTTTAGAGCAGAATGGGACAATAGCAGGCGTATCTGACGGAACACCAGCACAGAAGGCTGGGATTAAGAAGGGTGATATAATAACAGCGGTTAATGGCGTTGCAGTTGACGGAAGTACCAAGATTATTGAGCTTGTAGGACAGTGTAATGGCGAGAGTGTTGATATTACAATAAACAGAGATGGTAATACAATGCAGTTAAATGTGACACCGGATTCTGTAGAGAATGAATATTACTATACAGGCTTTGCAAGCTATGGGGCAAGACAGAAGGTTTCGCCTATATCAGTAATCGGCTATGCATTTAAGGAAGTTGGATATAGTGTTAATACTGTAGTTAAGAGCCTTGGAATGATGTTTACAGGACAGGTGGGGATTAATGACCTTTCTGGACCTGTCGGAACAGTAAGTGCTATGAGTAATATTGTAGAAGAAAGCAAGGCAGATGGAACATTTTATGTAATCCTTAATCTTTTAAATCTTGCAGGACTTATAAGTGCCAACCTTGGCGTTATGAACCTTCTTCCAATACCGGCACTTGATGGCGGAAGACTTGTATTTCTTATACTTGAAGTATTAAGAGGCAAGCCAGTCAAGAAAGAACACGAGGGTATGGTGCATTTTGTTGGTATGATATTCTTATTTGTTCTTATGATATATGTTATGTTTAAAGATATAAGAGGACTTTTTTAATTAAGAAATGAGGCTTAATATGTATAGAGATAATACAAAGGTTGTAAAAATAGGCAATAAGTTAATCGGTGGCGGCAATCCTATAATGATTCAGTCTATGACTAACACAAGAACTGATGATGTTGAGGCAACTGTCAGCCAGATACTGGCTTTAGAGAAAGCAGGCTGTGATATTATAAGATGTACAGTTCCAGATATTAACGCCGCTAAAGCAATCAAGGAGATTAAGAAGCATATTCATATTCCATTGGTTGCAGATATACATTTTGATTACAGAATGGCAATAGAGGCAATTAATAATGGTGCTGACAAGATAAGAATTAATCCAGGCAATATCGGTGGAACAGATAAGATTAAGGCTGTTGTAGATGCTGCCAGGGCTAAGAATATCCCTATAAGAGTAGGGGTCAACAGTGGTTCACTTGAGAAAGACCTTATAGAGAAATATGGCGGTGTTACAGCCGAAGGACTTGTTGAGAGTGCACTTGATAAAGTAAAGATTATAGAAGATCTTGGTTATGATAATCTTGTTATAAGCATTAAATCGTCAGATGTAATGATGTGTGTTAAGGCACACGAACTTATAGCAAGGAAGACTAATTATCCGCTTCACGTTGGAATTACCGAGTCGGGTACGTTATTCAGCGGAAGCATTAAGTCATCAATAGGTCTTGGGCTTATATTAGGACAGGGCATAGGTGATACAATAAGAGTTTCACTTACAGATGACCCTGTAAAGGAGATAGAGGCAGCTAAGCTTATTCTTAGGACACTTGGTTTAAGAAAAGGTGGTATTGAGGTTGTATCTTGTCCTACCTGTGGAAGAACTAAAATTGACCTTATCGGTCTTGCCTCAAAGGTTGAGGAGCTTGTTAGAAACTATGACCTTGATATTAAGATAGCTGTTATGGGCTGTGTTGTAAATGGCCCTGGAGAAGCTAAGGAGGCTGATATAGGAATAGCAGGTGGTGACGGCTGTGGTGTTCTTATAAAGCATGGCGAAATAATTAAGAAGTTTGAAGAAGATAAACTGTTAGCAGTGCTGAAGGACGAATTAGATAATTGGAAAGACTGATTATTATTATCCTTTGGCAGAAGGTGTTGGTTAAAGATGCGTAGATTTTTTGAAGTATTTAAGACATTAAAACTGCCAGAGGATATTGGTATGTATATGGAAAATGTTGAGGTTACGAGAGTATCCAAGACATCAACGAACTCATTGGCGAGAGTATACATAAAGAATGACAGGGTTATAAGCAAGAAGATAATATACAGGGTAGAAGATGCCCTTAAAAAGCAGATATTCCGTATACAGAATATGGATGTAAGAATTATAGACAGATATAATCTGTCAAAGCAGTATACGCCACAGACAATAATGGATGTGTATTATGACAGCATATTATTTGAATTGGAGAAATACTGGACACTTGAATATAATCTTTTAAAGAATTCAACGTGGGAGTTTGAAAAGGATGACCTGCTTGTGCTTACATTAGAGGACGGATTTCTTGCAAGAACCTATGCAGATGACCTTAAGGAATATTTTCAGCTTATATTTCTTAACCGTTTTGGCTTTGAGATAGATGTTGAATATAAGTATGTTGCCAAGCTTGAGAAGCGTTATGAGAAAGAAAATGAACATAAGCTTAATCTTAGAATTAAGCAGATTGAAGATAACTTTATGGCAGCAGGCGAAGAAGCCAAGAGCGATAATGGGGCAGAGAAGAACAAAAAGTATGCCGAACAGAAAGCTAAAGCCGCTGCATTTTTTAATGAAAGAGGAGCTTCTGGAAAAGATCTTACACGTTATAGAAAGCCAGCTAATACAGATATATTATATGGAAGGGACTTTGACGATGAAGTTACTGCCATAGAACAGATAGAATCGCCAATAGGTGAAGTTGTCATAAATGGTATGATAAGAAGCATAGAAACAAGAGAGATAAGAAACGAAAGAACTATATTATCTATCGTTGTTACAGATTTTACAGACAGCATTGTAGTGAAAATGTTTGCAAGAAATGAACAGCTTCCAGATCTTTATGAATTCATTAAAAAGGGTAATTTTCTTAAGATAAAAGGCATAGCTTCAATGGATAAGTATGATCAGGAGATTACTATATCCAATGTGTCAGGAATACGAAAAGGAAGTGATAACAGGTCAGTAAGAAATGACTTATCACTTCATAAGAGGGTAGAGCTTCACTGCCATACCAAGATGAGTGATATGGATGGTGTATCTTATGCCAAGGATATAATAAAGCAGGCGATAAGCTGGGGACACAAGGCAATTGCGATTACTGACCACGGAGTTGTGCAGGCGTTCACGGAAGCTTATCACACTATGCAGGATCTGGAGTTTAAGTATAATAAAAAGGGTGAAAAGTTAGATTTTAAGGTTATATATGGTGTTGAGGCATATCTTGTCGATGATACCAGGAAGATAGTAATTAATCCGGCTGGACAGGACTTTAAAGGGGAATTCGTTGTATTTGATCTGGAAACAACGGGATTTTCGGCTTTGGTAGACAGGGTAATAGAGATAGGTGCGATAAAGATTAAGAATAATGAGATTGTAGACAGATTTTCAACATTTGTTAATCCACAGATACCTATATCTTTTAGAATTGAGAATTTAACAGGTATTAATGACCAGATGGTTATGAATTCAGGAACTATCGAGCAGATACTGCCTGATTTTATAGAATTCTGTAAGGGTTGTGTTATGGTAGCCCACAATGCGGAATTTGATATGAGTTTTATAATTAATAATGCTGAGAAAATGGGGATAGAATTTGCACCTACTTATATAGATACAGTGCTTTTGTCACAGTTCCTTATACCGGCATTACATAATTATAAGCTTGATACATTAACCAAGCATCTTAATGTTGTGCTTGATAACCACCACAGGGCGGTTGATGATGCAGAGGCAACAGCACATATATTCTTAAAGCTTGTGCAGATGCTTTATGAGAGGGATATATATACACTTGATAAGCTTAATGAAGAAGGAACGCTTGATGATGAGTCAATTAAGAAGCTTCACCAGTACCACTGTATAATACTTGCCTCTAATGAGATGGGAAGAATTAATCTGTACAGGCTTGTGTCGGCTTCACATCTGCAGTATTTTAACAGATTTCCAAAGATACCAAAGAGCCTTGTCAATAAGTACAGGGAAGGTCTTATAATAGGAAGTGCGTGTGAGGCAGGAGAGCTGTTCCGTGCTATGGTAAATGGACGTTCAGATGCGGAGATTGCAAGAATAGTTAATTTCTATGATTATCTTGAGGTGCAGCCAATCGGTAATAACCATTTTATGATTGAGAAGGAAGATTATTACGTTAAAGACGAGGAGGACTTAAGAGATCTTAACAGAAGAGTCATATCTTTAGGTGAAAAGTTCGACAAGCCTGTAGTTGCAACGTGTGATGTGCATTTTCTTAATCCAGAAGATGAAATATACCGTAGAATAATTATGGCAGGAAAAGGCTTTGACGATGCGGATAACCAGCCACCACTGTATCTGCATACTACAGAGGAAATGCTTTCTGAGTTCGATTATCTTGGAAATGATAAGGCATATGAGATAGTTGTAACTAACACGAATAAGATAATGGATATGTGTGAGAAGATTAGTCCGGTACGTCCTGATAAACGTCCTCCTGTAATTGAGAATTCAGATCAGATGTTAAGGAATATATGCCATAACAGGGCACACGAAATATATGGACCAGAACTTCCACAGATTGTTACAGAAAGACTTGAGCGTGAGCTTAATTCAATTATATCTAATGGTTACTCTGTTATGTATATTATTGCACAGAAGCTTGTATGGAAGTCAAATGATGATGGATACCTTGTAGGTTCAAGAGGTTCTGTTGGTTCTTCCTTAGCGGCAACTATGGCTGGTATTACAGAGGTTAATCCGCTTAGTCCGCATTATCTTTGTCCAGAGTGCTTTTATGTTGACTTTGATTCAGAGGAAGTTAAGAAGTTCGCTGGTGGTGCAGGCTGTGATATGCCAGATAAGGTGTGTCCTAATTGTGGTCATAAGTTAAATAAATTAGGTTTTGATATACCATTTGAAACCTTTTTAGGATTTAAGGGTAACAAAGAGCCTGATATCGATCTTAACTTTTCTAATGAATACCAGAGTAAGGCACACGCTTATACAGAGGTTATATTTGGAAAGGGACAGACATTCAAGGCTGGTACAATCGGTACTGTTGCCGAAAAGACAGCGTATGGATATGTTCTTAAATATCTTGAGGAAAGAGGCAAGGTTAAACGCCGTTGTGAAATAGAACGTATTGCTGAGGGTTGTATAGATATAAGAAGAACAACAGGACAGCATCCAGGAGGAATTGTAGTTCTTCCTATTGGTGATGAGATACATTCATTTACACCGGTACAGCACCCTGCTAATGATGTAAAGAGTGGAATTGTAACAACACATTTCGATTACCATAGTATCGACCACAACTTGTTAAAGCTTGATATTCTTGGACATCTTGACCCTACTATGATTAGAATGCTGCAGGATTTAACAGGTATTGACCCGCTGGAAATACCACTGGATTCAAGAGAAGTAATGTCTTTATTCAAGGATACTTCGGCACTTGGAATTACACCTGAGGATATTGGCGGTTGTAAGCTTGGTGCACTTGGAATACCAGAGTTTGGTACAGATTTTGCTATGCAGATGCTTATTGATACTAAGCCACAGTATTTTTCTGACCTTGTAAGAATTGCAGGGCTTTCACACGGAACTGATGTATGGCTTGGTAACGCACAGACACTTCTTAAAGAGGGCAAGGCAACCATATCTACGGCGATATGTACACGAGATGACATTATGATATACCTTATCCAGAAAGGACTTGAAAGTGAGCTTGCATTTACAATAATGGAGAAGGTAAGAAAAGGTAAGGGACTTACACCTGAATGGGAGCAGATTATGAGGGAACACGGTGTTCCAGACTGGTATATATGGTCTTGTAATAAAATCCAGTATATGTTCCCGAAGGCACATGCCGCAGCTTACGTTATGATGGCATGGCGAGTAGCTTACTGCAAGGTGTTCTATCCGCTGGCTTACTACTGTGCATATTACAGTATAAGAGCCAATGCCTTTGATTATGAAAAAATGGCAATGGGAAGGGAACGATTAGAGTATTATATTAATGACTACAAAGCTAAGAAAGCAGACGGCACGATATCCAATGTTGAAGATGATGAGCTTAAGGATATGCGTATTGTTCAGGAAATGTATGCAAGAGGCTTTGAGTTCGTACCTATTGACATATACAAGGCAAAGGCAAGGTCATTTCAGATAATAGATGGAAAGATTATGCCATCATTTAAGGTAATATCCAAGGTTGGTGAGTCTGCTGGAGAATCAATAGAGATAGCCGCAAGGGATGGTGAGTTCTTATCAAAGGACGACCTGCGCCAGAGAGCCAGGATTGGACAGACGGTTATAGAGAAGCTTGGCGAGCTTGGACTTCTTGATGGAATGGCAGAGAGCAACCAGTTATCATTATTTGATGTTATATAGTATTGCATATACATATATAAGTGTGTTATCATCATATAATATATGCGGTTAGAATACGATTATAAAGATGCAGTATATATGTTTAATTAATTAGATGAGGTGAAAAATGTTAAAAAAATATCTTATATGTTTTCTTGTATCAATGGTACCTATTGTTGAACTTAGAGGAGCAATTCCTATATCACAGGGAATGCAGCTTCCATTATTACAGTCATATATAATATGTGTAATAGGTAATATGCTTCCGGTTCCGGTTATATATCTTTTTGCAAGACGTGTTCTTGAATGGGGTGCAGACAAGAAATATATCGGAAAGTTCTTTACATTTTGTATTGAAAAGGGTCACAAAGGTGGAGAAAAGTTAAAGCAGAAGGCTGGGAATGGTCTTTTTATAGCACTTTTATTATTCGTTGGTATTCCAATACCTGGTACAGGTGCGTGGACAGGAACACTTGCAGCAAGCTTCCTTGATATGGGCTTTAAGAAGAGTGTAATTGCTGTTCTTGGAGGAGTATTGCTTGCAGGTATAATAATGGGTATTGCTTCAGCAGGAGTATTTACAGCGATATTCAGTTTTGCATAAGCATAATGTATAATAATTAAAGAATATAATTAATAAATGCCGCATATATTCTACAGATTAATGCGTATCCGGTTATGGGACATAAAAGTTGTAGAATATATGCGGTATTATATTTTGTGTAATAGTAAATTCTTTTTATTGCGGTTTGAGATTACTTGTTAATATGTTGCAGATTTTCTTGGTGTCTTTGGTAGAGCGGGTCTTGTTATAGGCTATTCCGTATTGTATTTCACGCTGGTCTGTAATGGGCAGGATGCGGCAGTTATCAAGCGGGGTATCAATGCAGAATTCAGGCAGTATTGCAATGCCATAGCCACATTGTGCAAGAAGCTCACTTGTCTGGCTGTTCTCACATATAAAGTGATAATTATCCTGTGAATGAAGCACGAGCTTTTCCTGTAAAAGATTTCCCTGTGTGAAAGGAATTAAACGCTGGTTAAGCAGTAAAAGGCAGTGTCCTTTTAAGTCATCAAAGGAAATAGCTGACATTGAATGTAAGTCTTTATTATCCTCAGTAGTCTTATTATAGTCGTCAGATATCAAGGCATAGCTTTTCATATTCTTTATAGGCTTGAAAGTGCAATCGGTATTTTCAATCATATCTTTAGTAACGAGCATTATATCTATATGTCCGCTTTCAAACATAGTCTTAAGGCGTGAGTAGTCACGCAGAAACAGCATAGGATATATATCGGGCATACATTTTCTTAGTTCTTTTAATGCTGGTTTAAGTGCCTTTAATTCTGCATTGCTTGTACAGCCAATTCTTATATAGGACAATGACTGGGATACCACATTGGCAATCTTCTTGCTTGAAAGATTAATTCTATTAAGGATATCCTTTGCATCTCCATAGAATTCAGCACCGGCATCGGTAAGCTGTACCATTTTCGGTGTTCTTATAAAAAGTGTTGCACCCAGTTCTTCCTCAAGGCTTTTAATATGGTGTGTGACAGTTGGGGTTGTAAGAAACATTTCCTGTGCAGCTTTTGTAAAATTAAGCTTGTCGGCAACTCTTATAAAACATTCTAACTGCTGTGTAGTCATAAAAACCTCCTTAATTATATTAAATAATCTGCATAATTGATTATAGTTCATAATATATTAATATTTCAAGAGTGCATTAGAAAAAATCTAATGGTGTTGTATTTTTACAAATTCCATTTTTTTAATAATAATGTTAAAATCGTTCACGCTGATAGGATTAATTTGTCTGTGTACACCAGATGATAATAATTAAGAATAGCAATGTTAATTGGGGAAGATATTCAGCCAGTAACATATGTATAGTAGCAATTGTGTACAGAAAAGAGGAATGATATGGACATTATTAAAAAGCTTTCCCGTTCAATAAGGGAATATAAAATGGTATCAATTATGACACCAGTGTGTATCGTATTTGAGGTAATATTTGAGATACTTATCCCATTTATGATGGCAAAGATGATTGATTCAGGAATAAGTTCAGGTAATGAAAGTGCACTTGTTAAATATGGGACTTTGCTTATACTCTGCGTAATGGCAGGTCTTGTATTTGGTATCCTTTCAGGAGGTCTATGTGCCACAGCTTCGGCAGGCTTTGCAAAGAATTTAAGAAAGGATATGTATTACAAAATTCAGGAGTATTCATTTGCAAATATTGACAAGTTCTCATCATCAAGTATTGTGACACGTCTTACAACAGATGTAACTAATGTGCAGAATGCTTATATGATGATTATCAGAATTGCGGTAAGAGCACCATTTATGCTTATATTCGCACTTATTGCGGCATTTATGACAAGTACTAAGCTTTCATTAATATTTTTTATTGCAATTCCAGTGCTTGGTATTGGACTTTATATAATAGTAAGCAGATCGCATATATATTTCGAGAGAGTATTTAAGATATACGATAATCTTAATGAAGTAGTAGAAGAAAATCTTACAGGTATGAGAGTAGTTAAGTCCTTTGTCCGTGAAGATTTTGAAGAAAAGAAGTTCACTAGGGTATCAGAAGCGATATATAAAATGTTCTTAAAGGCTGAAGGTATTGTTGCATACAATATGCCGCTTATGCAGTTCTGCATATATTCGTGTATGCTTTTCTTATGCTGGTTCGGTGCAAGAATGATAATTACATCAGGAGCTACAGCACTTACAACTGGTGAGCTTACAAGTCTTATAGCTTATGCTATGACAATTCTTAACTGCCTTATGATGTTATCAATGGTTATGGTTATGATTAATATGGCGAGAGCTTCGGCTGAGCGTATTGTTGAAATTCTTGACGAGGAAAGTACACTTCACAACTGTGACAATCCAGAGGATAAGGTAAATGACGGCTCAATCCAGTTTGATAATGTAAGCTTTAGTTATATAGATGATAAAGAAAAAGAATGTCTTAAAAATATTAACCTCAATATTCCAAGCGGTTCAACACTAGGAATTATAGGTGGAACAGGAAGCGGTAAGAGCTCATTAGTGCAGCTTATACCAAGACTTTACGATGTAACAGAGGGAAGCGTTAAGATTGGCGGTGTTGATGTAAGGGATATAGATATCTATACATTAAGAAATGAAGTTGCAATGGTGCTTCAGAAAAATGTATTATTCTCCGGAACTATTAAAGAAAATTTACGCTGGGGCAATAAAGAGGCAACAGATGAAGAGATAATACACGCCTGTGAACTTGCACAGGCAGATCCATTTGTCCAGACATTCCCTAAGAAATATAATACATATATCGAACAGGGTGGTACTAACGTATCAGGCGGACAGAAGCAGAGATTATGTATAGCAAGAGCACTTCTTAAAAAGCCTAAAATCCTTATTCTTGACGATTCTACAAGTGCCGTTGATACTAAGACAGATGCTTTAATAAGAAAAGCATTTAAAGATGAAATACCAGATACAACTAAGATAATAATAGCACAGAGAATATCATCAGTTCAGGATGCAGACTGCATTATTGTAATGGAGGGCGGAAAGATTGATGGCTGTGGAACACACGAGCAGTTATTAAAAGAAAATGCTATATATAAAGAAATATATGAATCACAGACGAAAGGAGATGAGCAGTAATGGCAGGTAATGAGAAAAAGGCTGATATCAGTATGACTGGTAATAAATCAGGGAAGCCATCAATAGATGGAAAGACATTAAAAAGACTTATGTCATATATTGTAGGCAGACATAAACTGACATTTTTTATGGTTGTTGTATGTATACTTATTAGTTCCTGTACAGTAGTAGTAAGTTCATTATTCTTACAGATACTTATAGATAACTATATAACACCTATGTTATCAGAAGTTAATCCATCATTTGCACCATTATTAAAGACAATAATTATGCTTGGATGTCTGTATCTTGTTGGTGTATTATCAACATTTGCATACAACAAAATGATGATTAAAATATCACAGGGAACTTTAAAAGCAATCCGTGATGATATGTTTACACATATGCAGACACTTCCAATAAGATATTTCGATACTCATACACATGGTGATGTAATGAGTCATTATACTAATGATACTGATACATTAAGACAGTTCATATCGCAGGCTCTTCCACAGTTCATCTCAGCAGTTGTGACAATAGTAGTTGTTATTGTGTCTATGATTGTCAACAGTATACCGCTTACAATACTTGTATTAGCAGTAACCTGTATTATGCAGATTGTATCCAAAAAGATAGGTGGGGCAAGTGCAAGGTATTTTATAAGACAGCAGATAACAATAGGTAAGGTTACAGGTTTCATAGAAGAGATGATTAATGGACAGAAGGTTATTAAAGTATTCTGTCACGAGGATGAGGCAAAGTACGATTTTGATAAGAATAACGAAATGCTTTGCAGTGATGCAACTAATGCCAATAAATACGGTAACATACTTATGCCGGCAATCTCACAGTTAGGTAACTTACAGTATGTTCTCATTGCTCTTATCGGAGGATTTCTTGCATTAAGAGGAATTGGTGGGATTACTGTCGGAATGATAGTAGCATTTCTTAACCTTTCTAAGACATTCTGTATGCCAGTATCGCAGATAGCACAGCAGATTAGTATGATAGCTATGGCGTTGGCAGGAGCAGAAAGAATATTCGGACTTATTGATGAAAAGCCGGAAGAAGATGAAGGCGATGTTACTTTAGTACGCGTAAAGTGTGATGATAAAGAACTTAATAACAAAGAAGCCGACAATAAAGATGCCAGAATGGTATTTATAGCAGGTGAAGTTACAGAAACAACTGACAAAGACGGCAGATGGGCCTGGAAGTGTAGGAAAGCTGATAATACAACAGGTTATATACTTCTTAGGGGAAAGGTCGTATTTGATGATGTAATATTTGGATATAATGAGAATAAGATTATACTTAATAATATTAATCTATGGGCTAAATCAGGACAGAAGATAGCATTTGTTGGTGCAACAGGTGCAGGAAAGACGACTATAACTAACCTGATTAACAGATTTTATGATATTAATTCAGGAAATATATTCTATGACGGAATAAGCATTGATAGAATTAAGAAAGACGATTTAAGGCATTCACTTGGCATTGTATTACAGGACGTTAACCTGTTCACAGGAACTATTATGGATAATATAAGATATGGTAACCTTTTGGCGACCGATGAGGAATGTATTAAAGCCGCTAAGCTTGCCAATGCAGATGACTTTATAACAAGACTTCCAGACGGCTATCAGACAGTACTTACACAGAACGGTGCAAGTCTTTCACAGGGACAAAGACAGCTTATATCAATTGCAAGGGCAGCAGTTGCCAACCCACCAGTAATGATTCTTGATGAGGCGACATCTTCAATTGATACAAGAACAGAAGCACTTGTCCAGAGAGGTATGGATAATTTAATGAAGGGCAGAACAGTATTTGTAATAGCACACAGACTTTCAACTGTCCGCAATTCAGATGCCATAATGGTACTTGACCACGGCAATATAATTGAGCGAGGCTCACACGATGAACTTATTGCCAGAAAGGGAACATATTACAGCTTGTATACAGGGGCATTTGAGTTGTCATAATATTAAGTTTGCTGTGAGAAATGTATTACCAAGGCTGGCGGTTGTAATTAAGTGAATATTTTATATTTAAGAGGCGTTAAGCCTCTTTTTTAGTGTATTGCGGCTACAGGGATACTGTAGCTGTTAAGTTATACAACAAATAAAATGACAAAAGGGAGTTTTTATGTACGCTGAAAAAACAGATTATGTGATTTGTTAAATAAAAGAAAACTATGAAAAATGCTGGTGTTGAAAATAATAAATTGTTGTATTATGATGTTGATAATAAAATATGGAGGTGTATTATGAAAGCACATAAATATTGGTCAATTGGAGCAATAGTTACAATGGTTGGAACTTTTTATACAGGATATAAAGGGTTAAAAGCAGCACACAAATACTTTGCGTTTGGCTCTCTGATATGCATGATTATGGCAGTCTATTCTGGTCATAAAATGATTTCTGGCAATAAGAGGACAAGAAAACAGATGGAATTGAAAGAAGTGGAGGAATAAAATATGTTAGAAGTAGGAAAAAAAGCACCGGACTTTGAATTGCCGGATCAGAATGGAGAAATGCATAAATTAAGCGATTATGCAGGAAAAAAAGTGATCTTATATTTTTATCCAAAGGATAATACACCAGGATGTACGAAGCAGGCATGTGGCTTTTCTGAGCGTTATCCACAGTTTACTGAGAAGGGAGCTGTTATTCTCGGAGTAAGCAAGGACTCTGTAGCGTCTCACAAGAGATTTGAAGAAAAATACGGACTGGCATTTACGCTATTAGCAGATCCGGAGCGTAAAGTTATTGAAGCATATGATGTCTGGAAAGAAAAGAAAAATTATGGAAAAGTATCTATGGGTGTAGTAAGAACTACATATCTTATTGATGAGCAGGGAATCATTATAAAGGCAAATGATAAAGTCAAGGCGGCAGATGATCCTGAAAATATGCTTAAGGAATTGGCATAATGAAGATTATTTTATCACCTGCAAAAAAGATGATTGTAGATACCGATAACTTAGCACCGGTTGAACTGCCTGTCTATATTGATAAGACAGCAGAAGTATTAAACTGGATGAAAAGCAAATCAAAAGAAGAACTGAAAGCTATCTGGAAATGTAATGACAAGATTGCAGAGCAGAACTTTAACAGATTGGAAAATATGGATCTTTATAACAGGCTTACTCCGGCTGTTTTAGCATATGAAGGGATTGCATTTCAATATATGGCACCATCTGTGTTTGAAATCCAGCAGTTTGAGTATTTGCAAAATCATTTAAGAATCTTGTCTGCGTTTTATGGCATTTTAAAACCAATGGATGGTGTGACTCCTTATCGTCTTGAAATGCAGGCAAAGGTTGGAATTGGAGATGCAAAAAATCTGTATGAGTACTGGGGAGAATTGTTATACCGCTCAGTAATCGATGACAGTAGGATTATCATTAATCTTGCATCAAAAGAATACTCAAAATGTATAGAAAAGTATCTGACACCACAGGACAGATATATTACGATTGTATTTTGTGAGTTATCCGGAGATAAATTGGTAACAAAAGGTACCTATGCCAAGATGGCTCGTGGTGAAATGGTCAGATTCATAGCGGAAAATAATATTGAAAATCCGGTGGAGATTCAGAAATTTGACAGACTCGGATATTCGTTTAGGTCTGATTTATCTTCAGATTCAGAATATGTATTTGAACGCAAAATAAAATAGTTATTCAGGTAAAAGATGCTCAGTTTGGTAGCTTTTATAATAATGAGAATTATTACTATTTTTATTAGCAACAGGATAATAGTGGTATATAATCCTTATTAAGAACTAATCCTAATAAGGAGGACGAATGACAAGTAGGAGAAATACCATTCAAAAAGATCTTGTAAGAAATACCGTATACGAAATGAGAAGACACGTTACGGCAAATGAAGTGTATGAATTTATAAAAGAAGCATATCCAACAATTGGAAAAGGAACTGTATATAGAAATCTTGATATATTGGTAGAGGAAGGTGCATTAAGAAAGGTTGAAGTTCCGGATGGACCGAACCGATTTGATTTTACATTGAAAAATCATTACCATGTAAGATGTATAAAGTGCGGTGAAATTTTTGATGTGGATATGGATCAAATACCGGATTTGCTGGAAAGAATTCATAACACTCATGGAATTGAATTTGTGGATTATGATATTTCATTTAAAGGCATTTGCCCGAAATGCAGGGAGAAGGTAAAGCATTATGCACAAACTTGATGAATTTATGGAATACCATAATGATGAAGCAGAAGATCAGGATGAACAGATTATGGGAATTTTAAATTATCTCACAGAGTGGGTGGTTCATCACATTCTATATGTTGATGGTCAAATTCCAAAAGGCTGATATAGTATAAGGGCAGCTATTCTTTAGGTAGTGGCGATATGAAAACGAAAGTGAATAAAAATGACAAAGGAAGAATTATATTTAAGTATACTCGATAATATTCAGGATGGTGTGTATTATGTGGATATACATCGAAAAATTAAATTCTGGAATAAGGGAGCAGAACAGATAACCGGTTATCAGGCAGATGAAATGTTAGGTTTGGAGTGTCCGGAATCTAAACTGAACCACATTGATGAATTTGGGAATCATCTGTGCATCACAGGTTGTCCGTTATTTGCAACGAATATTGATGGTGTTGTCCGCACAGAAAGAGTGTTTGTGAGGCATAAAAACGGATATCGGATTCCTCTTCTGACAACCGTATACCCAATCAGGGAGAATGGAGTGATCGTAGGATCTGTTGAAGTTTTTACCCGGAATTCTCCAAAAGCATATGATGACAATTTAATCGAAAATCTGTCAGAGAAGGTGATGCACGATTCTCTGACCAGACTGCCTAACAGATCATATCTGGAGAGTTTTTTGCAGTATAAATTTTCTGAATATCAGCGTTTTGGCAAACGATTTGCATTACTTTTTGTGGATATTGATCATTTCAGGGTATTTAACAATACGTATGGACATGATGTTGGTGATCTGGTTCTGACTGATATTGCGAAGAGCATAGTAAATATAATTAAGAAGGATGATATGTTTGGCAGATGGGGTGGGGAAGAATTTGTAGGTATTTTTTCCATTAACAGAAATTATGAAGCGTCTGTTATTGCTGAACGAATAAGACATCTGGTAGAAAACACAGTGGTTACAAATTCAGATGGCAAGGAATTAAAGGTCACTATCAGCGTAGGAGTTACTGTATCAAGACATCATGACACATCTGATGACATCATTAAAAGAGCAGATAGCCTTATGTATCAGAGTAAGAATAATGGAAGAAACATGGTTTCCACGGATGTGTCAGCAGAGAATGCTTGAATGGAAGCAAATTTGGTTTTCATGTCTGTACGATTCAGACCTGAGAAAGATAGTTGCTCAGATTAGATATAACAAGTCTAGTCTTGGACTTTTTTGTACGAGAAATGAGAAAAAGTTCAAGCTTGCTTGAGACTTTGACGAATGCTGCAGCAACGAGCGAGCAAAAGCGAGTGTCCAGAAGAAAAGGAGAAAAAATATGGATAGGAAAGCAATGTATAAGCTGAGTTATGGATTGTTCGTACTGACTGCCAGAGAAGACGGAAAAGACAATGGATGTATTATTAATACAGCCATTCAGGCAGCTTCGGAACCAAACCAGTTAAGTATCTGTGTAAATAAGGCAAATTATACGCATGATATGATTCAAAGAACCGGAAAATTTACTGTATCAGTCTTAAGTCAGAAGGCACAATTTGAATTGTTCAAACATTTTGGCTTCCAATCAGGAAGAGATACCAATAAGTTTGAAGCATTTGAGCAGTGTGCCAGGGGCACGAATGGTATTTATTATATTACAGAAGGAACAAATGCATACATTTCTGTAACAGTTAATAAAACTGAAGATTTAGGTTCACATACAATGTTTATCGGGGAGATAACCGATATGGAAGTAATAAGTAATATTCCTTCAGCTACATATGATTATTACCAGAATAACATTAAGCCTAAGCCGGAGGATGTTGGCAAAGCAGAGGATGGTCAGACAATATGGCGTTGCAGAATCTGTGGATACGAATATGTGGGAGAAGAACTGCCGGATGATTTTATATGTCCTTTATGTAAGCACCCAGCATCAGATTTTGAAAAAGTTGTAAAGAAAACGGAGGTAAAATAAATGGCAGATAACAAATACGCAGGAACACAGACAGAGAAAAATTTACAGGAGGCATTTGCCGGAGAATCCCAGGCAAGAAATAAATATACATATTTTGCATCTGTAGCATAGAAGGAAGGCTACGAGCAGATGTCAGCATTGTTTTTAAAGACTGCAGATAATGAGAAAGAACCTGCAAAGATGTGGTTCAAGGAATTAGCAGGAATTGGTGATACAAAGGAAAACCTGGCGGCAGCGGCAGAAGGCGAAAATTATGAGTGGACAGATATGTATGATGGCTTTGCTAAAACAGCTGAGGAAGAAGTATATGCATATTGTAACCTGCATGGATTATGGAAATGCTAAAAGCATTTATACATATTAAGGTTAAAGAACAACACAAATATAACAGTAATATAGGCTGTGTATTAATATATTTACAAGGAGGAACAACGAATGAAATACGTATGTGATGTTTGCGGATGGGAATACGATGAGGAGAAGGGCTATCCAGAAGGTGGTATTGCACCTGGTACAAAGTGGGAGGATATTCCAGAAGATTTTGAATGTCCGTTATGCTTTGTAGGAAAAGACCAGTTCTCAGAAGCATAAATGTATTATGATAGGATTATACCAATGAAAGAAGAACTAAGAATAGATATTGTCGGACTTGCAGGAGCCTGTTCCTATGCTTTGGACTGTATAGAAGCAGAGTTGGTAAAAATCAAAAACAAGCATGGGAAAAGAGTGGCTTATATAAGTGTATGCATGGCTGAATATCTGGCAATTCAAGGTGATGCGTTACAAGATTTAGCTATGTGTGCCTTACTGCATGATAATGCTTTGACACAATATATTACGGAAGAGCTGGAAAGGAATTATGTTATTGACATTAAAAAAGATTTGTCCGTAAGAAAAACGAATCTTCATTGTATTTATGGTGAAAAAAATATTACTAAACTTCCTTTTAAAACAGATGTCTCAAATGTGATTTTGTATCATCATGAACATGCCGATGGAACTGGTCCTTTTCAAAAAAAGTGGAATGAAACCCCATTGCCTGCAAGAATTATTCATCTTGCAGATACCGTTGATATCATAGGAAATAGTATTAAATCTGATGATAATAGATGGGATTTTATATGTCAGTATCTTTCCCAAAAAAAGGATAGTCTATTTGATTCAGAATGTGTTAATGCTTTTCTTCATGTATTCACAAAAGAATCCTTTATGTGTTTAAGTGATGATTCTTTTGAAACGAAGCTATGGGAAATTATTCCAAGAGAAAAAATGGTTTTTGATTGGGAAATGTGTAAAAATGTTGCGGATTTCTTTGCAAAGATTGTAGATTATAAATCTTCTTTTACAAGCAGGCATTCTATAGGAGTAGCTGAAAAAGCCTCCCTGCTTGCCAAATATATGGGATATGATTCAATCACGGTACAGAAAATGTATTTGGCTGGTGCACTGCATGATATAGGAAAAATGGCGGTAGGCAATGAAATTCTGGAAAAACCGGATAAGCTTACGGATGATGAATTTTCTACAATGAAAAATCATGCTGGTTATACATACCTCATATTATCGGAGGTTAATGATTTTGAAGAAATACGAGATTGGGCGGCTTTCCATCATGAAAAACTAAATGGAAAAGGGTATCCTTTTGGAAAAACCGCTGATGAATTAAATGAGCAGGAACGTATGATGGCATGTGTTGATATTTATCAGGCTCTTACGGAAGACAGACCTTATAAAAAGGGATTGTCCCATGAAAAAACATGTGATATCCTTGATGACATGGCACATAAAGATTTTATTGATTCAGATATTTCAAAGACAATTAGAGAATGTTTTGGAAGAACCTGATGCCATATATGAAAACAGAGGGTGTTTCAGACAATAGTATTTTCAGTTATGTACTAGTATGACTCTTACGAGGGAACCACCGGCACGACATTCCAGATTACATCACGTTCGATCGGAGAGGTAACTGTAGAAAAAATTGGTAAAAGTGCTGTATTTTTCGGGGGGGGGGTACAACATTTTATGTGAAAAATAGAATAATAAAATTGTTCCCGAAATTTATTGACTTTGAGAAAAAAATTTGATATATCAGAATCGAACAAAAGAGAAAGGAAATAGCAAACTATGCCGACAAAGAAAAATATGATGAAAAAGAACTTGGAAAATTTGCATCTGAAGGAAAGGATAAACTATGGCTACAGAAAAGTCATTATTATGATGTTAGTCTCAGGTCTGTTTTCTATTGTGGTTATAGGTATGCTATTTGCCAATACGATGCATTATGTACAAAATGTTACTGTTGCAGACCGGGCGGTGAAAATCTGCAGGATAAATGTTAACTCATCAGCGAGAAATATCAGGGAAATGGCATTAAATAATGATACATCCTCTTATGACGGTTATGAGCAGACGGTAGAAAGACTGCTTGCAGAAGTTAATACCCAACTGAAAAATTTAAAGAACTCCGGAGTTATTCCGGATGCGGATTGTGAAGAATACGCATCTGCCCTTACAGACTGGGGAAACATTGGTTATTCCATCATGAAAGAAATCAAAAGCGGTGACAAGGATAAGGCAGTTGATTCAATTCTGAATGATTGTACCCCGGCATTAAATAAAGCCGTAAAAATTGCAACAAGATTAGATGAAATGACCGATGAGGTAAGCAGCCAGGCAGTCAGAATTACGGTTATTTCTGCAGTGGCAGGAATTGTGTGTATTATTATTTGTCTGGTTTTGGCATGGAAACTGGCAATAAAAACAGGCAAAAAAGTACTTGAGTCAATTTTAGTACCATTACGTGAAGTGGAAGCCGTTGCACAGGAATTAACAGATGGAAACCTGCACAGCACGCTGGACTACCATTCAGATGATGAGATTGGAATACTGGCACACAATATGCGCAAATCCATCCGCATTCTGGGAAGCTATGTAGATGATATTGGACGTTCAATGAAGATGTTTGCAGAAGGAAATTTTGATGTGCAGCCGGAAGTAGAGTGGAAAGGGGATTTCGTTGGAATTCTAAACTCCTTTATGTTGTTTGAAGAAAGCATGGCAGAGACAATAAAGGGAATCCAACATGTTTCAGATGAAGTTTCGGGTGCCGCAGATCAGGTAGCATCAAGTTCCAATGACCTTGCGGATGGAGCAACAAATCAGGCAGCAGTTGTAGAAGAACTGACCGCAACAGTCGCAGGTGTTTCTGAACAGGTAGGAAAAAATTCACAATCCGCAAAAGAAATCAGTGGAAGAGTAGACGAACTTGGAAATGCCATTCTGGAAAGCAATGGTAAAATGAGGGATATGGTTGATTCCATGAATGAGATCAACGGGGCATCAAAAGAGATTGACAAGATCATTGCAACAATCAATGAAATTGCGTCCCAGACGAATCTGCTTGCATTGAATGCTTCCATTGAGGCTGCAAGAGCAGGGGAGGCAGGAAAGGGATTTGCAGTGGTAGCGAATCAGGTCAATGTGCTGGCAGACCAGAGTGCCCAGGCAGCAAAGGAATCCGCAACATTGATTGAAACCTCTGTGAAAGCCGTGGAAAAAGGTATGGTGATTGCAGGGCAGACGGCATCACAATTGCAGGAGGTCGCTGAGAATTCCCAGATCATTACAAAAGAAGTCACAAATATTGCAGAAACGTTAGAGACACAGACAACAGAAATCCAACAGATTAATGATGGAATTGAACAGATCAATGATGTCGTACAGACGAATTCGGCAACATCTGAAGAATGTGCAGCAGCCAGTCAGGAGATGAGCAGTGAAGCGGAAAATCTGCGTGAAATGATCAAGAAATTTAAAGTTGCAGAAAATAGAAATTAAAAACGGTGCAAAAAATTATCGATGTTGAATTTACATATAAAGTTGTCGCAGGTAGGAACTATAATTTGACTTGTGACATATATAAATGTGGGAAAAGGATGCAATGAGGAAATGTGCGTTATTGGTTTTAAACTGATAACGCACATTTTAAATTATATGAACAGTAATATCATCGCAAAAAAGCATAAAAGTAGAAAAAGTTAAAAATATCGTGGATATAGTGCTAGAATTGTTGAAAAAAGTAAGTTAAAATACAGGAAAACAACAAGTGTAAAGGGGAAATTTTATGGAATATTCAGCAATTTTTCATGATATGGATAAAAGGTTTAGCTATGCGGTTGATAAGGATTTATTCGTGATACGCGTGCAGGTAAAAAAGGATGATATGAAGGAGGTAATCCTTCACTATGAGGACAAGTATATACCTATGGAGCGTAAGGATACCAGAAAGACAGTTCCGATGAAGAAGGTTGCTGTCTCACAGTTTCATGATTATTATGAAGCACAGATAAAGATGCATTTGATCTGTCTGCGTTACTTTTTCGAATTTACGGACACGCAGGGAGAAAAGGTATATTATGGAAATTATGAGTTTGATAAGGAATGCATTACAAACAGGGATAGAATGTTTGACTGTCCGCAGAACCTCCGGGAGGAAGAGATGTTTGAGGTGCCGGAGTGGGCAGCAAACAAGGTCGTGTATCAGATTTTCCCATCCCGTTTTGCAGCAACGGAGCCGGTAGACAAAGAACTGTGGTATAAAGCACCGATTACGCCTATGGATGATCTGCATGGAAATCTCAGGGGAATCATCGAACATATGGATGATATTCAGAATCTGGGAATCGATGTGCTGTATATGACACCTATCTTTCAATCAAATTCGTGCCATAAGTATGATACCACGGATTACTACAAGATTGACCCATCCTTTGGAACAACAGAGGATCTCAAAGAGCTGGTACAAAAAGCGCATGAGCGTGGTATGAAGGTAGTCCTGGATGCGGTATACAATCATACGGGAAGAGAATTTTTTGCGTTTGCGGATATCCTGGAAAATGGTGAAAAATCCAAATACCGGGACTGGTATTTTATTGACGGATTCCCACTTAAAAGCGAATGGGGAGAGATCCCAAACTTCAAATGTTTTGGTTATTATGGCGGAATGCCAAAGTTAAACCTGAAAAATCCTGAAGTTGAAAAATACATTACGGATGTTGCATGTTACTGGATTAAGGAATGCGATATTGACGGATGGAGACTGGATGTAGGGGACGAAATCAGCCATTTCTTCTGGAAGAATTTCAGAAAGGCAGTCAAGGCAGTAAAGAAAGATCTGCTGATCATTGGGGAAATCTGGCATTATGCAGGAGATTTCCTTGAGGGGGATGAATGGGATACAGTCATGAATTATCCATTTTACCTGAACCTGATCGATCTGCTTGCAGACGAAAAGATTACGGTCAGCCAGTTCGTACAAAATCTTGGATATTTGAAGGGACGCTTACACAAAAACTGCTATCCCCTTATGTGGAATCTGATCGACAGCCATGATACCGCAAGATTTTTACATCTGTGTAACGACAATAAGAAAAAGCAGCATCTGGCAGCCGCTTTTCAGTTGTTATTGCCAGGAATGCCTATGATTTATTATGGAGATGAGTATGCGATGCCGGGAGCAAACGATCCGGACTGCAGACGGGGTATGTACTGGGATGAAGAATACCAGGACAAAGAGATGTATGAATGGTACAAGCGGCTGATTCAGGTCCGGAAAAGCCATGCATGCATTGTAGAAGGCGAACTGGCTGGGAGCGTCACAGAAGATGAGGAAGGGACAGTTGTCCTGATCAGAAAAAATGGCGAGGAGACCATTGCCATGATTTTTAACTGCAGCAGCAGTGCAAAAAAATTTAATGAGTACACGCAGAAGTACAATCTGCTTACCGAAAACACCTTTGATGGAAATGTAGAGGGGTTTGATGCTGCAGTAATCGTGCTTTAAGAAGCCTTACGGCAGATGGTTTCCCGGGAGTTTGTCTGTGGGAAGAAGAGGGAAAGCACCAGTATTTCTGGTAATGTAAAGTACGGAGGATGATATGACGAATGTAAAAAAGAAGGATGGAAAACGGTTTGGGGCAATCGTACTTAGCCTGATATTATTGCTTTCCCTGGTGTTTCCATATCCTGTGATGGCAGACCAGACAGCGGCAGACCAGACAACGGCAGCTTCTGTTTATGCCATTCACAAGACAGGTGATGATAAGGAAAATTTTGTGATTGTTATCATGGGTGAGGGCTATACCCGGGAACAACAGGAACAATTTTTGAAGGATGCAACGGCAAAAGCACAGGGGCTGCTAAGGTGGTCCCCTTATAAAGAGTATTCCGACAGGATCAATATTTATGCAGTACAGACGGTATCCAATGAAACTGGTGTGGGCGTGATGTATGGGGAGTCGAACCCGGACATATATTTTCATGTGCAGGCATTCGGAAAATCCTGCTATTTTGCAAAGGACGGGGAAGATAAAGCCAGGGCACTGAGGGCAGAGCTGGAGAGCAGATATCTGGATACCGGTGCAGCCGTTGGAACCATCCATATCATTTGTAATACGACTGCGAATATTGGTTCTTCTTCCAATGCACTCTTTTCTTTTTCGTCAAATTCGGGTGAGAATGAGCAGGGGGATGTCATGACCCATGAAATTTCCCACAGCATCGGAAGATTAGGCGATGAATATGATAAAAAGATGCAGGGAGAAAATATTTCCGACACATCGGATCCGGATAAGATTAAATGGCATAAGATGCTTGGGTTCCGTGGAATCGGAATAACGGCAGCAGGAACAGAAACGGTATTTGCACCGAGCCGCGTCTGCATGATGCGGGATCTTGGGAATCCTTTCTGTGAAGTGTGTAAAATGGAACTGGCGCGGAGATTAAATAACCGTGATTATGTCAGCAGGCAGGCATCTGTTTATGTGTGCGATCCTGAAATTACAATTCCGCATAGCAGGACAGGAACACTTGACAGGGATAGTGACCAATACCGGATCGATGAGACAAATATCACAAAAGCAAATGGAAAGGATCTGGAATTCCGTACAGTCGTACAAAATATAGTGGATGCCAAACAGCATTTGAAGATTACTTTCCGCATTATTGGAGCAGACAATACAGTCAAATATGAAAAAGAAGAAACATATACCGTTCCGCCACACAGTAACTGGTATGATCCGGATGCTGCCAGAGAGTCCCTTTCTGTCACACTTCCTGCGGTAACTGGTCTGGTTTCCGGGGACAGACTGGAAGGAAAGATCATAGATGAGGACACTGGGAAAATTCTGGCTGACAATCAGACGGCAGGACAGGCGTGGAGTACCGTAACGATTCGTTATATGCTGCAAAACGAAGACGGAACCGAAACAACAGTGCCTGATACGGCACCCGCGACAGTATATGTACCAAAGAATTCTGCGTATACGTTAAGAAGTCCGGATTTATATGGATATACATGTGTAGGAAACAGTGCAAATCAGGGAGAAATAAACATCACAGAGGATCGCCAGGAGATCACTTATTATTACCGGAGAAACAGTGAGATGCCGGAAATACAAACCGTACCTGTCCGCGTAACTTATGATGGAAAACCCCATACATTTGATATCAAACAGGAAGATGGTGTACAAATCAGTTACAGTTTGACAGAAAACGGATCGTATACACAAACGGAGATGCCGTTTTACACAGAAGCAGGCCAGTATAAGATTTATTTTAAAGCGGAAAAGGCATCTTTTATTCCAACATACGGGGAGGCTGTCCTGGAAATCGAAAAGGCTTCCACCAGCATGCAGCTGACTGCAAAAAACGATACGGTCAAAGGTGCGGGGACAGTAGAATTACAGCTTTGCAGACAGGGGATTCCGGAAGATGCCGGGATAAAAGTAACCTGTGATGTTTCCGGGATCACATTAGAAGAAAAGGGAACGGATCACTGGATGGCAACGCTTCCGAATGAAACGAAAACATATACGTTCACCGCATGTTATAATGGGAATGGCAACTATACAGGAAGTAAGGCAGATTGCAAGGTCCGTGTAACGGCGGATCATTCCCAGACAGGGGGCGGTTCTGGTGGAAGTTCCGGTGGAAGTTCCGGAGGCAGTTCAAGTGGCGGTTCCGGCGGAATATCCGGAGGCGGTTCAAGTGGAGGTTCTGGCAGCAGTTCGGGTGGAAGTTCCGGAGGCAGCTCCGGCGGAGGCTCCGGTGAAAATGCCGGTGGAAGCACGGACGGATCATCTGGCAATGTTTCACCGGATTCCGGCACATTACCGGCACCGGATCATGCAAAAGAAGAACCGGGGAATGTGACACCGCCACCCGCAGCAGATACGTCCGTTTCTGTTAAGGATATTAATGTCAAAGCAAAAACTGCAGTTAAAAATAATACGGTCAAAGTGAAGAATATTGCAGCAGTTTTGAAAAAAGAAATTACAAAGGCAGAAAAAGAACAGGGTGGCAGGATAAAAGACCTGTCTGTTGAAATAACTTTTGATACGGCAAAAGCCGGAAACTGGAAGAATCTGCATCTTGAAATGGACGGGCAGGCGGTAAATTTACTTGTCAAAAAGAATGTAAAAGAATGGAAGGTCAATGGTGGCAATGTAAATCTTACCTTTGATTCGAAGGCATTAAAAGAATTAAAGAAAGAAATGAATACAGCTGTGGTTATCAAAATGAAACAGGCTGACAAGAAAAATCTTTCTGCCAGGGCAGGAAAAATTATTGGAAAACGTCCAATTTATGATTTTTCCGTCACAGGAATAAAGAAAAAGCAGTCGTCTGTCCTGAAAAAGGGACGGATCAGGGTCGCTGTTTCCTATAATGCTTCGAAAAAGGAAAAAGACAAAAAGATTTTTGCATATAAAATTGATAAATACGGTGCAGCAGTTAAGATACCGGGATCTTATTATGATTCCGATACAAAGACCGTTAACTTTGTAAGCCGTGGGTTTTTCACAGTTGCAGTAGGCTGTGAAAAATGATGAAACATAAAAAATCATCGTTCACGTTAAAAAAACTGTAATTCATGTCGAAAAAGACAAAAACCGGTTTTAACTTGGTATAATGATAGAGCTCATTTTAGTAAAAATAAGTTCATACCGTGAATGATGGAGGGGATAACAATCATCGTTTTAGAAGAAATATTAATGGCAAACGGATTGACCGTGTTAATGATGTGGTTTCTTTTGTTTTGCAGACGAAAGAACAGAGAGAGCCTTCATGTGGGAGATAAAATATATGATGGAATAGCAATCGTAAATTTAGTGGGGGCATTGTCTGAAACCATTGCTTTTCTCGTAGATGGAAAACAGTTTACTGGCAGCCGGCAGATTAATTATATCTCTAACAGCATATGCTTTATAGGGACAGTCAGTATGGGTATGCTTTGGTGTATGTACGTGGAATTGCGTATCTATCGAAATTATAAAAGAATGGTTCAAAAAGCAGGAGTGGAGATATTTCCCTGGCTGGTAGAAGTAATTATGGTTTTATGTAATCTGTTTGGAACAGGGATTATGTTTAAAATATCCGGGGAGAATGTATATCAGAGAACTGCCGGTGTGCTGGTGGGATATATTTCGCTTGTCATATATTTTGCTTACAGTATCTATCTGGTGTATCATTCCAAAAAACAAGGGGTTAACCTGAATTTTTTCCCGGTGATCTATTTCGTTGGTCCTTGTTTTGCAGGTGTAGTTCTCCAGTTCCTTTTTTATGGAATTACATCATCATGGGTGCTGGTTGCGGTCGCATTGATATTTGTGCAGATGCAGTCATACGCAGAGAGTTTGTATATGGATGAGCTTTCCGGATTATATAACCGGAGATATTTTAATGCGGTGCTTGCGGAAAAGAAAATTGCAAGCCATAAATCCTTATATGGAATCATGATGGATGTAAACGATTTCAAGTGTATTAATGACAATTTAGGTCATAGTACGGGCGATAAGGCTATTTGTACGTTGGGAAATATACTCATCAGATCCATACCGGATGATGGTATGGCAATCCGGTATGCGGGAGATGAGTTTATTGTGCTGCTGTCAGGTGTTGATACGGAGCGTGTCTTAGCGACAATGGAGGAGATTAACCGTAATCTGTCCCGGTTTAATGAATCCGGGATAGAACCGTTTCGTTTAAGTGTTTCCATGGGATACACGGAATTTGGGACAGAAGATGATGCAGAAACTTTTTTAATGCATATGGATGAGAAAATGTATGAGGAAAAACGGAAATATCATATGCGAAAGAAATCAGCCGGTTTGGAAAATAAAGTATAGCATTACGTTCCTGCCATTTGTCCGATAACTGGTTGCAATGGCACAAGAAAAGAAAATATTATAATCATCAAACGAGTAGCAGACTGGTGTAAATCCGGTTTTGCTGCTCGTTTTTATATTTATGGTTATAGGCAGGGATGCTCCGGATTTCAAGATAGTAAATAACCGTGTTATGGTTGATGGAGAGGCATTTTTTGTTTTATGAGAAAACCAGTTACCCATATAGATAACTGGTTTTTAAGGGATAATGTTAATGAGTATGTGCGATAGTGGAGTTATCAAGAAGTGTTCGTAAGGCATCCTGAAGGACTTGTGAGCAGTTGATTCCGCGCTTGTCAGCAAGACGGACCATCCAACTTGGAAGAGAAACATTTTTTCGAACGGCGCGAGTATCTGTCTGGGCACGATATTCAATGGTATCTGCGGAAATCAGGGAACAGATTGTGCCGGCATCAACACTTAATTTTTCCTGTGGTGATGGAGGAGCAATCGGTTCGCCTTCATCCTCTGCAACAACAAGCCATGCGCTCATTGCATCGGTAATTTGGTCAATTGCATCAGAAAGACTATTGCCAGTAGTGATGCATCCAGGAAGATCAGGGACTTTTGCGTAGTATCCAGATCCGTCCTCGATAGGTGTAAACAAAGCTGTATAAATATATTTCATAGTAACCCTCCTATTTGGAAGCAGGAAACATATTTAATGCATCCTGCTAATATTGGCTTCCTTGAAGATGTACTTCATGTCGTTTTCATTGAAATCGTGTCGTTTGACAGGTACGGTGCTGTGTGTCTGCGGATTGTAGTAAATGTCGTGATTAGCACCGTGGCGTTTCAATTCATAACCGGAAGCACTGAGTTGTTTAATCGTTTGTTGCCTTGGATTCATTATGTACCTCCTTTAATTATATCATACACAATATTACACAAAAGTCAACTAAAATACACAAAAATACACAAGAAATAAAGTGAATGTGCACTACGGAATTTTCCAAATCAGCCGGAATTGTTTTTACCGGAGGCGGCGGATTGTGCAGAGAGTCATGAAGCAGAGGTTGGGGCGGATTGTGGAGGAGCAGGTCGGACAGTTGAGGATGGTTTGGCAATAATTTTTATTTGATATAATCGAACACATGTTTTATTATATAGGCATATAGGGAGGTAGCAAATGGGAGAAAAGCTAAGCAATGAACTTACGGATAAAGAAAGAGAAATGTATGAGTATATTGTAAAATATATGGAAGAAAATTTAATTTCTCCATCTTTTCAAGAAATCTGTAAAGGAGTAAACACAAAATCAAAGTCATGTGTGGGGAACAATATTTTCAGTTTTGCATACTGATTGTTGCTATTATCAATCTGATCGTAATGATCTTTTCTAACCATAAAAAATAACCGCCCCTACCAAAGACCGGTTATTTTTTAAAACTAACTTTGGCAAACCGCCTACACGGTATTGCGTTTTGTATTTTCATAATACCATTGCGTAATTTTTTGTCAATGATTTAAAGATCTTTGCTGGATACCATTAAATTGTTTTATTATCTGCGAACAATTTCTAATCGTTCGCGCTGGATAAGTTTTTCATACTGCCTCAATTGAAATACTGTCTACCTGTGCACTTAAATGATTTTAGACACCAGATCCATATCTATTATAGAGTAAGATCAGTATAAGCAAAACGAGTATCACTATATATCTTTTTTTCATTATTATAAATAACTTGAAGCATAGAAATTGGTTTTACTCGAATAAGTTTGAGATGTAATCTTTACAATTCCTACATTTCCAACTCCAACATAAGTATCAAGATTTCCAGAACATTTTAAGGTAATACAGGAGGAAGTACATGTGGTTTTGTTACTTTGTCCAGAAAGTTTATATGTATATATAACAAAGTCAGAATCTACGCTTGCATTAGAAGCACTTGCATTTGTCCAGTGCTTTCCACTATAATATCCAACGGCATCACAACTATATATAATATATAGAGATGAACATTATAATTCCCGCAATTTCATTTCATTTATTTTCTTTTTGCGCGTAATCGTTCTATTTCTTTTTATCCGATTATAAATTGATATAACAGCAGGAATATTTGTAAGTATAAAGATAATGATACAATTATGTATCTTATCCTTTATAGACATCTGATTTTCGGAAACGAAACTATATGAGAGTGTCAATAACCCCTGCTTCTCAACGCGTTCAAAACTTTCTGGTTCAAAATTAAGATACACTATAATTAATACGATTGAAAGAACAAGAAAAATAATTGGTGTTAATGATACGGTAGTTGTTCTTCTTTTTTTATTTAAATATGATTCTAAAAAACGTACACAAATAATGGTTAATGCCATTATTATTACGATGAATAAAATTGTAGAAAATTTCATTTATTCTCCTTTTTGCTCTCTGTATTTTTTTATCAATATTTTTGCTGTGTCAAAATCAAGTTGATCATCTATTACCATTTTTTTAATTAATGAAATATAAGCGTCATTTTCTATTTGATCATTCATTTGCATTTTTTGTATAAGTCGATCAAGTCTCAATCGCACGGTAGGATATGTTATATGATACAATTTTGCAACCTCTTTTAAAGAGCCAGATGACATAACAAAATTTTTTATAAATGTGATATCTTCATCACTTAAATTGTATATCCATTCTTGCGCTTTTCGTCTCATTACCAACCCCTTTCTTTAATATTATTGATATTATCATTTAATAATGTTAAAGTCAACTGCTAATATTATGTTATTTACATCTTTTTATCTTAATAATCATTCGAAACCTCAAACTTGTAAAGATAAGGTTTTCAGATTCGAGGTTACTCTCAACCCCCTTGCTTTTGTTTATATTTCTTCAATCATCAGTTATAAAAAACAGAAGCATTTTAATCAGTTCACCATATCGGTTTCATTTATATTGGAAGCACAAGGTGTAGAGCAGAGATTGTCCGTGTCGGGTGGGTGGAGCAACTAAGAAATTGTTTGGTATTACAGCGGAAGAACTTTTGAAAAAAGCACGGTAAAATGCTGACTTATCAATTGAAAAATAATTATTTTGTATGGAATATCTGCATGGCTCCATAAGTATGCGGCAAATGCGGAGCCGTGACCTTTCTCGACGGGCAGGAAAAATTCCGGCAGGTTGCGCACGTATTACACAAATGCTTGAGATTGGCGTGTGTTGTTGTATCCAGATGAAGGATCAGCGTTGCTGTCTTAAGCGGCCGGAGCATCTGCCCCTCGGTAAGCTGGATGCCATCCGGGGCAAGCCGCCCATAAATCTGTGGGAGCAGGTCAAGGGAATAGGTATCTCCCAGAAAAGATAATTCTGCAAGATACAGGCGGCTCTGACGTTCTACCACATGTGCAAACTCTTCATAAGCCTTTGACAAAAGCATCAGGCTGATGCAGTCCACAATGTAAGCCTCCTGGATCTGTTCATGGTTCAGATATAATTCCGACAGTTCATCCACTCCGTTTCCAAGCGTCACAAACCCATAGGCATAGTGAGGCAGAGAAACCCCGTCTAAATCCTGATCCAGAGAGTAATATGCATAGGATTCAACCAGGGGAAGAAGTGCCGTATAAATTGCCTGAATATGAGGCAGGTCATCTGGAGGGAAATGGAAACGGCTGCAAAATTCGTTCCAGTCACCGGAGGATAATCCGGGAGTAAGTTTACATTTCATGGGATACATCCTCCTTATCGGAAGCTGCCATAACGGCTGCAATTTCCTGAAAGCGGCCCGTGACCTTATCATAGTTCTTTCGGTGATGGGGAAAGCCACAGTTTATGCAGGATTTGATACCATTTTTTAAATATTCACAGTTTCCACCACAGGATTTCCCGAGTGTATAGAGGGGACAATAACAAAACAGACAGTTAAAGTCCTCCTCCGGGATTCCTTTATGGCATGGAAAATATTCACATTTTTTATTTTGAAAAAACTTATAATATTCGCTCAAAATGGTTTCCTCCAATCAAAGCACAATCATAGCATAATTATATCGGAACAACAAGCGGATCGCAAGAAATGCGAATGACATAAAAATTGCATTTCAGTGGGAAATGATACCTTTTGCCCCTTTTATCATTACATTATTTACATCTTTTTAAGAGCGAAGGTATAGTGGCTCAGGCAATTGAGGGTTTGAAGCAAAAAGTTGAAAATTAAATAAAAAATACTTGACTTAAAGTTAACTTTAAGTGGTATATTATGATAGATAAAATCGGAAGGAGAATTTATTATATGTATATCGAAAAGATTAACGGACCGGAAGATGTGAAGAAATTGAATATAGAAGAGATGACAGCTCTCGCAGAAGAAATGCGTCATGCATTATTAAAGAGGGCAAGTATTCACGGCGGGCATTTTGGCCCGAATTTTGGCATGGTAGAGGCAATCATTGCACTGCATTATGTTTTTGAGTCCCCAAAGGACAAAATGGTATTTGATGTTTCCCATCAGACCTATCCGCACAAGATGCTGACCGGTCGAAAAGATGCCTATTTATATGAAGAACATTACGATGACGTGACGGGATACAGCTGTCCGCAGGAAAGTGAACATGACCATTTTACGGTCGGACATACCTCTACATCCGTCAGTCTGGCATGCGGTCTGGCAAAGGCAAGGGATCTTCGTGGGGAAAGTGCAAATGTGATCGCAATTATCGGAGACGGTTCTTTAAGCGGAGGAGAAGCCTTAGAAGGAATGGATTTTGCAGCAGAATTAGACAGCAACATGATCATTGTAGTAAATGACAATGATATGTCAATTGCAGAAAACCATGGAGGACTTTATTCAAATCTGAAATTACTCCGCGAGACAAACGGACAGGCAGAGTGCAATTTATTTAAAGCCATGGGACTAGATTATGTCTATGTGGATCATGGAAATGACTTAAGGGAGCTGATCGGGGCTTTCAAACAGGTAAAAGACAGTAAGAAACCGGTTGTTGTCCACATTAATACATTAAAGGGAAAAGGTTATAAACCGGCAGAAGAGCATAAGGAAGAATGGCACTGGCATCTTCCGTTTGATATTGAGACTGGAAAATCCCATTTTCCGGAAGTGGAAGATTATTCTTCGGTGACCTGTGAATATCTGATCGAAAAGATGAAACAGGATCCGACAGTTGTTGCAATTACATCCGGAACCCCGACGATTCTCGGATTTACGCAGGAGAAAAGGAAACAGGCCGGCCGGCAGTTTGTAGATGTGGGAATCGCGGAGGAGACAGCGGTAGCACTTGCTTCCGGAATTGCCAAAGGTGGCGGAAAGCCGGTATATGGTGTGTATTCCAGCTTTATCCAGAGGACGTATGACCAGATTTCACAGGATCTGTGTATTGACGGGAATCCGGCAACGATTGTTGTGTATACGGGATCGGTATTTGGCATGACGGATGTTACCCATCTGGGACTGCAGGATATTCCGATGCTTTCCAATATTCCGGGACTGGTTTATCTGGCACCGACAACAAAGGAAGAATATCTGTCAATGCTTGATTGGAGTGTGGAGCAGAAGGAAATGCCGGTTGCGATCAAACTTCCGGGCGGAGATATGATTTCGGATGGCAGAGAAGTCAAAAAAGACTGGAGTCAGCTCAACACCTATGAGGTAACGGAAAAGGGAAGCAAAATTGCACTGATCGGACTCGGAACATTTTATTCCCTGGCACTGCAGACCGCAGAAATGCTGGAGAAAAAAGGTATTCATGCAACGGTAATCAACCCGTATTATATTACCGGACTGGATGAAGGACTGCTTGAGAAGCTGAAGGCAGACCATGACACGGTAGTTACACTGGAAGATGGCATCCTGAATGGTGGTTTCGGAGAAAAAATCGCAAGATTTTATGGAAGCAGTGATATGAAAGTCTATAATTACGGATTGAAAAAAGAATTCCTTGACCGGTATGATGTAAATGAGGTATTAAAAGAGAATCATCTGACAGCAGAGCAGATTGTAAATGACGTATTATAGAAGGCAGAAATAAACAACAAACCTTGTGAGAATCGACACAATATGGTAAAATATAACATACTAGAGCTTATTTTGCATAGTGGTTAGAATAGCGGGCTCATGGAAGGAGCGGTATCATATGAAGAATAAAGATTCGAAAGCAAGGATGCAGATGATTTTCGGGATACTTTTGTTTGCGTTTATTTTTATGGCAGAGTTGTATGCCATAGTCAATTTCCCGAAGATGTTTATTGTTCTGGTTGTTTTGGCAGCAGCAGATCTGATATGCCTGTATGTTGCAATCAGAGGCGTGATTTCAGTATATGAGACAAAATATGCCCGGAGAGAGGAACAGTATGAGAGTATTTTCAAGTCGGAAAAGGCATCATATCTCATGCTGAAAAAATATTTTGAGGAAATATCGGTGAAGCTTGCATATATGGAAGAGGCATCTAAGATTCCGACAGAGGAAATTGTCAATGCACAGAAGGGAATAGCGAAAGTAATTATCAAGCGGTCCCATGAGAATACCGATGCATTGATGAATTCATACGAACAGCTGATCGACCGGTTTGATACGTTCCAGAAAGGAATGGATGGGTTCGGTACAGTTGCGGGTGCTTATAAGGACGAGATTCTTTCAGTCTGTAAGGATGAAATTTCTTCGGTGCAGAAGGATGGAAAAGAACAGGAACATTCACAGGATAAAGAGATAGCCGCAAAGCTGCAGGAAATCATTATTGCAATGAAAGATATGGAACTGCGCCTGAATCAGACCATTATGAACAGTCAGAAAGTGGTTGTTTCCCAGCCGCAGGTTTCTGTACCTGTGGCAACACCTGTAGAGCCACAGCCGGCACCGCAGAATCATGTGGAAGAAACACCGGTAGAGCCGGAGATCTCACCAGAGCCGGAAGAAAGTATGGAGCCGGAACCGGAGATTTCGCCGGATCTGGAAGAAAACCCGGAACCGGAGATTTCGCCGGATCTGGAAGAAAACCCGGAACCGGAAATTTTGCCGGATCTGGAGGAGAGCCTGGAACCGGAGATTTCGCTGGAGCCGGAAGAAGATATGGAACCGGAGATTTCGCTGGAGCCGGAAGAAGATATGGAACCGGAGATTCTGCCGGATATACCGGAAGAGGAGGATTTAAAGCCGGAGGAAGAGCCTCCGGTCATGGCAGCGGATGAGATTATTCCTCCGGATCCGGAAGAAGCCATTGAGGAAGCAGAGGAACTGGTAGAACCGGACCCGATTCCGGAGGAAGCGATTGTTGATGAAGCGGATGATGAGAACCTGCCGGAGGAAGAACTTCCACCGATGCCGGATCTGTCAGATCCAAACCGTTCCATGAGCCCGGATGAGATAGCTGCGCTGTTTGCGAATATGGGCAACGATAACAATGCGGATAAAGTTGAGGAACCTGCCGAGGAAACTGTGGAACCGGAGGATATTCCGGAGCCGATTGAAGAGCCGGAAGCCGTAAAAGAAGCACCGCTTCAGCCGGAAGAACCGGCAGATCCCAATAAGGCATTAAGCCCGGATGAGATAGCTGCCCTGTTTGCAAGTATGGGAACCTGAAAAGAATAAAATAACAGGCAACGGATGCCATCTGTTCCACGTAAAAACGTGTGACAGATGGCGTTTTGCTATAAAAATGCCATAAAAAAAATAGTTGCATTTCTTTTTCATTGTGTTATACTTAGGTCGTTGCAATTTAATAGTTTAAAGCAGAGTAGACACATGTGCGTTAAGTGCCGGATGAACAGGGAGTTGTCACCCGGACGAAAAGAGAATCTTGCGGTACATGAGTCGCATCCCGCTGCATCCGAAGATAATATTATCTCCAGTTGTAGTACGGTGAGGTCTGCAAAGGAGGTAATTTTTTTATGAAAAAATTCGTTACTTTGTTCACCGATTCTTTCTGTGAATTAAAAGCGGTAAGAACCATCACTACCATGGCAATGCTTGCTGCAGTTGCTGTAATTCTAGGATTTTTCTCCATTGAATATGGGCAGTTTATTCGGATTGGTTTTTCCGGCATTCCAAATGGTATCATCGATTATCTGTTTGGACCGGTGGTTGGAGGAATTTTCCACGGTGCGTTGGATATTATCAAGTATATGATGAAGCCAACCGGACCATTTTGTCCGCAGCTGACGCTGGTTGTTATACTGGCCGGAATCCTGTATGGATGCTTTTTTTATAAGAAAAAGCTTACGATCTGGCGTGTGCTGGCAGCAAAATTTGTAGTTATGCTGGTCTGTAACGTGATTCTGACAACACTTTGTCTGAATGTGTTATATGGACAGGCATTTATGGTGCTTCTTCCGGCGCGTGCGCTGAAGAACCTGATTATGTGGCCAATTGATTCGGTGATCTTTTTCGCAATCACAAAGGCCTTAGAACAGATTGGACTCTTTCGCATGTTCCAGAAGCCTGTACTTGCAAATTCTGCAAATATGCAGGGGAATTAAAAAATTTAATAAGTTATAGAACAAAAGCCGTCCGCAGAAAGAAAACTGCGGACGGTTTTTTATAAATTTATTTACAGATCGGATGGGTGGCAATATTTTTTAAAATACGAACAGCGGTCTGCATACCTTCCACAGAGATATGTTCATATGGGCCGTGGAAACCGTACCCGCCGGTACCGAGATTTGGACACGGCAATCCCATAAAGGACAGTCTTGCGCCGTCTGTACCGCCACGGATCGGACGGGAGAGCGGTGTCAGACCTTCGGAGGCAATTGCCTGTTTTGCCAGATCCACGATCTCCATTTTATCCTCAATGACAGAGATCATATTCTCATACGAATGTTCGATGTCGAGCGTGACGGTTTCCGGTCCATATTTCTGATTCATGGATTGTGCAAGGTCACGCAGATTCTGCAGCCGTTTCTCAAATGTGGTTTTATCATGGTCACGAATGATAAAGGAAAGGGTGGCGGAAGCCACATCTCCGGACATATCGGTCAGGTGATAGAATCCTTCCCGTCCGCTGGTGTGCGCCGGCGTATCCGCTTCCGGAAGCCGGGAAACAATCTCACATCCCACCAGTGCCGCATTGACCATAATGTCTTTTGCTTCGCCCGGATGAACATTTACACCTTTAATATGAAAGATGGCACTTGCGGCATTAAAATTTTCGTAAGCCACTTCGCCTTCGTAATCGCCGTCCACCGTGTATGCATAATCTGCCTGAAAGATAGCAAGATCAAACAGATCCGCACCTGCGCCGACTTCTTCGTCCGGCGTAAATCCGATCCAGAGTTCCCCGTGTGGTGTACCTTCTGCAATCAGTTCTTCCACGGCTGTCATGATTTCGGCAACACCTGCCTTGTCATCAGCACCCAGAAGTGTGGTACCGTCTGTCGTGATCAGGGTTTTTCCTTTTAAAGAGGCAAGGGATGGAAAATCACTTACCTTTAAGACATCCTGACTTCCTTTTAATAAGATATCCCCGCCATCATAGTCGGGAATGATCTGTGGTTTGACATCTTTTCCGGAAAAATCCGGGGCGGTATCCATATGAGCGATAAAGCCGATGGATTTACAGTTTTCCATGCCCGGTGTGGCAGGAAGCTTGGCATATACATAGCAGTGATCGGTGAGGAGTATATTGGTAAGACCGAGAGTTTCCAGTTCCTGCTTTAAGGCTTTTGCAAGCGTGAACTCACGCTCACTGCTTGGAATGTCACTGCAGGATTCATCGGAGGTTGTCCAATAGCTGACATATTTTAGTAATCTTTCTTCTACTTTCATGTTAAATTGTTCCTTTCAAATATGCTTTTAAAAAAATTTAAAAAAAATAAAAAAAGTGCTTGCTTTTTTAATACTCCTATTATATAATAATTCTTGTCTTAAGGAAAGACACAAAACAAACAACTTAAAAATGCGCGATTAGCTCAGCTGGCAGAGCACCTGACTCTTAATCAGGGTGTCCAGGGTTCGAACCCCTGATCGCGCACTCGCGAAGCTTATTTTGATTGAATCAAATGGCAAAAGAACTCTTGACGAACAATGTGATTCGTTGGGGGTTTTTTTATTATATAAAATGCAAATAATTATAGAAAGAAACCATAGGGGGAAATATGGAGAAAGTATATGAGTATGCAGCCGCGGTTCTGGCAGAGGTCAAACGCGCGATTGCGGGGAAGGATGCCTGTATTACCAAAGCTTTTGCTACAATTCTTGCGGGAGGGCATATTCTGATTGAGGATGTGCCGGGTGTGGGAAAGACAACACTTGCCATCGCCTTTTCGCGCGTCATGGGACTTTTGGATCACCGTGTACAGTTTACACCGGACGTGCTTCCGGCAGATATTGTAGGATTTAACATGTACCAGAAAGAGACGGGACAGTTTGTGTACCATCCGGGAACGATCATGTGTAATCTGTTTCTTGCGGATGAGATCAACCGGACTTCGCCAAAGACACAGTCCGCACTTCTTGAGGTGATGGAGGAGGGCAAAGTAACGGTGGATGGTGTGAGCCGAAAAGTGCCGCAGCCGTTTGTTGTCATTGCAACGCAGAATCCCAAAGGCAGTGCGGGAACGCAGCTTCTTCCGGAATCACAGCTGGACCGGTTCATGACCTGCATGAGCATGGGGTACCCGGATCTGCAGAGTGAGATGGAAATTGCCCAGGGAAAAACGATGACGAAAGCGGAGGATCTGCAGCCGGTTCTTCTTCCGGAGCAGCTGTGGGAGATGCAGCAGTATGTGGAACAGATTTATGTGCATGATCATGTTGCAAAATATATCGTACAGCTGATGGAGGCTACCAGAAAAAATGCTTACATTGAGCTGGGGGTAAGTCCCCGTGGAACGATCGCATGCGTGCGGCTGGCAAAAGCATGGGCATTTTTGCAGGGAAGAAATTATGTGATTCCGGATGATGTGACGGACATTTTTGCGGATGTGGCAAAACACCGTATTGTGCTCAACACAAAGGCACGGATCGGACATGTAACTGTCGATGCCACCCTGCAGGAAATTCTGTCGGATGTGGACAAACCAACAACATACAAAAGACTTAGGGGATAAATGTGGGCAGTTTTCTGATTGGAACAGGGGTGACGATTGTCACATTTTATATTGCGCTGATCTATGGAAGCATTGCGATTGGGCTGATTGGGTTTGCAGAACTGGTACTGATGCTGCTTGCATGTTTGTATCTGCTGATTTATTGCAGACATATCACGGCAGATATCAGGATTCCGCTTACCGTGGCAGAAAAAGGGAAAAAAGTTACGGTACAGCTTACCGTGGATCAGACCATGTTGTTTCCGGCAGCAAAAGTGCGTTACCGTGTGCGCTGTAGAAATACATTTGCCGGGTATGCCAGAAATTTCTGGTGGAACGGTGCCGGACTGATGCGCGGAATGCAGTGCATGGAAAAGCGTGTCGTGCTTTCTCATGTGGGAAGTTATGAGTATGAGCTTGTAAAAGTACGGATTTATGATTTGACCGGTCTGTTTTATGTGCATAAAAAAATAAAGAGATTTGCAGATATACAGGTGCTGCCGGAACTCGATGCTGTGGCAGTACAGGTGTCGGAGCGGGTACGCAGATATTTCGGAGAAGCGGAAAGCTACGATGATTTTCAGCCGGGAACAGATGTCAGCCAGATCTTTGATGTGCGGGAATATCGTCCGGGGGATCGCCTGCAGCGCATACACTGGAAACTCTCCGCCAAATCGGACGGGCTTCTGGTGCGGGAGGACAGTCAGCCGCTTGCCTGTGCGGTGGTATTTTTGCTGGACATGCTGCCACAGATGGCAGGAAAAGGCCAGCATATGAGGCGCAGCAGGGAAGCCTATGCGGAAACCTTTCTCACAATTGCGGCAGATCTGGTGTATTCGATGATGGATGCCGGCTGCCCGCATTATGTGGCATGGCAGGAGGAAACAGAAATCAAACGGTTGCGCGTCGAGGATGAGGAAAGCGTGTATCTGTTTTTGATGCAGTTTATGGAATGTCAGAAGGAAACGGCCGGTTCACTGCGACAGAGATATGAGCAGCAGTATCGCTGCGAGCATCCGGTACACAGGCTGGAACTGACACCGGAGCTTTTTCTTGTGCTGGATGGACAGACACTTGCGGATTTTGGTGGAGATAACTGGAGACAGAAGCTGGAAGAAATGGAGCTGGTATTGTGAACAGGAAGGACAGGAGAGGGAATAAAACCACATATTTGTCTGGCAATACCGGTATCCGGCTGATCTGTGAGGCGGTTGCTGTGGAACTGCTGTTTTATGCAATGCTTGCGATTTTCCGGAGTGCATTCGGATGGCAGCCGCCGATCCGTGCGCTTGGTAAACTGCAGGTGGCCATGCTGGTAAGTCTTGTGCTGTTTATCGTGGGAGTTCCTGTGACCGGAAAATATCAGAGGGTCTGCAAGGTTGTGCTTGAAATCGGATATCCGGCGGCACTCGTACTGTTTGGAATTTTTCACCGGAGAAAACTGACAGAGAGCGGAAAAATGCTGTTTCAGGCATATCTGTCATATTGGAATAAACAGTATGGAACAAATTATATGACCGGGGCCGGGACGGAGATGCGGTATACTTATATGCTGGCGTTTTTATTGGCAGTTGTTGTGCTGTTAAGTCTGATGTTTCGATATGTGACCGGTGTGCGGCTGGTTTTGCTGATTCCGGATATAACAGCGTTGTCGGTTGCTCTTCTGGTCAATGCCAGACTGGGCTGGAGTGGAATTGCACTCTTTTTCGTGGGAACCGTGCTGGTGTCTGCGGCACCATGGACGCACATGGATGTAAGGGTGTCTGACGGTCGTACCCATGTATGGATGCAGCTACTGTCCTATGCTGCAGCCGGTGTGTTTGCCGTGATTCTTGTCTCGGTGAGCAGCTATGCGTTTTCCGGTGTGGCAAAGCAGATTCCGAAAAAGTCACCGAAGTTTTATGCGTTTCAGAGACAGGTGGAAGAACGTGTGAAAAACCTGACGTTTTCGGGGATAACTTTGCAGGGATCGCGGGAACATGTGGATAATACAACACCGGACTATACTGGAAAAACCGTATTTTCGATAGAAGCATCGAAAGCCCCGGCGGGCAAACTGTATCTGAAATCATTTGCCAGTGGCACATATCAGAACGGTACATGGGTAAATGAAGGGAAAACGTTTGCGCACGAAGTGGATAAGGCGGGATACAATCGCAGTGATGTTGCAATGTTAATGCAGCAGAATGCCGGTGAACTTGTAAAATACATCCGTTCGAGTGAGCTGGAAGAGGGTGAAACACAGACGGTTTCGTATCAGATTTCCTATCGGGCACTGGGGTTAAAAAACGCGTATATGCCTTATTTTTCAGATTTGCAGACAGCCGGTGGGAAGGTCTGGCTCAGGGATGATACGGTGGTACGTAAAAAGAGGGCAACGGGAAAGGTTTCTTTTGAGGGACTGGATGAAAATACGGATCTGCGCGATGTTTTTGACAGGTTTTGTATGGTCCACGGAGAAACAGATACGGATCTGCAGCAGTGGTATGATGCCTATGCTGACAGCAGATACCGTAAATTTGCCACGGATGTTCCGGCAGTGGGAGATTTTATTACACGAAGGCTGGCTCTGGAAAGTATCGGATATGGCGTGTATGAGGAAAACGGCACCTATGTGGCGGATCAGATGGAAACAGGCGGGTTATACGATGAGGATTGGCTGGCAGATACGGATGGAAACAATTCCGGACGGGCAGAAAGACAGATAACTACCAACAACATCCGGCAGAATCTTGCGACACAGGTTGCCAACTGGCTGGGGAACGAAAATACCTATAACTTATATCTGAATCACATCCCACAGGGGAAAGATACCATTGCTTATTTTCTGGAAACCGGACATGAGGGATATTGTATGCATTTTGCCAGCGCGGGTGCGCTGATTTTACAAAGTCTGGGAGTTCCGGCGCGTTATGCATCGGGATATGTGGTGGAACCATCGGCATTTCATAAAGAAAAGAAAGGCTATCAGGCAGATGTGCCGGACTACAATGCGCATGCATGGGTGGAAATTTATCTGGAAAATATCGGATGGGTGCCGGTGGAAATGACTCCGGGCTATACGAATGACAGTGCAAAGCTGCCGACGACTCCGGAATTGCGCGATACGTGGAAACAGCGGCATGAAGAGCACAAAGATGCGGCGGAGCAGAATCCGCAGACGCAAATGCAGACGAAAAACGAATCGCCGTCAGAAACACAGATGGAAACACAGCAGCAGACAGAAAGTCAGATGACGGAGAAGGAGACAAAGCGGCCGGTAAAAAACAATGAGAAAAAGAACAACAGGCGAAATCTGCAGGTATTTTCTGCGGTGAGTCTGACGCTGCTTGCTGTTGTTCTGATGCTGGTTCTGGTGACAAAATCGTTGCGCATTTACCGGGAACAATTGCTTATGGAGTTGCGCAACCGGCAGAATCGTCATGCGGTATACCGGATCAACCGGCGGATTTACCGGGGATTACATCAGCGAAGTTTTGGCATGAAGACCGATGCGGACTATCTGGAAAAGCTGATGACAACCTATCCGTCCGTTCCGGCGGAGGATTGGAAGAAGTATCTGTGCATTGTGCAGAAAGCGGTCTTTTCCGAAGAAGAGATTTCACAGGAAGAAGCACGATTTTGTTATCGGCTGTACCGGAAGTACAGAAACCGGCGGATTTTGGGAAAGTAGGATAACGGAAAAACCGCCTCCTTAGCGGGAGGCGATCAGTTTACATATCGGGTTACCCTTAGAAGAAAATTTTTCTTCGTATTCGGTCATGATATTTCCTTCATTCATGGATGGATCATGGTGCAGGTCACGGGTGGAGGCATTAAGATGCCAGCGGTCGGAAGTTTCGATTTCCTCGAGAGAAAACGTAAACAGATCCTGATTGTCCGTTTTAAATTCCAGCCGTCCGTCGGCTGCAAGAAACTGGTCATAGCGGTCTAAAAATTCATGGGAAGTCAGTCGGCGTCTGGCATGGCGGTCCTTTGGCCACGGGTCGGAAAAATTCAGATAGATCCGGTCAACTTCTTCCGGTGCAAAAATTTCCGGAAGTTTTGCGGCGTCTTCACACAGAAAATGAACATTTGGAAGCTGCAGGGTATCCATTTTCTGGACTGCGCGCAGCAGTACACTGGTGTAACGTTCGATGCCGATATAATTGATTTCGGGATGTAACGCAGCAAGATCCATCAGAAATCTGCCTTTTCCCATGCCGATTTCGATATGGATCGGATGGTCATTTTCAAAAAAGGCATGCCATTGTCCGCGGTGTTCTGCCGCATTCTGTATACAATATGGGCTGGCTGCCACAGCTTCATTGGCACCCGGTATATTTCTTAGTCTCATAGTAATTTCTCCTTGGAAAAGATAAATTCAGTTTTGCTAACTGTAAGAATACTATTACTATATACAAATTTCGTCCGTTCGGCAAATAAAAATTGAACGATTATGGAAATAATGGTATTATAAATATAAGAAAATCAAGAATTGGGGAGCCTTATGAAAATAAAAAAATACACCCGTGTAACAGCATTTTTTCTTGCCGTATGCACGGTTTTACTCATGTTACCGTTGTCTGTGCGTGCAGATGAGTACTGGCCGGACGGGGTAAAAACGCAGTCCAAAAGTGCCATTGTGATGGAAGTCAATACCGGCACCGTTTTATATGAAAAGAAGAGTCACGAGAAACATTATCCGGCGAGTATCACAAAGATCATGACGGTTCTTCTGGCAATCGAAAACTGTGATATGGATGAGGTCGTTACGTTTTCTGCGGATGCGGTATTTAAAAATGAGGGAGATACTTCCCATATTGCCCGGAATCTTGGAGAAAAACTGACGATGGAGCAGTGTCTGTATGCGGTTATGCTGGAGTCTGCCAATGAATGTGCTTATGCGGTTGCGGAGCATGTGGGGCAGAAACTGGGTGGTGATTACCGGACGTTTATTGACCTGATGAATAAGCGTGCAAAGGAATTGGGATGTACGGATACGCATTTCAATAACTGTAATGGTCTGCCGGATGAAGATCACTGGGTCAGCGCGTATGATATGGCACTGATTTCCGCAGAGGCATACAAAAACGAGACGTTCCGGATGATTGCAGGCAGTCCAAGCTATACACTTCCGAAGACCAATAAATGCAAGGCGGAATATCCGTGTCACAATCACCATAAAATGATCTACCCGTTTCGCGGGGACAGCTCTCATTTGTACAAATACTGTACTGGCGGAAAAACCGGCTACACGACAGTGGCGAATAATACTCTGGTGTCTTTTGCGGAGAAAGACGGAATTACTCTGGTGTGTGTGGTGATGGATGCGGCAACACCGGATCATTATACGGATACCAGAAAATTATTTGATTACTGTTTTGAAAATTTCCAGGCGCTGAATATTTCGGAAAACGATGCGGGTCTGGCAAAGGACAACGGAAAAAATTACGGGGTTTTGAACAACAGTGAACCTTATGTAAAGCTGGATGAGGATGCTTATATCATTATGCCAAAAGGAGCACAGTTTTCCGATGCATCCTATAAAAAGACAGAATCTGCAAAAGGGAAAAAGAAAGTTGCAAGGCTTGCATACACATATGCCGGTCATGAGGTCGGCAGTGTGGATATAGTAAAAACCGGAGCAAAGGTAAAAGATAATTATTACGTCAATACCGATAGCGGGCAGAAGAAAAATGAACGTGTCATACGGATCGATCCTGCATGGCTCATTGTTGCGGGAGTGGTTATTGTCGCAGCAGTGGTTCTGTTGTTTCTGGCAAAACGGGCATATGATAATTTTTATGTGATCCGTCATCAGATAAAAACGAAAAAAAATGATAAAATGCGTTTTCGTGAGAAGAAACGAAAGAAATACAATCGCAGGAAGGACAGGTTTTTTTAAATCGTTCAAATAAAGCGAAAATGCTTGCGTATTTGCCGCAAACAGGTATAATTACAATTGATGGATTTCATTTTAATAATGAAATTGGAGGTTACCATGTCACAATCTGTTACGATAAAAAGTAATAAATACGGAATTAATCTTGTCTTAGACCCGGAGATTGGGTTTGATGAGTTATTGAAGGATGTTGTCGAAAAGTTCAAAGCATCCAGTACATTTTTTAAAAATGCAAAACTGGCATTGTCCTTTGAAGGAAGAAAACTTTCGGAAGAGGAAGAACAGCAGATCATCTCAGCAATTGAAAGCAACACATCGATTGAAATCCTGTGTATCGTTGAAAATGGAACAAGACAGGAAGCTGTCATGAAAGAACAGGTCGAGGCGTTTTACGATGCCGTACAGCAGCAGTATGAGAATGCCGCAGCAGGAAACGGGCCGGAGCAGTTTTATCGTGGCACTTTAAGGTCGGGACAGGTGATTTCGAGTGAATCGAGTGTCACGATCATTGGCGATGTCAATCCGGGAGCCAAAATTATTTCCCAGGGAAACATTGTGATTCTTGGGGCATTAAAAGGTAACGCACAGGCAGGATGTATGGGTGATCGTAACTGCTTTATTTTTGCGCTGGATATGCAGCCGATTCAGATTCAGATTGGGGATCTGATCGCAAAGAGTCCGGACAAACCGGAACCGAAACGTCGTACACTCCGCCGGTCAAAGACACCGGAAGTGGAAGCACAGATCGCCATTGCAAGAGATGGAAATATCTATATTGAGCCAATCACCAAAAATATATTAAATAACATTTAGGGACGTAGGAGGAATAAGTTTCATGAGCGAAGTAATCGTTATCACATCAGGAAAGGGTGGTGTAGGTAAGACCACAACCACAGCAAACATTGGTACAGGTCTTGCACAGTTAAACAAGAAAGTTGTAATGATTGATACCGATATCGGACTGCGTAACCTGGATGTGGTTATGGGTCTGGAGAATCGTATTGTATACAATCTGGTAGATGTTGTGGAAGGAAAATGCCGTATCCGTCAGGCACTGATTAAGGATAAGAGATATTCGGAATTATGTCTTCTTCCGTCTGCACAGACCAGAGATAAGGATGCAGTGACACCAGAGCAGATGGTTGCACTGATCAATGAACTTCGTGAAGAATTTGATTATATTTTACTGGACTGCCCGGCCGGTATCGAGCAGGGATTTAAGAATGCGGTAGCAGGTGCGGATCGTGCACTGGTTGTTACGACACCGGAAGTATCTGCCATCCGTGATGCAGACCGTATTGTAGGACTTTTGGAAGCCAATGAAATGAAGAAAATTGACCTGATCGTCAATCGTCTGCGTGTGGATATGGTAAAGCGCGGAGAAATGATGACCGTGGATGATGTAACAGATATCCTGGCTGTGAACCTGATCGGTGCTGTACCGGATGATGAGCAGATTGTTATTTCCACAAACCGTGGTGAGCCACTGGTTGGAACCAACTGTCTGGCAGGAAAAGCATATTCTAATATCTGTCATCGTATTATGGGAGAAGAAGTTCCATTCCTGAACCTGAATGAGAAGCAGGGGGTATTGGAAAAATTAAAAGATATCTTTAAGAAGAATTAGAGGGGGGTACTTATTGTGGGAATAATGGATTTATTTAAGAAAAAGACTTCCGGCAACGTCGCAAAAGACCGCCTGAAGCTGGTGCTGGTTTCTGACCGTGCCAACTGTTCTTCCGAGATGATGGAGATGATGAAGAATGACATTATTGAAGTGATCTCACGTTACATGGATATTGATGCGGAGGCGCTTGATGTAAAAATCACCGAGACAGAGTCCGATTCCAATAACGGAACGGTACCGGCACTTGTTGCTAATATTCCGATCCGTGATATGAAGCATCGTCCGGACCCGAGATAGAAATTACAGAGTACATAAGAAAATGCCCGGCAGGTTCCTACTTGCCGGGCGTTTTTACAACAGGGGTTTATATGATACGAACAATGTTCAGATCGGAATCAAGGAGAAGGACATCAGCTCTTGCACCAGGCGCAAGAGTGCCGATGGTATGTTCTAACCCGATACTTTTTGCCGGATTGTAGGTGGCAGCTTTGACAGCGACAGCAAGTGGAATGCCAAAATTTACTGCATTTTTCATACAGTCAAAAAGGTTTGTTGCTGAACCGGCAATAGTTCCGTCTTTTAAGGTGGCGAGCCGTCCCTTTTTCGTTACAGGTTGTCCTCCGAGTTCATATGTTCCATCGTCCATACCTGTGGCACGCATGGCATCACTGATCAATATCATGCGGTCTTCGCCAAACATACGAAAGGTATTCCGGATAACAGATGGGTGGATATGTATGCCGTCACAAATTATTTCGGCCATGGCATGTGGGCAGTCAGTGGCTGCACCGATAATACCTGGATTCCGGTGATGCAATGGTGGCATGGCATTAAATAAATGCGTGACATGACTGGCTCCCGCAGCGAAAGCGTTTTGGGCAATTTCATAGGATGCCGTGGAATGACCGAGGGAGATGGTCAGCTGGGAATGAAATTCCCGGATAAAAGCATCCGCGCCTGAAAGTTCCGGTGCAATCGTAATGATGCGGATTTTGTTATCGCATGCCTGGGAAAGACGTCGGAACATATCGATATCCGGTGCGCGAAGATAGCTTGCTTTTTGTGCACCTTTTTTTTCAGGAGAGAGAAATGGTCCTTCCATGTGGATTCCTGCGATAAAAGCATGGCTATTGTCATCTGGAATTTCGCGCGTCGATGCAAAGGCTGTCAGCAACTGGTTTTCCGGTAAAGTCATGGAGGTTGGACAAAAAGCTGTTACGCCGCAGGAACGAAGATATTTTGCAATTTTTAAAAGTCCTTCCGCGCTGCCGTCACTGAAATCACATCCCATAGCACCGTGAATATGGATATCGACAAGTCCTGGAATTACATACAGACCGGATGCATCAATAATGGTGTCATCTGCCGTATCAGCAGAATCCATTGCGATGCGATGGGTATCGCTATCAATATGCAAATCTTTTGTCAGGAAAGATCCGCTTTCTTCCCAGACAAGTCCGTTTTTTATAATCATAAGGAACTCCTTTACAAAAGCAATAAATATTAAATAAGATTTTTTTCAATGATACGTGATAGTGCAGCTTCATCGGCAACAATGGAAACATCATCGTGCAGCTGCAGTATGGATGCGGGCACCTGGGGAGTAATTGGACCAAACAGGGACTGATACAGGGCATCTGCTTTTCCTTCTCCATTTGCGATTAACAGGATATGTTTTGCCTCCATAATATTTTTGATTCCAGTTGTATATGCGTGAGTAGGAACTTCATCAATGGAATCAAAAAAACGGGCATTTGCCTGAATGGTTGTTTTTGTCAGTTCTACACAGTGGGTTTCTTTTGCAAATGTATCGGATGGTTCATTAAAGCCAATATGTCCATTGTTACCAATACCAAGAAGTTGTAAATCAATGCCGCCAAGCTGGTGGATAATGGAATTGTAACGGGTACATTCTTTATCAACATCTTCTTCCATACCATTTGGAATATAGGTATTTTCCGGTTTGATATTTACATGATCAAAAAGATTGTGACGCATGAAATAAGCGTAGCTTTCCGAATTGGATGCGTCAAGTCCTTTGTATTCATCCAGATTGATGCTGTGGATCTGCGAGAAATCCAGATCCCCTTTTTTATACCAATTGATGAGCTGTTTATAAGTTCCAATTGGCGAGGAACCTGTGGCGAGACCAAGTACTGATTCTGGTTTCAAAATCATCTGTGCGGAGATAATATTTGCTGCCTTGCGGCTCATTTCATCATAATTTTTTGTTTTGTAGATTCTCATAAATGTCCTCCTTGTTATGGTTCTCGTTTATTTGAGAATAATTATAGAATTAAAAACCCCAAAAAGCTATATCTTTGAAGAAAACGGAAAGAACTATCAAAAAATGGAGTGAAAACACAAATATAAGGAAGTATAGGAACTGTTGCGGAAACTACTTTCAGAAATTATGACTAAAGATTGTATTTTATAGGTAGATTCGCTATAATTGCATGTAAAATAAAAAAGGCAGGCATAAGTGGAGAAAATGGTATGGTGGGAACAAGTGAGAATATTGGGAATTACAAACAAAGAACCGTCAGGGTTACACCTTTGCTGGTCTGCATCTGGGATTGCATTTGTAACGGCAGCAAGCGTTGTTACCGTGGAAATGGCGGCACAGAGTATTGCAGCACAGGAAGATGCATTTATGGGGGTTTTTATAAATGACGAAAAGCAGTTCCGGCAAAAAATCCGGGCAGTGCCGGGAAAGAGAAAATATATAATTTACCAGCAGGAATCAGCCGAAACCGTCAGGATCCGATTGGTGAAACTGACGGAAGAACAATATGGCAAGGTGTGGATCACAAATCTTATTACGGATGCCCCGGTTACAAGAGATGCAATTCCATCCCGCCATTTGCTTTTCATAGGAGATTCGCTTACCGCTGGATATGGAGTGGATGGAATAAATGGGATTAGTGCATTCCGGACAGCGGATGAAGATGTGACTAAAACTTATGCATATCAGGCAGCAGAGATGCTTCATGCAGACAGCAGGATTGTTGCATATAGTGGGAATGGGGTATTATCCCGCTGGATTGCCCCGGAGCAGGATACACCTTATACGAAAAACATTCTTCCCGAAATTTTTCCCTATATACAAAACGAAGTTCCAGATCTGATCGTGTGTAATCTGGGGACGAATGATGCAAGTTATGTGAGGCAGATTCCTTCCCGCGAGCGTGCGTTTGTAGAAAAATATACGGATTTTATACAGCAGCTGAAGAAGGTTTTTGCTGATGCGAAAATGCTTCTGCTTTATGGTCTGATGGAACAGACATTATGTGAAAAAGTACAGGAAACCGCGCAGCGATGTGGCACAGAGTTTCTGAAGCTTCCGTTGCAGAATCCGGTCAATGGCATGGGAACAGATGGGCATCCGGGTGCCAGGACGCAGCAGGAAATTGCGTTATATGTGGAAAGATATATGGAACAGATGATGATGTGGAGAACAGATGAACGATGATTATATGATCTCATTTCAAAATGAGACAAAACAGACAATAGAAGCATCCTATAAAAAAATGACAGCGGTTGAACGCAGTGTGGCAGATTTTTTTATTGGTAATAAAGATGATATGGATTTTTCTTCTAAAAATATATCCCGTGTGCTGTATGTATCTGAGGCTACTTTGTCAAGGTTTTCCCAGAAGTGCGGATACAAAGGATATCGGGAATTTATTTTTTCTTATGAAAGAGACTTAAAATTTGAACAAAAAAGCGAGGGAACAGAAAAGGATGTCGGATTGTTTGCGCGTCGCGTACAAAATTCGTACCAGAAACTGTTACAGGAAAATTTTCGGATTCTTGATGAGGAGCAGGTCCGGCGGGTGGCGGGAATGCTTAACATCAGTAAACGTGTACTGATTTTTGGAATCGGAAATTCCGGTTATGCAGCGGAAGAATTCCAGCTGCGTTTCATGCGTATCGGGATGGATGTTAATGCAGTTACAGATTCCCATATGATGAAGATAGGTGCAGCACTGGCGGGGGAGGAAACACTTGTGATTGCCATTACGTTAAGTGGGGAGACGGCAGAAGTGTTAGAAAGTATTCGGATCGCCAAAAGCAGAGGTGCAAGTATTATATGCATAACAGCAGTTTCCGGGTCATCCGTTGCAAAGGAATCGCAGGAAGTAATTCAGGTAGCAGCATTAAAAAATCTGGATACAGGAACAAAAATTTCACCGCAATTTTCGATTTTAGCAATTATGGATGTTTTATACTCTTATTATTTTGCAAATGATTCTTACTTTAAAACACAAAAATATAAGGCAACCCTGTCTGCTATTCGTGCAAAAGGGGAACACACGGAGGATAAAGATGAATAAAAAAAAGTATATTGGAATTGATATTGGAGGAACGGCAGTAAAGATTGGAAGTGTAGATGAAGATGGCACGATTCATGCAACAGAAACTTATGCCGTAAATTTTGATGGATATGAAACACCTATTTTGCAGACGGTAGTGAAGAGCTGCCATAATTTTTTGGAAAAATATCGTGAGAATGCTTCTGAATATGCAGGAATCGGGGTGTCAGCAACGGGAGCAATCTCTACAAAAAAAGGAGTGGTCGAAGGAACCGCAGGACATATTAAAAACTGGATCAACAGCCCGATTCGACAGGTGATGGAGCAGGAATTCCATATTCCGACAGAAGTGCTTAATGATGCGAATGCAGCGGCTCTTGGGGAAGCGTGGATTGGTGCTGCAAAGGGCAAAAAAGATGTTGTCGTTGTCACGATTGGAACAGGTGTAGGTGGCGGCATTCTCATGAATGGAAAGATTTTGCTCGGAGCAAGTGGATTTGCGGGTGAACTTGGACATATTCCGGTGCAGTATGAAGGGGAAATGTGCACTTGCGGAAATCGGGGATGTCTTGAGCATTATGGATCGACTTCAGCACTGGTACGAAAAGTCCGTTGGGCAATACAGGAAGGTGCGATTGCAGGGGCAGCAGATACACCAGTTGATGGACGATGGATTTTTGCACAGGCAGCGACAGGAAATGTGGTGGTGCAGAAAATCCTGCAGGAATGGATAGAGGTGATTGCTTCAGCGCTTGTTGGATTTGTGCATATGTTTAATCCAGAGCAGATATTAATTGGCGGAGGAGTTTCTGCACAGGAAGATCTTTTTATTGCTCCTGTCAGATCATATGTGATGAAACATGTGATGCCAAATTTTGCAAAAGATCTTGAAATCTGTGCAGCTGCATTGAAGAATGAGGCAGGTATGGTAGGAGCCGTATATTATTGCATACAGCAGGAAAGAGCGTGTGATTGTTGAAAGTAGTTTCCGTGGATGGGAAGATGCCCGGATTGTACTTTCAGAAAGGGGCGATTTTTATACGGATTACCGTCGGGAGCTGGGGGAAAAGAATTTTCTTATTCTTCCAGGGGTGGAGGCTACTGCAGTATTGTTTGATGATGAGGGAAATACGGTCAGACTGCATCATATGAATGGAATTCTCGGAACAGAGAGCATGCAAAAAGGTGCATTGGAAAGTACCTTTTCACATATGGAAAAAGTAGAGCCTGATATTTATTACGGGACGGACTGGGATGGAAATAAAACAGGGAAAAAACTTGCAGAGAGATTAAAGAATCATGGTTGTATCGTGACTTATAATCACCCAATCTGGTCACGTGTAAGGCCGGAAGATTTTATCAATATTCTGGATATCAATATGTTGGAGATTTTTAATTATAACACCGTTAATGAGTGTGGTACGGGGTATGATGTGACCTATTGGGATCTGATGCTTCGCAGTGGCAGGCATATCAATGCGGATGCGACAGATGATAATCATAATGGAGGAAGTTTTCCGGATTCTTTTGGAGGATATATTGTTGTGCAGGCGGAAGAACTTTCCCATGAAGCAATCTGCCAGGCAATTTTGAATGGGGAATATTATTCTTCTTCAGGACCGGAAATATATGACTGGAAGGTGGAAAATAACCAGTTTGTCGTTAATTGCAGTGCAGTAGAACGCATCAATATGATTGTTGGCGGACCAGTAGCTTTGGGTGTGACCCGGTTGGCGGAACATGGAGTCCCTCTGACAGAAGCATTTTATCCGTTAACAGGAAAAGAAACATATATTCGTGCAGAATGTATAGATGAACATGGGCACACGGCATGGACAAATCCTATCTGGTTGTCAGAATTTGCAAAAAGGAGGAAATAAGAGATGAATGTATTTGATAAAATAAAAGGCGGTTTGATCGTCTCCTGTCAGGCATTGGAGACCGAGCCTCTTTACAGTTCAAAAATTATGGCGAGGATGGCATTTGCAGCAAAAGAAGGCGGTGCCGTTGGAATTCGCGCAAATACACCGGAAGACATTATTGCAATTAAAAAGGAAGTGGATCTTCCAGTGATCGGTTTATATAAAGTAGACTATGATAATTCGGAAATTTATATCACACCAACCATGAAAGAAATTGATGCTATCATGACAGCCGCACCGGATATTATTGCATTGGATGCAACAAACCGAAAAAGACCGGATGGAAGCACCATAGAAACATTTTTCCCGGAAGTGCGTAAAAAGTACCCGGATATGATCTTTATGGCAGATTGTGCGTCTTATGAAGATGGCATGCGTGCACAGAAACTTGGGTTTGACATTGTTGGAACCACACTTTGTGGTTATACGCCGGATACCAAAGGTACAGAAATTCCGTGCTTTCCAATGTTAGAAAAGCTGGCACAGGATTTGACAATTCCGCTGATTGCAGAGGGTGGAATCTGGGAGCCGCAGCAGTTACAGAAAGCATTTGCGTGTGGTGCATATGCGGCAGTGATTGGTACCGCAATCACAAGACCACGGGAAATTACAAAAAGATTTGTAAATGCAATTACAAAATAAAAGCGATTCATGAATACGAAAAGGAAGCCTGTTTAAAATCGGCTTCCTTTTTTGGTAAAACAGTGCGCAGATTTTATAGGATATACTATTTTCTTGACTAATATTACTGGGAAATGTAAAATATGAAGTAAAATACCACGTTGATTTTTACAGAGCGGAAAATGTCGACAAATACAGAAAATGCCCGGCAGCTTCCGACTGCCGGGCGTTTTTAAAAAGCAGGTAACCAGGAGAATTTGAAATTGCATGACAAATCGTTAAAAGAGTTATGTGGGCAGTTATCCATATCGATTGCTACCGGTCGTAACTGGGTAAAACTTGGAAAGATAACTCCCCAATATATAAAAAACGGGGTGCCCTATTTTGATGAAAAGCATATTGCAATCATAGAAAATGAAATCCGGTCAGGAAAAAATGTGGCATTAAAAAGCCGCAGAAATAAAAAATATGTTTCCGGAAATGCGTTATATCGTTCTTATGTTTCCCAAAACTGCAAGAACCTTACCGTTTTGCAGAAACTGCTCTCCGAGATAACACGGGAACAAATTCTGCTGACCTCTGATGTGATATCCTATTTTGTGGCAGACTGTGCGCTGCAGTTATTCGGACAGAAACCATTGTTTTTCCAATATCTGCAGGGGAAAATTTCTATAGGGAAATATGACATCTTACTGGATGCATTGATTGGTGACAGACAAAGGGCAATGGATTTCTGTCAAAAATATCCGGCATTTTTTGCACATGAATACATCTGGGAGCCGGGAGAAGACATTCTGGGACTTATATATCTTTCCTGTAAAAATATGGGAAGCCGGAAAGCGCGCGGTTCGTATTATACACCCACAAAAGTTGTAAAAAAGCTGATTTCTCATCTGGATATCGAACATATAGGAAAAGTGTTAGATCCGTGTTGCGGTACCGGAAATTTTTTACTTCAGCTTCCGGAAAGTGTGGATCTGGCAGATATTTATGGCACAGATACCGATGCGGTGAGTATCCGTATCGCACGACTCAATATGGCTCTGAAATATCCGGACGCGGATGTTGAGGAGATCTGCGAACATATTACAGAGAAGAATTTTCTCACAGAATATGACAGAACAGGATTTGATACTATTATTGGAAATCCGCCGTGGGGCTATGCTTTTTCCAATGAAGACAAAGCAGTGTTAAAGGCCAGATATGCCACGGCTTCCGGAAGAAATACCGAGTCCTATGATGTCTTTATCGAACGGGCACTGGAGATTCTTGTTCCGGATGGAACGCTGGCTTTTGTGCTGCCGGAAGCGGTCTTAAATGTAAAGGCACATATGCGTATCCGCACAATTCTGCTTCAGAGAAGTTCTGTAAAATCCCTTACGTTTCTGGGAGATATGTTTGACGGGGTACAGTGTCCCTGCATCCTGTTGCAGCTTATTGCGACCGGAAAGCCTTTGTCAACGGCAGGTATGATGATAGAAGACCGGATATGTACATATACCATTGCTATGGAGCGGACGGTAGTGCCGGAAAATTTCAGTTTTCGGATGACAGATGAAGAGTATCGTGTGCTGGAGAAAATAAAAAATTCCATTCCCGTCTGTTATCTGGCCGATCATGCAGATTTTGCACTTGGCATTGTTACCGGAAACAACAAAAAGTTTCTCTCCGCAGAGAAAACGGAAAATTCGGAGATGGTACTGAAAGGGACAGATATTTGCAAATACCACATAAATCCGGTAAAACAGTATCTGCGGTTTGAACCGGAACAGTTTCAGCAGGTTGCACCTCTGGAGATATACCGGGCACCGGAAAAACTGTTGTACCGTTTTATCAGCAATCAGCTGGTGGTGGCTTATGATGACCGGCAGATGCTTTCTTTGAATAGCTGCAACATTGTGATCCCAAAGATCGACGGAATGCAGATCAAATATATTCTGGCAATTTTAAATTCCAGTGTTTCTCAGTTTGTTTATCAGAAGGAATTCCATTCCATAAAAGTATTGCGGGCGCATATGGAGCATATTCCGATTCCGCGTGTTGGGAAAGCGATACAGAATGAAATTATAGCGATGACCGAGCCGCTGATTTGTGGAATGGGAAAAGAGGCAGCAGAGACTTGCCAGAAACGGTTGGATTGCAGAATCATGGATTTGTTCCGGTTATCCGCGGAGGAACAGTGGATAATCCGGCATGCTTTACATTAACCCATAAAGGACAGAAATGCACAAAAAGACAAAAATAAAGGTACTAAACCGAAATAAAGACAAATTAAAGGCATTAAACTATAAAATTGACACATAAACGACATTACAAAATTACTGCTGATTTATCAGACGATTTAATAATAAAAGCAGCTGTTTTTTGTCTTCGGTGTAAATTAACAGACCATTACCGGTGCGAACGATGGTAAGAATCTGTCCGGCAAAGAGATCACTCTTTTCGAATGTATGCAGCAGAAGTTCCTGCATATGGGAGGGTACGGACAGAAAAACGGTCTCTACCTGTTCCATTGGATGGAGGGAGACATTTGCATCTGCAAATAATTTCCCAAGGCATTGTTCCTGTTCCACCTGTGCAGCTGTCTTGTCCACAATAAAAAATCCATCGGCATCCTTCGGCATATGCAAAGACTGGACGGCGCGCTGCACCTGTTTGGTCAGGGCATCCGATGCCGGATACAGAGATTCAAAATAACTCATAAAATCGGCAGCTTTTCGAAAGTGCCGGTTTTTTCCGTTTTGGGTAAGTTCGGTCATGAGAATCCGGCGAATGATGCTTTCGCATGTCTCGCGGGAAGGATTTTTGCGCAGCTGGTTTTTCTGATTCAAAATGGGATCTCCTTTGTTACAGTTTCAGATTATCTTTACTATATACTATTTTCTTGACGAATTCCACAGGAAAAGGTAGAATACGAAGTGAAATACCACGTTAATTTTTATGGAGCGGAAAATGTCGACAAATACAAAAAAGAGTAAATCATCAGAAGAAACATTGGAAAAACTGCGCGCTTTCATTAATGAAAAAGGCGGCATCGTAAAAAAGGAAGAATTTGCGGCACTTGATGTGGATTACCGCAAGATTCTGGAATTTGTGGAAGCCGGGACACTGGTGCGGATAAAAAACGGTTATTATACCGACCGGATCGACCGCTTTTCCGAGGAAGAACTGATCGCACGGCTGTTTCCGGATGCGCGTCTGTGCATGGAAAGTGCACTCTATGCGTATGGATATATCCGGGAAAAGCCTTACGGATGGCACTTAGCGGTGGATAAAAATACATCCAAGTCGCGGTTTAAGATGGATTATCCGAAAGTAATCCCATACTATACAGAGCCGGACGCTTTGGAACTTGGTTCCACAACGATTGAGCAGAATGGACTGACGTTTCAGATTTATGATAAGGAACGGATGATCTGTGACTGCCTGAAATATGAGGCAAAGCTTGACCGGGCGATTTTCCGGGAGGCGATCCAGTCCTATATCCGGGACAATGATAAAGACATTTCCATGCTGATGGAATATGCCAGAGCGCGAAAAGTAACAGGAAAGGTACAGAGTCTGATCGGAGTGTGGCTGTAATGAAAGTCGGTGTATGTGAGGCAACAGAACTGAAAAAGAGAAGCGAAATGCTCTCCATTCCATTTGCGGATCTCCTGTGGGGATATGCGGTGGAAGATCTGATGCTGCGTGTCAGTACGTCTGCATACCGTGAATTTTTATGGCTGATGAGCCTGCCGCTTCTGGGAGAAGAAGCATACCGGCAGCGCGCCAAGAAGCGCATCCGCTTTTTTTATAAAGGAAGTGAGGAAGAACTCACGCCGGACAAACTGCAGCCCGGTCAGCGATTATCCATCGCAATGGGCGAACACATCAAAACAACACTTTTTGCAAAAGAAAATGCACAGAAAATCCATTGGGAAGGTACGGTAACGGCATTGAGCGGCGGAATCCGGCTTAGCATGATCGCCGGGTATTTTGATATGAAAGTTCCGCTAAATATTGAGATCTACAGTTTTGGTGCGGTCAGCCAGATTCCGGGAACAAGAGAAGAAGAACTGATTGCAGTGGGCGGAGGCAGAACAATTTCCTATCTGGTGTATTCGCCGGAGAGTGAACTGAGCTATGATCTGTTTGCGATCATGGACAAGCTGGAACTGATCGGCAGCATGGGAAGTTATTATGATGCATACCGGCTGCTCCGGACACAGCCGCTCAGCGGGCGTTATGTGCTGGAGGAACTGACGGTGCTTACCGCTGCATCCCCGAAGATGCGAAAAGAGCAGAGATTAAAGCAGCTGGACGGATACCGGGCTTACACATATATGCGCAAGCGCTGGGAAAAGTATCTGCGTAACCATGGGCTGGCAGAGGTTCCCTGGGAAGACGCAATCGATCTGATTCTGGTGTTTGTGTCCCCGATCTGGGAGAGTCTTTGCCGCAATGAGATCTTTTTTGATGACTGGATGCCGGAACTTGGCCGGTTCTTAGGATAGTGGAGGAAATATGCTGGAACAAAAACTGAATGAACTGGAACAATCGGACATCTATCCGTTTCATATGCCAGGGCATAAACGTGCATTCCTGCCTTTTGCCAATCCCTATGCCATTGATATTACGGAAATTGAAGGATTTGATAATCTTCACCATGCAACTGGAATCCTGCAGGAGGCGCAGCAGAAAGCGGCAGATCTGTATGGTGCACAAAAAACGTATTATCTGGTAAACGGAAGCACCTGCGGGCTTCTTGCGGCGATCAGCGCAGCAGTTCCGAGGGGTGGAAAAATCCTTGTGGCGAGAAACTGTCACAAAGCGGTATATCACGCGATGTATCTGCGGCAGCTGGTTCCTGTTTATCTGTATCCGGAAGATACCGCCTACGGCATCCAGGGGCAGGTAACACCACAGATGGTGCAAAAGCAGCTAAAACAGACACCGGATATCCGGGCCGTTGTCATTACTTCCCCGACATATGACGGGGTCGTATCGGATATCAAAAACATTGCGGATATCGTGCATGCATATGGGATTCCGCTGATCGTGGATGAAGCGCATGGAGCACATTTCGGGTTTTCCCCGGAGTTTCCGGAAAATGCCACAAGGCTTGGCGCGGATGCCGTGATTATGAGTGTACACAAAACACTTCCCGCATTTACACAGACCGCATTGCTGCATCTGTGTTCCGACCGGATCGCGGAGAAAAAGGTCGCACAATTTCTGGGGATTTATGAGACAAGTTCTCCGTCATACCTTCTGATGGCGGGGATTGAAAAAAGTCTGCAGATCATAGAAAAAGACCGGGAAATGCTGTTTGCTGCATACAGCAGAAGGCTTGCAGAGTTTCGGGATAAGGCCAAAAATCTGAAAACACTGCAGGTATTACAGCCCTCCGATTTTTCAAAACAGGAGGCGTTCTCATTTGATCCGGGAAAACTTCTGATTCTGACCGGAAACAGCATGAGCGGACAGGCCCTTCAGGAAATATTGTTACGGGAATATGGTCTGCAGATGGAGATGGCAAGCGGAAACTATGTAGTTGCCATGACTTCCATTATGGATACGGACGAAGGGTTTGCGCGGCTTTCGGATGCACTGGAATGTATTGACGGAACGGTCCGTAAGAAGGAAGAGACCGGAGTGATTTCACCGCGGGAGATCTATCGGGAACAAAAAACCGTCATGACGATTGATCAGGCACTGGACGCAGAACAAAAAACGGTCCGGCTGGAGGAAGCCACAGGAGCGGTGAGCGGGGATTATGTGTATCTGTATCCACCCGGAATTCCGATTCTTGTGCCTGGCGAAGCGATTGACGTGCAGACCGCAGAAACGATCCGGCATTGTATCCGGCTGGGCCTTGAGGTAGAGGGACTGCCGGATTTGACGTGTATAAACGTTGTGAAATGACGGCAAATATATTATACTAGAGGAAAGAGATCAATGGGCAAAATTTATTGTGTCATGGGAAAGAGTTCTTCCGGAAAAGACAGTATCTACAGCCGGATTATGCAGCAGGGGAATCCTGCACTTTTACGCATTGTACCGTATACCACCCGGCCTCGCCGAGAGGGAGAGACGGATGGCAGGGAATATGTATTTACAGATGAGACACATGTACAGCAGCTGGAAAGCGCAGGCAAGGTGATCGAGCTGCGGGCATATCACACGGTCTATGGGATCTGGAAATATTTTACGGTAGATGATGGAAGAATTGACCTGTCGGCGCACAGTTATCTGTATATTGTGACACTGGAAGGGTATCAGAAAATACAAAGATACTTTGGAAGCTCACAGGTAGTGCCGATTTATATAGAAGTGGAGGATGGAGAGCGGCTGCTTCGGGCGATTGCCAGGGAGCGGCAGCAGAAAACTCCGCAGTATGAGGAAATGTGCCGGAGATTTCTTGCGGATGCAGCCGATTTTTCCGAGGAAAGACTGACAGAGGCAGGCATCACACGACGGTTTATAAATAAGGATATGGAAGGAACCATCCGGGAGATCACGGAATATATCCGGCGGGATATGTCTGGGATGGAGAAACAGGATAAGAGGATTTCTATATGGCGATAAAAGTAAACGATATATCCGCGGTCAATCAGGTACCGGAGGCCACAAAAACAGTAGAAGGCGACGGCTCGTTCAAGTTTACACTTGCAAGTGCGATCACAGATGCGGATCTGCAGGCAAAAGTGGATGAACTGCTCAGTGATATTACGGCGCAGGGAAACCGTCTTGCGGAGCACATGGACATCCGGGATATGAAAAAGTACCGTGGACTGATAAAAGACTTTCTGAATGAAGTAGTTTACCGTTCCCACCGGTTTTCAAGGGAAAATTTTCTTGACCGCAGGGGACGCCACCGGGTATATGGCATTATCCGCCTGATCGATAAGAATCTGGATGAACTGGCAGGCGAACTGGTGGCAGACGAAAAGGATCATATTTCGATTCTGGACCGTATTGGGGAAATTAAAGGACTTTTGCTTGATATTTTGACCTAGACAGATACAAGGAGGGGATGGCTATGGCAGGATTTTCAGACATCATTGGACATGAACAGATCATCGGGCATTTGAAGAATGCAATTGCCCTCGACAAAGTCAGCCATGCATATATTTTTAACGGACCAAAGCTTTCCGGAAAAATGATGCTTGCAGAGGCTTTTGCCATGGCACTGCAATGTGAGGGAGAAGGGACAAGACCATGCCTTTTATGCCGCTCCTGCAAACAGGCGGTGGATCATAATCAGCCCGATATCATCTATGTATCCCACGAAAAGCCGAATACGATCGGGGTGGACGATATCCGTACCCAGATCAATAACGATATTGTGATAAAACCATACAGCAGCCGCTACAAAGTGTATATTGTGGATGAGGCGGAAAAAATGAACCAGCAGGCACAGAATGCATTGCTGAAAACAATCGAGGAACCGCCGGCATATGCTGTCATCCTGCTTCTGACCACAAATGCGGACAGTTTTCTGCCAACGATTTTATCGCGCTGCATTACACTGAATCTCAAAGTGGTAAAAGAAGATGTGATCAAATCTTACCTGATGAAAACGTATCACATTCCGGATTACCAGGCAGATGTCTGTGCCGCATTTTCCCAGGGAAATGTAGGGAAAGCCATTCAGCTGGCATCTTCTGAAGAATTTGGGGAACTGAAAGCATCGGTGCTGCAGCTGATGAAGCGTCTGGAAGATATTGATCTGTATGAAATGACAGCAGCAGTAAAGCAGATTGCAGAGTATAAGCTGACGGTCAATGATTATTTTGACCTCATGATGATCTGGTTCCGCGATGTACTTTATATGAAAGCAACCAATGATGTAAACGGACTCATTTTTAAGGATGAGGTTTATGACATAAAAAAACAGGCAGCAAAGCGGTCGTATCAGGGAATTGAGACGATCATCCGTGCACTCGAGACAGCGAAAGTCCGGATTTCGGCAAATGTAAATTTCGATCTTGTGATTGAGCTGCTGTTACTGACAATTAAGGAGAATTAATATGATAAAAGTGGTAGGAATCCGTTTTCAGCGTGCGGGAAAGATTTATTATTTTGACCCGCTGGACTATGATCTGGAGACGGCGATGCATGTCATCGTGGAAACGGCACGTGGCATAGAGATGGGAACAGTGCTGATCCCACCCAAGGAGGTGGATGACGATAAGGTTGTCCAGCCTTTGAAACCGGTGATCCGTATTGCGACAGACGATGACGAAAAAGTCATAGAAAAAAATAAAGAAAAAGAAGCGGAAGCCTACGTGATCTGCAAGGAAAAAATTGCAAAGCACGGGCTGGATATGAAACTGGTTGCAGCGGAATATACATTTGACAACAATAAGCTTTTGTTCTACTTTACGGCAGACGGACGAATTGATTTCCGTGAGCTGGTCAAGGATCTGGCTTCGGTGTTTCGCACCCGTATCGAATTGCGGCAGATTGGTGTGCGCGATGAGACAAAGATGCTTGGCGGTATCGGAATCTGTGGGAGGGAACTGTGCTGCAGATCCTATCTGACCGATTTTGTACCGGTATCCATCAAGATGGCAAAGGAACAGAATCTGTCCTTAAATCCGACAAAAATTTCGGGTGTATGCGGCAGACTCATGTGTTGTCTGAAGAACGAGCAGGAAACATACGAATACTTAAACAGCCGTCTGCCGTCGGTGGGAGACTCGGTAATCACACCGACCGGAATGCATGGAGAAGTGTCCGGTGTTAATGTACTGCGTCAGCTGGTTAAGGTTGTTGTGGATAACGGAGAAGAAAAAGAACTGCAGGAATATGCGGTAGATGACCTGAAGTTTACACCGCGCCGCCGCAGGGATGTCCGTGTAACGGATGAGGAAATGAAAGAGCTGGAAGGCCTTGAGGATAACGGAAGCACGGAGGAAGAAAACGAACGTCCGCAGCGGGAGAACCGCAGGGAAAACAACCGTGGCAAATACCGCAGAGAGCAAAACGATGCGTCACCGGAGACGGATGTCGGAAGCGAAAGCCGTGAGAATCGTGAGAAAAACGATAGCGGCGAGAAACGCGAGTATCGTGACCGCAGTAACTATCGCGGCAAAAAGCGCGAATACCGAGACCGGAATGACAACGGTGAGAAACGCGAGTACCGGGAACGCAGCAATTACCGTGGCAGAAACTATAATCGTGACCGCAGAGAGAATGCCGACCGTGAAAATAGTGGCGAGGGCGGAGAAAAACGCGAATACCGCGGAGAGCGGAATTTCCGGCGGCATCGAAACTACGACAGAAAGAATTATCAGGGTGGAAACAACGAACGTGGAGAACAAAAACGAGGTGACAATCCACAGTCATGAACGACTGGATGAACTTCATAGAAACGGATACTGGATCATTCAGGATCCGGGACGGTTCTGTTTTGGCATGGATGCAGTGCTGCTGTCCGGCTTTGCAAAAGTAAAGCCCGGGGAACGGGCACTGGATCTGGGTACCGGAACCGGGATCATACCAATTCTGCTGGAGGCAAAGACCAAAGGGGAACATTTTACCGGGCTGGAAATTCAGCCGGAGAGTGCAGATATGGCGGCGCGAAGCGTCGCCTACAATCATCTGGAAGAGAAAATTACGATTGTGACCGGAGATATCAAGGAGGCTTCTGCGCGTTTCGGAGCCGGATCGTTTGAAGTAATCACAACGAATCCGCCGTATATGATCGGGCAGCATGGAATCCAGAATGATGCCAATGCCAAGACGATTGCAAGGCATGAGGTTCTCTGCGATCTGGATGATATCCTGCGTGAAAGCGCAAAGATGTTAAAGCAGGGCGGACGATTTTACATGGTACACAGACCCTTCCGCCTTGCGGAAATTTTCAGTAAGATGGTGGCATATCATATCGAGCCGAAGCGCATGCGGCTGGTCTATCCGTTTGTGGATAAGGAGCCGAATATGGTGCTGATAGAGGGGCTGCGGGGCGGCAAATCCCGTCTGACGGTGGAAAAACCACTCATTGTATACAAAGAGCCGGGGGTATATATGCCGGAGATTTATGATATTTACGGATATTAGGAAGGAGTGCGTGGTATGGGAATTTATCTGAATCCATCTGCGGATGGATTTGCATCCATTATGAAAACCGGAGATTATGTGGATAAAACCGGATTGATTACCTATATGAATGCGGTATTAAACTCTTCCAGAAATATGCTGTGTTCAAGCAGACCACGAAGATTTGGAAAATCTTATGCTGCACAGATGCTTTCCGCATTTTATTCTAAGGGAGCAGATGCGGGGGAACTGTTTGCACATTTGCGCGTAGCCAATCCGCCGGAGGAGACAAAGGAGAAAGAGAAAGAGTGGTACAATAAATATCGTAATAATTGTGACGTCCTGTTTTGGGATATGGCGTGGTTTATTTCCAATGCACAGAATATAGAGGATACAATTTTGAATCTGCAGCGTGACATTGGAAAGGAATTACGGGAAGCCTTTCCGGATTGTGTGACAGAGGAAGTCGTTTCTTTGCCGGAAATATTACTTACAATCAGTGTAAAAACCGGGCATAAATTTTTGATTATTATTGACGAGTGGGATGCGTTGTTCCGTGAAGCGCCGGAAAATACAGAACTGCAAAAGACATATATTCAGTTGTTGCGCGCATTGTTCAAGGGAATTCAGGTTTCCCGTTTTTTGTGTGGAGCTTATATGACGGGAATTTTACCGATCAAAAAATATGGAACGCAGTCGGCCCTTACCGATTTTACCGAATTTACGATGCTTGAGCCGGGACCGCTGGCACCCTATGTTGGTTTTACAGAGGATGAGGTAAAAAAGCTGTGTACCGGTCATCACATGGATTATGAGGAAATGCGCAGATGGTACGATGGGTATTATTTTGATGAGATCGGGCATGTGTATAATCCAAATTCGGTGATAAAGGCAGTTTTTTGCGGAAAATACAGTAATTACTGGACACAGACAGAAACTTATGAATCACTGCGAATTTATATAGATTTAAATTTTGATGGTCTGAAGGAATGTCTGGTCGATATGCTTGGAGGAAAGCGTTGCCGGGTCGATATCGGGTCGTTTCAGAATGACATGACTTCCATGAAAAGCCGGGATGATGTACTTACTTTACTGGTGCATCTGGGATATCTGGGATATGATGCAGACAATAAAGAGGTGTATATTCCAAACGAAGAAATCAGGGAAGAGTTTATTCGTGCAATCAAAAACGGCAGACGTCAGGAACTGGTGAAAGCAATTCAGCTGTCAGATCATTTGTTGAAGGCAACAATAAACCTGCATTACTGATCGAGTTGAAATGGGACAAATCTGCAGAAAAAGCGATTACACAGATCAAAGAAAAGAATTATACGCAGTTGGTGAAAAAATTGGGATATGATGGGGAGGTTCTTCTGGTTGGAATCAATTATAGCACCAAGACAAAGAAACATTCCTGTGTGATTAAAAATTTTAGATAATTATGTAGAGAAACCGTGGTACATATCAGGATGCATCACGGTTTTCTTTTTACTGTAAAGTTCCGTTTTTGGTACAGGAAATGGAAACAGTACGCGTAGTTGAAGTGATTTCGGAATTGGAAAGGATATGGGAGCCTGTTGCAGAAGCATATCCGGTATTCCCGGATTTCCAACTCGATTTATTGGTAACTTTCCATGCCGAAGAATTACTTTCTGCGGTAACATCAGCGCTTGTGCAGGAAGAAGTGCTTCCGTTATAGGTAAAAAAAGCATGTACCGTCACATACCATAAAGTAGTGCCGGAAGAATTTACATAACGTTGTGTTTTACTTCCACTTTTGGTCTGGGTAGCTGAAAAAGGCTGAATTCCAGAACCTGACGTTTCAACAATTTCTGTCACACAGTAGAGATCATCGGAAATGGCTTCTTTTGTAACTGTGACGGTTTGAGCCTAAAGAGACTGACTGGGTATTGTGGCACATATAAGTGCAGAAGAAAGTAATAAAGCAGAAATAAATTTACCTGATTTTATCATTGAGGGTCCTCCTTTAATATAGTTACTTCTTTTTGTATAAAAGTATCTAATTCCTTTTTGTGTTGTACATTTATGTTGTAGATATATATGGATGAGAATATCAAAACGAAAACGGTAATGATGATACAGATCGTTTTTATATTCCATGTAAAACACACATTTTTCTTTTGCTTATCAATAGATTGCTCCGAAAAATAATCGTTTACCAGTTCCTGTGGATCTCCAAACTGTGAGACAAGCTGTTCATAATCGAGAGAATCCTGTTGCGCTGCATAAGAAATGACAGCGTCTTTCAAATCAGAAATAAATCTTGCGTCTGTGGTATGGTAGTGTTTAAACTGCTTCTGCACAGCCTTTATATATTTATCCGTAATTTTATCCTTGGTCATTGTCTCCCCCTTCTTCCTCCTGTGTAACCGTATATTTCAATACCTGTTGGATCGCATTGGCAGTCGCGTAATAATCCTCCAAAAGTTGTTGAAGATGCGTGCGGCCACTGTCTTCCAGGTGATAATAAACATTCACCTGACGGCGTCCAACCTGTTTTTTGTAGTCTGAAATATATCCGGCATCTATTAATTTGTAGAGGGCGGGATACAAAGAACCAACTGGAATATTCAGGTATCCATCGGTCTGTTCCCGGATCAGGGTGGATATTTCATAACCATAATAGTCCTGCTGGCTAAGCAGATGCAAAATTAACAATTCGACGGAACCGCGCCGGAAGTTACTTTTGTTGTTCATAGGTTTCTCCTTATCTAATTAGATAAACGTATTATAAAACAAACAAGATAATAAAACAATGTATAGAAAAACTAAAATATAGTTGACATAGATAATTGAATATGCTAACGTGAAAACATAACAAGCAATGATGATATCTTGGAGGATGAATGGAAGAATATAGTGTATTAGATATTTTTTCTTATGTACCAAAGCAGAAAATTGACTTGGAACAGTTGGAAACTATATTTGTTAATGAAATTAACAATGTAAATGCAGCAACGAATGGTTATTACGTCGAAAAATATAAACAAATCCATGAGTTAGAGAAAAATATAAAAATAGCGGTTGAAGATTTACAGAATGAAGGAAAGAAGATTGCATTTATTAAGAAAGGGCGAAAGATAATAGCTGTGGTAGGATATAAGGTAGCATAAGGATCAAAAGGATGCAATATAAGATATTGAACGTTGGAGAACGATGATGAAAAATAAACATAAATTATTTATACTTGGACTATTATTAAGTTTATGTCTTTGTGGTTGTGGTAAAACAAGTGATCAAAAATCTGATTTTGAATATCAATTGTTAGACGGTTGGGTTGAAAATAAGGTGGATAATACTTTGTTTTTTACACCAAATGCATATAAGGTTGGCTCAGAGGCGACTTGTGCTAAATATATGATTTCAGCAGGATATATTCAAAAGTTCAACACATCAGATGATTGGGGAAAGATAAAAGATGGGAAGATACAACAGGTATATTTCAATAATCATTCAAATGTAGAAGATTATGGGCAAGTTGATGGACTGTGTGCTCCGGGATATTTAATTAAAGTAGATTATGATTTATATTCAGCTGCCGCGTTGGAAAAGGAAAAAAATAACGGAACAAATATTTTAGAAATTGATCAGACTGGGCAGTATTGGGTACTTTATTTAGTAAAGGAAAATAAAAAAACAGGATATATATTAGCGTTGAATACTCGGAACTATACAAAGGAAGATATGATTGAGTGGGCCAAAAGCTTCAAATTCTAAAATATTTAAGTACATATGATAATAAAGTGTCAGATGCATTTTTAGGTAATGTAGAGAAGCCAAAACAAAAAGAATATGCACAAAGACGAGCATATTCAAAAAAAATATATGATGCTCTAAAAAATTTTTAATTGGATTTGAAGGGATAAATAATGTCAAAGAAAGCATTACCGGTAATTATTATAACGGTCTGTTTATTATTTGCGGGTTGCAAAGCTCCTGCAGATCAAGAACAGAAAAATAATACAGAAACAGCTGTCTTATCTACGGAAACACAGGAAGAGGATTGGAAACAGGTTCATTCTACACAAAAGGATCTGGAAAAACTTCCGCAGAAGATACAGAAAATTTTTTCAGATAATCAAACATTCTTTGATGTGGAAAAAGGAAAAGAATATGATAAGAATTCTTTTATAAAAACATTGACAAAAGAAGGGTATCGGCCCCAGTGGGCAGAATTTCTGGTGGCAGACTGGGATAATGATGGAGAATATGAATTAGCTGTTTATATAAAAAACAGTACGGATTATAATGACTGCAGAATTTTTGATGCGTCAAATAAGAAAGTGTATGCGCATGCTTTTACGGCCCGTGCAATTGAGGGAATCAGTGATATGGGAATTATCAGAGGTTCAAGCGGTGCAGCTGATACAGACTATGACAGATTGTTTCTGGATGGAAAAGAACAAAAATTTTATGAATATAAAGGGGAAAAGGTATATCTATCGGTAGAATATGCATGGAGCCATGATTCCATTGTCTCAGGGATATGAAATCAGAGCCGGGGGGGATATATGCCAGATATTTATAATTTGCAGGTATGAAAAACCGTGGTGCATATCAGGATGCATCACGGTTTTTTGTTGGCAGGAGAACGTAATAAAGAGATGAAGAATTTAACTGGTTTTTCATTGGGTATCATCCTCCTTTAAAATAATGATTTCTCGGTGAATAAAAGCATTTCTCTCTTCTTGGGCTAAATGATTGAGAGTATAAAAGAAAATGCCAGTACACCCCAAGACAATCAAAATTACAATGGTACAGGTTATTTTGACATTTCGTGAAAAGCGCAGGCTTCTTTTTTGCTTATCAATTGATTGCTCCGAAAAATAATCGTTTACCAGTTCCTGTGGATCTCCAAACTGTGAGACAAGCTGTTCATAATCGAGAGAATCCTGTTGCGCTGCATAAGAAATGACAGCGTCTTTCAAATCAGAAATAAATCTTGTGTCTGCGGCATGGTAGTGCTTAAACTGTTTCTGCACAGCCTTTATATATTCATCCGTAATTTTATCCTTGGTCATTGTATCCCCCTTTTTTCTACTGTGTAACCGTATATTTCAATACCTGTTGGATTGCATTGGCAGTCGCGTAATAATCCTCCAAAAGTTGTTGCAGATGCGTGCGGCCACTGTCTTCCAGATGATAATAAACATTCACCTGACGGCGTCCCACCTGTTTTTTGTAGTCTGAAATATATCCGGCATCTATTAATTTGTAGAGGGCGGGATACAAAGAACCAACTGGAATATTCAGGTATCCATCGGTCTGTTCCCGGATCAGGGTGGATATTTCATAACCATAATAGTCCTGCTGGCTGAGCAGATGCAAAATTAACAATTCGACGGAACCGCGCCGGAAGTTACTTTTGTTGTTCATAGGCTTTTCCTTATTTTGAGTGTATTGTAAATTAAATAAGATAATAAGTCAATATATAGAAAAACTAAAATATAGTTGACATACACAATCGAATATGCTAACGTGAAAATGTAACAAGTAATTAAATATTCAAACACAGGAGAATAATAATGAAAAAAGAAGGTTCCACTGCTTCTATGCTGTGGCTGGATATCCGTAGGGGATTTTGCAGTAAGCGGTTTTGGGGCATTGTTGGGGTAGTTACAATTGTTTTTGTAGTGTTTCTTACACTTGACATCATATATCCATTACAAAAATATTATAATGGATATGGAACGTTTGACTGGAAATTGGACTCAATTTCGATGGCTCCATTTGCTGTTCGTATCGGTATTTTATCAATGGATCTGTTTATTACTTTTTTCCCATTTATTGGAGTAATAGCATATGCTGGAACGATAATAGATGAGCGAAAAGACGGATATTGTTATCAGATTATACAAAAAAGAGGGTTTCATTCCTATTACTGGAGTCATTTTGTCGCAAGTGGACTGCTTGGGGGACTTCTTGCGGTAGCTATTCTGATAAGCTTATATCTGTTGACAGACATTGGGATAGGACAAAATCCATTATGGAAAGATGCAATGCAAGTGTATCTTACACCCGAATTTGGATCGGAAAGCGAGACGGTTTATTTTGGCATCCATATTCTTACAAAATCAGCAGGACACGTTGAACTTGTATTGTTGGGAATGGTCAGCTTCTTTTTGACGGGATGTTTGTTTGGGTTGTTAGGAGCGATAATTGCATTTGTATCAGATGCACGGGTTCTTGTATATGCAATGCCAATGATCATTATGGAGACCGGGTGTGGGGGACTTTATGCAATTTCCCTGTTGTTTGGAAGAGATTCTGTTGCCGCAAATGTGCTGGCATATTTTTATAACATAACAGGAGCATATATTTCATTTGGAAACTTATTAAGCCGGTGCATTGTGATCTTTTTGATTATTTTAATGCTATGTATTGGAAAAGGGATGGAATCTAAAGTAGTTCGGTATTATCTCGGAGAGGAGATCAGACAGGTATGAGAGAAACTATAGGGGCGGTTGTTCGCAAACCGGTGTTTCGAATAAAATTAATTGCTATTTCGCTACTTTTCGTTGTTTCGTTGATTGAACAGGTATCCAATAACTATATTCAGTCATCCGGGCAACAAGTGGGAAGAATGACGGTTATTTTATTGTTAATGCATACATTCAGTTATTTTTCATTTTATCTTTCAGTCTTTTTTGTTGGATATATATTATTGATTCCAGATATCGTTAAGGATGCATTTATAGAAAGGCAGACCATGATGCGGTGTCAGTCCCGTATGCGGGCGGCAAAGTATGCCATAGGAAAAATTATAGCCTTTTCGATTCTTTATGTTATTTGGTTTGTAATGCTTACCATCCTTGTTGGGGGGATCTGGTTTCATGACTTTTCATTGGCATGGCCTAAATTTATGGATATCCAGCAAAGACAGCTTGCAGCCAATGGATTATCTACAATTACATGGATTAATATACCGGTTGGAGCAGGCAAATATCCAACACTGCTTGTAGCAGGATTAATCTGTTTGCGAAGTACGATTGGGTTTATTTTTCTGGGATTGCTGGCTTTACTGGTAACATTAATTACTGGTAAAACGCGCAATGGAATGGGGATTGTTATTCTTTTGGCAGCGATTGCAGGCTATGTAAAACTATATATGAATGATGTATTTACTTATTGGAATTCAGCACATCCGATTGGAAATAAACGCAGTTATATTCGTATATCAAAGGCTACCATAACACCATTGTTTACAACCTGTCTAAAATCGGATGAATTTATGCCATGGATGCGCTATGGTATTATTGCGGGCATTCTTTTATGTGTCATCACCGGAGCAGGAATTATGCTTTATTACAGGAAAGGGGATTTGGGCGATGAGGATCGAGATGAATAATATTAACAAAACAATAAAGGGTGTATCGCTTCTGACAGACATTAACCTGGCACTGGAATCCGGTCATATCTATGGATTTGTCGGAGATAATGGCAGTGGAAAAACGGTATTGTTCAAGGTATTATTGGGACTGATGCACAAGACTTCCGGGACCATTCTGGTAGATGGCAGGGAACAGAAGGATCTGATGCAGGATGTTGGTTTCATCATTGAGCGTCCGGAGTACATACCATATTATTCAGCAAAAAAGAATCTGGAAATCATTGCGGCCTATCGGAAAGTCGCAGATGATCAGCGCATTCGCACGGTATTGGAGATGTTTGGCTTAGACCCGTCGGATAAGAAGGCGGTGGGGAAGTATTCGCTCGGTATGAAGCAAAAGCTTGCACTTTCCATGGCTTTTCTGGAAGATCCGAAAGTATTGATACTGGATGAACCGCTCAGCGCGCTGGATGCAGATTCGGTGCAGGAGGCCCGCAAGCGCATTTTGGAGGAAAAGAAGCGTGGAAAGCTGGTTCTTATTGCATCCCATTATCCGGAGGATATCCAATCACTGTGTGATGAGGTATATTGGATGAAGAATGGACATGTTTTACCGTCGAAGGAAAATAAATGATGTCAAAGTTATCAGAAAAAGAATAAGAAATGGCATATTTTTGTAGTATGAAAAAGGTATTGGAGTGTACTTGTGTTTCCAATCGTTTTCTGCTACAGTAGGCTTATACAGAACAGATGATTAGCAAAGGAGCTTTCTCGGGATAAGAGAAAGCTCTTTTTGCTGTATAAATCATAAAGGATCAGGGAGGCGAATCTATGGTGCAGAAATGATCACATTGTTGTCAGAGGCAATGCCATTAAGCCAGTTGTTCGAAGTTTTGTTCGATAGCTGCATATTCCGCAAAAACAGAGCACTCGCTCCGCATGAGCGGAGCGCTGTTCCGCTAGGAAATGATATTATTCCCGTAACCATCTGCAAATATCAACAACTTGCACACCTTGATAATCATAGGTTTCATGATGCGTCCTTGCAATTATCATCTTAGGATATGCATCCCTTATTGCAAGCAGTGGTGAATGTTCTCTTTCAAATGTTTTTTCATCCGAAATATTATCGCTTACCTGAATATATATTTGTGCCTCACGTTTCTTAGCTACAAAGTCCACTTCTCTTTTATAGAGTTTGCCAACATATACCTCATATCCTCTTCTGCGTAACTCTAGATAAACAATATTCTCATAAACTCTTCCAAAATCCATGTTTCGTGTACCATTGACTGCATAACGGAATGATGAATCGCAAAGATAATACTTGCTATTGTTCGCTAGGTATTTTTTCCCCTTTAAATCATACCGTTTTGCCTCATAGAACAGAAAAGCATTTTCCAAATAACCAATATATTTCGATACCGTCTTTCGGGTTATCTCACTTCGGTCATTGTTTAAGGTTTTGCTGATATTATTTGGAGAAAGTAAGTTACCAATATTATCCATCATAAATTCTGATATATTGGTAAACTCTGATTTATTTCTTATCTTATACTTTTCTACCAAGTCTCTGACAAGAATGGTTGAATACACATCTCTAACATAGTCATACTGTCTATCCTCAGTCTTATATACATAAGCCCCCGGCATGCCACCAGTTCGGACATACTGATCAAATGCATCGTCATATCCATCTGTAATTTCATAATAAGTTAGATATTCCATGAAAGAAAATGGATATACCTTTATTTCCATCGTTCTTCCGGTAAAAAGTGTTGCCAAATCTGAACTCAGCAAAAATGCATTTGAACCGGTAATGTAAATATCATAGATTCCTTTGGCGTAAATACTATTGATTGCAAGCTCAAACTGAGGGCACAACTGAACCTCATCTATCAATAAAACATTCGTCATTCCCTCTTTGTATTGATCGAGAATGTACTTATGCAGTGCGTGATATTCTAACAAATAATCAAACTCTAATTCCTGAAGGTTTATCATTACAATATTTATCGGTTCCTCTAATGACTGCAAGTATGTAACAAACTCTTGCAGCAATACGGATTTGCCGCTTCGTCTGATCCCCGTGATAACTTTTATATCTGGTGTCCCATACAATTCAATCAGTTCATCTAAATACTTTTTTCTTACTATAAGCTGCATGGTGCCATCCCCTATTCCCACTTTTCGAATTTTTTCTATTTTTCGGTAATATAATTTTCAAACAAATATTAACACAATCTGTATCTTCTGTCATTATTCTATTCCCACTTTTTAAAAAATATTCATTTTCAGGTAATAAGCACCTGAAATCAGAAATCAGAGGTGCCTGACACAATAAATATTTAATCTGTCTACTTTAGAGGTATCATATCAGACAAGGGTGCTTTTTTTGATGAAAATCTTGAAGAAACGGACAAAAACGCAAAATATAATCTTGAAGAAATGCCCGGTTCATGTTATAACAAGGATATATTTGGGAGGTAATGATGTATTTTAAACGGAAAGCATATGACAGATTGTTAGAATGGAAAGCAAAATACTCAGACAAATATGCGGCTTTGCTAGAGGGGGCCAAACGAGTCGGTAAATCAACGATCGCGGAGTCTTTTGGGCAAAATGAATACAAGTCTTATCTTTTGATTGATTTCTCAAAGACAACGGACAATATACGCAGTTGTTTTGAGGATGTGGGAAATTTAAATATGTTCTTTTTGCGTCTTCAGGCCGAAACAGGAGTGACTTTATACGAACATGAATCATTGATCATATTTGATGAAGTACAGCTTTTTCCACAGGCAAGGCAGGCTATCAAGCATCTGGTGGCAGATGGCAGATATAGTTATCTGGAAACGGGATCTCTAATCTCGATTAAGAAAAATGTAAAAGACATTTTGATTCCGTCGGAGGAGATGAAGATACAGGTATATCCGATGGACTATGAAGAATTTTGTGATGCCACAGGAGGTAATTATGAACTCTTGCGCCAGATTTATGGTACAGGATCTGCAATCGGACAGGCAACGAATCGAAAATTAATGCGAGATCTGCGTATTTATATGGCTGTTGGGGGAATGCCGCAGGCGGTAGAAGCATACACGGAAGGTAAGAATTTCTCGGAAATTGATATGGTCAAGAGACAGATCATATCATTGTATGAAGATGATTTTAAGAAAATTGATGCGTCTGGAAGAATTTCTGCATTGTATCATTCGATTCCGGCGCAGCTCGCCAAAGATTCAAAAAAATATCGGATTTCAACAGCAATCGGGAAGAAGAGTAAAGCAAAAACAGAGGAATTATTATATGAGCTGATTGATTCAAAAACAATTTTGCCGTGTTATAATTCAACCGATCCACGTGTGAGTTTAGCAGACACAAAGGATTTTGACAGTTACAAACTCTACCTCGCAGATACAGGATTGTTTGTTACATTGATGTTTATGGATCGACCGGTGACAGAAAATGATGTGTACGCAAAGCTGCTTTCTGACAAATTACCGGCTAATCTCGGATTCTTATATGAAAATCTGGTTGCACAAATGATCGCGGCATCTGGCAGAGAGCTTTTCTATCACACATGGGAAAAGTCAGGCAGTACGCATTATTATGAAGTGGATTTCCTGATCTCGGAAGGAAGCAAAGTGAACGCTTTCGAAATTAAATCATCTGGATCTGGAAAACATGAGTCGATAAAGGTATTCGATAAAAAGTTTTCGAAAAATGTGCATGATATATATTTATTGTCGCAGAAGGATGTTGGAAAGGAAGAAAACTTGTTACTGAAACCATTTTATTTGATGCCTTTTCTAATTGAACAGGAGTATGTAAGAAATGATAAGATTTAATAACGATTACAACCATGGAGCATTTGCATCCATATTGAAGGAACTTGGCGCAACGAACAGCACAAGCTACGCCGGATACGGGGAAGATGAGTGGTGCGATAAAGCGGAAACCATCATAAAGAAGCTGGTCGATAATGACGATGCATTGATCAAATTCATTCCGGGAGCCACGCAGGCGAATTATGTCGTGATCGCTGCTGCATTATCTTCGGTGCAAAGCGTGATCGCTGCAGATACCGGACATATCAATTGTCACGAGGCGGCGTCCATCGAGAACACCGGACACAAGATTCTGGAACTTCCGAATACAGATGGCAAGATTACCGCGCAGCAGATCGCCGCTTGCGCCAAGGCGTATTACGATCAGGACGAGCCGGAGTATCTGACCGAACCGAAGATGGTATATCTGTCTTTCCCGACAGAAAAAGGTACACTTTATTCGAAGAAGGAAATTAAGGAGATCCATGATGTGTGCACAAAATATGGGATGTATCTTTTCGTGGATGGCGCGCGCATGGGATATGGACTTGGATCGGAGAAAAATGATCTTACTTTGAAGGATTTTGCGGAATTGACGGATGTATTTTATATTGGCGGAACAAAGTGTGGCGCTTTGTTCGGCGAGGCGCTCATTATTACTGCGCAGGATCTGAAGTATCGCTTTAAGGCCTACATGAAGCAGAATGGTGCAGTACTTGCGAAAGGCTGGCTGATGGGACTGCAGTTTGCAACGATGCTGGAGAGCGGCGAGTATTTTGAGGCTGCGAAGCGCGCCGATGTGCTTGCGATGCAGATTAAGAAAGCGTTTGAGGACAAGGGTGTTCCGTTTGCGGTGGAGAGCTTTACCAACCAGCAGTTTGTTATTCTGACGGAGCAGCAGAAGCAGGAGCTTGCGCAAAAGTATTATTTTGAAGACGAAGGTGATACGCAGCGTTTCTGTACGAGCTGGGCAACAACGGAGGACGAGGTTGATATGCTGGTTACGGACATCGAAAAGTTGTGAAACATGTGGTGCCTGACACAATAAAATTATATGCCGGAGATTTATGATATTTACGGGTATGAAAAACCGTGGTGCATATCAGGATGCATCACGGCTTTCTTTTTACTGTAAAGTTCCGTTATAGGTAAAAGAAGCATGTACAGTCACATACCATAAAGTAGTGACGGAAGAGACTGACTGGGTATTCACTGTGTGATGAGGTATATTGGATGAAGAGTGGACATATTCAGTTGCAGTAAATTTTGTAATTGGCTCGTAAAAATATCTGCCATCATGTATAATAAAATATACAGAAAAAGATAATTATGTTGAAAAGGAGCCAACACTATGGGAACATATTTGAACAGCATAACTCCATATACTTTGTATAAAAGTGAGTGCTTAAGCGCGTATTTTGTGGATAAAACACTTATGCTCAGGGAACTGTTTCCGTATGTAAGTGCGGGAAATCGTCATATCTGTATCACCAGACCACGCAGATTCGGAAAGACAATTATGGCGAACATGATCAGCTCTTTTTTTCAAAAGATACCGGATTCAGGTGATGGAAAAAATACTTGAATTTGCCCATAACACAGAAGTGATAAAACTGCTGATTGTATGATTCTGGAATTAAAGGTAGATCATACACCGGATGAGGCTATTGCACAAATAAAAGATAAAAAGTATGCACTCAGGTTTGCACCAAAGATTGCCGGGAACAGAGAGTATACAGGAAGAATACTGGCAGTTGGTATTTTTGTAGTATGAAAAAGGTACGGGAGTGTACTTGCGTTTCCAATCGTTTTCTGCTACAGTAGGCGTAAACAGAACAGGTGATTAGCAAAGGAGCTTTCTCGGATAAGAGGAAGCTCTTCTTTTATATAACGAAAAAAGAGTCAAAAAGGAGGCGAATCTATGGATGCAGAAATGATCATACTCTGCGACGGTGTGGTAATCCCACAGAGCAAAAAAGAAATTGACGGGGGTGTCGCAATTGCAGGAGGACATATCCTGCGGATCGGGGCGCGTGCGGAATTGTCGGATTATCTGGGAGTGGATACGGAGGTGGTGGAATACCATAATTCCACGCTGTTTACATTTGACCGTACAAATACAGAGGGAGATGCCAATATTGCAGTTGTGGCAGGAAACATGAAGCACCATGGACATGGAGATCTCAAAAAGACCGTGGGGCTTCGCTTCCTGATGTATCACGGAGATGTGGTAATTCAGAAGGAATTATGAAAAGTATAAACAATAAGTGAAATATCTGCCGGAAACCTTGACGCATGGCATTTCCAGCCTTACAGTTGTATATATCACGAAGTGTAGGGAGGAAGAGACCTTGGGTAAGGTAATTGGGATTGATTTAGGAACCACAAACAGCTGTGTCGCTGTTTTGGAAAATGATCAGCCGGTTGTGATCACAAACGCGGAAGGCTCGCGGACCACACCATCGGTTGTGGCATTTACCAAAAACGGAGAGCGTCTGGTGGGAGATGCTGCCAGACGACAGGCAGCTGTCAATGTAGACCGGACATTTTTCTCCATTAAGCGTGAGATGGGAAGTGCGTTCCGGGCAAAAATAGATGGCAAACAGTATACGCCGCAGGAGATTTCCGCGATGATCCTGCGCAAACTCAAAAAAGATGCGGAGGAATATCTGGGGGAAACAGTTTCGGATGCGGTGATTACCGTACCGGCATATTTCAGTGATTCCCAGCGACAGGCGACAAAGGATGCCGGAAAGATTGCCGGATTAAATGTTCTTCGGATTATCAACGAGCCGACATCTGCGGCACTGGCATACGGACTGGATCACGGGGAGCCACAGAAAATTCTGGTGTATGATCTTGGTGGCGGCACATTTGACGTATCGGTTATTGAAATCGGGGACAACCTCATCGAAGTACTTGCCACCGCGGGAGACAATCACCTCGGTGGGGATGATTTCGATGCGCGCATCACGGAGTATCTGGTATCGGAATTCCAGCGCACGGAGCGTGTGGATCTGCGGAAAGATGCGACGGCCATGCAGCGTGTGCGTGAGGAGGCGGAAAAGGCAAAAAAGGTATTGTCCTCCTCTTCCACAACGGGCATCAACCTGCCGTTTATTGCGACCGTAAAGGGTGAGCCAAAGCACATGGAAATGACCCTGACGCGTGCAAAATTTGAGGAACTGACGATGGATCTCATTGAGCGCACGGCAGGGCCGGTGCAGCAGGCGCTTTCGGATGCCGGAATCACGGCGGCAGACCTTGGCATGGTGCTTCTCGTAGGCGGGTCTACCCGTGTACCGGCGGTGTTCGAGGAAGTGCGCAGACTGACAGGAAAAGAACCTTCACGCAACTTAAACCCGGATGAATGTGTGGCACTGGGAGCGGCTGTGCAGGGTGGAAAACTTGGCGGTGCGCTGATGGCAGGATCACAGGCGGCAGAGATTATCCTGATGGATGTCACACCACTTTCGCTTTCCATTGAGACGGTAGGAGGTGTTTCAACGAAGCTGATTGACCGGAATACCACGATTCCGACACGGTTCAGTAAAGTGTTTACAACTGCCGGAAATTTCCAGACATCTGTGGATATCAAAGTACTGCAGGGCGAGCGTCAGTTTGCCAGAGACAACAAGCTGCTTGGGCGGTTCCAGCTGCGGGGCATTAAACCGGCGCCGGCGGGTGTGCCGCAGATAGAGGTAACGTTTGATATTGATGCGAACGGTATTGTACAGGTTTCCGCAAAGGATCTGGGAACCGGACGGCATCAGGAGATCACAATCACGGCAAGTTCTAATTTGTCAGACGCAGAGATTGACCGCGCGATAAGAGAAGCCGCGGAATATGAAGCAACAGACGGGCAGAGAAAAGCTTATATTGATGCGCGAAGCGAGGCCGACACGTTGATCCGTCAGGTGGAAGTAGCTTATAAAGAGAAGAAAAAGACCATCGACAGTGGTGCGCGTCACCAGATCAAGAGCAGCCTTTCTTATGTAAAGAAACTGGTCAGCCGTACAAAGCCGGGAAATGTGTCCGAAGAGCAGGCGGCTGAGCTGCAGCGGGCAGCCGAGGAACTGCGCAGTGCTGCAGGAGTGCTTGGAATATAAAAGGTTTCCATCATAAAGAAAGCTGTTTTGATATAAAAAGGCACAGATACGTTTTCTGTCAAAAGGCAGAGAACCGTATCCGTGCCTTTTATTTATTTGCACTAACTTTTATTCTCTTTTGTTTTATACTTGCGTTTGCTTTTGAACTGTGCTATATTAAGGCTGACAGATAAAAACAAACGTAAATAAAAATGGAGGTATTTTATTATGAAGTTTTTCGTGGATACAGCAAATGTAGAGGATATTAAGAAAGCAAATGATATGGGTGTTATCTGTGGAGTTACCACAAACCCATCCCTGATCGCAAAAGAGGGAAGAGATTTTACAGAAGTCATCAAAGAAATTACATCCATCGTTGACGGACCGATCAGCGGCGAGGTAAAGGCAACAACGGTAGATGCAGAGGGCATGATCAAAGAGGGACGTGAGATTGCAGCCATCCATCCAAACATGGTTGTAAAGATTCCTATGACCGTAGAGGGACTTAAAGCCGTAAAGGTACTTTCTTCCGAGGGCATCAAGACAAACGTTACCCTGATTTTCAGCGCAAATCAGGCAATCCTTGCAGCAAACGCAGGAGCTACTTATGTATCCCCATTCCTTGGCAGATTAGATGACATCAGCCAGCCAGGTATCGAACTGATCCGCCAGATCGCAGAGATCTTTGATATTTACGGATATGACACAGAGATCATTGCAGCATCCATCCGTAACCCGATCCATGTAACAGACTGCGCACTTGCAGGTGCCGATATTGCGACCATCCCTTACAAGGTAATCGAGCAGATGACAAAGCATCCGCTTACCGATCAGGGAATCGAAAAATTCCAGGCAGACTATAAGGCAGTTTTTGGGGAGTAATATTTCAGATTTTCGAAGAAAATCTGAAATGTAGCGTCAGCCCATTGCCGCAGGCAATTTTCATGGGCTGATGTTCACGCATACGGAGGAACGAACATGAACAAACAGGAGCTTCAGCTGAAGGCAAATGAAGTACGCAAAGGCATTGTGACTGCCGTCCATGCAGCCAAAGCCGGACATCCGGGCGGATCGCTTTCCGCAGCTGATATTTTTACTTATTTATATTTTGAAGAATTAAATATCGATCCAAAAGATCCGAAGAAACCGGACAGAGACCGTTTTGTACTGTCCAAAGGCCATACTGCACCGGGACTGTATTCCGCACTGGCACTGCGCGGCTATTTCCCGGTCGAGGATTTAAAGACACTGCGTCACCTCGGTTCGTATCTGCAGGGACATCCGGACATGAAGCACATTCCGGGTGTGGATATGTCGAGCGGTTCCTTAGGACAGGGAATTTCCGCAGCAGTCGGCATGGCATTGTCCGCCAAACTTTCCGGGGACGATTACCGTGTGTATACACTGCTCGGAGATGGAGAGATTCAGGAAGGACAGGTATGGGAAGCTGCCATGTTTGCCGGATTCCGCAAACTGGATAACCTCGTTGTGATCGTGGATAACAACGGACTGCAGATCGACGGACCGGTGGATCAGGTATGCTCTCCGTACCCGATCAACGAGAAATTCAAAGCATTCAATTTTCATGTGGTTGACCTTGCAGACGGCAATGACATGGATCAGATCGCCGCTGCATTTGCAGAGGCAAGAAACACCAAGGGACAGCCGACCGCAATCATTGCGCATACGGTCAAAGGAAAGGGTGTCTCTTTCATGGAAAATCAGGTAGGATGGCACGGAAAAGCGCCGAACGATGAAGAATATGCGATCGCAATGGAAGATCTGAAGAAAGAAGGTGAAGCATTATGTCAGAAGTAACAAAAATCGCAACCCGTGTCAGCTACGGAAACGCTCTCGTAGAGCTGGCAAAGGAGCATGATGATGTATATGTTTTAGACGCAGATCTTGCAGCGGCAACACAGACTGCAATCTTCAAAAAGGAATTTCCGGAGCGCCACATTGACTGTGGTATCGCAGAATGTAACATGATCGGCATTGCAGCAGGCCTTGCCGCAACCGGTAAAGTTCCGTTTGCAAGTTCGTTTGCCATGTTTGCAGCAGGACGTGCATTCGAGCAGGTGCGAAACTCGGTCGGTTATCCGCACCTGAATGTAAAAATCGGTGCAACCCATGCCGGAATTTCCGTCGGTGAAGACGGTGCAACGCACCAGTGTAATGAGGATATTGCGCTCATGCGCACCATCCCGGGCATGGTCATCTTAAATCCGAGTGATGATATCGAGGCAAAAGCAGCAGTAAAAGCCGCATATGAACACGAAGGCCCGGTTTACATGCGTTTTGGCCGTCTGGCAGTTCCGATCATCAATGACCGTCCGGATTACAAATTTGAGATCGGTAAAGGTGTCACCTTGCGGGAAGGCAAAGATGTGGCAATCATTGCGACCGGTTTATGTGTGTCCGAGTCGCTCGCAGCCGCAGAAAAACTTGCAGCAGACGGCATTGATGCAAAAGTGATCAACATCCATACGATCAAGCCGCTCGATGAGGATCTTGTCGTTGCCGCAGCAAAAGAATGCGGGAAAGTCGTGACTGTTGAGGAACACTCCGTCATCGGAGGACTCGGTTCCGCCGTATGCGAGACACTTTCGAGAAAGGCACCGACACCGGTAAAGAACATCGGTGTACAGGACTGCTTCGGCGAGTCCGGTCCGGCAGTGGCACTGCTTGAGAAGTATGGTCTGAATGCAGAAGGCATTTATGCTTCCGTAAAAGAGTTTGTTTAGAGAATGCGTTTTCCGTCTGCAAACTCCATTTTAACTTCGTTAGTCATTGTTTTCCACTGGAAACGGCCATTTTCCATAATCATGTAGCCATGCCAGCTTCCGGATTTTGGAATAGCAACAGATCCGGGATTCATGCAGGTATATGTGTCGTGTGGGACGCATGCCGGGACGTGGGTATGTCCGTGCAGCAGAATGTCCCCGCGATGCAGTGGAGGCAGGTTCTGTTCATTATACGTATGGCCGTGGGTGGCATAAATCAGCGTATCACTGTCTGCAATGGCGCAGTAATCTGCCATAATGGGAAATTGGAGTACCATCTGGTCGACTTCGGCATCGCAGTTGCCCCGGACACAGAGAATATGTTGTTTTTTTGCGTTGAGCAGTTCAATCACCTGTTTTGGATCATATTCTTCCGGCAGATCATTGCGCGGACCGTGGTATAAAAGATCACCAAGGAGCAGCAGACGGTCGGCCTGTTCCCGGTTGTATGCATTTAACAGCTGTCTGCAGTAGTATGCAGAGCCGTGGATATCAGATGCTATCATCCATTTCATGTTTATCAATGTTCATCCCATCCAGTCAGACTGGATGGGATGTTTCCTTTCTCCCGGATACGGCCGGGGTATTCACCTTATTGTTTTATAATGGATTATAATGAACATTTTCTTCTGGCTCAATACCTTTTTGAAAAAGGTTTCTTAATTTTTTATAAATCCCTTAGTTCTGGCCGATGCCGTTTTCTAAAATTTTTTTCAGTTCTGCCTGTGCGCTTTCTTTCAGGTTCGACGGGTAACTGATGTGAATGCCATATAAAATCGTGTCTTCGGTCCGGTAAGCGTCTATGGAATCATTGAAATCATCACCCTGAGAGGTGGTCGTAATCAGTTGCCAGGTATCGCCGGAAACCGTGGTGTACAGTTCGTTGGTGGATACGGCATCCGGCGTTTCCTCATACGATGGGTAGTCCATATCGATATAGGAACCGGTGTTGGACGATTCTGTATAGAGATCGGCGGCGGCCGTCACATTGATCTGTCCGTCTGCACAACTGTATAGTTCGGAAAGCGAGATGTAGCAGATGTTTCCTTTTTTATCCGCGGTTGCGTTGACGGAAATGCTGTCTGCTTTCTGTGGGAGGGCAAATGACCGCAGATTTTTGTATCCGATATAAGCGAGTGCATCTTTTTCGGAAGAAAATGATTTGTTGATTGATCCCGGCGACCAGCTGTTGGTCGGCAGATAACTTTCATATTGCTTAATAATATTTTGTTTTTCGTTTTGAATCGTCCCGGTAATTTCCGCATCCGGAACATTGTTGAGCTGCTCCGTCAGGCGGTATCCCTGGTTTCCGGACAGTCTGGAAAAGACGGGATCGCTTAAGATGCCGGTTTTTGCAAGCAGTGTCTGAAACTCTGTGGCAGAACTGCGGAAGTAGTTACAGGTGCCAAGAAATTCATTTTCTCCCTGTTCTTTCGTATAAGTAAAATCTGTCGTTTTTCCATCCAATGTGTAGGAAAACGTTACACTTCCCAGATTTTTGGTGCAGGCGAGAATGACCATGGCATAGTTTTTCATGGTTTTTTCAACTGTGGTCTGCTGTTTTTTTGTAAATGCGTCATCCAGATATATGGTCCAGCCGTAAGGGGTTTCCGTGGTCTGCAGTTTGAAGTTTGCAATCGAAAATACATTGGAGATGCCAAGTGCCGCAAGTGTTTTTTCATTGGCAGACATATCACCGATGTATGGATGGATCGTGGCATAAATCTGTGCTGCTTTCGGCAGAATAGAGGTGCCGTCCTCCCATGCAATCTGATCGTTCACATATACTTTTTTTACGGCATGGGTTTCTGTCTTTTTATCGGAAAATGTATTGTGCCCGGCTGCCGATATGCGGTTGGTTCTGACATTGATTGTGACGGTTTCCGGGTGATCCGGATCACAGGAGTAGTCGATTCCGGCAACACCAAGTGTCTGATCGGTTAAAGATCCTTTGATCTGAATGGTTTTATTGTCTTTTACGGTAACCGCATAGTCGATCAGTGCGGTATTTTTCAGCGGTGCAGGGTAGAAATACGTCCGATATCCCCAGATGCTGCCGAGCAACAGTGTCACGATCAGGATGGCGGCAAGAATCCGACGTTTGTTCCTTTTGTTGCTCTTTTTTAAAAAGTCGATAGTTGAAGCATCCGTTGCCGTTTCTGCGGGCACGGGTTCCGGAGTCTGCATATCGGAAAGTATCCGGCGACAGTCGGTACACTCCCGGATATGTGTTTCGATCGCCGTATTTGTGACGTCACTCGTCAGGTGATCGACATAGCTTGGCAGCAGATCCTGTACGACCTCACAGGTCAAATCATTTTTCATGTTTGTTCAGCTCCTTTCGCAGGCGCTCCTTGCCGCGATAAAACATCACGCGCGCCCAGTTTTCACTCTGTCCCATAATTTGTCCGATTTCCCGGAACGAGAGATTTCCAAATACCCGCAGATAGATCACTTCCCGGTAAGGTTCCTGGAATTGGTGCAGGCATTGCAGCAATTCCATTTTTACGGCGGAGGAAAGCGCCTCCTGCTCTGCAGACGGTGTGTGCGGAAGTTCCGCTTCGGTGTCTGTCAGATCCTCGTGCAGTGGGTGTTTTCGCAGATAGGACAGATATTGATTTTTGGCAATGGCACAAAGCCATGTGGTGATCTTGCAGCTTCCGTCATAGCGGTGGATACTGCTGACAGCCTGGCAGAAAGTTTCCTGTGCCAGTTCTTCCGCAACATCCGGCTGGTGTGTCAGTGACATCAGGTACTGATACACCATGCGAAAATGCTGACGGTAGACTGCGTCCATATCCTGCATGTGCGACCTCCTTTTTTCTGGAATTTATATGGGTTACATTTATTGATGTAAAAATACGGTGTTTCGTTACAGCATTTTTTATTTTTTTCATATATTTATATAATGTAACATAAATGTAGCATATTTTACATGAAAATGAGCTATGAAAACGATGGCTCTTTCTGCTAAAATAATATAATTTTCAGAATAATTTAGAAAATTCACAAAATCTTCACAAAAATTGTTAGCAGTCCTACTTGACGAGTGCTAAAAACGGTGGTATAACATATCATGAACAAAGGGAAAAGAGGTTGAGAGAAATGAATAATCTCTTGAAACTTTGATAATAAAATAGATGATTAAGATTTGGAAGGAGAGATGACTTATGTTAATGCCTAGTATTTTTGGTAACGATTTTATGAATGATTTCTTTGGTGGTTTCCCATACAAATCAAACGGAACAATGCAGACGGATGTGTCTGAGACAGATAAAGGATACAAAGTAACAATGAATCTTCCGGGATACCAGAAGGAAGATATCAAAGGTGAGGTAAAGGATGGTTATTTAACCGTAACCGCAACCACCAGTAAGAATAACGATGAGAAGGATAAGGATGGCAAGTACATCCGCAAGGAACGTTACAGCGGAAGCTGCAGCCGAAGCTTTTATGTCGGCGATGCAGTAACGCAGGATGACGTGAAGGCAAAATTTGAAAACGGTGTTCTGACATTGGAAGTTCCAAAGAAAGAGGAAGCACCGAAGGTAGAAGAAAAGAAGTATATTTCTATTGAAGGCTAATTATTCAGAAGGGGGGACAGTCGAGAGGCTGTCCCCCCTTTTTCTTATAATATATCGCAGGCCATTGCAAAGAATGCGCATGTGCCGCACGTGTTTTGCAATGTCTGTGAAAAAGGGAGGATAAAAGTTTGAAAAACCGAAACATGGTCTTTGATTTTACACAATGTTATCCAAAGCGAAAAGAACCGGGACTGGAGTGGCATGACTGCAGTGCGATCGGAGGCAGCCGTCTGTATTGCAGCAGAGATGCGGGAAAAAAAATAAAAGCGCTGATTGCGCCGGCTGGAGTATCCGGAATTCATTTTATAGATTCGGGGGATTATCATTATATTTCCAAAATTATGACGGATTTTATCAAGGAGCCGTTTACGCTGGTGTTAATTGACCATCACACGGATATGCAGGATGCAAGTCTGGGCGGAGATATCTTAAGTTGCGGAAACTGGGCGAAAAAGGTATTGCAGGAAAATCCGTATCTGCAAAGGCTGGTTTTGATCGGGCAGGAGAAGAAAATGCTTGATAAGTTACAGTCCGGAGCCAGACAGCAGGAGACAGATGGAAAGCTTGTTGAAATCAGTTACGAGGAATTAAAAAACGGAAAGGCACATGAAAAAATAAAAGAACTGCCGGATGAAGTTCCTGTTTATATTTCCATTGACAAGGATGTGCTGGACGAAAAATATGCAGTGACAAACTGGGACCAGGGAAAAATGTCAATGGGAATGCTGGAACAGATATTAAAAACGCTGGTTACGGAATATGATGTGATCGGAGTGGATATTTGTGGGATGTATCCGGAGGAAAACAGTCTGCCGGAGTATCTGCGGGCAGAACGGGTAAATATACGGAGCGATGAGGAACTGTATCGGTTTTTGCAAATGAGTTTGCTGAAGAAAAAAGAATTGTTAAGTTTATAAAGATTGACAGATGAATAAATTAAGATTAAAATCAAATTACCTGAAAGGTAATTCGCTGAAAGGAGGGAGGCATTGGAATTAGTTTATTCAAATGATAAAACAAAACAACACTGTACCAGCATGAAAGCTGCCAAGAAGCTGATGGGTGGCAGTGATATATTAGCGAAAAGTCTGATGGCAAGAATAAATGCGTTAAAACAAGCAGAAAACATTAAGGATATTATTGTAATGCCGACCTTTCACTTTCATAAATTGACAAATAAAGATGGAAAAAATCTGGAAGGGTATTTTGCAATTGATGTGAAATCAAGAAAAGACTTATGGCGCATTATTTTAGAGCCATTGGATGAAAATAAGAAACCGTACAGCCCGTGCAATATAGATGAAATTGCGCAATATGTCAGAATAGTAGAGATAACGGAGGTGAGCAAACATTATGGGTAATTATATAGAGTATAATGATACAATTGCGTTTCACCCGGGATATTATATAAAAGAGCTTGTTGATGAGAGTGGACTTACGCAGGAAGATTTTGCAAAAAGACTGGATACAACTCCAAAGAATTTAAGTCTGTTAATTCGTGGAGAGCAGAGTCTGTCAATGGATATAGCGATGAAGTTGTCCAGAATGCTTGGTACAACCGTAAATTATTGGTTAAACCTGCAGAATGCATATGATGTTTTGATTGCTGAGTTTAAATCGCAAAAAGAGCTGGAAGCGGAGAGAAAAATATTTGAGTATTTTGATTATCGTTTTTTCAGGGAAAATTTCGGGCTGCCAGATTTACCAAGAAAGAAAGATGAACAAATAAAAGCACTCAGAGAATTTTTTAGTGTTGCTACACTTACTGTATTTACAAAGAGAGACATGGCAGTTAGTTTTCGAAGTTCAACGAAAGATTTACCAGAGGCAAGTATAGTGAAAGCAAATGCAATGGTTCAGATTGCAACAAATAAAGCACTTAAAGTGGATGCCCCTAAATTTAATAAAAAGAAATTTGAAACTGCAGTTCAGTATGCATTAACACTGACAACGCAGCATAAAGAATTTTATCCATTGATAAAAAAAGCTTTTATGGATGCCGGAGTAATTTGGGTTATTCTTCCGAATATTTCGGGCTCAAAGATTAATGGTGCGACTAAAAAGATTGGCGAGAACATTATGTTAATGGTTAATGACAGAAGGCTGAATGCAGATTCCTTCTGGTTCACATTATTTCATGAAATAGGGCACATAATTAATGGAGATTATGGAATCTCGTTTGAGAAGGAAACGGGTGAACAGGAGGTCTCTGCAGATAAGTTCGCAGAGGATTGTTTAATTCCGCCTGAGGAATATGAACGTTTTATTTCAGATAAAAAATTCGGTTTGCAAGACATCCGGAAGTTTGCAAATGAAATAGAAAGAGATCCGGGGATTGTATTGGGAAGATTACAGAATGATGGTTTCGTTGGATTTGATGATTGGACAATGAAACCGTTAAGGCACAAATATATGGTGAAAATGAGTATATAAGAGCTGATACCGATGCCGGCAAAGTTGGTATAAAAGATTATGAGAGGTATGATGGAAAAGTAAAAGACAGAAAAGAGGTTTATCATGGCATACGAGAATGATATTATTATGCGGCAGGTACGTGACATGACCCGCATGCTTGCAAAAATTTTATTTGGGAAAAACACCGCGACCTATGAATATAAGGAAGAGGATCGTCATACAGCAACGGACAGTTTATATGCCCGGCTGATTGCGATGGTCGATGCAGGAAAAATCAATGAAGCGGAAAATCGCTTGTATGAAGAATTAGAAAGAGATGAAGAGGGCACATTTGAAGTAGCACTCGGATTTTACGATTATCTGAATGAACTTCCGGAGGAATTTCTTGAAGAGCACGATTATTCGAAGGAGGAAGTCAAAGAAGGCGCACAGAGTCTTGCGGATCGCAAGGGGCTGGGACTTCTTGGGGAAGGACTTGATTAGTCGGGTTAGAATAGCATTTAACAGAAATGTTAGATGCTATTTTTTTACAAAAAAACACATCTGCCCGTCACATCCCGCCAGAAACCGGTAGTATACAGATAAGAGATGCTCCAGTCCCAGCCGCAGGTGGCTTTAAAAGGACTGGCATCCAACAGAAGGGAGGAATCATCATGGAAGATACTGCAATCATCCGCTTATTTCAGGAGCGGTCACAGCAGGCAATTGCCGAATTGTCGCAGAAATACGGAAAACTCTGTCAGAGCCTGTCCCGCCGGATCTTAAATAACGAAGAGGATGCAAAAGAATGTGTTAATGATACGTGGCTTGGTGTGTGGAACAGCATCCCACCGCAGACCCCGAATCCGCTGGTCTCCTATGTCTGCAGGATTACCCGCAATCTGTCCGTCAAGAGGCTGCGGCATAACATGGCGGCAAAGCGCAACAGCTATTACGATGTATCGCTTGCGGAACTGGAAGAATGTATTCCGGCAGCGCAGGAGCAGGAGCCGTGGGAAGAACAGGAGGTGACGAAAGTCCTGGAACGCTTTTTACGGGAACTGGATACCGGCAGCCGCGTGATGTTCGTCAAACGGTACTGGTATACGGAGTCTGTCGCACAGATTGCGGAAACGTTTGGGATGAAAGAAAACAGTGTGTCCGTAAAACTGATGCGTCTGCGCAAAAAGCTGAGAAAGAAACTGGAGAAGGAGGGTGTAGTGTTATGAGAAAATCCGAAAAATTATCCGATGCAATCGGTGAAATCAGTGATGACATTATAGAGGAAGCGTATACATATAAGCCAAAACATGACATGCACCAAAGAAAGGCTTCTTTTAAATGGAGAGCAGCTGCAGCAGTTCTTGCCATGTTTGTTCTGGCGGGAGTCGGTGTGTCCGTAGGGGGAGGAACTTCCTTTTTCCGGATTGGAACGATTGTTTCCAGATTTACGGGGAAGGCTGCAAAGGTGGTTTACCGTATCCAGGGAATTCCGGTAACACAGCAGGAAATCCAGGCAGGAGTGGCATTGCGTGTGGAAAACGGAGAAACGGTAAAAACCGCAAAAAAAGAGGTTATAAAAGATATTATTACAAAAAAGACGTTGTATGCACTTGCAAAAAAGAACGGATGTACTGTGTCGGATCAGGAATATGATGATTATGCAAAACTGCTGAAGACACAGATGAACAAAGCGGAGAACCGGAAAGAAATCCGCGATTTTTATGCGGGATTCGGTGGAGAGAGTGCTTACTGGAAGAATATGGAGCAGGTTATTCGTCAGAATCTTGCGGTGCGCAAGTATATAGACAGCCAGACAGGAACGCAGACGGAGGAAGAAATCAAACAGGAGGCATATGAAAGCGGTGCAAAGCAGACGGATCTGGATGCATTTGAACAGGTGGTGGAAGATGTCTGTGAAGAGATTGGCGATTATCTGAAAACACTGCAGAAGTCGGATGCTTCGGTATATTATTTTGCGTCTTCCGACAAAGAGCATGTGACAAAGAGTATCGACAAAGAGGAAATCTGTGCCATTGGAAATCATACGATTGTAACCCGGGAACAGGTACAGATGTATACGAAGTTTTATGAAATTACATATGATAAGACATTGTCGGAAAAGAAAGCAATTGCTTATGCCAAGGAACGCAACGCACTGTATGTTGCGGCAATGCAGAATGGATATCAGGTAACCGATGAACAGGTAAAAGCATATGTAGAGGAATTAAAACAGAATCTGGATGGTATCTGGACAAAGGAGCAAAAAGAAAAACTGCTCTCGGGTTTTGCTTCGGAGGACGATTATTGGGCGTTTGAACAAAAGGTTTACCGGATCGATCTGCCGATACAAAACTATGTCAGGGATAAAGAAAACGAATTTAACAGAAAAAATGAATCAGGGCAGACTTGGGATGAGGCATTTAAGACATTAAAACAGAATCTGGTGGATGAGCAGCAGTATAAAGACAGCAGTTCCTATTAACAATATTTTGCCGGATATATGGAGAAATTCCAGAAAATGTTCGATATATAAAATGATATTATGAAAAATAAAGGGGGAATTATCATATGTCATTGACGATTCAGGCACCACATGCTAACATGAATGCATACGAAATCGGAGACGATGAAACGTGCAAAAACAAAGTATCCGACAAAGGAACCATATATGCCGGAGATCTGCAGTTTGCCCAGACCACAGGCAATGCTGCAAGCGACAAGAAACAAAGTGCCCGGAAACAGGCGATGAAGCTGATCCGGGATGCATGGGACAGTGATAACAAGGCGGTAAGCCAGCGGGATCAGATAGCACAGCAGAAAGAGGAAAAACTCAAAGAAGTCCGTGAGTGTAACGAGGAATTGAAACAGATTCGCGAGAGTAAAGAAATCGCGCGGCAGAGTTATGGGGTGGATTCGGATTCCCAGGAGCAGAAAGACTTAGAACTGCTGGAAAAATATCAGGATTATCAGAAAGGTGTGCAGACGGATGACTTTTCCAAGGAGGAGATAGACCGTTTGAAAGAACTGCAGAATACCCCTCTGACCGATTATCAGACCAGGGCATTACAGCTGAATGCACAAAGGGATGTCATTCTGAACAAGAAAGACAGGGCGCAGCGTAACGTGACTTCTCTGACTGAGGCAGCGGCAGATGCAAAGCTCGACCAGCTGAAATCACAGGATATGCAAAAAGCGCAGGATGCAGCGGATGAACTGCTGGATGCTTCCGATAAAGATGCTTTTGGCATGCTGATACAGGATGCGGTAGATCACATCGACGAGAAACAGGAAGAAGAGAAAGAGAAAGCAGAGGAAGCGCAGGAGAAGCGCGACGAGCAGCAGGAAAAGATTGACGAAAAGAAAGAGGAAAAACAGCAGCAGGAGAAGATGATTGAGGGTTCTGTCGAGGCAGACAGGCTGGAGGCAGATGTAACGGTGGATCAGACGGGTACGAGTAAGCTGGAGGAGGCGCAGCAGCACATCCAGACGATTCTTAAAAAGAACAATCTCGTAAACGAGGATCTGAAGGGGATTAAAATTGACTTGAATTTCTAATGCCAGGAGGATGAGGTGTAATGCAATCCGGTAACGGGATGACCATGCAGGAAGCAGAGCAGGAAATCAAATATTATCAGAAGATTTTTCAGGTAGTACGTCTGTTAAAAGGAGAAGATGTTGAGCGGACATTTTACCAGCAAGGGAAAGGAACGTGCGAAAATGTGCAGGATGGATGTCCGTGCTACAGTTTCTGGAAGAAAAACGGTAAGTGCGAAAACTGCAGTTCCTATAAAGCGTTGCGGGAAAAGAAGCAGATGATTAAGCTGGAATTTCTGGAATCAGAAGTCTATCAGGTAATCTCCCGGTATATGGAAATTGATGGACAGCCATACGTCATGGAATTGATCAATCATCTGGAGGACGACACCTTAATCGACATATCCTGCAGAGAAAAGCTGATCAATAAACTGACCGGATATAATGAAAAATTATATAAGGATGTCCTGACCGGAGTTTATAATCGTCTGTATTTTGAGGAAGAGATAAAAATGTGGACGGGAAATGCCGGAATTGTTGTGATTGATGTGGATGATTTCAAGCTTTGCAATGATACATATGGACATCTGACCGGAGATATGGCACTTGCGGCGGTTGCTGGTGTGATCTGGCGTTGTATCCGCAGAGAGGATACGCTTGTGCGCTATGGTGGAGATGAATTTGTTCTTGTGCTGCCGGAGATAAAGGAAGATGGTCTGGTAGAAAAACTGCAGGAGATTCAGGAAAAGATCCAGAATGCAGTGATTCCGGGGTATTCCAATATTCAGCTTTCTGTCAGTATGGGTGCCGTGATTTCGCAGAACGAATCTGTTGAGCATGCAATGCTTCGCGCAGATAAACTGATGTATCAGGCAAAAAATAAGAAAAACATGGCCATCACCGAGAATAACATGATTGATCATGAGGGAAAGATACACGCACAGAAGCAACCGGAAAAGATGATTCCGGAGATCCTTGTAGTGGATGATGAGGAGGTCAACCGGACGCTTCTGGATATGATTTTTTCCAAGGATTATCATGTCCTGCAGGCGGAGAGCGGAGAAAAATGCATAGAAATACTGGAACAGCAGGTCAATAGTATTTCTTTGGTTCTGCTGGATGTGGTATTGCCGAAGATGGATGGATTTGATGTCCTGACATATATGAATAAAAATCACTGGATTGAGGATATTCCGGTTATTATGATGTCCGGAGCCGATGCCCCGGAGGCTGTGAAGCGGGCATATGCACTTGGTGCAGTGGATTTTGTCAGCAAGCCATGCGATGCACAGATCGTTTATCAGCGTGTGACGAACACCATGAAATTATATGCGAAGCAGCGTCGGCTGACTTCCCTGATTACTGCGCAGATCAACGAAAAAGAGAAAAACAGCGAGATGCTGATTCATATTCTCAGTCATATTGTGGAGTTTAGAAACGGAGAGAGCGGAAGCCATGTGCTTCACATTCACAAACTTACGGAGATGCTTCTGGAGAGACTGGCGCAGAAAACCGAAAAGTATCATCTGGATGGGGATACCAGAGCCATGATCGCACTTGCTTCTTCTTTGCATGATATCGGAAAAATCGGTGTGGATGAAAAAATCCTGAATAAACCGGGAAAACTGACAAAAGAAGAATTTGAGATTATGAAAACGCATACCGTCATCGGTGCAGAAATGCTGGAACAGCTTGGCATTTATCAGAACGAGCCACTGGTAAAGATCGCACACCAGATCTGCCGCTGGCATCATGAGCGCTACGATGGAAAAGGCTATCCGGATGGACTTGTGGGAGATGAAATCCCGATTTCCGCACAGGTAGTTTCTGTAGCGGATGTGTACGATGCGCTGGCGAGTGAGCGTGTTTATAAGAAAGCAGTACCGCATGAAAAGGTACTGGAAATGATCCTGCATGGGGAATGCGGACAGTTTAATCCGATCCTCATAGAATGTCTGCAGGAGATCAGTTCGCGGATCAGAAGCGAATGTTATGATGAGGAACAGGAGACCTGATATGTTAGACCAGAATACATTTACAGAAACCATACGTGCGGTACAGGATATTATCCGCACTTCGGCGGAGCCGATGACGAGAGAGGAGATCCTTTCCTATTTTAAGGATATGGATTTGAATGCACAGCAGGAAGAGATGGTGTTAGAGTTTCTGTCAACACCACATGATGATCCGCAGCCGGAAGAGAACGAACCGGAAACAAAGGAAGCGGAATATGAGGAGACCGCAGAGAAAGAAGAAACCAAAGAATCTTCTGCGAAAAAGGAATCCGCAAAAGATTCCGTCACAGACAACATTTCCACTTCTCCCATGTTTCAGATGTATCTGGAGGAACTGAAAGATATTCCGGAGTATACCAAGGAGCAGCAGATTGATATGTATAAGAAGCTGCTGGCAGGGGAAGAGAGCATGGTACACGCGCTCTCCAATGCATGGCTGCGCAACGTACTGGAAGTAGCAAAGAAACTGGCAGTTTCCCCGGAAGGATTTGAGGATATTGTGCAGGAAGGAAATATGGCACTTTTCCTGCGCCTGAGCGAGCTGTGCGGCAGCCACGAAAAAGTGGATGTGGAAGAGGAACTTCTTACCGCGGTGGAAGAAGCGATGAAATCCTGCATCCGGGAACAGACCGGTGAGGATGAGAATGAAAATTCTGTGGTTGGAAAAGTTGCGCTGGTAAGTGAAGCGGTGAACTATCTGAAAAAACAGAACGGTGCACAGCCAACGCAGAAAGAACTTGCGGATTATGTCAAAATTCCGGAAGATGAGCTTGCAGATATTCTTTATATGATTGATAAGGCGAAAAAAGATTCCTGATCGAGGAACGAAACAGCCCCCCTATTTGACGGGAGGGCTGTTTTTTTTACACTTTAGCTGGTGCACTTCTTCTATATAATGCACCATACGCATGACCATTTCTTTCTCTTCGGGAGTAAAATCATTAATCACAATTGTTTCTTCATTATTATTTCCAAGTAAATAATCTGTGGTTGTATGCAGGATTCTGCTTAGAATTACAAGATTTTCAAGAGAAGGTTTCGATATGCCCATTTCCCAGGCATTGACACCGGACCTTGTCATACCCAGCTGGATCGCGAGGTCACTCTGTGTCAGTCCGGATCGTTCGCGAAGATCGTGGATACGTTCATTTATAGACTTTTTCATTAAAACCCTCCCAATTATTATAAAATTTATGAATTTATGTATATATTATAAGACAGGATGAAAACAATAATGATCTTTTGGGATAAGTGACAATTGACCTGATACTATACCATGATGTATATTATTATTTATCACATATGAATACTGATGCTTGACAAACGATAAAATCGTGATATTCTTATGATGAGTATCAGAAAAGTGGAAAATGTTTTTTGGTTTACGAAAGATCAGGGATAAAAAGGAATGAACAAGGCATTGATTATAACCACAACCAGTGGTTTTTTGTCGCAGTTTGAATTAAATAATGTCAGACTCCTTCAGAAAAAAGGATACCAGGTTCATTACGCAACAAATTTTGGTGTACCAATCTATGAGGTCAAAGATGAGACACTCCGGAATATGGGGGTTGTACTGCATCATATCAGTATTGAAAAAAATCCATTTAAAATAAAAAAGAATATATGGGCATTGCGGGAACTTATACGGATTATAGACCGCGAAGAGATCAGTGTTGTTCATTGTCATAATCCAAATGGCGGGGTATTGGGGCGTCTTGCAGCCGTACTCAGCAAAAGAAAGCCATTTGTGGTATACACAGCACATGGTTTTCACTTTTTTCAGGGAGCACCGGTAAAAAACTGGTTGTTTTATTATCCGGCGGAAAAAGTTCTGGCAAAATTTTCAGATATTATCATTACCATAAATCATGAGGATTATACGAGAGCAGATAAATTTCATTATAAAAAAGATGGGGGAGCAGCACTGATTCCGGGAGTTGGTGTAGATCTTGAAAAATTTTATCCATTAAAAGAAGATGAAGTTCATGAACGGGATACCTTAAGAAAAAATCTCGGAATTCCGGAGCATGCATTTCACATTGTATCTGCAGGTGAAATCAATAAAAACAAAAATCACAGAGTAGTGATTGAAGCAATTGCAAAACTTGCACGTCCGGACATCTACTATAGCATTTGCGGAGAAGGTCCCAATAGAAAAAATCTTGAAACAGAGATTAAAAAGTACGGGTTATCCGACCGGGTTTTCTTGCAGGGATATCGGAATGATATGCCAAAAATATGGAGAACCGCGGATATTTCTGTATTTCCGTCTTTGCGTGAAGGTATGGGAATGGCAGGATTAGAAGCAATGGCGAGTGGAATTCCATTAATTGCAGCAGATAATCGGGGAACCAGAGAATATCTCATAGATCAGGAGAACGGGCTGGTTTGTAATGCTGCTTCTGCAGACGAGTTTGCAAAAGCAATTCTTTCTTTATATGAAAATAAAGAACAAAGACAACGATATGCCGCAAGGGCGCAGAATACAGTTAAAAAATTTTCACTCCATGAGTCTGCGGCAAAAATGAGTCAGATCTACCAGAAACTGCCGAAGGTACCGGAAGTTACTATAGAAAATGACCGGGAGAGACCCATGATATCGGTGATCATGGGAGTTTACAATCAACAGGATCTTGAGGTTTTTGAAAAGGCAGTAAATTCTGTATTGCAACAGACCTATCGGAATTTTGAATTTTTAATATACAACGATGGATCTTCTATCAAAAAAGTAAACACATATATGAAAGAGCTGGAAAGTAAAGATTCAAGAATCCGCGTCATTGGTTCGAAAGCCAATCATGGACTGGGGTATGCGTTAAATCAATGCATTGCCAGTGCAAGGGGAAAATACCTTGCACGGATGGATGCCGATGATATTTCCCATCCAAAACGATTTGAAGAAGAAATCAGTTTTTTGAAAGACCATCCCGAATATATGTGGTGCGGAACAAACTGCAAGCTGGTTGATGACAGAGGCATATGGGGAGAGGGAGTCCGCCCGGAGGAGCCGGGTACGGACGATTACCTGAAATATTCGCCGTATATTCATCCAACCGTCATGTACCGTGCCAGCCTGTTCAAAAAGGTGGCTGGGTACGATGAAGGAAAAAAGACTGCGCGATGCGAGGATTATGAATTGTTTATGCGTTTGTTCGGACTGGGCTACAAAGGTTATAACATCCAGAAGTGCCTGCTTGATTACCGGGTAGACCGGGAAAATTACCACAATCGGTCATGGAAAAACCGGTTTCATGAAGGTCAGGTGCGTTACGAAGGATTTCGAGGTCTTGGAATCCTCTGGCCGAAAGGCTGGCTCTATATTTTTCGTCCGATGGTCAGCAGATTTGTACCGTCCAGCATGATCGTGAGAAAAAAGGAGCGTATGGCAGACTTATGAAACATCAGGCAATGATACAACCGCGAATGGAAACGTACCGTACGCTGTTAAAACAGAATACTTTTCTGTCCGGTGCTGCGGAGGAGTGCCTGAAGCAGCTGTGTGCACCGGAGGATCAGATATATGTCACCTTATGGGCACCGGCACTGGTACAGTATGTAGCATGGGTTTTGGAAGAGGCACAAAAAAACAGACAGAAAAGACTGTATTTCCTGGCAAGAGATGCATATCCGATGTATCTTGTTGCAAAGAAAATGGTGGAATATTTACATATTCCCATAGAAATCTGTTATCTGCGAGTATCCCGTTATGCTTTGCGTATTCCGGAATATCATCTTCTCGGGGATGCGTGTCTGGACCGCATATTTCTTTCGGGGATTGATATCAGTTTCTATCAAATCTTAAACCGTGCGGCACTCAGTGAAGAAGAGATGATTGCTGTATGCAGGGAAATCAATTATCAGAGATCGTTACATGCAACCTTAAATCGGAAAGAAATTTTCAATTTAAGAGAACGGGTAAAAAAATGTTGTGCGGAAGGAACGACACATTTGCTGGAGAAGATTTATGAGAAGTCAGACGCAGCATATGAGACTACCATTGGATATCTGCGGCAGGAAGGCCTGCTTGACAATGTCCGTTATGCAATTGTTGACAGTGGATGGGTAGGAACCATCCAGAAAAGCCTGCAGACACTTTTGGCACAGGAAAAACCTGGAATTACTTTGACGGGATACTATTTTGGATTATATGAGTATCCGGTAAACCGAAACAATTGCAGATATGAGGCATATTATTTCATGCCAAAGGGGAATGTCAGAAAAAAGGCAGGATTCAGTAACTGTCTTTTTGAAGTAATGTACAGTGAACCCTGTCCGATGATAAAAGCTTATTGCTGTGAAGCCGGACGATATATTCCGGTATTCTCGCAAGTAGAGAATCCAAACACAGAGCAGCTAAAGAGAAACAATGAGTTACTCCGGATGTTTATGGATCATCTGTCGAAGCAGCCGGAACATAAAGCAGCCATGCTATGTCAGAAAGATATAGCAGGAAAGTTGTATGAAACCATCATGTCCAGACCAAATCGATGGGAAGCAAAATACTATGGTATGCAGCTGTTTTCGGATGATCTGTCCGATGAACATATGCGCTGTATCGCCAATCGCCTGACGCAGAGAGAAATTAAAGACCTGAGAATTCTTTCAAAATTATGCATCATGTTGGGATTGTCAAAAAAGGTAATCCATGAAAGCGGGTGGATTGAAGGAACAATCGTCAATGCGGGAAAACATATTTCTTCAAATCTGAGATCCGCAAGAATGGCAAAGTATGTAACACATTTAAGGCAGAGCCTTAAAGCAAAATAGATAAAGAGGTTTGCAATGTTTGAAACAGTTGGTGTCATGGCCGTAAGTGCCTGCATCTTACAAATGGTGTATGAAAAAATAGAAAAACAACGTCCGGTTGTTGATTACACGGAAGAAAACAAAAAGTTCCGGGAACAGAAAGAACAGGAAGCAAAAGAGTGGTCGGTACAGATCCTGCCATACCTTGAAAAGGAAAAAGAGCAAAGATCTGAGCCACCGGTTATCTGTGTAGAGGATCTTACTATGCGGTTTCGGATTGCAACCAATAATGTGTCAGGTATTAAGGAATATCTGATACAGACCCTTCGAAAACAGATGTCATACAAAGAACTGTATGCATTAAATCATATTAACTTCAATGTATATCGTGGAGAAATCGTAGGGGTGATCGGAACGAACGGTTCCGGAAAATCAACCCTGTTAAAGATTGTATCTGGTGCGCTCAATCCAACCTCCGGAAGAGTGGTTGTGGATCAGCGGAAGGTTCAGCTTCTTACGCTTGGTACCGGGTTTGATTTTGAACTGTCCGCAAAGGAAAACGTGTATTTAAATGGAGCAATCATTGGTTACTCCAAAGCATTTATCGACGAACATTATCAGGAAATCGTAGATTTTGCAGAATTAGAGGGATTCATGGAAGAAAAAGTAAAGAATTTTTCTTCCGGTATGGTTTCCAGGCTGGGCTTTTCCATCGCAACGGTGGCAGGTGCGGCAGAAATTTTGATTTTGGATGAGGTGTTATCTGTGGGAGATGAATTCTTCCGGAAAAAGAGTCTCGCAAGGATCAAAGAACTGATCCACGGCGGCTCCACCGTCCTTATGGTCTCGCATGGCATGCAGACGATCCTCGATAATTGTACGAAAGTTGTCTGGATTGAACAGGGAAACATGCGCATGATTGGGGAACCGAAAACCGTGTGTAAAGCCTATCGCAGCCAATACAGCGAGTAAGTATATTAATCTGGTAAAAAATCTGTATACAGATTTTTTATATATAACTCACATTTTTCAGAAGAAAGGAGACTTATTGTCATGAAAATGAAGAAATTAGCAGCTGCATTACTGGCCGCAGCTGTACTTGCAACAACTGTAGCACCTACTGCAACACCAGTATTTGCAGCAACAACTGCAGAGACTACAGCTACAGACGCAACACCGGAGCAGGAGGTTACTGTAAAGAAACCTGCCAAAGCTACTGTTGCAGCAAAGAATAATGCCGTAAAGGTAACCATCAAGAAAGTTGCCGGAGCAGCAGGATACGAAGTACAGTATTCTACATCCAAGAAATTTACAAAGAAGACTACAAAGTCTAAGACAACCAAGAAGACAAGCTACACCGTAAAGAGCCTGAAGGATAAGACTACATACTATGTTCGTGTTCGTGCTTATAAGCTGGACAAGAACGGTAAGAAAGTATATTCCAAGTGGACATCTACAACAAAAGTTAAGACAAAATAGTATTTATGAAATGTGAGTTTACCATAGGAGTCAGGGAATACTGACTCCTATATCTTGACAATAGGGGATATATTTTGAAAAAAGTAAGAGAAGAAGCCGTGAAAATGTTCATGGTATTGATGTTTACATTATTGCCACTGTACTATTCGGATAATTACTATAATATTTTAAACGATAAAAGGGATATTTACTGGCTGTTTTCGCGGATTTTATTTGTAGTTATCGCAGTCAGTTTGTGCATCAGTCTGATGCTTGTGATTAAAAACCATCAATTTTCAAAAAATAAGAGGACACAGCTTAGAAAAATCAGCGCACTGGATGTTGTGATGCTGCTATTTGGCATACTTGCAATTGTGTCAACGGTATATAGTGCCGACATCGGAAATTCCATCTCCGGAGAAAATGCGTGGGATGTGGGAACACAGATGATTGTTTGCAGTGTTATTGTTTATTTTATCATTTCCAGATGCTACAGCGGAAAGGGAGATCTCTGGGTATATCTGTATTTCGGGACCGCCGCAGTGCTTGCAATCGGCATCATAGACCGGCTGGGGTATGATTTCCTCATCATGCACGATGAGATTCCGCTGCAGTACAACATCTTTATTTCAACCATTGGAAATGTAAACTTCTGGGCGGGATATTTGTCGATCATTATTCCGTTTTTCATGCTGGCAGTGCTGTTTACGAAAAACCGGTTTGCACGGTTTTTTATCTATCTGCTTTTGCTTGCAGCATATTTCAGTCTGTTTATCACGCTGACAAATACGACTTACATAGGAATTGGCATTGCAGCATTATTTGTTGTATGGTATTCACTCTGCAAAGTCAATCGTCTGAAAAATCTTGCGATCAATGGAATTTTGTTCGCGATAGCCGGTGGAATTGCGGAATTTTTGTGGAGAAATCCATGTACACCGCGTGCGATTGATACGGATAGTGTGTCCCGTCTGCTTTTGGTGCATCATCTGTATCTGCTTCCGGGAATTCTGGGAATTGTCATTCTCGTACTGCTTCTGTCAGGGGCAGTATGTACGGAAAAAATTCGGGCAAAAGCAGACTACTTTGTGGAACACATGCTCAGTAAATTCTGGATCTGGCTCATCATGGTAGGAATCATCGGTGCTGTGTTTTATATCATCTACAATTATAACCTGGAATTATTTAATTTCCGTGGATCAATCTGGTATTTCTCGTTTATGGGATTTTGCGATGGCACACTCTGGCAGAAACTCCTGGGTGTCGGTCCGGCACTTTTAGATACCGTTACACAGGCACAGATCGCGAAAGCCGACTTTTATGTGGAGTGGAACTGGCTGTATTGTACCGCGCATAATGATCTGCTGGAATATCTTGTTACGATGGGAGTCTTTGGTGCAGCCTGTAAGCTCCTTATGTATATTCTGCCGTTTGTCATGTATGCAAGGGGCAAAGAACGTAAGCCGGAAAAGGCAGCAGTTCTTGCAGCACTGGTTGGATATCTGGGGCAGGGCTTGTTTACCGGACCTTATATTCTGACCTATGTACTTTACACTATTTTCCTGGGTGTGCTGGGCGCATATTGTCGCATGGGAAAAGAAAAAGGAGCAGAAGCATGAGTATTCGGCAATATTGGTTTGTGCTCTGGGAACTGACCAAAAGAGAATTGAAACGAAAATATGCCAGAAGTTTTCTGGGAATTCTGTGGAGCTGTGTGTATCCGTTGATGCGTATGGCATTGGTTGTGGTATTGTTCTCGACCATTTTCAATAAAGGAATTGATAAGTATCCGGCGTATTATTTCGTGGGATTTTTGATGTTTGAGTTTTTTGCGACGGCGACACAGACGTCACTTACCACACTGAAGGATAACCGGAATCTGCTGATCAAATCAAAACTCCCACGGGAACTGTTTGTATTGTCGCGTGTGCTTACGGCATTTGTGAACTTTCTGCTTGGATGTATTCCGTTTGCGGCGGTGGTGGCATGGTATCGGGCGAGAGTGACATGGTATTATCTCATGATTCCGGTGGTATTGTTGCTACTTCTGATTTTTACAGTAGGAATGTCGTATGCAGTCTCCATCTGGTTTGTGTTCCAGAGGGATGCGATGAATATCTATTCGAACTTTATCTTCATCCTGCGATTCTTCGTGGCGATGTTCTACTCGGTAGAATGGGTGGCAGATGGGGTCAAATGGGTGATTCAGCATAATCCTCTGTACGCGTACATCTATGTGATGCGTCAATGCGTGGTGTATGGCCAGTGGCCGGAAACCATGTATCTTGTACAGATGGTTGCGTGGGCATTTGGGATGCTTGCTTTTGGAATCCTGATATTTAAAAAATATGAGAATGATGTAGTGGAGAGATTGTAGTGGGAAAGACGCAGCAGATAATTAGGCGAAGAGTGGACGAATTACAGCAGAATATGTTCGTGATCCACCAGCTTGTGATACGTGATAAAAAAAGAAACCTGTCATCTACCTTTATGGGCGAGTTATGGGAAGTTATCAACCCACTGATCAATATGGTGGTGATGGTGCTGGTGTTTGGAAAGATGTTCGGTGATGGAAGCTCCAGCAGGTTTCCATTATATGTATTAACAGGAACAACCATTTATGGATTATTCACATCTGGAACAACGATGTGTTTGAATGCGTTAATGGGAAATAAGAATTTTTTGATCAAAACACAGATCAAAAAAAATGTATATGTGGATCAGAAAATCTTGCTGGCTTTTCGTAACTTCTTGTTTTCTTTAATGATCTATGCATTTGTGATTGCATTATACCGGATTCGACCTAGTGTTACGTGGCTGCTTTTTATTCCAGATGTCCTGCTTACGTTAATTATGATGCTGGGAATTGGGAAAATACTTGCGGTCATTAACGTAACGTTCGCAGATATCACGTATTTCTATAAGATCTTTACATTGTTTCTAATGTACGGTTCGGCAATCTTCTATCGGGTTGATCGGTTATCACCAATAATGCAGAAATGCATGACGATTTTGAATCCGTTATATACGGTGATTTCAATTTCGAGGGAATGCGTGATGGAGCGGATGTATCCGAATTGGAAACTTTGGGCGATTGCGAGTGTGTATGCAGGTGGATGTTATGTAGTGGGAACAATTTTCTTTAATCGGAAAATTGAGGATATAGTGGCGAAAATGTAGTGGAAAAGCGAGGAATAAAAAATGGTAAAGATTTCAATAATTGTACCAATTTATAATGCAGAAAAGTATTTGGAACAATGTTTACAGAGCATTAAGAATCAGACTTTGAAAGATATTGAGGTTATATGTGTTGATGATGGGTCTACAGATAGTTCCCCTCAAATAATGGACAGATTTCAGAATGAAGATCAGCGATTCAAGGTAATACATAAGTCAAACGGTGGAAATGGACATTCTATGAATACAGGCTTAGCTGCAGCAACGGGAGAATATATTGGTTGTGTGGAAGCGGACGATTATATTGAAAATAATATGTTTGAAAAATTGTATATGTATACCAATAACGGAACCGTTGACATAGTTAAAAGTAATTTTTGGAATTGTTATGAGAACGAGGATGGCTCAATCAAAAAAGTAGTCAATGAAGAACGCTCAAATATGCCAGAGGTTGCTACACCTTTTACCATTAAAGAGTACCCACAAATTTTGTGGGGACATCCATCGATCTGGTCAGGCATTTATAAGAGAAGTTTGATCGAAGACAATGGTATTAAGTTCAAAGAAGCAAAAGGAGGTGGATGGGTCGATAATCCGTTCTTTTTCGAAACAATGTGTTGTGCAAAAAGTATTATTTGGACCGCAAGACCATTTTATAATTATCGAACGGAAGTAGAAGGGTCTTCATCTAAAGGATATGATTTTAATATTCCATTTGATCGAATGATCGACAATTTAAATGTATTAGAGAAATGCAATTGTCAGGACGAGGAGACACTCAAATTTGCTTATGCGAGAGCGCTGATGTATTTATGTGGTGCTATTGTAGAGTCTGATTATGCCGGAAAAGAACAGCTATTTTATAAAAAAGCTAAGGAAATGCTCGACAAGATCAATCCTGCAGTAATCAAAGATGATTTCAATGCTCGTGACAGGAAGAACTATTTACAGTATAAATCACCGTTGAATAATTTATATGAAAATAGAAAAAAAGTTTTAATTTATAACTGGGTTCCATTTGATAATTCCAACAAGGTTGGCGGAGGAGTTACGATATATTGTAAAAATTTGATTCAGTCGATCATCGATAACCGCCCAGATGTGGATGTTTATTTTTTGAGCTGTGGTTGGGCATATGACATTTCAAAAAAGGAATGTTATGTGCGTAGAATAGACAATATATTTGGAGAACGTTGTAAAACTTATGAGATAGTGAATTCTCCGGTTCCGGCTCCACAGGATATGTTGTTTGGAAATCCATCAGTAGCATTTGAAAATAAAATGTTAAAAAATACTTTTGATGAATTTTTGAAGAAATATGGTGAATTCCAGGTGATTCATTTCAATAATATGGAAGGATTATCATTGGATGTGTTTGACTTGAAAGAAGAGTATCCGAATACAAAGTTTATCTTTTCGCTGCACAATTATGTGCCAATCTGCATGACAGGATTTTATTATAATCGCTATCAGCATGTCAATTGTGTTCCAGAATGTACGGCGGAAGATTGTGATAAATGTATTGATCGGTCACATATGAGGAATTATGCAAACGAAATATTAGAGCGTGGACGGGTCAATCGGGAAGGGGGATTGGAAAAAGCTGATGAATATGAATGGAGTGATAAATTTGGCTTTGATCGACTGAGTATCAAAAAAGATGCAAAACAATTCATAGAATTTAAGAACAGAGCCGTGGAAGCATTAAATAAAAATATGGACAGTATTTTAGCCGTTTCGCAGCGAGTGTTGGATCTTGCAGTTGAAAATCATATTGAGAAAGAAAAACTGATACTTAGTTACATAGGTACGAGAGTTGCTGAATTCCAGATCGGACATTCAAATTGTGAAATTGGAGATTATTTCAAAATTGGTTATTTGGGCTCCAATCTTGAATATGAAGAAAAAGGATATCCGTTTTTATTGGATGCGTTAGAGGAGATGGATTCGTCATATGCTGCAAAAATCGAATTGGTATTGACAACGACAACTCGTGATAAAGATGCATATATTCAAAAGAAATTAAAAAAGTTCCATAAAGTAAAGATTATTCATGGCTATAGCCACGCTGATTTACATAATATTCTTACTGGAGTAAACCTTGGAGTGATACCGGTACTTTGGGAGGATAATTTGCCGCAGGTGGCCATTGAAATGGTGGCATTTGGTGTGCCAATTCTGTCAAGTAGTGCAGGAGGAGCCTCTGAATTAACTCGATCAGACGCATTTCGGTTTAATGTCGGAGACACAGAGGATTTTCTGAAAAAAATATATGCGATTGTTGATCAGGAGGTTTCACTGGATGAGTTCTGGAAAAATCATAGTGGTTTGTGTACGAACCAGGAACATTACGAGCAAATAGAAAAAGTCTATGCTTTAGGCAAGGTGAATAATATTTCTCTTTCTGGAAAAGAAGTGTCGGAGATTTTGGAAGAAAAAGACTTTTTATATCAGCATTTTGTCGAAGATGATGTTGATGTATATAGAAAGAAAATCGAGAGGTTGAGCACGGAACTGGAAGAAGTACGTAAGCAGAGAGATAATTTGGGATGGCGATTAAGTGAAACCCGAAAATCCAAGACTTATAAAATCGGGAGAGCTATAACCGCGATTCCAAGAAAAATAAGAGAGGTTAAATAAATGGCACTATATGATGTAGGGATAGTAGGATGTTGGTACTGGGGAAATTATGGTTCTCTACTTAATGGATATGCTACGTTTTCTTTGATTAAGGGAATGGGATTGAGACCACTGAATATAGTAACGCCATACAATGGTTTTGAGCCACATGCAAAAAAATTTTTTGAGGCAGTGTATGACAGTGAAGATATCTCAGAATGTCTACCATTTGAACGTGTAAATGAATTTAATAATATGTGTGAGACATTTGTTACGGGATCAGATCAGATATGGCATAACCATCCCAACAGAAACGAAAAAGAAAGATTGTATGATTATTTTTTCCATTTGGATTTTGTAAAAGATGATAAGAAAAAGATTAGTTTTTCAACATCATATGGAAATCTTATACCTGAAAAAGATGAGTATTACACGAAGATAAGACGGTTATTAGAGAGATATGATGCAATTTCATTAAGAGAAGAAAATGGTGTAGATTATCTAAAAAAATATTATGGAATTAATGCAACACAGATCATCGAACCAGTTATGATTGTACAGAGAAAATTATGGGAAAATCTTATAGAAAAATCAGATTTAGCATTAGAGGACGATTACATTTTTTCATATATTTTGGATCCTACGGAGAAGAAAAGACAGTTGATTAAGGATTTTTCAACAAAAATGAATTCTAAATCAATTAATGCGTTGGATGGATTTTCTGCACACTATAATTATAACAAAGAAAAGCTTAATCTAGAAAATACGTTGCCTAATATATGGGCGGCTGATTTCTTAAAGTGCTTTGCAAAATCGAAATTTGTAATAACGGATAGTTTCCACGGAATGTGTTTTGCAATGATTTTTAATAAACCATTTATTGCTATTGCCAATGATGGGAGAGGAATAGATAGATTTAAATCCATTTTGGATATGTGTATGCTTAGTGATCGCTTGATTGATATTAATAATATAGAAAAATTATCTTTCGATACATTGACACAAAATATTAATTACGATCATGTTAATGATATCATTGAAAAAAAAGCAAATGAGGGCAGAGTATGGTTGGAAAACAAATTGAAGACACCAAAGTCTGAAATTATAAATAAGGTAGGGAGAGCGAAGGTTTCAGTAAATAATTTATTGTCTATTGAAAAATGTGTAGGGTGTGGGGCCTGTTTTTCTGTGTGCCCGGCAAATGCGATTAAGCTTAGTGGAGATGAGTATGGGATATATCGTTCATATGTTGATGAAGATAATTGTATTAAATGCGGCAAATGTGTAGCGGTTTGTCCGGCTTTAGAGCAACCTAAAAATTTAAATAGCGATAATCCAACGTCATATGCATTCATACATAACGATTGCAGTCTGCTAAAGGAAAGCTCATCAGGTGGTGCGTTTTCTGCGTTGGCACAAATTATATTAGAAAATAAAGGAGTAGTTGTTGGCGCATCATGGAGGGATGATTTTAGAGTAGAACATATAGCCATTGATAATATAGATGATTTATATAAGCTTAGAAAATCAAAATATTTTCAGAGTTATATGGGTAAGACATATAAATTTGTTAAGGACTATCTTGAAGATGGAAGAAGAGTTTTATTTACAGGTACTCCTTGTCAGATAGTTGGATTAAAAAAGTATTTAGGAAGATACTATGCGAATTTAATATTAGTGGATTTGTTGTGTGCGAATTGTCCTAGTGCAGAAATATTTAATAAATATATATGCGAAAAAGATCATTCATCGAATATAAAACAATACAATTTTAGACACAAGAAAGAGACTAATGAGGTTTGGGACGCAAAGTCTGTATTGTTGGAGATGAAAAATGGTGAGAAAATAGTCAAGGATATTGATAATGATATGTACTTAAAAGTATATCACACATGCTCCCTTGCCCTGTCATCTCAATGTATGGACTGTAAATATCAAGGCAATAAAAGATATGGAGATATAACTATAGGTGATTGCTGGGGGGTAGATAGATTTGATTCGACATTGAATCATAAGTATGGAGTATCAGCAATTATTGTTAACAATGAAAAGGGACAGGATTTAGTTGATGCAATAGATAAAGCGAATATCGGTACCTTAAAGATAATATCATTAGCAGACGTGAAAAAATACAATGTTTTGGCATTTTTGGACAAAAGAGGATGGAAATCTTCTTTGAGAAGAAATAAATTTATGAATGATATAAAAGAAAACGCATTTTCAGTTGCTGTACAGAATGCGCTATCGCTCAAAATTGATGGATTATCAAAATTCGAAATTGAATCAATAGATAAGGATAGCATAGAGTTCGTATGGGAGGTTATGGATAATAATCATTATGACGGGCTCATTATAGAGGAACGTATAAATGGAGAGTGGACTCGCATTGCTCGAATTGGCGATAATAATGAAAAAAGGGCACGACTTGAAAATAAAAATCGTGAATTAAAACACGAATTTAGAGCGAAGGCTTTTTATTTCGACGGAAGTGTCGCTCTGTATAGTGACTACAAAAACTTAAAGATTCAGATACAGTAAATGAATATGAAGGGGATGAAATATATGGAAAACGAAATTATTATAAAATCTCCATATGTGAAAATTAGGGGGCTAGGTATCGTGTGGATATAATTGAAAATGGTGTAGAACGTAAGTTGTTTGCTGAAGTGGAAGAAGTGTATGGTGAGCACTTATGTACAGAAAGGCTAGATACGCCAGGATTTATCAAGGCAACAAATTATCATCAGGATATAAATGAGTTAGGATTTGAAAAGTATCCGAATAAACTGTGGGTTACTTATTGTGGATTTATGTTAAAGGGCGTGGTTATTGCGGACAAGGCATCTGATGTTGCAGAGGTTCCTACTATTTGGGAGGCGGAGAGTTATGGCCACTCTATTCATATGGAGTCCCATTCATGGAGAAAATTGAATAAAGCAAATATTTTGATTGATGGAATTGAATATTCTTCGAATGGAAGAGGGGCAAATATTGTAATTATAGATGCCGAAACGTTTGAGGTGATAGATTCAGTTGTTTATGATACGCATGACCCTCAGGATTATTTTAGAAGAATTAAGTCTGTATAATAAATAGATGAAATAGTTATACTATACGCTTTGCAGTTTAATTTAGTATGTAAAAAATAGGGGGATAATATGTTTGATAAATTAAACAATAAATTGGAAAAAATTCCAGCAGGATTTATTAATTTCTTGACAATTTTTTCATCGGCAGTGACAATTATTACTCCTTTGATTGGATTCTTTACAATAAGAAAAATGAATCTGGAGGAGAAGAATTTATTTATTGCTATCTATATTGTGACTTTAATTATAACAGGTAGTATGTTGTTTAATATGTATCGATATATGATAAAATACAGAAAAATATTAGTAGGTGTTAAATTCATAATATCTGAAAAATTTTTTTATATGAACAGACAGTTTCGGAATAGTTATTTTGATATTATTCAAACAAGAAAAGATGGGAAGCTTTCGGTTGAATATTTGACAACAAAAGTTGAAGGTGTGTTAAAGAGTTCACTCGACGATATTTGCGAAATCTATAGAGCCTTTACAGGGCAGAAGGTAAGTGCATGTGTTAAATATATTGATTCTGTAGGATCGGTAAAATTAAGCACTGCGACAATTAGAACCTTTGTAAGATCCACCAATACAGCTATCAAGAGGTGTGAATTTGATAATAATCTCACAAAACCCATTTACATAAAAGATAATTCTGATTTTTATGATATACTTAGCCCGAATAGTGATCGTTCCTATTTTTATCAACAGAATTTAGTAGAATATGCAAAAGAATGTGAAAAACAAGGGAGTAGATATAGGAATTCAACACCAGATTGGTATTTGTATTATCAAGGAACGATTGTTGTTCCAATCAGTATTGCAAATAAACGATTAAATAGAAAAAAATCCTGTTACGATGTCTTGGCATTTCTATGCATTGATTCTATGTCGACAGAGGCTTTTTTGAAGAGCGAAGAGAATTATAATATAAACATTGCCAGAGCAGTAGCAGCACAGATGTATATTATGTTAAGCCAATATCGACAGTATTTAAAAGAATTGACAGAGGTAAGGAAACATTATGATTGAAAAAATAATTGAATTGGTATCTAAAGCTTTTTTTAGAGAGCAATATTTAAAAGGATTTGTTGCAGAAAGACATGACGAGAAAAGGGAATATAGACTAATGGGGCTTTTCCCAAATGATATAGCGAAAGAAAAGGTGATAAATTTATTGGAAAAAGAGCCTGTATTAGAATTAGATGATGTTAAGGAACCGTAAGTTCTTAAGTGAGTCAGGACGAAAATCAATAGTTTGTTTTGAATGAAGAGGAGAATGAAAATGTATGATTATTTAGTTGTTGGTTCAGGCTTGTTTGGCGCGGTGTTTGCACGCCAGGCAACCGATGCAGGAAAGACGGTTCTTGTTATTGATAAACGACCGAATGTTGCGGGAAATGTTTACACCGAGAAAGTGGAAGGTATCAATTTCCACAAATATGGGGCGCACATTTTTCACACCAACAATACGGAAGTGTGGAATTATGTGAACCGTTTTGCAACATTTAACCGTTTTACAAATTCACCGGTTGCTAATTATAAGGGTGAGTTGTATTCAATGCCTTTTAACATGTATACGTTTAACAAGATGTGGGGAGTCGTGACTCCGGAGGAAGCGGCAGCAAAGATTGAGGAGCAGAAGAAAGAGATTACCGGAGAACCACGGAATCTGGAAGAACAGGCGATTTCGTTGGTTGGTCGGGATATTTATGAAAAACTGGTAAAAGGATATACGGAAAAGCAATGGGGACGCGACTGTAAGGAACTTCCGGCGTTCATCATTAAGAGGCTTCCAGTGCGTCTTACATTTGATAATAATTATTTCAATGCATTGTATCAGGGGATTCCAATTGGAGGGTACACGAAGCTGGTGGAAAATCTGCTTGATGGAATTGAAGTGCAGCTGAATGTAGATTATTTGGTAGACCGGGCAAAGTGGGATGCCATCGCTGAGAAGGTGGTATACACTGGAGCCATTGATGCATTTTTTAATTATTCGCTTGGCAATCTGGAGTATCGTTCCGTTCGTTTTGAAAATGAAGTTCTGGATATCCCGAATTTTCAAGGAAATGCAGCAGTAAATTATACGGATCGGGAGACGCCTTGGACAAGAATCATTGAACACAAGTGGTTCGAGTTTGGAAAAGATGAGAACGGAAATGATTTGCCAAAAACTATCATAAGCCGGGAATATTCTTCGGAATGGAAGCCGGGGGACGAGCCGTATTATCCAGTAAATGATGAGAAGAATGGAGCGCTTTATAAGGAATACCGGGCATTGGCGGATCAAGAAGGGAAGGTTATTTTCGGAGGCCGTCTCGGTGAGTATAAATACTATGACATGGATGCGGTGATTGCAAGTGCGTTGGAGTGCGTGAAGCGGGAATTGAGGTAGAAACGAAAAATCCCGTTCCAATGTGGAACGGGGATTTAAAGGTGATGACTCATGCCATGCACTGAAAATCTGCCAAAATAATCAATAAAAATTGGACGACATACAAAACTATGTTATAATTCTATTGGATAAAAGCGCAGAAATCTGCAAAAATAATCAATAGAAGGAGGCGCAATGTATGGAAATTAAGAGAAATATCTATTTAAATAAGCTTATCAGCAAGAAACACAATGGATTGATTAAGGTGGTAACCGGCATTCGGCGCTGCGGAAAATCATATTTGCTTTTTAATCTGTTTAAAAAGCATCTGCTGGCGGAAGGAGTGGATACACGACATATTATAGAAATTGCCTTTGACTCTTTTGAAAATAAGAAATTTCGTGATCCGGAGGTTTTGTATCCTTATATGAAAGAACAGATGCAGGATGAGGATATGTATTATGTTCTGTTGGATGAGGTTCAGCTTCTAGATGAATTTGAAGCTGTGCTTAACAGTCTGATCCGAATGAAAAATGTGGATATTTATGTGACAGGAAGTAATGCGCATTTTCTTTCAAAAGATGTAATTACGGAATTTCGCGGCAGGGGGGATGAAGTTCATATGTACCCGCTCAGTTTCGCAGAGTTTATGTCTGTTTATCCGGGGACAAAGGAAAATGGCTGGCGGGAGTATGTGGTATATGGAGGGCTTCCACTTGTCCTGAATTTTAAAACACCGGAAGAAAAAATTACATTTTTAAAGGCTCTGTTCGAGGAAACTTATATTTCAGATATTGTAGGCAGACACAAGATCCGGAACCGTGTGGAATTGGAGGAACTTTTAAATATTCTTTCTTCTGCCATCGGTTCACTCACAAATCCGACAAAGCTGTCAGCGACATTTAAGAGTATGAAGCAGAAGAGTATCAGTGCCGGTACAATCAAAAATTACATTGATTATCTGTGTGATTCTTTTTTGATTGACAGCGCGATGCGGTATGATATCAAGGGGAAAAAATATATTGATACACCGATAAAATATTATTTTACGGATATGGGACTTCGCAATGCACGGCTCAATTTCCGCCAGTTGGAAGAAACGCATGCCATGGAAAATGTTATTTTTAACGAATTAAAGCTTCGGGGATTCAATGTAGATGTGGGAGTTATTGAAATTAACAGCACCAATGAAAAGGGAAACCGTGTGCGCAAGCAGCTGGAAATTGATTTTGTCTGTAACAAGGGCTCCAGACGTTATTATATTCAGTCGGCTTATGCGATGCCTGACCAGGTCAAGATGGAGCAGGAGCAGCGTTCTTTGATGCTGACAGGGGATGCTTTCAAAAAAATCATTATTACGAAGGATTCGCCGGGGCCTTACTATAATGAGGATGGGGTTCTTGTTATGAATATCTTTGATTTTCTGCTTGATGAGAATATGCTCAATTATTGATATGATTAAAGGACCAAAAGGGTAATAACAGGAATACAGGAGGCTTGTGGAGCACCGGGCGAAAAAAAATCATGGTACACAAAAACAACTGCTCCGGTTAATCGGAGCAGTTGTGTGAAATGCTGTATTATTTACAGATCTCCGTATCTGCGTTTATATTCAGCAAGTTTGGCATCCTGATCAGCAAGTCGGGCATCCCGGTCAGCAATCTCGGAATCCTTTTTGGAACAAGCTCTTTTGAGTGCATCGCGTTCATGGATAACCTCAAATAATTCATCGGTTGGAAGTTTCAGTACAGGTTCTGTCATGTTATACACCTCCTGACATAAATTTCTGTTACGGTAAGAAATGCGGAGCATGGACTTTTGCAAAAGCATTAAAATAAGTTTTTTGTCAGTTTCCGTTAAAAATCCCTCTGCGATTTCCTGATCTAAGATAAGTATAGTTTCTCGAAAAAAAGAAGTCAATTCTTCTTTGGATTTCTGAACCTTTTTTTCGAGGTTATGTTGTTTTTCCGGGGATTTTACTGACCGAAGCTTGCGGTCAGAAGGAATCTGGCGGCGAAACCGGATGGGAAGAAATGGAATAAGCAGACACAGATGTTTTTCTCTGATTTCTTCAAGTGTATAGGACTGCACTTTTACGGTTGGAACACGGTATGCGTGTGTACTGCCATCCTGAAATTTAAGCTGGCAGTTTAAGTAATCAGGAATTTTCGTTGTTCCCTGTAAAAAGAGAACTGCTGATTTGGGAAATTCCAGAACCAACTGTGTGTTTTTGGTATCCGACCGAAAGGCTAAAGCAGCATGAAGATCGTATTCCAGCATGCGGATAGTAATCTGACCGTCATATGTAATTTCGCATTCAAAATGGTAGAGGTCAGAGTTGTTTACCTGAAAGGTCAGATCTGCTTTAATGATGGAAATTTCTTTCGTATCGGAGCGTTCTACGGAGTATTCGGTAGAGAGTGGAACGATGGTGGAATCCTGCGGGTATTTTTTCCCGTAGACTTCATAGATGAGAGGAAACAGGAGCTTGGGAGAACTGTAAGTTGCTTTCTTAATGATTAGATCCCAAAGCTGTGTCTCCGTTGAAATTTCATCTGGTAATCCGTTGTTACGGATAATTTCTTCAATCTCTTTCGAGTGAAGCTGATAAGTATGGCGTGTATTTGCCATGTAATATCCTCCTATATAGTTGTGTTTTTGTTAGGGGAAATAAAAAGACCGTTGTTTTTACAATACTGAAAAAAGCAATACAAAAATACAAATGGGATGCATGTATCATAACATAAGAGAAGGGTAGATACAATTGTTTATTAAAAAAAACGAAGTGAAAATTGCACTAAATATCTGCACATACCAAAGAGAAGAATATATTCATAGGAATTTGTCGTTATTGCGGGCCTCTTATTTTTTTGATTGGAGAAAAACCGATTATTATGGGAAGCTGCATATTTTTATTGTGGATAATGCGCGGAAGTTAAAGATCAGAGAAGATGAGTATACGCATCTTGTATACAATAAAAATACGGGTGGTTCGGGTGGCTTTCAGAGAGGAATTGAAGAAATTCGAAAACAAAAAGGTTTTACGCATGTAATTTTTATGGATGATGATGTCGTATTTGATATCAATAGTTTTTATCTGTTGTTTGATTTTCTCACCCAGGTGGATGAAGAAAACAGGGATCGTCCAGTGGCGGGCCGTATGTTTTGTATGGACAGACCAAATATTCAATATACAGCGGCGGAGAAGTGGAATGGTGGAAATATTTCACATGTGGAATTTTTGCGTGATGTGCGCAAAAGCGTTTATGCACCGGGGAAAGTTGTATATGACGCGGATGCAGATTACGGCGGCTGGTGGTTCTGCTGTTTTCCGATAGAATTTGTACTGCACAATGATGTGCTCCCATTCTTTATACATTGTGATGACGTGGAGTACGGGCTGCGATGTGGCAGAAAGCCGATTATTATAGAAGGTGTGCAGGTCTGGCATGAGACATATGATAAGCGGATGACACCTCTCATGCAGTATTATGACACGAGAAATCCTCTGTTTGTGAATCAGATATATGGTTTTTTGCCGGAGACAGAGCAGGTAATGGAAGCGTGGAAACAAAAGATTACGGAGTATCATGTGCGGAAGGATTGGCTCACGGAATATTATGTGATTCTGGCTATGAATGATTTTTTGAAAGGAATGCGTTGGTTGAAACGTATTGATGCAGAGCGGTATCATAGGAAGCTACAGCGGGCTAGAAGCAGCAAATTAAAGAATGCAGTATGCTGGAGAGTGGTTACTTTAAAATTCAGAATAAAAAAGTTTATTAAAGTTAAAATAGTATAGTTCCCTGAAAAATAAGTCAATTCTTCTTTGGATATTAAACACAAACAAACTTTCAAAATAGGTTACAATAATAATTGAAAAAGGAATTTAACATATGAGAAGTGAAGTATACAATTTTCTGGTAAACAAGCATCCGGGGATTTGTTATCGGTATCATAAAGTACATGATGGGGCGGCAGGTATACAAAAAATAATTTCATGGATATATTTACTGTGGCTGAATTTAGCATACTATGTATTTTTCTTCCATTTTCTGGGGAAAACTCCAGAAGTTGATTTTTATGAAAAAAAGCGATTATCTTTTAAAATCAGTGAATCGGAAGCGTATCAAAAAGAAACGCTAATTCTTTCGGTAGATGAATTTACAGAAAAAATTAAAAAATATGATGTAATATCGTTTGATATTTTTGATACATTGATTTTTCGACCAATGGCACTTCCGACCGATATATTTTACATGATAGGAGAGCGTTTGGATTTACTTGACTTTAAGAATGTGCGTGTGTGGGCAGAGTGGGATGCACGCATGAAGTGCAAGCAAAGAAACGGACACATGGAAGTGACATTACAGGATATCTGGGAAAATCTGGCAGAAGATACTGGACTGGATGCCATGGAGGGGATGCAGTTGGAGTGTGAGACCGAGGAAAAACTCTGTTATGCAAATCCGTATATGCTGCAGGTATGGAAACGTCTGCAAGAACTGGAGAAGCGCGTGATCATTGTTTCTGATATGTATCTTCCGCGTGCTTGTATTGAAAAAATATTGCAGAATGCCGGATATACGGGGGCAGAGCGTATCTATATTTCCAGTGAATATGGGGAAAATAAAGCAGGGGGGGATCTGTTCCACCGCGTGCTTCGGGATTTTTCTGGTAATCGTATCGTGCATATTGGAGATAATCCGCACAGTGATCATAAAATGGCACAGAAATGCGGACTTGCTATCATGCCCTATCAGAATGTAAATAAAAATGTGTTACTGTACCGTCCGATGGATATGTCATCCATGATCGGTGGGGCATACCGTGGGCTGGTATCGAATCATTTGTATAATGGTACAGAAAAATTCAGCATGGAATACGAGTATGGATATGTGTATGGTGGGTTATTTGTTGTGGGGTACTGCCACTTTATTCATGCGTATTACGAGCAGCATCATCTGGATCAAGTACTGTTTCTCGCGCGGGATGGAGATATTCTTCGCAGGGTTTATCAGAAGTTATATCCGGATGACCGAACCGTATATGTTTACTGGTCCCGCAAGGCTGCTACAAAACTGATGGCGGGTGAGGACAAGCACGATTTTTTCCGAAGGTTTATTTATCACAAGGTGAACCAAAAGGTTTCTATCGGGGACGCATTGCGTTCCATGGAACTGGAGAAGTTGATCCCGGAGCTTTCGGCCTGGCCGGAAATCTGGACGGCATGGGAAAAGAAAAACGGCATAAAAGAGAAACAAAAGTTTATTGATTTGCAGGAAAACGATGAGATTACAGATAAGAATGCATACTTGCTTCGGCGGTTTATAGAGGCAAAATGGGATGAAGTGACGGCATGTTATAAGGAACAGCAGCTTGCAGCAGAAACGTATTACAGAGAGATTTTACAGGGATGTAAGCATGTAGCAGCAGTTGATATTGGATGGGCGGGAAGCGGAGCGATTGCACTTTCCCATTTGGTCAATCGGGTATGGGACATGGATTGTAAAATTACAGGAATCGTTGCAGGAACTAATACAGTACATAACGCAGAGCCGGATGCATCAGATCCATTTCTGCAGGATGGCAGGCTTGTGTCATATCTGTATTCCGGACAGATGAATCGGGATCTGCTGAAAAAACATGATCCGAATAAGGACTACAATGTATTCTGGGAATTGTTACTTTCCTCATTGACACCTTCTTTTTTTGGGTTTCATCTGGGCAGATACCATACAAAAAATGAAAGTGTTTATCTGAATGCACTGGATATTACGCTGGAGTTTGGAAAATATGATTACAATCCGGAGGGAATCCGGGAAATCCAGCGGGGAATTTTGGATTTTGCAGAGCAGTATCTGGAGCATTTTGGAGCATTTCCCTATATGTTCCGCATTAGTGGAAGGGATGCATATGCACCAATGCTTGTGGCTGCAAGTTACAATGAACGTTATCTGAAAGAGATGGAGAAAAGATTTCAACTGGAAATTGCGGTGAACTGATGAAGTTTACCGCTTTTTTATTTTCTTGCAACAAAAATACACCTCCGATACACTGTATAGATAGGAGGGCCTTCCATGGATGAACGTTTATTAGTAAAAAGGGCAAAGCGCGGGGATACCGCAGCGTTTGCCGAATTGTATGGGACAATTTATAAGAGGCTGTATCAGTTTGCGCTGTATACGCTTGGAAATACACAGGATGCGGAGGATGTGGTCAGTGCCGCTGTGATGGAAGCATTTGAAAATATCGGGAAATTGCGGAAGGAAGATGCTTTTTCCGCCTGGATGTATCGTATCGTGGCAAATATGTGTAAACAGAAAATGCGGGAATACTATCAACGGGGAGAAGAACTGACGGAAGAAAACGGTGGCTGGGACGGCTATGTATGGGGTGATACCCGTGAGGAATATATAGAAGTCCGGCGTGCATTTCTTACGATGGATGAGGAGGACCGCATGATTGTGGGAATGCATGTCTTCGGTGGATATAAGACGCGGGAGATTGCGCAGATTCTTGCAATGAATGAGAATACTGTGCGGTCGAGAGAACATCGGGCGTTGCAGCGGATGGAAAAACAGCTGAAGGGATTGAGGTGAGAATATGCAGGAACAGAACCTGGAAGAATGGAAAGAGAAAATAGACAGATCCGCAGAGCAGATTACCGTGCCGGATACTCTGACACCCGGGGCTGTGCAGCAGATGCTGGAGGAGCGGAAAAACCGGACATCCGCAGGCAGGAAAGAACACAGACATTACCGGAGATTTGCCGGAATTGCTGCGGCAGTTGCGGTGCTGGTGATTGCGGTCGGAACCTATGGATGGAATAAGTATGGAACCGATGATGCGCAACCGAAAAAGGCTGCTCTTTCCGTAACAGAGACGGTCGACAGTACGCAGGATACAGAAAAGAAAGAACAAATCGGTGCATTTACTCTGGCAAAAAGTTACCAGGATGTATATGCAGCGGTACAGAAAAAATCCAATTCACAAAAGGAGTTGGCAGAAGGCACAGTGGATGATTCGTTTTTCGTGGAAGATACCGGTTCTGCCGAGGCGAAAAAAGAGTCATCCGGTACCCATTCCGACACCAATTTGCAGGTAAACGGTGTGGACGAGGGGGACATCGTCAAAAATGACGGAAATTATCTGTATGTGCTGAATGATGACCGGGTGACCATTGTGGATATTCGGGACAAAAATATGCGTAAGCTGTCGGAAATACGGCCGGAACTGACGGAAAGTGACGTCCTTTTGCAGCTATACGTGGATAATGACCGGCTGTATGTTATCAAGCAGGGATGGGAAACACAACAGGAGGAGATTCAGTCCGACAGCACGGAGGCTGACAATGATTCCGGTTTTATCGGATGTTACAAAGATATCGCTTATGAACCGGACGGAAATGTGAGTACAGTTCTTTTGACGTATGACATTTCCGAACGCGCAAATCCGGTATTAAGTGCAACCATGAAAATGGATGGAGCATACCAGAGTTCCCGTAAGGTTGGAAATTTTATTTATCTGTTTACTGACCGTTGGGTGTCCAGAGACGGAAAGAACTGGAAGGCTCAGGTCATTCCGGAGATTGCCGGGAAAAAAGCAGATGCCGGATGTTTTTATGTGCAGAAGAATGGGACAACAGAAGTCATTATGGCATCTGTAAATCTTAAAGAGCCATCGAAGGCTGCAGACCATATGGTGCTTCTCGACAGCGGACGACAGGTTTATATGGGAACGGATGCAATCTATCTGTATCAGATGGAATATGAGCGTGGAGAAAAGACAAAGATCGCCAAGTTTTCTTATAAGAATGGAATGTTTTCAGCAATTGCAGAAACAACCGTAAAGGGGGCGATCTGGGATACGTTTGCTATTTCGGAAAGTGGTGGAGAACTTCGTATTCTGACAACAGATTCCCAAAATTCTTTATCCGAAAACCGCCTGTATCTGCTGGATGCGGACCTGAAAAAAGAGGGATTGCTGGAAAATATTGCAAAGGGAGAAGAAATTTATGCGGCACGGTATCTGGGAAATATAGCATATTTCATTACTTATCATAATACCGACCCGTTGTTTGCAGTAGATATTTCCGATCCGGCACATCCGAAGCCGCTGGGAAATGTGAAGATGACAGGATATTCCGATTATCTGCACCCGTTTGGAGATGGACTGTTGCTTGGCATCGGCTATGAAACCGATGCTAAGACAAGCGAGAAGACAGGGGTAAAACTGACAATGTTTGATATCTCCGATCCGATAAACCTCAGGATTTTGGATTCTGTGACGATAAACGAAGATTTCTGTAGTGCCGCAGAGAATTACAAGTGTGCATTTGTAGATACCGGACGTGGACTGGTCGGATTTGCGACAGAGACCTGGACCAAAACCAATTATAACAGGTATATGCTGTTTCAGTGGGATGGAACGTCTTTTGTAAAGAAAATTTCCTTAAAGAGATCACAGCAGAAAATGGATACGTGGACCGGTGCAGAACAGATGAGGGGACTTTCTTCGGGTGACCGTTTTTATGTGCTTCATGTGGAACGGGATGATTTTTCACTTATTTCGTATGATATGAAAAATGATTTCCAGGAGATTGAGAACAAAAAATATTAAAAAAGCATAAAAAATGAGATAAAAATGAAACTTTTTTGCACATTTTTCTTGAAAAAGGTTTTACTTATTGTTAAAATATGTTATAGTTAAGTAACAAAGTTGTAACAAATTGGAGGAAGTGCATTGAAGTTTAAGTTTACATGGGGCAGAAAGCTGATCGCAGGTATTTTGCTGGCGGCAGTTGTAGTAGGGGGTACTGCAGCACCGGCAGAAGCAGCATCGAAGAATCATACCGCGGTTGTGGCACAGGATAATTACCGGAAAACATTGTGTAAGGGATTTTTGGGAAAGAGTTATGGCAGTGTGGTTGATGGAATCCGCTGTGACTGCAGTGGATACACACGGGCAGCCCTGAATCGTCTGGAGAGTAAGGGACGGAAAGGGACTGCACTGAAAAATGTCAGTGTTGGAGCACATTGTACCAGAGACTGGGTAAGCGGATCGAGTATTTCGTATACAACAGGGGTTGCAACAAAGGGTGCGATCCAGTGGAATTCCGGCACAAAGAAGTCTATTGGAAGAAAAAGCAGTGGGAAAAGCCTTTCCCAGTTGGAACTTGGAGATGTTGTTGTTTATGGCAAGGGCGGTTCTTCCTCTCATATAGCCATATATTTCGGAGAATTTTCTTCGATGGAAGCGGTAAAAGATTATCTGGAAGATATTGGTGTCTATGCGAAAGGAACGATTAAGAGATCTGCAGGAGATAAGTACAGTTACAGTGGCCGCACGATTGTGCATAAGTATGGAAACAGTAGGTACTGGCGGATTCATTCTACATGCAGCGGAATCATGATTGACAATGATATTGCAGGAACCAGCGGATACACATCTTCCTTTGGACAGTGGAAATGGACCTTTGATACCGGGATTCAGGTACAGTAAAAGAACAGACAAAAAGCTCTGCGTTTTCGAAATTTTCGAAAGCGCAGAGCTTTTTTATATGGCAGATATTTAATCCACCAGTTTATCCAGTTCTTTGATGTATTCGGTTTCGCTCGAGAACTGATGGTTTGCTTTCTTGGCATACAGACCGACCGCTGTCTGGGATTTCTTGATTGCCTGCATGGTTCCGGCTCCGGCGACGCATCCGCCCGGACAGGCCATGCCTTCGAGCAGATAGCCCGGATATTTGCCTAATGTGGCAAGCTTTAAAAGCTGACGGCATTCCTTTAATCCTTCGGCATTTGCCACCTTGATCTCCTGTTCCGGATGATCCCGTTTGATGACATCTACGACAGCCTGTGCAACGCCACCGGCAACGGCAAAGTTTCTTCCGTCGGTGGAAGCGTCACTTACACCATCCGGATCTTCTTCCATGTTTTCCAGATCCACATGTTTTGCATCAAAAATACCGGCCATTTCTTCAAAGGTGAGCACGAAATCTACTTCACTGCGGACGCTGCGGCGCATTGCTTCGAGTTTTTTAGCCGCACATGGTCCAATAAAGACAACCTTTGCATTTGGGTTATGCTTTTTGATAAGACGTGCAGTTAATGTCATCGGAGTCAGTGCCATGGAAATACAGTTGGCGTGATCCGGGAATAATTTCTTTGCCATGACAGACCATGCCGGACAGCAGGAAGTTGCCATGAATGGAAGTTCATCCGGCACTTCTTTTAAGAAATCTTCTGCTTCCTGCTTTGCACACAGATCCGCACCGATTGCTACCTCAAAAACGTCTGCAAACCCGAGTTCTTTCATGGCAGCACGCAGCTTGCCAGGGGTAACCTTTGGTCCGAACTGACCGACAAATGCAGGAGCGACAGCTGCATAAACCTTTTCACCGGACTGGATGGCACGGATTGTCTGGAAAATCTGGGATTTGTCAGCAATGGCACCGAACGGGCAGTTTACCAGACACTGACCGCAGGAAACACACTTGTCATAATCGATATTGGCTTTGCCGTTTTCATCTGAAGTAATGGCATCCATACCGCACGCTTTGGCACATGGACGTTCCTGAATGATAATGGCGTTATAGGAGCAGACACTTGCACAGCGGCCGCACTTGATACATTTCTCCTGGTCAATGATAGATCTGCCGGTGGTACGGTCTAAGGAAACAGCTCCTTTCGGGCATACTTCCATACAGGGATGTGCCAGACATCCCTGACAGCCGTCTGTTACATGCACACGTTTTGTGGGACAGGCATTGCAGGCAAATTTAATGACATTAATGAGAGGCGGAGTATAGTAAGTTTCTGCCTGGTCAGCAGCTTCAATGCCATCGGATACTGGGGCATGCTCTGCAGCACTGCGGTTTGGCAGACCCATTGCCAGACGCAGGCGTTCACCTACAATTGCACGCTCCAAAAATACATCGTTTCTGAAATTTCCGGTTTCTCCCGGAATAATCTTATATGGAAGTTCTTCCATACGTTCCTTTACAGGCCATTCGGTATGATAAGCCATACGGGCTACTTCTGTAAAAATTTTGTGACGGATTTCCTGAATTCGGGTTTCGACGCCTCTCATGATAATTCCTCCTTGTGTTTGTAATGGATAATTGTAAAATAAAATTTTCTGCATTTCTATAAGATAATACCAAGAAACTCACAGAAAAACCTGTTTTGTCATATTCCGGGGATATTGTAGCAAATAATACACATACTCTCAATAAGTATGCTGTTCTTTTTACAAAACATAATAGGCTTTTGACATGGTGTGAAACAATTGTACTGTAAACTGCTAGGTAGAAAGGACCGGGGAGGGGGACACCAATGGCAACCCGGCGATTTCTCCTGCATTTTAGAGGCTGTTGGAATTTTTTCAATTTTCAGCAAGCCTCGTACATGGATGTACGAGGCAGGTGGTCACTGAGCCCGGAAGGCGAATGACCACCGGTTGCGTCCGCCTGATAATAATTGAAATAAAAATTCCTACAGCCTCTTAATTGCAAGGAGCATGAGCCGAGTTGCCATTGGTGTCCCCCTCCCCTGTCCTTTCGAGCCATAGCCGCCTTGTTCAATAACATGACATTATGCACAAAATCCCAGTTCTGTTTTTGTGAATGATTTTGACGGAAAGTGATTGACGATGACAGAAAATGTAACTATAATAAGAACCGTCAAATGAACGATTTTGAAAGATTGTGAACGAAAAAGAAAACAAAGGAGTGAGGCATATGCTTGCAGAAGAACGATTTTCAAGGATACTGTCCATAATAGAAGCGGAGGGAAGCGCCACAATACAGGAACTTATGACTGCACTTGACGCTTCAGAATCAACCGTCCGCCGGGACTTAATCACAATGGATGAGAATGGTCTTCTGACCAAGGTGCATGGCGGTGCAATCGCCAGACGGCCGAGTGTGAGTACACATGATGAGGATGTCAGAAACCGTAAGACGATGAATGCGGAACAAAAGAATGCAATTGCAAAGTATGCAGCATCCCTCATCCGCCCGGATGATTTTGTTTATCTGGATGCCGGAACATCCACCGAGGCGATGATCCCTTTTATTAAGGAGACGCAGGCGGTGTTTGTGACAAATGCCATCAGCCATGCAAAGCTTCTGGCGGAAAAGGGCTGCCGTGTTTATCTGCTGGGAGGCGAATTCAAATCCCAGACAGAGGCGATCGTCGGGGAGGAAGCCATGGAGATGCTTTCCAAGTATAATTTTACCAAAGGATTCTGGGGAACGAATGGAATCAGCGTCAGCAAAGGATATTCCACCCCGGAGATCAAGGAAGCCATGGTAAAGAAATATTCCATGAAGAATTGCAAACGCTGCTATATTCTGGCAGATGCCAGCAAGTTTGACCAGCTTTCCAGTGTGAAATTTGCTGATTTTGAACAGGCAACCATCTTAACAACGGAGCTGTACAAGCCGGCACTTAAAAAATACAAAAATATTGTGGAGGTGAAAGAATGATCTATACCGTAACATTTAACCCATCCATTGATTACATTGTAAATGTGGACAACTTTATGACCGGTGTGGTCAACCGTACCAGCAAGGAAATTATTTTTCCGGGTGGGAAAGGAATCAATGTTTCAATGGTACTGAAAAATCTCGGGGAAGAAAGCACCGCACTTGGATTTATGGCAGGATTTACCGGAGATGCCATCACACGGCTTCTTCAGGAGAAAGGTGTTACCGCAGATTTTATTCACGTTACCGAAGGATTGTCCCGTATCAACGTAAAACTCCGGGCACAGACCGAGACGGAAATCAACGGACAGGGACCAAAGATTGCATCAGAAGATATCCGGAAGCTTTACGGAAAACTGGATGCATTGCAGGATGGCGATACACTGGTACTTGCCGGAAGCATCCCGGATACAATGCCGGAATCCATGTATATGGATATCATGGAACATCTGCAGAACAAGAAACTCAATATTGTAGTAGATGCGACCAGAGATCTGCTGATGAATGTACTTGCTTATCATCCGTTTTTGATCAAACCAAACAATCATGAGCTGGGAGAGATTTTCCACACGATAATCAATGATAAGGATGATGTTGTAACATATGCAAAACGCATGCAGGAAAAAGGTGCAAGAAATGTTCTTGTTTCCATGGCAGGTGATGGGGCCGTCCTTGTGACGGAAGACGGTCAGGAGTTCCGGGCTGAGGCACCGAAAGGAAAACTTGTGAATTCGGTAGGCGCCGGAGATTCCATGGTGGCTGGTTTTATATATGGATATTTAAATGGTGGCAGCTATGCAGATGCGTTCCGCTATGGTGTATGTACCGGAAGTGCCAGTGCTTTTTCCGAAGAACTGGCAACAAAAAAGGAAGTACTTGCATTGATGGATGCAAATAAAAAATTATTTTAAGGAGGGTATACTATGAGAATCAGAGATTTGCTTGCAGCCGAGAGCATTGAACTGAATGGTTCTGCAGCCGGAAAACAGGATGTTTTAAACAAAATGGTTGATCTCATGGCAAAAAGCGGAAAAATCCGCGATGTGGAAACTTACCGCAAGGGGGTTTTTGCAAGAGAAGAAGAAGGAACAACCGGAATTGGAGAGGGAATTGCGATCCCACACTGCAAGTCAGATGCTGTGAAAGCACCGGGACTGGCAGCTATGGTAGTAAAGGATGGCGTAGAGTTTGACGCGTTAGATGGAGCACCTGTCAATTTACTGTTTCTGATTGCAGCTCCAAACACCGAGGATAATGTACATCTGGAGGTGCTCAGCAAACTTTCCGTACTTCTGATGGATGAGAATTTTACCAACGGACTGAAAAATGCAAAGACCGTAGACGAATTCTTAAAAGTCATCGATGATGCGGAAAGCGCAAAAGATGAGGATGAAAAAGAAGACGAAACTGGGGCAAAATACAAGGTACTTGCCGTAACCGGATGCCCGACCGGAATCGCACATACTTATATGGCAGCGGAAAGCTTAGAGAAGCATGCAGCTGAGATGGGAATCACGATTAAGGTAGAGACCAGAGGTTCCGGCGGAGCCAAGCATGTGCTTACCGATGAAGAGATCGCAGGAGCGACCGCAATCATCGTTGCAGCTGACACCAAAGTTCCGATGGACCGCTTCGATGGAAAGAAAGTCATTGGGTGCAAGGTTGCAGACGGCATCAACAAGGCAGAGCAGCTGTTAAACCGTGCCGTGGCCGGGGATGCACCTGTCTACCATGCGGCAGAGGGCAGCAGAAAAGAAGAAAAAGCAGAGGGTGGTTCTACCGCACACATGATTTACACACACCTGATGAGTGGGGTATCCCACATGCTTCCGTTCGTTATCGGCGGCGGCATCATGACAGCGATTGCATTTCTGATCGATACCCTGATGGGCTATGGTGCAACCGGTGGATCGGCATTCGGTTCCTGTACGCCGTTATCGGCATTCTTCAAGTATGCCGGAGGACTGGCAATGGGACTGATGGTTCCGGTGCTTGCAGGTTACATTGCATACTCGATCGCAGACCGGCCGGGACTTGCAGTTGGTTTTACGGGCGGTTTGTTAGCCTCGAGTGGTAACGCATTAGTCACCGGTTACAACTGGGCGGATTCCACAACCGGTTTCCAGAAATTTATCGCAGACTTTGCATTCCAGGGTGCTAACGGCGGTAACACCGTTTCCGGTTTCCTTGGCGGAATTTTAGCCGGATTCCTTGCCGGATTTATTGTACTGTTCCTGAAAAAAGCGTTTTCAAAACTGCCGGCTTCCTTAGACGGAATCAAGCCGACTCTGATTTATCCGTTGCTTGGAATTTTAATTATCAGTATTTTAATGTGCTTCATCTTTAACCCATTGATCGGACTGATCAATACCGGACTGAGCAACGGACTGACCGCAATCTCTGATGCGGGATACATCACCGTACTCGGACTGATCCTTGGAGCAATGATGGCGATCGACATGGGTGGTCCAATCAACAAAGCCGCTTATGTATTTGGTACCGGCGTACTGGCAACTGCAAGCCAGATGATTGAAAAAGGTGCACAGCCAGGCGACCCGGCTGTTCAGGCATGTTACATTGCCATGGCAGCGATCATGGTCGGTGGTATGGTTCCTCCGATCGGAATCGCGCTTGCCTGCCAGTTCTTCCCGAAGAAATTTACAAAGGAAGAACGTGGATCCAAGGTATCCAACTTTGTAATGGGTGCTTCCTTCATCAGCGAGGGTGCGATCCCGTTTGCAGCAGCAGATCCGCTTCACGTAATTCCATGTACCTTAATTGGTGCCGGAGTTGCAGGATTTTTATCCGCACTGTTTAAGTGCACACTGATGGCTCCTCACGGTGGAATCTTCGTATTTGCAACCGTAGGACATCCGCTTTTATACATCCTTGCATGGGCAGTCGGCTCTTTCATTACAGCCGTATTGCTCGGACTGATCAAAAAGGATGCTGAATAAACGGACAGAAAAATCTGTAAACAGTAACATTGATAAAGAAACAAAATTTGAAAAGGAGAATGATCATGAAAGAATTTACTTATACCATCAAAGACGAGCAGGGAATCCACGCAAGACCGGCAGGCGAGCTGGTAAAAGCAGCCGCTGCATATCCATGTAAAGTAACCATCAGCAAGGATGGCAAGGAAGTAGACGCAAAGAGAATTCTCGGTGTTATGGGACTTGGTGTAAAATGCGGACAGGAAATCATATTAAAGACGGATGGAGATCAGGAAGAGGAAGCAATCGCAGCACTTGGCAAATTCTTAGAGGAGAAACTGTAAGAAACCGTTCCGGCAACCGTTTACGGAGAATGAATCAGCAAAAGGATGAGGTGACGCTATGACAATTCAGGGTAAAAGCGTATACAGCGGGGTGGCCATCGGCCGCCTTGCCATATACCGTAAATCAGAAAATCAGGTAAAACGGGAGAAAATCACAGATACCGCAAAAGAGGTAAAACGGTTTGAAGATGCCAAAGATACCGCAAAACAACAGCTTGCAGGACTTTATGATAAGGCATTAAAAGAAGTCGGTGAAGTCAATGCGGCAATCTTTGAAGTACATCAGATGATGCTGGATGACCTTGATTATATCGAATCCATCACAAATATGATTGAAGGCCAGCAGGTGAATGCCGAATATGCCGTGGCAACGACCGGAGATACATTTTCCGAGATGTTTGCGGCAATGGATGATGATTATATGCGTGAGCGTGCAGCCGATGTCAGGGATGTGTCAAACCGCGTAGTGTCCATCCTGCAGGGCAACGGAGGAAATGGTCTGAATGCCGATGAACCGGTGATTTTACTTGCCGATGATCTGGCACCAAGTGAGACTGTACAGCTTGATAAATCGAAGGTGCTTTCCTTCGTCACCCGTCACGGCTCTACCAATTCCCATACCGCGATTCTGGCCCGTACCATGAATATCCCGGCACTGATCGGTGTCGATTTTCCGGAAGATGTCGATGGAAAAATGGGTATCGTCGATGGATACGAAGGCAGGATCATCATTGATCCACCGGTCTCCGTTATGGAAGCTTACCAGAAGAAGAAAGCAGAGGATGAAGAGAAAAAGCGTCTGCTGCAGGAACTCAAGGGCAAGGAGAATATCACAAAGGACGGAACAAAGATCAACCTGTATGCAAATATCGGAAGCGTTGGGGATGTGGCATCGGTACTGGCAAATGATGCCGGCGGCATCGGACTGTTCCGAAGCGAATTCCTTTATCTGGAGAGCAGGGATTATCCAACCGAGGAAGAACAGTTTGCAGCATACCGCAAGGTAGCCGAGGCAATGGCAGGAAAGAAAGTCATCATCCGTACACTCGATATCGGTGCGGACAAGCAGGTGGATTATTTCGGACTCGACAAAGAAGATAATCCGGCAATGGGTTACCGTGCGATCCGTATCTGCCTTGACCGCCGCGAGGTATTCAAGACACAGCTTCGTGCACTGTATCGGGCAAGCTATTACGGAACCATCGCCATCATGTTCCCGATGATCATTTCTGTCACAGAGGTACAGACCATAAAGAAGATCATCGAGGAAGTGAAAAAAGAACTGGATGAGGAAAAGATTCCGTACAAGGATGTCGAGCTTGGTATTATGATCGAGACTCCGGCAGCTGTCATGATGTCCGAAGAACTGGCACAGGAAGTGGATTTCTTCTCTGTCGGAACGAATGATCTGACACAGTATACACTGGCGATCGACCGGCAGAATCCAAAGCTTGACAACATTTATGATTCCCATCATCCGGCAATCCTTAAGATGCTTAAGATGATTGTGGACAACGGTCATAAGGGTGGCTGCTGGGTTGGTATCTGTGGCGAGCTTGGGGCCGACACGACACTGACCGAGACATTTCTTAGTATGGGATATGATGAGCTTTCTGTCAGCCCGTCCATGATTTTAAAGGTTCGGCAGGAGATCCGTTCACTGGATCTGAAAGCTTAAAAGGGTGGCTGACTTAACAGCCGATACAAGGGAGTATTTTATATAGTAAACGGAAAAACCGGTGCATCGTCTGGGATGCATCGGCTTTTTTCTGTCTGGAACACTATTGGAATTTCGCATGTTTTTCTGTATAATTGAGGAAGAAAGTACGCAAGATAATACGCAAGATAATTCATACACGGGTAATGTCTTTATGGAAAACAGTCACAACGAACCAAAATACATAGAAGTAAGGGGCGCGTGTGTCCACAACTTAAAAAACGTAAATGTAAATGTCCCTCTGCATCAGATTGTCGGGATTGCAGGCGTATCCGGCTCCGGAAAATCGTCGTTAGCACTTGGCGTGTTGTATGCAGAAGGCTCCAGACGGTATCTGGAGTCGCTTTCGACTTACACCAGAAGGCGCATGACCAGAGCGGCAAAAGCACAGGTCGACGAAGTGCTGTATGTCCCGGCGGCGCTGGCCCTGCATCAGCGTCCGGGCATTCCGGGCATCCGCAGCACGTTTGGAACGGGAACCGAACTGTTAAACAGCCTGCGGTTGATGTATTCGCGGCTCGCGTCGCACCGGTGCCCGAACGGGCATTATGTTCCGCCGACACTGAAAGTTGCGGCAGAACAGGAGATCATCTGTCCGGAGTGCGGCGAACGTGTCCATGCGCCGAGTGCGGAGCAGCTTGCCTTTAATTCACAGGGAGCCTGCCCGAAGTGTGGCGGTACGGGAAGTGTCCGGACGGTGGATCTGGATTCGCTTGTACCGGACGATTCGATCAGTATTGATGAGGGTGCGGTTGCACCGTGGAACAGCCTGATGTGGTCGTTAATGACTGACGTCTGCCGGGAGATGGGCGTGCGCACCGACATTCCGTTTAAAGATCTGACCGATGAAGAAAAGGATATCGTCTATCACGGTCCGGCGGAGAAAAAGCATATTTTTTACAAAGCAAAGAAATCCAATCAGGCAGGAGAGCTGGATTTTACCTATTACAATGCGGTATACACCGTAGAAAATGCTCTGGCAAAAGTAAAAGACGAAAAGGGCATGAAGCGGGTGGAGAAGTTTTTGAAGGAGGAAGTCTGCCCGGAGTGCGGCGGAAGCAGGCTGTCGGAGGCAGCCCGTGCACCGAAACTTTGTGGGATCGGACTGGCGGAAGCCTGCAAAATGACGCTGAAAGAGCTGGTCGAATGGGTGGCGCATGTGCCGGAATCCCTGCCGAAAGAGATGCGTCCGATGGCGGAATCCATCTGCGAGTCGTTTAAGACCGTTGCAAAAAGGCTCATGGATCTGGGACTTTCTTATCTTTCCCTCGACCGGGCGGCGGCAACGCTTTCAACCGGGGAACGGCAGCGCATGCAGCTTGCGCGGGCGGTGCGGAACCGCACGACAGGCGTGTTGTATGTGCTCGATGAGCCGTCGATCGGTCTGCACCCGTCAAATATCGTGGGACTGAATGCCGTGATGCATGATCTGATCAAAGATGGAAACTCAGTGCTTTTGGTCGATCACGATACGCAGATTTTATCGGAGGCGGACTGGGTGATTGAGATGGGACCGGAAGCCGGAGCGGGCGGTGGATATGTGATCGCAGAGGGCAGTATTCCACAGATCATTGCCAATAAAAACTCCATGATCGGACCATTTCTCGCAAAGACAAAGGATCTGCGCATCCGTCAGCCGATCGCACCGGAGGAACTGTTTGCCCTTGGAAAACTGCATCTTTCCACCGACCGCATCCATACGGTAAAGCCGCTGGAGGTGGACATCCCTAAGGGCAGGCTTACCGTGGTGACCGGGGTATCCGGTTCCGGAAAGACCACGATGGTTCTCGAAAGCCTGATTCCGGGGCTGCAGGCGCAACTGAACGGAGAGCATCTGCCGAAACATGTGAAAGATCTTTCGGCAGAGGGCATCGCCCATGTGAAGCTGATCGATGCGTCACCGATTGGAATCAATGTCCGTTCCACGGTCGCAACCTATGCGAATGTACACGACGAACTCCGGAAGATTTTTGCCCGGACCGCGGATGCGAAAAACCGGAAATACAAGGCGGGCGATTTTTCCTATAATACCGGAAAATTAAAGTGTCCGGTCTGTGACGGAACTGGACAGATCAGCCTCGATGTGCAGTTTCTGCCGGATGTGGATGTGCCGTGTCCAGAGTGCAATGGTTCCCGGTATGCAAAAGAGGCATGGGAGATCGGCTATGAAAACAAACAGGGAAACCGCTATTCCCTGCCGGAATTGATGGAGATGGATGTAAATACCGCTTTGCAGGCAACCGCGGATTTAAAGGTTGTGCATCAGCGGCTGGAAGTGCTCAAAAATCTGGGACTGGGCTATCTGACGCTGGGCGAGGAAACGCCGAGCCTTTCCGGCGGAGAGGCACAGCGGCTGAAACTTGCCAGCGAAATGGGAAAAGGACAGTCGGATTCGGTGTTTGTGTTTGATGAGCCGACGATCGGGCTGCATCCGCTGGATGTGCAGACGCTGCTTAGCGTGTTTGATGCGCTGGTTGACAATGGGGCGACGGTGCTGGTCATTGAGCACGATCTCGATGTGATCCGCAACGCCGATTATATCATTGATATGGGGCCGGGCGGCGGAGATGACGGCGGCCGGGTGATTGCAACTGGGACACCGGAGGAGATTGTGGGAAATGAAGATAGTGTTACGGGACGGTATCTGTGAAATTTGCTTTTGTAGAGTAAATCAGCCATGTGTATTTTGGGGAATATGCATGGCTGTTTTTATGGCTTATGGTCTAAAAATAATAAATATCGGGTGACTATTGAGCTTGTGCAAAAAAATTCGTTACATAAAAAAGACATTTCGTTACATGAAACTAAGTCCAGATCATAAACGATCCGATTTTAAAATAAAATCAATAAGGATCATACAACCAGATCTGCAGGCTAAAGAGATTCAAATAATAGATGTTAAAGAAATATACGATAGGCGCCGATACAATATAAGCAGGGAAGCATTGCAAAAACTTACGGAATCTTTTGAAGATCATGCGAAATCATTGGAAGGGAGAACAAAGCAGCAGGATCAGTCCGCACAGATGCTTGAGGATGCGATTAGAAGAAGTTCTGTCTGGAAAAATTCAAGTCAGAGGGCTCAGCAGTTTTTAGCGGCGCAGGATAAGAAAAAAGAAAATCCGGAAAATCTGCCAGAACATTTTTCAGAGAATGTGATCAAAGCAGGGGCGATGTTTCGGGATAAGTTTGTAAAGAATGGGCAGGAAAATAATGTATCCATTCAGAATCTGTTGTCGGACATTTCTTTATGGTAAGAAAGAGGTCGTAGATTTTGAATAATGAAAGCATGCTGAAAATTGCAATATGTGATGATGAACAGCCAATTAGAGATTACCTAAAAAAACTGACAGAGAAATGCACGGATGCACAGGTCCATGTCTTTGCAAATGGGGAAGAGTTGTTATCCGATCCGACCGTATATGATATCATTCTGCTTGATATTTCCCTGAATCGGAAGCCGGACAGTGGCAAACCAAACGGCATGGAAGTCGCAAAGAAAATCAGGGAAACCTCCGATGTGATCATTATTTTTGTGACTGCCTTAAAGGAATATGTGTTTGAAGGCTATGATGTAGGGGCATTTCATTATCTCTTAAAGCCGGTCGATGAACAGAAATTCATGGAAGTCATGGACAAGGCGATCAGTCAGATCAAAAAGGAAAAGAATACACAGCCGCTCATTATCCGAATGGATGGCAATTACATTAAGATACCGGTCAACAATATTATTTATGCGGAAAATGAAGCGAGAAAAATCGTTCTGCACACGAAAAACATGAAGGAAGAAACCTACAGTTTTTACGAAAAAATGGAAGTGTTAGAGCAGAAACTGGGAGATCATTTTTTCCGATCGCACCGGGGATTTTTGGTGAATCTGCAGGAAGTTGTCCGCTATGACAATGCCAATATTGAACTGAAAAATGGCGATAGAGTGTTTCTGGCAAAACAAAAATATAACGATTTTGTAACTGCCTATATGAATTATCTGAGAAAGGCATAAACTGCAATGAGAGATATTGTGTACAACGTTTTCGATATCATAAGCTATTTTGTGCAGGGAATGTTGCTGGTTAATTTGTTGAAAGAAACACAGCCACGTTTTCCATTCAAAAAATATCATAGTGCTGCGATACTGCTGGGACAGTATGTGGCAGTCCAGATTTTTCTGCACTATTCTGTCTTTATAAAAAGTCTGCTCTATGGGAAAAGCATGGTCATGAATAACAGCCGCCAGAGTATCCTGCCGGTGATGATCAGCATGCTGGTTACCTGTGTGGCAGGCATTTTTTTGTTCAACGAAAGCAGACTCAAAATCATTTACTATGTTGTGACCTTTTATTCCGTAATGGAACTCTTAAAATTTGCCATTTATCCTCTTTTTCTGTGGCTGCTTACAAAGCTGGTAGATCTGAATCAATATTTATTTCTGGACAGGCAGATGTATGGAGAAACCATGTTTTTTGAAGTGAATTCCGGAATTGAAATGTTCTGGAATCTGAGCTACGTTCTGGTGCTTCTTGTCTTCACATACAGGATCATTGTCTGGATGAAAAAGTACCTTGAAATGAAAGAAAACTATGAAAATTCACAATTGATTTTTGTGTTATTTCCAAGCGTGACCGGACTATTGTTATGTCTGATGATCCGCAGCATGATGTTCTCGATGGAGGACAATGATATTCATTCGCTGTTTGACAGCCGGCCGGAGATGAATCTTATGGTTCCATGTACTTCCCTGTTGTGTATTGTGATGATTATTTTTACCGCAAAAATGCTGCACAAACTAATCGTTGAAAGCAACCAGAAAATCGAAATCAGTATTTATCAGGAACGGATCCGGGAAATGGAGCAGCATATCGGAGATATCGAAAACCTTTATGCCGGAATCCGCGGGATGAAACATGACATGAAAAATTATATCGCGGATATGGAGGCATTGATGCAGGAGGAAACAGGAAACCCCACTGCGTTCCGGCAGTATCTGGATTCCCTGCAGGCATCCGTGGAACAGCTGGATATGAAATACAATACCGGCAATCCGGTGACCGATGTCATTATGCAAAGATATGTGCAGCTGGCAAAAAACTATGACATTGCGTTTCAGGCGGACTTTCTTTTCCCTTCCAGTATGAATATGGATGCTTTTGACCTGAGCATTATCATAAACAATGCTTTGAATAATGCGTTAGAGGCCTGCAGGCGGCAAAAAGAGGGCAGAAAATTTATCGAACTGAGTGCGTACCGGCGCCAGAATATGTTTTTTATTATCGTTAAAAACAGTTTTGACGGGAAACTTGTCAGAAGCCGGAGCGATGGCAGACTGCTCACGACAAAACCGGATTCCAAAAATCATGGACTGGGGCTTCGGAATATTGAAGTGTGTGCGGAAAAATATTATGGAAAAACGGAAGTTACCGTTCGGGAGGATGAGTTTGAACTGGCGGTTATGCTTCAGGAACGAATAGAATAATTGACACCATATACGACACCATGTATAATATAAGCAGGAGGGTATAACAATGTCAAAATGGGGTAAACTCATAACACGTATATGCAATTTATCAAAAGACCTCCGGTTTGATGAGTTACGGAAAGTATTGGAAAGCTGCGGGTACGAAATGAATGCACCAAGAAGTGGAAGCAGTCATTACACGTTCAGAAAGCAGGGATGTGCGCCTATCACAATACCAAAACATGAACCGATCAAAAAAGTATATGTAGAAATGGTAAGGCAGATTGTAGAAAGCGAGGCGGAGAATGATGAAGACGCTGAATGATTATATGGCAATGTCCTATCGTATGGAAATTATAGAAGATAAGGATGAGGGTGGATTTGTGGTTTCTTATCCGGATCTGCCAGGGTGCATTACCTGTGGAGAAACTGTAGAAAGTGCAGTAGAAAATGCGTTAGATGCAAAAAAGGCATGGCTTGAAGCTGCATTAGAAGATGGTGTAGAGATTCATGAGCCAGATAGTCTGGAGGATTATTCCGGGCAATTCAAATTGAGAATTCCACGAAGTCTGCACAGATCGTTGGCAGAACATTCCCAGAGAGAAGGAATCAGCATGAATCAGTATTGTGTATACCTTCTTTCCAAAAATGATGCGGTGTTTTCAAAATAAGATGATGCAGCAAAAATGTAAATGAAATGCTTTTCAGTTGCGTGAATTGATGAATATAGATTGCAGATAAGAAACAGAAATCAGCAAATCAGCGGGTACAATATGCCCGCTGATTTTTTCGTTACATGAAAAGGGCGATTCGTTACATTTGATTGGAAGGAAAAAAGAAAAAGGGCGATATAAACATTAGTAAAATATGGCAAAGGAGATGGTTGTGAAATGAATATAAGTGCAACAGCAGCTATGGGTTATACTTATACAAATATAAAAACAGGCGTATCCCAAAAGAAGGATGTTTCGAATGAGAATACTTGTGAGAAGCAGACGCAAAAGGAATACAAAAATGTTGTCAAAGAGTATAAGCAGAAGCATCCGGATTCCGCATCTCATGTGAACCAGCAGGTCCAGGCAGGCAAAAACTATATGAAAAACTGCGGTGGCGATGAGATATCCAGAAGCGATATGACAATGGATGAGTATAAAGCTTTTTTTAAGAACCTGATGGATGGCATCTCTTTTGACAGTTCACAGGCAAACTGTAAGGAAATGTGGTCAATCACCGAAGATGGCTGGGAGCAGATGAAAAATGACCCGGAGTATGAAGCCTGGGTGCTTGGCTATACGATAGAAAACCGTTCGGTGCACTTTCCGTTTCAGGCATCATTTCTGAACGTAGAAAAATTCGACGCATCGATCGAGGAACATCATGGAGAAGGGATTCCAATGAATACGGAAAGTCCGAAAAAGTCTGGGAAAAAGGACGAATCATGGTGGAGTAAGCGTCAGAAAAGAATGAAAGAACTGATGAAAAGACAACAGAAAGCAGCATTAAAACGGGCGCAGGAACGAAGAAACGTGACAGATATATACGAAGAAAATATTGACATATTCACAGAGAGCATGATGGGAGGAAAAAATGGCACTGAATATTTCTAGTTCACAAATTTACGCAGGACGTTATCACTACAAAAGACCGGAAATACCAAATTTGCTGGATACGCAGAAATACACGGCAAGTACACCTGGAAAATCAGTAAAAGAAGCAACCGGAGTGGATACTGTAACAATTTCCGACGAAGGTCTTGCAAAGGCGAAGGACTGGCGAGAATACACAAAAGACAATGAAAATATATCCCACACAGGTGTAAATCCAAAAGAGGAACTTTATAAGGAACTGAATACGGTAAACAATATCGACACGGCAAGTATGTTCAACTGTGAACTCGGGGAAGTTGCAGACCAGATCCAGAAAGAAAATGGACTTGGTGATCATTCGCGGTCGCAGGAGGAATTTCTTACCGTCATGGCGAAAGCCTATCAGGTCATTTATGACCGTATTGATGAAGAATTTTCCGATCCGGACCGGGACCCGACCTGGATCAGACAGGAGGACGGAACACTTGTGGAGGAAACAAAACAGGATCGTATCGACGCTTTAAACAAGGCGTACAACTCCAGAGCGGAATTTGCGGCTGCATCGGCAAAAGTTATGGCAGAGATCGACGAGACCTTTCATGGTGGAAATTACAGGGAAGGTTTTATAGATGAACTGCAGAAGAAAGTAATGGAATCGTGGCACAATGCAGTGGATGAAAAAAATATGCAGCGGCAGAAAGTTTCCTCGTTTCAGGATTACCCGGTGGATCTGGGGATTGGTGCGGACTGGAGTGCAAAAATTAACAAACTGTTTTACAGATAATATATTTTGGGGTGAAAAGGAGAGATAAGATTATGGCAGTAAAAGTAGGAAACAGTTGGGTGTCGGAAACGGCACTGACATATGCGAAGGCAAAATCCGGCAGCGGCACGTCCGTATCGCTAAAAGCGCTTTCGGACCGGTATCCGGGCGTGAATTTTACAACAAACACACAGAACTTTTCACAGAAAGGCACAAACAATATTCAGATCGCACCGAATATTCTGGTGCAGATGCAAAATGATCCCGACAAACGTGTGGAATATGAGGCTTTGATTTATGATTGCGCGCAGCTGGTATACAGCGGAAAAATGAGCCAGGGAGGTATGGGCTACCATATAAAAGCGGCAGGAACGGTCATCAATGCGGATGGCAGTGTCAGTGGCTGGTCAATTGCGGAAGATGATGATGGCGGGCAGACGCGAAACAGCACCAAACTGGACAAGGATAAGAAAGACACCTGGGCTGATAAAATCCATGAAAAACAGAAAGCAAAAAGTGAAAAAGCAAGGAAAGAGGCAGCGGCACGGCTGCAGGAGCAGATGAACGGGACGGAGATGAAATCGTACGCGGACAATCTTTTTTTGTCGCAGGCAGGAATGGACAGTTACAACCAGCTATCCTCAGTCAGTTATCAGGACTACGTGAACCGCTTTGAGAGTGAAGTGTCAGAAGTATATGAAAAAGATGGTAATGCAGATGCCGTAAAATCAGACAGTTTTGACCAGCATGTAAACAGAATGGCTGCCGCATACGATAAAATGAAAAACAGCATCGAAGAAAAATATGCAAAGGAAGATCACAAAACGGAATATCATCATTTTTCAATGACGCGATGATTTAACCATTTCCGGGAGTGGAAACGGATGGAGAAAATGATCGCACGCAGCGTCCAGTCGGAAAACATACCGATCCAGACAGCAATCGGGCCGAATCCCCATACCCGGCAGAGATAAATGCACAGGCTTACCCGGCACAGCCACATGGTGCAGCAGGAGGTGATCATGGAGAATTTTACGTCACCTGCAGCGCGCATGCCATAGGGTGGGATAAAGGAAAGTACCCAGGAAACTGGCTTTACGATCGTGATGAAGCTTATCATGAAAAAGCACAGTTTTGCGCTGGCAGGTTCCATTCCGGCAAGCATGGTAATCGGTTTGGTCAGTGCAAAAACGAGCAGGCAGCTTGCGATGATGACTGCCTCTGACAGCCAGGACAATTTCTTAATATAATAGATGGCCTCATCTTTGCGCCCTGCACCCAGGCACTGACCGACCACGGTCATCAGTCCGATTCCGATGCCTATGGCAGCAATACCGTTTAAGTTTTCCAGAATATTGGTCATTGCCTGCGCGGCAATCGCTACGGTTCCAAGTGTGGAAACCGTAGACTGGATGGCAAGTTTACCGAACTGGAACATACTGTTTTCAATACCGGACGGAATTCCGATAAACAGAATTTTTTTAATCAGATACCAGTCGGGGCGGATGGAAAAATAATTGCGGATACAGATCGGGGCATTGTCATTGCGCAGCTGCCAGATAACGACGATGGCACAGAAAATACGTGATACCAGAGTGGATATCGCCGCACCTTCGACGCCCATGCCAAGTACAAAGATCAAAATCGCATTTCCGCCAATGTTCATAAAATTGGAAATAACCGAGATGATCATCGGATTGCGGCTGTTGTTCTGGGAGCGCATAATCGAAGCACCGGCATCGTACAGTCCGATAAACGGAAACGATAACAGAGTAAAGAAGAAATAAATCCGGGAATTGGTCATGACATCGCGTTCTACTTTCCCAAAGATTACATGAAGCAGCGGATCACGGAATATCAGACAGAAAACGGATAAAGTTACAGACAGAATGACCATGACAAACAAAACCTGCCGAGCAGAACGGTTGGCATTTTTTTTGTTCTGGCTGCCGAGATACTGGGAGCACAGGATCGCGCCCCCGGCAGATAAGGCAGACAGTGCCTGAATGACAAGAATATTGATGGAATCCACCAGGGAAACGGCAGAAATTGCGGCAGAGCCGACATTGCTGACCATCATGGTATCGGCGGTCCCCATTAAAGAAGAAAGCAGTTGTTCCACAATAATCGGGATCAGCAGCTTTCGTAAGTCCAAATTGTTATATAAATGCTGTGTGTTATCGTGCATAAATGAAATCCTCTTTTCTTACTTCCAGATATATTTTAGCACGATATTTTTCAATGGGAAAGGGAGTATTCGATTAATGATTGCATTGCCCGGTGTGCGGTGCGGAGTCAGTTATAATTTTGCGACTTGACAAGTATGATAGTTTCATCCTATTCTTAAATACAGGCAATTGCGAAACCGGTGCAGCGCATAACGTTCGTACCTGTTTCGCAATCGCCTGTATAGAAACGAAGAGGAAGGAACTCCCATGGAACAACATAAAACAGGCACACTCTATCTGTGTGCCACCCCGATCGGCAATCTTGAGGATATTACATACCGTGTACTGCGGACACTCAAAGAAGTGGATCTGATCGCAGCAGAGGATACGAGAAACTCCATCCGGCTGCTCAACCATTTCGAGATTAAGACACCGATGACCAGCTATCACGAATACAACAAAATCGATAAGGCCTACCAGCTTGTCGCAAAAATGCGTGAGGGTAAAAACATTGCATTAATTACAGATGCAGGGACACCGGGCATTTCCGATCCCGGGGAGGATATTGTGCGCATCTGCTATGAAGAAGGCATTCCGGTCACTTCGCTGCCGGGCGCAGCCGCCTGTATCACCGCACTGACCATGTCGGGACTTCCGACACGCCGGTTTGCATTTGAGGCGTTTCTTCCCAAGGATAAAAAGGAGCATCAGGCGGTGCTTGAAGAATTAAAGACCGAGACACGTACGATTATTATCTATGAAGCACCACACCACCTTGTGCGCACTTTGCAGGAACTTTCGGATACCCTCGGCGGAGACCGCAGGCTTACCATCTGCCGGGAACTGACGAAGCGTCACGAGGAAAAACTGCAGATGACACTGGCAGACAGTCTATCCTATTATGAAGTCAATGAGCCACGTGGGGAGTATGTGCTTATCATTGCCGGTCGCTCCCGCGAAGAGATGAAAAAGGAGGAACAGGCCGGATGGGAAGCACTTTCCCTGGAGGAACACATGGCGCATTACGAGTCCCAGGGGATTGACCGCAAGGAAGCCATGAAACGTGTTGCAAAAGACCGTGGGGTCAGCAAGCGCGATATCTATCAGGCACTGTTAAAATAAAAAAGATCAATGGACTTTATTTTAACTGATCCCGCACGGTTTCTTCGAGAACGGAAAAAGGCGAAGGACCGGTGCGAAGGATTGCTTCGTGAAATGCAGACACCGAAAAGCTTTTGTTTTCGAGCGCAAGCTGTTCACGCATCTGGCGGAATTTCAGATAGCCAACATAATATTTTAGGTAGTTTCCCGGTTCTTCGAGGATCAGATCCGTGATTTTGTTTACCGTGGCAGTATCATCTACGCCGTATTCGCTCCAGAATGCGGCGGTTTTTTCTTTTTCCCATCCAAAATAATGAATCCCGATATCCGCTGTGGCATAGAGACTGAGTGTTGCAGCCTGGTTGTGCTGTAACAGGGAGGCAAGATCCGGGTTAAGTCCGGCATAATAAAAAGCCTGCATTTCGGTGTAGGTTGCCCAGCCTTCGGTGTAACCAGGATAGTTGAGGAGGGAGCGGACTTCCGGAGCACCATAGGAGGAGGTGCAGATGGTCTGGTACAGATGACCGGGATATCCTTCATGCGCAAGCGTTGTAAAGTAATAGATATCCGTATCATTTTTAGCATCGTTTATGTAGATCCGGTTATGTGAAATATCATCAATCGGAGCCGTAATATAAAAGGCGGGAGCCAAGTACTCACTGAGTGCCGGATCAACGTGGCAGATTTCCACTTCTGTCTGTGGTGGTGCCGGGAAGTCAGTAAGGATTTCTTTTTGCAGCCGGGAAAGCATGGCATTTTCCTCTTTCAAGGCAGCATCGGGTTTCGGAGACTGGGAAGCAAGTTTCGGATTTTTTTCCAAAAGATTCTGACAGAACGTGAGATCTTCCCGCCGGGCTTTGGCAATCTGGGAAAACAGATCTTCCACGCTGTCATCACAGCCCGTATCTGCAGACACGACCGCCTCGTAATAGGCTTTTCCTTCCGGGAAGTTACAAAGCCCCCAGTTGTTATGTCCCCGTCCCAGCAGCATGGTAAGTCCTTTGATCATCTGGCTGTAAGCCGGAATGACATGATCACTCAGAACTTTGGAATGTTGCTTCAAATAAGCATTCTTTTGGGTATCCGTAAGCCCATCCATGGCATTTAACCGATTGGAAAACGTATCGATCAGAAAATTGTCATCGGGATGTTCGGTGAAAACTTCACACCCTTCAATGACTTTTAAGCAGGCTTCATCGGACATGAAAAGTCCTGCATCGGCTTTCTTTTGTTCATAATCTAAAATCCCTAAAAAATAAGTATCCATCTGCGACAACAGTCCGAGATAATCTTTAATATCTCTGGTATTGCGGAAAGTATACTCTGCCAGAAGCACAGGCAGCTGTGAGGTGACACCACCGGAAGGGGTCAGAGGTTCATCGTAATAGGGATAGGCAGCAAGGTTCTGCTGGCGTGAAATATAATCGGAAAGCAGCCGGCAGGTCAAGCGGTCTTTTCCTTTGAGAGAGCGGTGAGAATATTTTTTGAGTTCTTCCGAAAGTTTTTTGAGCTGTCTGGCCTGGTTGTGAGGACTGTCACCGGACAGACTGCCAAGCGTGATCTCATAAGAGTCAATGCCGGCAGCTTTTGGATCTTTTAGCGTAAAGTGCAGATTCATGGTGTTGGATTTCATCTCTTCGCGAAAAAGCGTGGTACAAAATTCAGAAAAAGAACCGGTACTTTTTCCGGCAGGGGAGAGGATGGCTGCATAAATAATGGAGAGCACCGCAGCCAGAAAAATACCCACGGAAAGCATCCGGTGTTTTTTCAAAAGATGTTTCATACCAGAAACTCCTGTAAGAAAACTTAAGAAAATTTATGCAGGGAAAGCCTGGGCTATGCCTTCCCTTTTGGGTTTATCTGGTAATTGCAAAAGGAATATGAAAAAAGCAAAGCCCATACAATGATTTAAGAACGCAAACAGGAGGCGCGGATGAACTATTTATGGGGTGGAATGATTCTTGTCGGGGTGGTGTATGCTGCAATGACTGGAAATCTTGGAGCAGTGACCGACCAGGCACTTGCTTCGGCAAAGGAAGCGGTAAGCCTTTGCCTGACAATGACAGGTGCCATGGCATTCTGGGTAGGACTTATGAAGATTGCGGAAAAAGGGGGGAGGGTAAACCGTGCGGCATCTGCAATGGGACCGATACTTCGTTTTTTGTTTCCGTCAGTTCCGGAAAATTCCACAGCAGGCAGATATATGGCAACGAATATGGTGTCCAATTTTCTGGGGCTGGGTTGGGCGGCAACCCCGGCAGGGATTTCTGCCATGAAAGAGTTAAAGCGGCTGCAGAAAATGTCAAATCAGGCGACAGACGCGATGTGTGATTTTCTTATCATTAATATCTCTTCCCTGCAGCTGATACCTGTGAATATCATTGCATATCGCAGCCAGTATGGAGCCGTAAGTCCGGCTGCAATTGTAGGACCGGCCATCATTGCCACTAGTATTTCCACGTTGGCAGCTGTTATTTTCATCAAGCTCCGGCAGGCATTTGGGAGGGTGGAAAAATGAATTTGATTCTGTACTTATCCGAGGCAGTCATTCCGATTCTGGTATTGCTCATTGTGGGAAATGGCCTGATGCACCGGCAGCATGTATATGAGGATTTCCTGGAAGGGGCAAAAAGCGGAATCCGCACAGCAGTGGAGATTATGCCGACGCTAATCGGACTGATGGCAGCAGTAGGTATTTTGCGGGCTTCGGGTTTTTTGGATTTTATTTCCGGGTGGCTTGGGAAAGTAATGGCGGCGACAGGATTTCCGACCGAGCTGATCCCGGTTGCTGTGGTAAAAATGTTTTCTTCCTCTGCAGCAACGGGACTTTTACTGGATATCTACAAAACACATGGTGCAGATTCGATGCTGGGACGTGCGGCATCGGTTATGCTCAGCAGCACAGAGACCATTTTTTATACCATGTCGGTTTATTTTATGTCGGTAAAAGTAAAAAAGACAAGATATACACTTCCGGGAGCCCTTTTTGCAACCACTGCCGGAATTGTGGCAAGTGTATTTCTTGTGTGGAAAACCTGAAGTTGTAAGAATCGTGTTATTGTTCGCATGGCAACCTGTGTGTAGTAGCAAAATTGTCAAAAAATATCCGGATTATGATAGAAATATGTTGACTTTAAACATATTTTAGTTCAGAATAAAAGGCAGAAGATACAGAGATTTGTATGTTACAACAGAGAGGAAGTATATAATATGGCATTTGGAAAAAAGACAGACAGAGCCGGTCTGCAGGCCGTTCTGGAATTGAAAAATGTAGATTATTCAAAAGATCCGGAGATACAGCAGCTGTATACCCGTCTGGTGAACGGACGCAGCCAGTTCGGTCAGATCTTGGCAAAGAATGCATCCGCATCGTTACAGATCGCAGAGGTTGTGGATGCCTTAAAAGATTATAATTCCAAGATGGAATCTGTTTCACAGCAGATCGCACAGGCATCGGAGGACGCTACGCAGTCTGCGTCAGAAAGTTCGCGTGTGGCAGGGGAGGTTTCCAACCAGCATGAGGAACTGACCAATACGATATTGTCTGCATCGGAAGAATCTGCAGCGATTTACAAAAACATCGAAGAGGGACAGCAGGAGTTGACGGCTATCCGCGATCTGTCCGATAAGACGATCAGTGAATCAAGTACCATGAAACAGAATATGGAGAAGCTTTTTGACATTATCAGTAATATGAATGAAGTCATTGAAGGGATCAATTCCATTTCCAGCCAGACCAATCTGCTGGCACTGAATGCATCCATCGAGGCAGCCCGTGCAGGAGAAGCCGGAAAAGGATTTGCAGTAGTTGCGGAAGAGATCCGTAAACTTGCAGAACAGACCCAGAACATGACAGCCAACATGAGTGAGTTCGTGGAGCGTATCAAAGAAGCATCCGCAAAGAGTTCAGATAGTGCAAACACCGCGGTGGAGGCACTTGGGGATATGAGCGAGAAGATTAATTCTGCATGGGAGATCAATGATGCGAACCAGAAGAGTGTGGGAAAGATTTCCGATTCCATCAGTTCCCTGGCAGCTGTCAGCGAAGAGATTTCAAGTTCCATGGATGAGATGGCAAATCAGGCGAACCATATCCAGCAGCAGTGTGAGCAGCAGCAACAGGATGCGCAGAGACTGGAAGAACTCCGGGAGAATTTAAAAGACGCAACAACACCGGCATACCAGATATTGGATGATCTGGAGAATGCAAAGCAAATTGCCGGAGAGATGAAGAAAGATGTATTTTATAATACAGAGGCTGTATAGTAGCAACTGGCATTCTTATTATAAGAATATTAAAAATATCAATTTGCCATATAGCACAGGAAATCAGACAGGGGTTGTCACACGGTGACAGCCTCTTTTTTCCCTGTTCGCGGAGAAAGGAGAAAAAATGGAAGCAACGGAACAGTTTTTGCAATGGGTGGAGGAATCGGGCAACATTGTATTTTTTGGTGGAGCAGGGGTATCGACCGAGAGCGGAATCCCGGATTTCCGTAGTGTGGATGGTTTATATAATCAACAGTATAAGTATCCGCCGGAGACTATTTTAAGCCATAGTTTTTACCGGCAGAATCCGGAAGAGTTCTACCGGTTTTACCGGAACAAAATGCTCTGTCTGGATGCACAGCCAAATATCACCCATTTCAAACTGGCAGAGCTGGAAAAAGCAGGAAAACTGAAAGGGGTCGTGACCCAGAATATCGATGGTCTGCATCAGAAGGCCGGAAGTAAAAACGTCATGGAATTGCACGGAAGCGTATTGCGCAATTACTGCGAACGCTGTGGACAGTTTGTCAGCGCGGAAGATATTCTCCACTCGGAAGGAGTTCCGGTCTGTCCTGTCTGTGGTGGTCCGGTGAAGCCTGACGTAGTTCTTTATGAAGAAGGGCTGAACCAGAAAACACTGCAGGATGCGGTATTTTATATCAGCCATGCGGATATGCTGATTGTGGGAGGAACTTCGCTTGCCGTATATCCGGCAGCCGGCCTGATTGATTATTACAGGGGAAATAAGCTTGTTTTGATTAATAAGAGTGCAACTCCAATGGATGCGCGTGCGGATCTTCTTATCCAGGATGGACTTGGAAATGTCTTTTCACAGATCGAGTGTTAGCCGGAAAAAATAATAGACAATTGCGGCTCCTGCCACCGCGGGTTTTACAATTGTCTGTAAGGGGAGAAAAAGAAGGAGACCAGCTATGAATCAGTACCAGTATGAAGTGGGAGATATTGTGAAATTAAAAAAGCCACATCCGTGTGGCAGCCATGAATGGGAGATTTTGCGCGTGGGCGCGGATTTCCGCCTGAAATGCACTGGCTGTGGACATCAGATGATGGTGACACGCAAGCTTGTGGAAAAGAATACAAGAGGCTTGCGGAAGCCGGAATAAAGTGCATGTAGTGAAATTGTAATTTCCATAGTATTAAAAATTGCTTCTTTAGATACCATTAAAAACAGTATCTGGAGAAGCAATTTTTCTGTTATAAAGGCTTGCGGGCCTTAATTTTTGTAAATTCAATAATTTCTTTCTTATCCTCTTCGGATATCTTATTAAAATAAAAAAGCAATTCTTTTTCCAGATTCGTATGAAACATGTACTTTTTTTTATTCGCGGGATCATTAAAAAATTCAAGAAACTCAGATAAGTCTTCGCTGGACTGGGAAGGAACCGGTGCATCATAGGAAACTTCACGGTCAATATCAACGGTCAGATGCATGAGATCGTCAATCGAAATGTTGTATAGACCCGCCAATTTGTATAATGCTTCGGCATCCGGTGTCCGTCTGCCAGTTTCATAATGGCTGTATGTCTGGCGGACAATACCAAGTACCGCGGCTACATAATCCTGCGTGTAATTATTTACCTTTCTCAGTTCTTTCAATTTCTGAGGAAGTTTTTTTTCACTCATAATAAAATACCACCTTTTCTTAAAATTAGTCTATTTTTTCACATATCATGAAATGTTACAGATAGTAGCTATTGATAAAACAGAAGTTAATTTATTGTGGGAAGTGGAAAAATAGTCATATAGTTACAGAATGTTGCATAAAAATGTAAAATATGCACAAAAATAAACGGTTTTTAAACGAACGAGAATGGAGAAAATAGATAAAAAGTAACAAAATGTAGCAATTATAAAAAATAGAGGTTAACAAACTGTAGCGAACAGACGATATAAAAGATACAAACCGTAGCAAAAAGGTTTTGCGTGCATGGAGGTAAAAAAATGCTGAAACTTTCATTGAAACAGGGACAATACGTAAATATCGGGGATGACATCCGTGTGGTCTATGTAGGTGGTTCGGGTAATCACGCAAGGCTGCTCATTGATGCCCCGAGAGAACTCAATATTGCCAGAAGTACCACGGAAGAAAATCCGGCACGAAAGAGAGAAACCTATTATGCAGAGCCGGGCATTTCCAGAGAGGCACAGCAGGAAATTAAGAGAATCCTGTGGAACGAGCGGATGAAGGCAGAGGCAAAGAAAGATGCAGAGAGTTTGAAAGATAAATTTAACTCCTGATCTGTTTTAAATTCTGGTAATAGGTGGGGCACACCCGGGACGCTTCGCTTATTTGATACAAGGTCGCAAAGCATCAAAAGATGCTTGTGACGCGTTGCTGCAAAGTGACGCAATAAGAACACCTCAGGAAAAGGATTTCCAGAGGAAAAAACATAATACCCCACAAAGTGGGAGTTCAAGGAGGATTCTATTATGAGTATGGTAGTACAACACAACATGCAGGCAGCAAACGCAAACAGAATGCTTGGTATCACATCCGGAGCACAGGCTAAGTCAACCGAGAAGTTATCTTCCGGTTACAAGATCAACCGTGCAGCAGATGATGCAGCAGGACTTACCATTTCCGAGAAGATGAGAAAGCAGATCCGTGGACTAGACAAGGCATCTTCTAATGCACAGGACGGTGTATCTTCTGTACAGACCGCTGAAGGTGCTTTGACAGAAGTTCACAGCATGTTACAGCGTATGAATGAGCTTGCAGTTCAGGCTTCTAACGGTACAAATTCCAAGGATACAGACCGTAAGGCTATTCAGGATGAGATCGACCAGTTAAATACAGAGATCGACCGTGTTGCTGAGACAACCAAATTCAATGAGATTTACCTGTTAAAGGGTGATGACGGTGAGAAGACGGTCAATATGAATGCACATGATGCAGGATTAAAAGGAACATTAGTTGATAATGGTTCTGGAAAAGCAACATTTACCATGAAAGCACTTTCCGCAGGAGACAGTGTAAGCATCGGAGGAAAGAACTATACAATTGGAAGTACGGCAACAGATGCACAGAAAATTGTAGATGCACAGAAAAAGGCTGGCGGAAAAGTTACCGTTAATGGTGTAGAGTACACTTATAATGATACAGATTCAAAATGGAATGATGCAGCTGGTAAAGAGGTAAAGATTGGAACTGGTGCAGCAGCAGGTGAGATTAAAATTGGTGCTGGCGACAAAGTATCCGATGGAACAACCACTTTAACAGCTATGACTGATGCAAAAGATGCAACAGGTGCAGCTAATGCAGATGGTATTGATGATAATGATAACAGCGTTATCACCGCAGAAAAAGCTTATTCATTAGCAAAAGATGAACTTGTTGCTGCAAATCATATTGGTGATACAGAAAATACGGCAGCAGTAGCTCAGGATACTACGAACAAGAATGTATTTACAATTACAACAGGTTCTGCAAAAGTTGCCAACACATTAAGTTTCAGCCTTCATGTAGGTGCAGATGCTGACATGACAAACAAGATCACAGTTGATATTGACACCATGAACTCTGCAAACCTTGGAATCAAGGGCTTAAACGTAACGGACAAGAACGGTACAGCAGCAACCTACGCAATCGATGCTATTTCCGATGCTATCTCTAAGGTTTCTTCCCAGAGATCTGCACTCGGTGCTGTACAGAACAGATTAGAGCACACCATCGACAACCTGGATAATATTTCCGAGAATACATCTTCTGCTGAGTCTCGTATCCGTGATACAGATATGGCAAAAGAGATGGTAAACTACAGCAAGAACAACATTCTTGCACAGGCTGGACAGTCTATGCTCGCACAGGCTAATCAGTCTAATCAGGGTGTACTTTCTCTGTTACAGTAAAAGTAAATATGGTCATTACACATCAAAAGGGACTTTTCGGAGCCCCTTTTGGTGTGTGTTTATACTTTTACTGGCATAGAATTTAATGCCTCTTCGTATTCATCTGAAGTGTAATCCAGTAAAATTTTTTCTTTTGGAACGTTATATTTGATCATATTTTGAATTGCATCGATTCTGCCTCTGGCTTCTCCTCTGGCTTCGCCCTGTTCCAGCAATTCTTCAGACCGTAACTTCAAAATCTTACCACCCATAATCTCACCCAATCCTTTCCTGATAGCATTATCCTCTGGGATAATATAATCTGCGATTTTCTCAATTAAAACAATCATATCCATATAAAGATGTGACTTTTGTTCTTTTTCGGACGCGTCCTCTAACCTTCGGTTGATCTCCCGGAAATCGTCCAGCAGATGCTTCACTTTTTTCGAATTCGTTCCATTGTGCTTCAAAAAATGTTCATATCGTAAGATATGATACGGAAGCAGAATCAGCAGCCGTTTTTCAAAAATCCGATCCACCGTGTATCTTTTCGCCTGCAAAACCGGAACGCGGTAACGTACTTTCTGACCATTTGCAAACTTTATAATTGCCTCATGATAATCCGGAAGCGAACGGTGATTGCGGATGTAAAGCACGCACGATTGAGGAAACGCAATCTCCCAAATTGCATGTTCCCCCAAAGAAGCATGTTCAAGTGCAATCGAAATGTCGTACTCGAACATCCGGATAACCATTGCCCTGTCCTTAGAGGACTGGCATTCCAGATGGTATATATGTCCACCAATCCGGATAATGGAGTCCGTGATCACGGTTCCGTACTTTTCGTAATGTTCATTTCGCAATTGTTCAAAGTGTTCCTCTTCGCTGTAAGAAGTATGGAAAACTTCGTTGATCAGCGGGATGAGAAGCTGCGGCATTTTTTGCGCAATGGTTCGGAATACATCGTCGAAAATCGTGCTGTGTTCTGTTGTGTTTTCTGTGCCGGCATCTGGCAACGAAGTTGTCAAAATGTCAGTGTTCCCCATGTAGTGTCCTACCTTTCCTTTAGTATATATCATAAGCATCTGCTTTTACAATATAGAAAGTATAAAAAACAGAGCTGTTATGACCAGTTCTATGAAATTGTGGTTCTAATGGAAATTTATGAGCGAAATGCTCTCCATGAGTGGTGATTGCGGTACAATGGCGATGTATCGCATAAGTAATTGTGGTATATAATTTTATAAACCCAGTAAAAACAGAATATCGTATTTTCGGACAGAAGTCAAATGATTTATAACAGTAACAGAAAAACCTAAAATGAACAGAAAAACAACAATTGCGATACGATTGGAAAATAAATCGTATCACGATTGTTGTTGTAAAATTATTTTCTGGTTTATAGGATCTCCTCAAGCCCATACAATGCCGCACCCAGTGCACCGACAATCTCTGGTTCCTCATAGATATGTAGTTTTTCTCCAAGCTGCTCTTCCAGCACGGCGACGACACCCGGATTCTTGGCAACACCGCCAGTCATCATATATCCCGGATTCAGACCGACACGTTTCAGGAGGGACATTGCTTTCCCGGCAATTGTCTTGTGAATTCCATGTGCAATATCGGCAATCTCTTTGTTCTGTGCGATCAGGGAGATAACTTCCGATTCAGCAAAAACACTGCACATACTGCTGATTTCAATATTTTCTTTGGACTGCAGGGATACCGGACCAAGTTCGTCGATACTGATTTCCAGGGAGCGCGCCATCATTTCCAGAAAGCGGCCGGTTCCGGCGGCACATTTATCATTCATGACAAAATCGGCAACTTCTCCATTGTCATTCAGCCGGATGGCTTTGCTATCCTGACCGCCGATATCGAGGATCGTGTGAACGTCCGGGAAGAGAAGATGCGCACCTTTTCCGTGGCAGCTGATTTCGGTTACATTTTTGTCCGCAAATGGAATGCTGACACGACCATAACCGGTGGATACAATCAGGGAAATATCTTCCCGGTTAAGTCCGGCCTTTTTCAGAACGTCTGCCAGTGCGGCATCTGCACTCTGGGAAGATTTGGCTCCGGTGCGGACAACTGAAAATGCTTTGATCTGTCTGTTTTCGTCTAAGATTACGGCGTTTGTAGAGGTAGAGCCGCTGTCAATTCCTAATGTATACACAGTATCACCCTTTCTTTTTATCATTTGTTTTTCCCCGGTCAGGGACAATCCTTTTTTCACTTTCAATTCTTCCATAAAGGCTTCCACACGGGTTCGGACCTGTCCGGCACATTGTCTGGTGGAATCGGTTTCTACCAGCAGAATCGGCAGATCCAGCCGCTGGCGGAAATCCGCATACTCATAAGAATAAGAGTCACAGAATTTGACGGTATGATATATAATTCCATCCAGGCGGTCGGTAAAACCGTCAAGAAAATGTTCACGGTTCGCTGCTTTTAACATGCGCATGCATGGAATCTGGTTTAGCAGCGCGGCAGCATAAGAATGCAGGACCTGATCCTCTGTAATGGAAAAATCACGTGCAAGTCCGGTGCATGTTAAATCAAACAGCAGATTGGCACCGCGGTCGACAAGCAGCTGACGGATTTCATTGTTGCATCGGGCACCCATGATTCCGATATTGAGTTTCTGTCCGTTTCCTTTTTCGGACACTGCACTGGAAGACATGCGGGTGTTTTCCTGTTTTTTCAGAGCTGCTTTGTTCTGCATCATGGAAACAAAACGTTTCAGATCCAGTGTTTTTCCGGAGAAAGCCTCGTACTCCGTGAGCATTTGTTTTAACTGGCGCTCATAGAGTGCTACTGCGAAATCATTAAATTTGCGGGGAATATCCAGCAAAAAGAAAAATTTATCCGGGAACTGGCTTTTTAATGTGTCATACAGACGCCGGATGCTGTCGCAGCAGGTAGTCAGAATGACACCCTCATAGTCATGTTCCATCACATCTTCCAGCACGGCCTTGGTATAGGAACAGATGTTGGCGTGCATCAGGGTGTCCGCGTGGTTAAAATCCGTAACGGATGGTTCCAGACGTGTGATTTCCGTGTCCATGGCTTCAAATAATTCCATGGGGGTATATTTACATACATAACCTAACATGATGAATTCCTCTCTTTATCCAGAATTTCCAGAAAAGCTTCCAGACGGGTTTTGATCTGTCCGTCATGGCTGTTCCGGCGGTCCATGGCATCGCCATCCAGAACGAGCAGTGGAATATCCGCGGCCTTGAGTGTTTCGCGAAGCTGGAATACTCCGCCGGCAGATTGCTTACAGCCCCAGTGGCAGAAGTTAATGACGCCATCGGCATGCATTTCTTTTGCCAGTTTTACGACCATATTTGCTTTTTTTTCGTATGGACCGTTATAGAGATTGTTTAGCATTTTAGTGGCAAGTGCTTCCAGTGGGTGGGTGGTATCCAGTTCGTCCATGTAATCCAGGTTCATTTCGGTACACTGGATCTGGTAATCTCTGTTCAGGTTAAAATAGTGTTTGAGTGTTTCCTGATAAAAAGGAAGCAGATGTACCCACACAATCCGGGTGCCGTCATATTTCGGATATTGTTTGATATCCTCGGCAAAACTGCGGAACAGATCAAGGGTTTCCGGTGTTCCGATGTTTAAGTGGGTGGCAAAAAGCATGTACATCTGCAGAGTCAGTGTCGATGGGTAATAGCGCTCTGCCTGCAGTTTTAAAAACTCTTTGTAATAAGCTTTCGACTGGTTTTCGCGGGCAAGTGTTTCCGACAGGTCATCCATGGACAGATGTTTTCCGGTCAGTGCTTCCAGTTTCTGAATCAGTTCTTTCAGCTGCATGGTCACATATTCCACGGCTTCCGGAGAACAGCTGTCCGGCACATCGATCACATAAGTGTCAAGATCCGTGTGCCGGCTGACATGGCGGAATGTGTTAATATTGCCGTCACAAATCATGGAAGTTGTCACACCGAGTCTGGCAGGTGAAATAATTCCGGAGTCTACGGCACCGATAAAATCTTTGTGATAGGAACAGAGCGTGGAGGCAATTCCCCGGCTTTCTGCGCGGTCGATAAAATAGTCTTCACACGTAAATCCTGAGAGAAACGAGGAAAGACATTCCATGGAAAGCGCACTGAGTCCGAAGCACTGGAAAATTTCCACGGGTGCAAACAGATTGCACCAGACCGTGGATTCCGGGTATTCCAGCGCATGAAGCGTATTTTTTACGCCGAGCGTATTCAGCTTCTGATATGCTTTCGGCATTGTTTTTTCTGCAAAATGTTCCGTCCGGAACTGTTCGAGATGTAATCCGATGTCAATCATTTTGCGGGAAACTGCCGGGTGGGTGCCGGCATATTTTTTAATATAATTTCCGTAAGTTTTGACGATATTCATAGTATATATCCTTTATTAAACAGGTTCATTTTCAAAAAATTATTATAACCTTGTGTCTGTAAAAAATAAAGTTTTGTGTAATAAAATTTAGAAAAACCTAAGAATCTAAAATATTGCGTATTATAGGGGGATTGATTATAATAGAAAGTACGGAATTATCTATTATGGAAGGAATCAGGACACATGGGAGCACAGGACAATACGGAAAAGGTACTGCGCAGTCTTCACGTTTTGCTGTCGAAGAGTGAGCCGTATCCGAAAGAGCCGAGTAAAGTTATCATAGATAAGCAGCAGGTGATTGATCTGCTGGCAGAATTAAATACCTGTATTTATCAGATTATGGATGAATACGAGCTGACCATTCGAAGCCGTGACAAGGCAGAGCGCGATTTCCATAAAAAGGGAGATCAGATCATCTGGGATGCAAGCCGTAAGGCAGAGGACATTTATGCGGCATCTGTCATGTATATGGATGAAACGTTAAACCGTATGCAGGATATTATGCAGGAGGCGGACAAAAAGGTCGGTGCCATCTATCAGGAAATTAAAGAACAGATGGAAAAAGAAGAACAGGAATTAAGAACCAACAAATCCGAGCTCAAAGGACAGCTGCAGGATCTGGTTGATACCGAAAAGTACTTAAAGATCATCGAGGAACGGAACCGCGAGATTGAGAAGGAAAAGATGGAAGGAAGACCGGAGTACGAGCAGGAGAAGCGGGAAGAAAAAGCAATTTACGCAAACCGGCAGACCGATATTAAGATTAACCAGGAATATCTGGATAAGCTGGGACTTTCCGTACCGGAAGAACCGGTAGAAGACCTTGCGGAAGAACCAGTAGAAAAGCCAGTGGAAAAGCCGGTGGAAAAACCAAAGAAGCTGTCACCGAAGCCGGAGATTCCGGCACCGGTTACGGTAGAAGATGACGATGAAGAGTTAAAGCAGCTGGAAGAACAACTGCGTGTGAATCTGGATGCTGATTATTTTAAGTGGAAAGATGAACAGGAAGAACAGGAAGCGGCAGAAGAAAAAGAAAAATCCGCCGGCTTTCAGAACAAGATCAAGAACCTGATAGGAGGACATCCGCATGACGATTCTGGTGTGTGATGATGACAAGGAAATTGTAGACGCAATTGAGATTTACCTGATTCAGGAAGGATACCAGGTAGTAAAAGCATATGATGGGGAACAGGCTCTGGATATGCTTCGCACAAAGAAAATTGATCTGATGGTGATCGACGTGATGATGCCGAAACTGGATGGAATCCGTGCGACATTCCAGGCACGTAAAACAAGCAGCATTCCCATTATCATCCTGTCTGCCAAGACAGAAGATGCGGATAAGATTCTGGGGCTGAACGTGGGGGCGGACGATTATGTGACCAAGCCGTTTAATCCGCTGGAACTGGTTGCCCGTGTGAAGTCACAGCTGCGGCGTTATACCACACTTTCGAGCACTCCTTCCGGTGATGCCGTTTATGAAGCCGGCGGTCTGGTTATTAACGATGAATTAAAAAAAGTTACGGTAGATGGGGAAGAGGTCAAACTGACTCCGATCGAATACAACATTCTTCTGCTTCTCATGAAAAATAAAGGAAAAGTATTTTCCATCAGTCAGATTTATGAGGAAATCTGGAATGAAGAAGCAATTGGCGCTGACAATACAGTTGCTGTCCACATCCGGCATATCCGGGAAAAAATCGAAATCAATCCGAAAGAACCGCGGTATCTGAAAGTGGTCTGGGGTGTCGGCTATAAAATCGAAGCGGGGGCGTAGCTGTCTATGAAAGAATTCTCCAGCGGAAAAAAGGGCGCAGCCATTGTCATGCATCAGATGTTTCTGATTATGATGCTTTGCGGAATCTATGGGATCGGATACAATCTGCGCAGACATATCGGAGGGCTGGGTATTCTCAGCCTGTTTATGGTGATCGGCATGGTCGGAAGCTTTGTATTCCTTGCCTATCTGACAGGTGTTGCAGGGCGCCGGTCAGAGGAGGATGCAACCATTTACCTGACCTGGATTGATAAAATTTATACGGATATCCAGATGGCACTTTTTGTGGCATTCATTTATCTTGTGCTCTTTTTGGGGAGAAATCTCCATGACATCCAGTTTGAACTGTCCGGACTGATGGTAGCGGTCGGAACAGTCGGGTATCTGGTCGATGGTGTATTCCTGCTGTTTTATTTGAGCATTGTCCGGCGGGTCAAAAACAATACCCTTCTGACATACAGTCTGATCTATCAGGCAGGAAGCTTCCTGAGACGGGTGTTTATCTCCGGACAGAATCCCAGACTGTGTACGCGTAAGGCGCGCGAAAGATATGAGATCCAGCATGCAATTGAAAAAATTGCGGCAGGGGCACTGGATACGACACTGGATGTGGAACAGTTTCACGGACAGGAAAGAGGCATTGCAGCTTCTGTGAATAATATCCGTGCAGGGCTGAGCGAAGCCATTCAGGAGCGGATCCGGAATGAACGGATGAAGGCAGACCTGATCACGAATGTTTCCCATGATATCAAAACACCGCTTACTTCCATTGTCAATTATGTGGATCTGCTCAAACGTGAAAACCTGGAAAACGAAAATGCACGTAATTATATCCGGGTTCTGGATGAAAAATCCCAGCGGCTGAAACAGCTGACGGAGGATCTGGTCGAAGCATCAAAGATCAGTTCCGGAAATATCCAGCTGGATATGCAGACCATCGATCTGGTAGAACTGCTGTACCAGACGGGTGGTGAGTTCAATGAACGTTTTGAGGCACGGGGGCTGACCATTGTGACGAAACTGCCGCACAATTCGGTGATGATCCGGGCAGACGGACGGCAGCTCTACCGTGCAATTGAAAATCTGTATACCAATGCGGCAAAATATGCACTCGAAAATACCCGGGTTTATGTAGATCTGGAAGTAGAGGAGAACAATGCGGTTTTCCGTATCAAAAATATTTCGAAAAATCCGCTGCCGGAACAGGGAGCGGCGAGGAAAGACCTGACGGAGCGTTTTGTGAGGGGAGAGGAATCCCGCACGACAGAGGGAAGCGGTCTTGGACTGTCCATTGCAAAGAATCTTACACAGCTGATGGGCGGTGAGTTTGCAATCCTGGTAGATGGCGATCTGTTTGCGGCATCCATTACGTTTGCAGTCGTTGCATAAAAATACATTTTATTATATAATTACCATTAACCATGATTTCGAAAACAAGGAGGAAACTATGAAGTTATATGAGAACGGCGCATACCTGGTCAACGGCAGGGATGTTGTCATTAATTCACCGGAAGCGGCATCTGCTGTCCAGGCAAAGACAGGAAAGACTGTTACACCGGAAGATGCAAAGAAACAAACCATTGCATACGGAATTTTAAAGAACCACAATACATCCGGCAACATGGAAAAACTGCAGATCAAATTTGATAAGCTGACTTCCCATGATATTACATTTGTCGGCATCATTCAGACCGCCAGAGCATCAGGTCTTGAGAAGTTCCCGATTCCTTATGTACTCACCAACTGTCACAACAGTCTGTGTGCAGTCGGTGGAACCATCAACGAAGATGACCATATGTTTGGACTGACATGTGCAAAGAAATACGGTGGAATCTATGTTCCTCCTCATCAGGCAGTTATTCACCAGTTCGCAAGAGAAATGCTTGCAGGCGGCGGAAAGATGATCCTTGGATCAGACTCCCATACCCGTTACGGAGCACTGGGAACCATGGCAATTGGAGAAGGTGGTCCGGAGCTTGTAAAGCAGCTTTTGAATAAGACTTACGATATTGATATGCCGGGAGTTGTCGGCATTTACCTGACAGGTACCCCGCAGAAAGGTGTCGGTCCGCAGGATATCGCACTTGCCATTATCGGTGAAGTATTTGCCAACGGATTTGTAAAGAATAAAGTGATGGAGTTTGTCGGACCGGGCGTGTCCAATCTGAGTGTTGATTACCGTATCGGTGTCGATGTTATGACAACAGAAACAACCTGTCTGTCTTCCATCTGGAGAACCGATGACCAGGTGAAGGAATTCTATGAGATTCACGGAAGAACCGGAGATTTCGAGGAACTGAATCCGGGAGAAACTGCATACTATGACAGCTTTATCGAACTTGATTTAAGCGAGATTAAGCCAATGATCGCGATGCCGTTCCATCCAAGCAATACATACACGATCGAGGAATTAAATGCAAACCTGATGGATATTCTCGATGACTGTGAGAAGCGTGCACAGGTAAGTTTTGATGGAAAAGTAGACCTTGACTTAAAGAGCAAAGTAAAGAACGGAAGACTGTATGTAGATCAGGGTATTATTGCCGGATGTGCTGGTGGTGGATTTGAAAATATCTGCGATGCAGCAGACATCTTAAAGGGCACTTCCATTGGAGCGGACGAGTTTACGTTGAGCGTATACCCGGCGTCTACTCCGATTTATATGGAACTGGTTAAGAACGGTGCCGTTGCCAATCTGTTGGAGACAGGTGCCATTGTCAAGACTGCATTCTGCGGACCGTGCTTTGGTGCCGGAGATACACCTGCAAATAATGCATTTTCCATCCGTCATTCTACACGTAACTTCCCGAACCGTGAGGGCTCTAAGGTACAGAACGGACAGGTTGCTTCCGTAGCACTGATGGATGCGCGTTCTATCGCTGCAACCGCTGCAAATAAGGGATTCCTTACCGCAGCTACCGATATTGATGTAAACTACAGCAAGCCGAAATACTTCTTTGATAAGACCATTTATGAAAACCGTGTATTTGACAGCAAGGGTGTGGCAGATCCGGACGTAGAGATCCAGTTTGGACCAAATATCAAGGACTGGCCGGCTATGAGCCCGCTTCCGGAGAACCTTGTGCTGAAAGTTGTTTCCGAGATTCACGATCCGGTGACCACAACGGACGAGCTGATTCCTTCCGGTGAGACATCCTCTTTCCGTTCCAACCCACTGGGACTGGCAGAGTTTGCACTTTCCAGAAAGGATCCGGAATATGTTGGACGTGCCAAGGAAGTACAGAAGGCACAGAAGGCTGTCGAGGCAGATACCTGTCCGGGGGATGCACTTCCGGAGATTCATCCGGTTATGGATACCATCCGTGCAACGTTCTCCGATGTCAACCGCTCAAACGTTGGTTTCGGAAGTACGATTTTTGCAGTAAAACCGGGAGACGGTTCTGCGCGTGAGCAGGCGGCTTCCTGCCAGAAGGTACTTGGCGGATGGGCAAACATTGCAAATGAATATGCGACCAAGAGATACCGTTCCAACCTGATTAACTGGGGTATGATTCCGTTTGTTATTGATCAGGGAGAGCTTCCGTTCCACAATCTGGATTACCTGTTTGTTCCAAAGATCCGTGAGGCGATCGCAGACGGAAAAACAGAATTTGAGGCATATGTGGTAAAGGATGGTGCCTTAAAGCCATTTACCCTGCGTATGGGAGAACTGACACCGGATGAGAAAGATATTATCCTTAAAGGCTGCCTGATCAATTATTACCGCGGATAGGAGATCTTGTATGACAGACGTGGAAAAACAAAAACAGATGGAACAGATCAAACAGAGTGAGGATGGCATGCGTCAGACGGTTCTTCTGATTAAAATCGGATTGATGGTATTTCTCACCTTTGCCTGTTGTACCGTATTTTTCTTCCTGGTGCTCCGGTACAAGGGGGTTGCAGATACCTGGCATCTGATTACAGGTGCATTGCAGCCGATTATTATCGGACTGGGACTTGCTTATCTGCTTAACCCGGTTATGAAATTTCAGGAGCGGCGCTGGCTGCCGTTTCTGAAAAAGAAAATGAAATCGGAAAAATCTGCGGCTAAAGTGGCACGTGGATTGTCCATTGCTGGGGCAATCCTGTTCCTTCTGGTGATCCTGGTGCTTTTGATCGCCGCAATTGTTCCTTCGGTGGTATCAAGTGTTACCGGGCTGGTGGAAACACTGCCCGGTAATGTGGAGAGCCTGATCCGTATGGTGAAAAGCGGAAAACTTGGAGCCTATGGAGTGACAGATACCATCAGTGATATGCTGACAAAGCTGACGGATTATGTGGAAAACTGGGCAACGAACGATCTGCTTCCACAGATGCAGCAATATCTGCTGCAGATTACTTCCGGTGTAATCACGATGGTCAAATTCATATTAAACTTCATCATTGGAATTATTGTCGTTGTTTATGTCTTATCCATTAAAGAAAGCCTGGTGGGACAGAGCAAAAAGATTGTGTATGCGATCTTTAAGCCAAAACAGGGAAATATTATTATCGAAGTTTTCCACAAGGCAGATGAAGTATTTGGTGGTTTCATCATTGGAAAGATTATAGATTCTGCCATCATCGGAGTAATCTGTTATTTTGGATGTCTGATTCTGCATATCCCAGATACGATACTGGTTGCGGTTATCATTGGAGTAACCAATGTCATTCCGGTGTTTGGACCGTTTATCGGTGCGATTCCGTCACTTCTTCTGGTTGTGATCCAGAGTCCGCTGCATGCGTTGTATCTGCTGATATTTATTATCGTTCTGCAGCAGGTGGATGGAAATATTATCGGACCGAAGATTTTAGGTGATTCCACCGGATTATCCGCGTTCTGGGTAATGTTTTCGATTCTGATCGGAGGCGGACTGTTTGGATTTCTGGGAATGCTGCTTGGGGTTCCGGTGTTTGCGATGATTTACTATATTATCCGCAGACTGGTAAACCACAGCATACGGAAGAAAAACCTTACAACCGTAACGGAGGCATATGTGGAGGCAGCCGGTGTAGATGAGGCAACCGGTGCGATCATATATTACGGGGAAAAACAAAAGAAAAAGAGAACTTTAAAAGATTCCGGAAAGAAAGACGAAACAAAGAAAAACCAGTAATTTCAAGGGCTGTACGCGTTTGTGTGCAGCTCTTTTTTTCGGATTATTTTTTGACACTAATTGCCGCCTATGGTATACTTGAAAATAGACAGATAGACCTGTTTGGGGATATTTTAAGGAGATAACAATTGGACAAATACGAATATAATCTGAAGCTTGATCAGATGAAATCCCGCTATGCGGAAGAGAAATACGATGAGGCAGCAGATATTGCAGATACTATCAATTGGAATAAGGTTAAAAATGTAAATGGTCTGGTAAAAGCTGGGGAAGTGTACGAAAAAGTACAGCGTTATGAGGAGAGCCGGGAAGTTTTGCTGATGGCATATGACCGCTCGCCGATCGGAAGAATGATTATTTACCGTCTTGCGGAAGTGGCGGTCAAGATGAAAGATTTTCAGGCGGCACAGGATTATTATGATGAGTTTGTGGAGATTGCGCCTCATGACACCCTTAAATATGTACTTCGCTATGATATACAGAAGGCACAGGGGGCTTCTTATGAAGAACTGATACCGATTCTTGAAGAACTCAAGGAGCAGGAATATACGGAAGAGTGGGCATATGAGCTTGCTTATCTGTATCACAAAGCAGGGATGAGTGAGAAGTGTATTGATGCATGTGATGAGCTGGTTCTCTGGTTTGGAGACGGGCCATATGTAGAGCGTGCATTGGAACTGAAAATGCTGTATCAGCCATTGACGAAAACACAGGAAGAAAAGTATCGGTCGTTTTGTCAGGCAAAAGATGACAGAGCAGGTTTGACACACATTGATGTGGAGGAGATGGCGCGTGCCGGGGAGACCGTGCATGATCCGGTCGCAATTCCAAAAGTAGAAGTAAACACAGAACGGTTTAATACCGTCAATCTTCAGGCGGAAATTGCAAAGGGTATGCAGCAGATCATGGATGCAACCGAAAAAGAAACCGTCACGGATACGCTGGACAATATCAATCGTATGGTGGAAGATGTCCCTTATCTGAAAATGCAGATGGAGGAAGAAAAGCCTGAGGCACAGCCGGAACAGAATACACGGCACATTGAGACAGATGAGGAGATTGATGGTTCACTCAAGACAAATTTCAAAGAGTTGTTGGGAGAAGACTCCGATGGTCAGATGAGCATGATGACAAATGAGAAAAACATGATTGAGCATCAGATCACAGGCCAGATGACAATTGAGGAAGTGCTGAGTGAGTGGGAGAAAATGCGCAAGGCTGCGGAAGCTGCACTGGAAGATGCCAGAAAGCGGAAACTCGAATCCGCCAAAGCGCGTGCACTGCAGGAGGCAGGCGATATTATGGACCGCCTGACAGGAGTATTGCCAAAACTGGATGCGGTACTGGCAGAGAAGGCGGATATTGTGGAGGAAACGACGGAAACACCGCCACAGACGCCGGAAAGGGAAACACCGCCGGCAACGAATGAGCCGGAAGAACGAAAGGAAGAAGAGGAAGAGAACAAAAAAGAGGAACAGCCTGCCAGGGATACAGATGCCGAAGAACTTTGGCCAGAGGGAGTATCTTTAGAAGAAATGGTACGTTCCCAGCAGAAAAAAAAGACGGAAGCTGCCGCACAGAAACCGGCAGAAGAGACATCCGATGTGACAGAAGATGACAAAAACTTAAATGAGAATCGTGGTGTAGAAGAAATGGAAACAAAGACAGAATCAGATACAACAAAGAAAAAGGATTTTGAGGAGGTTCCGATCGAGGATCTGCCACAGAAACCAACACTTGCACAGGAGAGGGAAGAAGAGTTTGCTTTTGTAAGAAGAAAAACAGATCGCTCTTCCTGGAAAGGAAAAACAGTACATATTCCACAGGTAGACACACCGGTGGATCTGGGAAAAGAGGAAAAACAGAATCTTCCGCTTGTAGAACTGACCGATGAACAGAAAGCGATTTTTTCGTATTTTATGCCGGTGAAGGGCATGGAGGATCAGCTCTGCAAAGCGTTGACAGTTGCTTCGTCCCATCTGAAAAATAAGGAAACTGCATCGAGGGGGAATCTCGTAATTAAAGGCGGACAGGGAAGTGGAAAAACAACACTTGCCACCAGCATGATCAAAGTCCTGCAGCAGGAGACCGGGGTTTTGGATGGAAAGATTGGAAAGATCCATGCGGAAGCATTAAACCAGAAAAATGTCAGCGGGCTGCTGGATAAGGTGTCAGGGGGATGCCTGATTATTGAGCAGGCGGGGGATATGGAGAAAAAAACTGTATCGGAATTATCCAATCTGCTGGATGCCGATGAGAGTGGTCTCTTCGTTATTTTGGAAGATACATCCAAGGGCATCAAGCGGTTATTCGCACAGAATGAGACATTTGCACAGAAATTCAGTGAGCAGATTTCCGTTCCGATTTTTACTAACGACGAACTGGTAACGTTTGCACGTTCTTATTCCAGGGAACTTGGATACAAAATTGATGATATGGCGGTTCTGGCATTGTATAACCGCATCAGCAATATTCAGAGACTGGATCAGGCTACAACCCTGACAGAGGTGAAAGACATTGTGGATGAAGCAATTCACCGGGAGGCACATGGAGGGTTAAAGAAAGCTATCAGTATTCTGACCGCCAGCCGTTATACGGATGATGACAGAATTGTACTAACGGAAAAGGATTTCGAGTAAGATAGATAAGAGAAGACAGGGAGGGTATTTATGAGTAATTTTACAGAGATGGATTGTTACCTGTTTGGACAGGCAACACATTATGATATTTATCGCAAAATGGGTGCTCACAAAATGACAATTGAAGGAGAAGAGGGAGTATGCTTCGATGTCTGGGCACCACATGCAGATCGTGTATATGTGATTGGGGAATTTAATGGATGGAATGAGACCTCTCACGAGATGAAGCGTGTGACACCGGAGACGATGGGGGTATACGAATTGTTTGTACCGGGTGTCCAGCTGGGCTGCATGTATAAGTTCCTGATTATCGCGCAGGATGGAAGAAAGCTGTACAAAGCAGATCCTTATGCAAACTATGCACAGCTGCGTCCGGAGACCGCTTCCATTGTCACAGATATTTCCAATTTTCTCTGGTCCGATACGGAATGGATGAATGCCAGAAAAAAACTTTCCAAAGAGGAAGTATATGAGCAGCCGATGGCAATTTATGAGGTACATCCGGGTTCCTGGATGCGGCATCCGGGGCGTGAGGATGATGGATTTTATTCTTATCGGGATCTGGCAAAGACCTTGATTCCTTATGTGAAAGACATGGGATATACCCATATCGAGCTGATGGGAATTTCCGAGTATCCATACGATGGTTCCTGGGGATATCAGGTAACGGGGTATTATGCACCGACTTCCCGTTATGGAACACCGGAGGATTTTGCACATCTGGTCAACGAATGCCATAAGAACAAGATTGGCGTGATCCTTGACTGGGTGCCGGCACATTTCCCAAAAGATGCACATGGATTGGCAGAGTTTGATGGTACTGCAACCTATGAATACGCAGACCCGCGCAAAGGAGAGCATCCGGACTGGGGAACCAAAATCTTTGATTACGGAAAGAATGAGGTCAAGAACTTCCTGATCGGAAGTGCGCTGATGTGGATTGAGAATTATCACGTAGACGGACTTCGTGTGGATGCAGTTGCATCCATGCTGTATCTGGATTACGGGAAGGAAGATGGACAGTGGGTTCCGAATATTTATGGTGGAAATAAAAATCTGGAAGCCATTGAGTTTTTCAAGCACATCAATACGCTGATTCTCGGAAGAAATCCGGGTTCTGTGATGATTGCAGAGGAATCAACGGCATGGCCGAAAGTGACGGGTACGGTAGAGGATGACGGACTTAATTTCAGCTACAAGTGGAACATGGGCTGGATGCATGATTTCCTTGACTATATGAAGCTTGACCCGTATTTCCGAAAGGACAATCACAACAAGATGACCTTTGCCATGAGTTACAATGAGAGTGAGAAGTACATTCTGGTATTATCCCATGATGAGGTCGTACATCTGAAATGCTCCATGCTCAACAAGATGCCCGGACTCGAAGGGGATAAGTTTAAAAACCTTATGGCTGGCTATGCATTCATGATGGGACATTCCGGCAAAAAACTTCTGTTTATGGGACAGGAATTCGCGCAGGAGCGTGAGTGGAGCGAGAAGCGCGAACTGGACTGGTTCCTGCTGGATGATCCGAAACACAAACATATGCAGGATTGGGTAAAGGCATTGCTTCATTTGTACCGTAAGAATCCATGCCTGTACGAGCAGGATACGACCTGGGCAGGATTTGAGTGGATGAATGCCAACGACTATGAACGCAGTATTTTCAGCTTTGTGCGAAAGAGTAAGGATGGAAAGAATAACCTGCTCTTCGTGATCAGTTTCACACCAGTAGAGCGTGACGATTATCGGGTAGGTGTGCCGGGCAGACATACCTATAAGCTGGTATTAAACAGTGCAGATCCGCAGTTTGGCGGAACCGACACAGAAGATACGAAGCGTCCGCTGTCTTACAAGGCAGAAAAGAAGCCTTGTGATGGACGGGATTATTCGATCGGATATAAGCTGCCGCCTTACGGAGTAGCAGTATTTAAATTTTAAACAGAAATGGTGGAAGCCGGAGATTCATGGAAGTGGATGTCCGGCTTCTTTTTTAATTATTTGATCGTAATACGGGATTCATGTTAAATAATGTATAATTTCAGAAATAATTCATGCGATTTAGTGTAAAAACAAATGAAAAATACGTTGATTTTTACATGAATAATTGATATGCCAAAAGTAAACATTTCATGGAGGTGCAGTGATGTATAGAAAAATAATGGATTATTTAAAGGAATGGAAGCATAGTGAACATCGCAAACCTCTTATTCCGTGGGGATATCCGGTTTGTTTTAAGAGCGTTTGTGTTTCCTCAAAGGAGAATGCGGCGCTCCAAGCATATTGAACTGGAATACGATATTAATTTCTGGCAGGACAATAAAATTGTATTTGTAGGCAAATAAAATATTTGTTTTTAAGATAGCAGAAGATATACCTGTATAAAAATTGGCATCTGGAATGTTTTTCCCGTCACTTGTATCCATATTTAATTTGTGTATAGGAAATAAAAAATTTCTTCCAAACTGTTCAAATTCAATTTGATTTTCTGTGATTTTAAAATCTCACTGAAATACTTTCCAAGTTATTTCCTGAAAATGAATTTAACACATATGCTTGGTCGTTATGTTGCATATTATCTAATTCTGCAGCATATACGTTGTTATTGAAAGTAATCATGAATACCATAACTAAAATTATACTTAATATTTTTTTATAATCAATTTCCACCTTTCTTATTTGAATGTAAATAATGTTGATCTTGAGGTTGATACCAAGTGCACTTTGGTTTTGGGGGTTCATACATAAGGCTAAGACAGTTTGTATTTGCTTTTTTCAGGGCGATTTTACAAATTGTATCTTTCACAATTCCTATAGTATTTTTTTTACTCTTAATCATGGTTTTCCTTTCGTGTAAATAGTTAATTGGCAACATAATATTTTCCAGAATATATATTTAATTTTACAATAGCATATTTGCATAAAAAAGCAATAGAGTTGGTGCGAAGCAGGGAGCCAGGTTTTAAAATTTCAATCAGCCAGAAAAATATACTTACAAAATATACCGTTTTTCGGTTGCGGAAATAAAAGGATGTTGCACAACAAAACATACCCATAATGCCATAGATAATACATGTGATCAGAATATGCACGATGGTTAGTCCAAAACATTGTAAATTCTCTTTCCAATCCGGCTGATAGGCATAGTTTCCCTGAATAATCTGATATATGTACCACCAGGATTCCAGAAACGGAAGAATAAAAATCCATTTCCTTTCCCCGAAAGATATGATATTCTTTCGGGGAAATTTTTAGAAAATTATTTTTTTATGTAAAAAATGAAACATGGTCATGTCCTGACACGGTGGGATTTGCGGAACTGCTGTGGCGATTCATGAAATTTTTTCTGGAAGGACTGCGAAAAATAGCTGGTAGAGGAAAACCCGATACATCCGGCAATCTCTTCGATGCTGTGATTGGTTGTGAGCAGCAGGTCACGCGCAGACGCCAGCCGAACTTCGTTCAGGTAAGCGATGGGAGATTTCCCGTACAGCTCTGCAAAACGGTGTGAAAGGTAATATTTTGAGAGACTGCAGTTTTCGGCAAGCGAATCTAGAGAGATCATGCTCTGGTAATTGTGCTCGATAAAGCGTTTTACCTTGTGGCATTCGCGGCTGCTGTTCTGCGCATCCACCACTTCATAGGATACATGGTCTTTCCGGCAGAAATATAAAATTAAAATATCCAGATAATGCTGGCAGATCTCTGCGTAGCGGTCCTGTTTGTTATGCATTTCCCGCAGGATATTTTCAAAACACTGGCGGATAAAAGGCGAGTTTGCAAAAGCCGGGACATGAATGTATTCCGGTTCTTTGTCAGTATTCAGTTTTAATCCTTCCACCCCGAGCACATAATAATCCAGTGGATTTTCCGGATCGGAAAACTCTGTGTGTGTTACCTGTGCACCGATCACGACAAGGCTGTTTGAGGAGACCGGAAGAGATTCATTTTCAATCAGCATGCGTCCGGTGCCGTCTTTAATAAAGAAGATTTCCGTAAAATGATGGCTGTGGGGAAACGAAGTCCAGTCATTTTCAAATTTGGATGCTGATATGGAAAGCAGGCGGAAATGGATTTCCGGCTGTACCTCATTATCCAGATTAAATTTGCGGTTGCTCATGGAAAATACAGTCCTTTCATGTTATAATTGCAATGATTTCCTGGTCAAAATGGAACGATGTTGTACTTAGTATACAATAAAAAAAATAAAATAACAAGATTTTTAAAATAAAGCAAGAATTATAAAATATAGAGCAATATATGGATAGGAAAAAGAGATGGCGTACTATATAATAACAAATGTAGGGAAGGAAACATAAGAACTTATAGTAAAAAATAACAAAAATGGGAGGTTACTATGAAGAAAAAAATTTTATGTACAATGATGAGTATGGTAATGGTAGCATCTTTATTTGCAGGGTGCGGTACAGATTCAGGAACGGAGAATTCTGCGTCAGATAACAGCAAGACAGAAGAAACTGGACAGACAACATCAGATGATCCATATGCAGCTTATGCTGGAACAACAATCAGTGTAGCTGCGATTGAGACAGGTTATGGTTCGCAAATGTGGCAGGAAGTGACAGATGCATTTACAGAAGAAACCGGAATTCAAGTAGAACTTACAACAGATAAAAAATTGGAGGATGTAATAGGACCATCCATGCAGGGAGGCGAATACCCGGATGTTATTCATCTGGCCACGGGACGTGAAGCTGCGTTAACGGAACAGTTTATTAAGGGAAATATGATTACTGACATTACAGATGTCTTATCTATGAAAGTTCCGGGAGAAGATAAACTTGTTTCAGAGAAGATTGCAGGAGGATTTACAGATACATCATTGACGAATCCTTATGGTGATGGAAAGACATATCTTGCACCAATGTTTTATTCCCCATGTGGTCTGTTTTATAATGCAGGTCTTTTAGAAGAAAAAGGATGGGATGTTCCAACAACCTGGGATGAAATGTGGGAACTTGGAGATAAAGCAAAAGAAGAGGGAATTTATTTATTTACATATCCGACAACAGGATATTTTGATGCATTTTTCTATGCATTAATGTATGCCGCAGGCGGACCTGAATTCTTTGATAAGGCTACAAATTATGAAGAAGGTATCTGGGAAACACCAGAAGCACAGACATGTTTTGATATTGTTGCAAAGTTAGCTGAGTACACAAATCCTATTACACCGGCACAGGCAAATGATCAGGATTTTACACAGAACCAGCAGTTAGTACTTGATAATAAGGCAATTTTCATGCCAAATGGAACCTGGATTGTCGGTGAAATGGCAGATGCTCCTCGTGCAGATGGATTTAAGTGGGGTATGACAGCTCTTCCGGCGGTAAAAGCGGGAGGAGACAGTTATAGTTATACATGGTTTGAACAGGCATGGATTCCTTCTGGTGCAGAACATCAGGATGCAGCAAAATTATTTATCTCATATTTATACAGTGATAAAGCATGTGAAATTTTTGCAAAAGCAGGAGCTATTCAGCCGGTATTAGGAATTGCAGATAAATTAGAAGGTGATAATGTCATGTTTTATTCTATCTATGATAATGGAGCAAAGGCAGCCATGGGCAATTTTGCATCATTTGAAGCAATTCCGGGTATTGAAGTACGTACTGTATTCTTTGACCCTGTAAACTCTTTGGTATCAGGAGATATGACAGAGCAGGAGTGGATTGATGGAATTATTTCGGCAAGTGACCAGATGCGGGCAAATTTGAAATAAGAGTTTTTAGTTTTCCTTAATGCTATAGTGGTAAAAATGAGTCGGCGGACAGGATTTTTGTCCGCCGAATTTTAAATAGTACGGTTTGTTTGAAAGGAACGTGAAAGTATGAAAAAAGCCAGAGGACGAAGCGGTTTTTTGGTGGTATGCATAGCACCAGCAGTAATTTTATTTTTTGTGTTTATGATATTGCCTACCTTAAATGTATTCCGGATGTCGTTATTTGAAAAAGGTGCATATTCACCGAATGAAACATTTGTTGGCCTGAAAAATTTTAAAACATTAATATCGGATACTAATTTTATAAGGTCCATGCAAAACATGATTTTACTTATTGTTGTTGTTACAATAGTTACCTTTGCATTTGCACTTGTTTTTGCAGGCATTCTGTCAAGAGAAAAAATCAGGGGACAGAATTTTTTCCGTATTATTTTTTATATTCCCAATATTTTATCGGTTGTAGTAATTGCAGGTATTTTTTCTGCAATTTATAAGCCGGAGAACGGAATGCTAAACAGTATTATCGGACTGTTTCATAAAATGGAGAACCCGATTTTGTGGAAAGGTGAATCGCTTGTGATCGTCAGTCTTATTATTGCAATGATCTGGCAGGCGATTGGTTACTATATGGTCATGTACATGGCATCTATGGCGAGTGTGCCGAAAAGCCTGTATGAAAGTGCCGGATTAGATGGTGCAGGCAGGCTCGTTCAGTTTTTTCAGATTACAATTCCGTTGATCTGGACTAATATTCGTACAACATTAACATTTTTTATTATTTCTACTATTAATATGGCATTTCTTTTTGTAAAAGCTATGACTTCAGGTGGCCCAAACGGAGCTTCTGAAGTGTCACTAAGCTATATGTATGGACAGAAGGATGCCGGATTATATGGATACAGTATGGCAATAGGTGTTGTAATATTTATTTTCTCGTTTGCATTGTCTGCACTTGTAAATAAAGTTACAGAGCGTGAACCACTGGAGTTTTAAGGAGAGAAAATATGAGAGAGAAAAATAATCCGAATTCTGCGGAACGGTTGTATAAATTTTTTATCTATTTAGTTTTAATAATGCTTGCAGTCAGTATTATTATTCCGGTGGTATGGGTGTTTATGGCATCCATTAAGCAAAATAAAGAGTTTTATGGAAATCCGTGGACTTTGCCGAAGGGTTTTTATTTTCAGAACTTTATTGATGCCTGGAATACAGCAAAAATGGGAGATTACATGTTAAACTCCGTATTGGTTACAGCTTTGGCACTTGTAATTCTTTTAATTGTTGCACTGCCGGCAGCTTACTGTTTGTCACGTTTTAAATTTAAAGGAAGCAAATCTTTAAATGCGGCTTTTATGGGTGGTCTTTTTATTAACGTGAATTATATTGTTGTTCCAATTTTTCTGATGCTGCGAGATGGAGACAATTGGCTGAAATCAGTAATTGGGAAAAGTTTTCTTTTAAATAATCTGGTCATACTTGCAATCGTATATGCTGCGACAGCACTTCCGTTTACAATTTATCTGTTGTCAGGGTATTTTTCAACATTGGCACATGATTATGAAGAGGCGGCATATATTGATGGAGCAGGTTATAGTACAACGATGTGGAAAATTATTTTCCCAATGGCAAAACCATCTATTATTACAGTAATCTTGTTTAATTTTCTTTCTTTTTGGAATGAATATATCATTTCCATGACACTAATGAGTTCGGCAAAGGGACCGAAAACGTTACCGGTAGGATTATTAAATCTGATGCAGGCACAGCAGTCAGCAGCACAGTATGGAATTATGTATGCAGGACTTGTAATAGTAATGCTTCCTACATTAATTTTATATATATGTGTTCAGAATAAACTGACACAGGGAATGACTGTTGGTGGTTTAAAGGGTTGATGAGAAGGGAGATTAAAATGGAATTTTGGAAAAAGCACACAAAATGCAGAATAATTTTAATGGCAGCTCTTTTTATTGCCGGAATAAGCCTGTCTGTTTTTGGATGGGGTATGACAGGAAAAATGACAGGTTTAGGAATTATGCTTATTGGAATTATCTGTTTATTAATGGCATTGTGGATTTATAATTGCCCTTTTGCAGAAAAGAAGAAAAGAAAGTAATTATATGGATGAAATAGAGTGAGGAAGAAAAATGAGTGAGAAAAATACAGGCCGTGTCACAATTCCTACAAATCTGGATGTGGTTTCAGAGACAATTGAGTTAATGAAACGCTGGGGTGCAGATGCAATCCGCGATTGTGACGGAACAGAATTCCCGGAAGAGCTGACAAAGACCGGGGCAAAGATTTATGCAACTTACTACACCACGAGAAAAGATAATGAGTGGGCGAAGGCAAACCCGGATGAGGTGCAGCAGTGTTATATTATGAGTGGATTTTATACGGCTGTTGAAAGCGAACTGCAAATTCCTCTGATGAAGGGGATTTCGGATGAGTTAATGCAGGTCAATACAAGAGATGATATTAAACGATGGTGGGAGGTTGTTGACCGTTCCACAGGTCAGGTGGTATCGACCAAACAGTGGGAATATAATGAGGAGTCAGGGTGCGTCTGTATTCATGAGGCAGAACCGTTTCATGAATATACAGTAAGCTTTCTGGCATATATTATCTGGGATCCGGTACATATGTACAATGCGGTGACAAATGACTGGAAAGATTTCGAACATCAGATTACGTTTGACGTAAGACAGCCGAAAACACATAAATATTCCATGGAGCGTCTGCGCAAGTTCTGTGCAGAGCATCCATATGTCAATGTCATCCGCTATACGACGTTTTTCCATCAGTTTACATTGATGTTTGACGAGTTAAAGCGGGAAAAATATGTGGACTGGTATGGTTATTCCGCGTCAGTAAGCCCTTATATTTTAGAGCAGTTTGAAAAAGAAATGGGTTATAAATTCCGCCCGGAATATATCATTGACCAGGGATATTATAACAATCAGTACCGTGTACCTGGTAAAGAATATAAGGATTTTCAGGCATTCCAGCGCAGGGAAGTTGCAAAGCTTGCAAAAGAGATGGTTGACATCACACATGAATGCGGCAAAGAGGCAATGATGTTTTTGGGGGATCACTGGATCGGAACAGAACCATTCATGGAAGAGTTTGCAACGATCGGTCTTGACGCAGTGGTAGGAAGCGTTGGAAACGGAAGTACACTTCGTCTGATCTCTGATATTGAAGGTGTAAAATATACAGAAGGAAGATTCCTTCCATACTTTTTCCCGGACACCTTCCATGAGGGCGGAGATCCTGTCAAGGAAGCAAAGGAAAACTGGGTGACAGCACGCCGTGCCATCTTAAGAAAACCAATCGACCGTATCGGATATGGCGGATATTTAAAGCTTGCATTAGATTTCCCGGAGTTTTTGGACTATGTGGAGAGCGTGTGCAATGAATTCCGTGAACTGTATGAGAATGCAAAAGGAGCAACACCGTACTGTGTGAAGAAGGTTGCTGTTTTAAACAGCTGGGGCAAAATCCGCAGCTGGGGCTGCCATATGGTACACCATGCCTTATATCAGAAACAGAATTACAGTTATGCGGGAATTATCGAGGCGTTAAGCGGCGCACCGTTTGATGTGAAATTTATTTCCTTTGATGATATTTTAAAGGATAAGGATATATTAAAGGATATTGATGTCATTATCAATGTCGGGGACGGGGATACGGCACACACCGGCGGGGCAGTCTGGGAGAATGCAGTTATTTCCGCAGCCATTCGTGAATTTGTCTACCGGGGCGGTGGATTTATCGGTGTCGGGGAACCGGCAGGACACCAGTATCAGGGACATTATCTGCAGCTTGCCGATTTAATTGGTGTGGAAAAAGAAACCGGATTTACCTTAAACTACGATAAGTATAACTGGGAAGAACACAAAAATCACTTTATTCTTGCAGATACAACAAAGCCTGTTGACTTCGGAGAGGGCAAGAAGAATATGTTTGCGTATGAGGGAACAGAAATTCTGGTACAGAGGGACAAAGAAGTTCAGATGGCTGTGCATGAATTTGGCGAGGGCCGTTCGGTCTATATCAGTGGACTGCCATATAGCTTTGAGAACAGCAGAATTCTTTATCGAAGCATTTTGTGGAGTACACATGGCGAAAGTTTATTACATCAGTGGTTTAGTACAAATTTCAATGTGGAAGTACATGCATATGTAAAAAATGGCAAATTCTGTGTTGTAAATAATACCTACGAGCCACAGAATACGGTTATCTATCGCGGCGATGGAAGCAGTTTTGCGTTGAAAATAGAGGCAAATGAGATTAAATGGTACGCTGTTTAATCAGGAGGTATAAAGAATATGAAGAAACCTGTACTTGTAATTATGGCAGCCGGAATGGGAAGCCGTTACGGTGGAATGAAACAGATTGATCCAGTAGATGAATATGGACATATTATTGTTGATTTTTCTATTTATGATGCTTATCTTGCAGGATTTGAAGAGGTTATTTTTGTAATAAAAAGAGAGAATGCGGAAGATTTTCATAATGTCATAGGGAATCGTATAGAAAAGATTATGAAAGTAAGATATGCATTTCAGGAGCTGGAAAATCTGCCGGAGGGATTTGAAGTTCCGGCCGGAAGAGTAAAGCCATGGGGAACTGCGCATGCAATTTTAAGCTGTAAAGATATGATTGACGGACCATTTGCAGTGATTAATGCAGACGACTATTATGGAAGAGAAGCATTTAAGCAGATTTATGATTATCTGAGTGTGCATGAAGATAATGAAAAGTATCAGTATGCAATGGTAGGATATCAGTTGAAAAATACTTTGACGGAGAATGGAAGTGTGGCAAGAGGTGTCTGTGAGATTGATGGTGCTGGAAAACTTGTCAGTGTAATAGAACATACAACGATTGTAAAACGTGGAGAGAATGCCGCATATACGGAAGATGATGGAAAAAGTTATACGGAATTGGCAGGAGATACGATTGTTTCCATGAATTTATGGGGATTTAGCAAGGGATTTTTGTCAGAAGTTGAGTATGGATTTCGTGATTTTCTGCAGGAGGGGCTGCAACATAATCCACTGAAATGTGAATATTATCTTCCGTCAGTTGTCAGCAGACTGTTAGATAACAATAAGGCAGAAGTAAAAGTTCTTCTTACAACAGAAAAGTGGTATGGAGTTACCTACAGGAAAGACAAACCAATGGTTATGACTGCATTGAAAAAGCTGGAAGAGAATAATTTTTATCCAAAACAGCTCTGCGGAAAATTAGAAGTGGCTGCAAATTTCTGTTTTGAAGGTGTATATAAAGAAGAAATTCCATGGGGAAATGGACATATTAATAATACTTACCGTGTTACATTTGAAAATGAACAAGGAGTAAAAAGGCATTATATTTTACAGCAGATGAACAAGAGTATTTTTAAAAACCCGGTTGAATTAATGGAAAATATCGTTGGAGTCACTGAATTTTTAAAAAGAAAAATTTCAGCTAACGGTGGAAATCCAGAGCGGGAGACATTAAATGTCATTCCGGCAAAAGACGGGAAACCCTATTATGTGGACTCAGAAGGTGAGTATTGGAGAGCTTATGTATTCATTGAAAATACCGTAAGCTATGATTTGATAGATAATCCTGAAATACTTTATGAGGGCGGTCTGGCATTTGGCAGATTTCAAAGTATGTTAGCGGATTATCCGGCGAAAACACTTCATGAGACAATTCCGGGATTTCATGATACCAGAGAAAGATTTGAGAGATTTAAAAAGGCAGTGGAAGAGGATGTGTGCGGTAGAGCGGATTTAGTCCGGGAGGAAATTCAGTTTGTATTGGACAGGGAAGAAATTGTGGACTGCTTTCAGGATTTGTTGAGAAGTGGAAAAATCAGCTTTCGTGTGACACACAACGACACAAAAATTAATAATGTCCTCATGGATAAGGATACCAAAAAAGGAATATGCGTGATTGACCTGGACACTGTAATGCCTGGGGCAGCCATGAATGATTTTGGAGATGCGGTGCGGATTGGAGCAAGTACAGCATTAGAGGATGAACAAAATCTGGATAAAGTGTGGTTCAACTTAGAACTTTTTGAAGCATGTGCGAATGGCTTTATAGAGGGATGTGGTGGAAAAATTTCACAGGAAGAGATAAAGCTGCTTCCGATGGGCGCTAGGCTTATGACCTATGAATGTGGAATGAGGTTTCTTATGGATTATATTCAGGGAGACATTTATTTTAAAATTCACAGACCGGGGCAGAATTTGGACCGGGCAAGGACACAGTTTAAACTTGTCTCTGATATGGAACATAAGTGGAAAGTAATGGAGAATATTGTGAAGAAGTATATGTAAGACAAAACAGTGGCATTGACAATTTCCAATGCTTAAAAGGCGTCAGTTCCGGAAATACCGGACTGACGCCTTGATTGCATTAACGTTTGTATTTGATTCTTCTTCGCCCCAGAAATCTACAGGTTCATAATCCTGCAGTTTGGCCAGAAAACCTTTTTCTGCGAGTTCATTTTGAATATCATCTAAAATCTCTTCGGATTCAGCTTCAATTGTATGGTAATGATAACCACCGGTTACATTCTTAAGAAGGCTGGAACTTCCGGTAGAGAGTCCTTCTAAAAATTTCTTGACATCGCGTCTTGTATGGATATTCATATCTGCCCGGACAACACCATAAACCACAGCGCAGTCTTTTCAAGTACAACTTAAAAACAGGATCATTGCTTAGAAGTAAATATAATCATTCTCGTCCACATATTTACCACAATGAGGACAATATCGATTACAACCTGTTTTAAGAGAACTACCACAATGAGGACATCTTCTGAACACAGCAATAAAAATTATCGTTCCAATAAGTTCCACTAACCCGGCTCCTAATATTATCAATCCTATCATAGTTCCTGTGCAAATACCTATGATCACAAGAAGTAAACCTATGACCGTAAATATAACGGATAATCTTGTCACAATTTTAAGTGGAATACGGTGCATTTCAATCATCTCCATTCTTGCAATTCTGTGGTGTATATCCTTTATAGAACCATTTGTTTAAGCAGAAAAATTCAAAATTAAATCCGTGATATCAGAAATTGTATCTGATAAAGTGCCATTAATAGTGTATGACTCGGTATCCTGATAGATAGTTAATTGACGACATAATATTTTCTTAAAAAATATATCTAATTCCATAATAGTATATTTGTATGGAAAAAGCAATAGAATTGGTGTGAACTGCAAAATATTGGCTTTAAACGACAGAACAAAAAGAGAGGGAAGAACAGCATTTTTATATATATATGATATAATGAAAGCAGTATATTAGAAAAATGGTGAAAATCAATATGATTGAGAAAATTTCGTATTATTTGGCAAAAAAAATATACATGTGTTCTGAAGCAGATGTTACCTGTGTAGTTGATGAGAAAAATGAAGATGTTCAGGTACTTCAGTATGGCATCGAATGCATGATAAATATGAGTATTCCCGTTATGGTTATATTTGTGTGTGCATGGTATTTTAAAATGTTGATCCCAATGTTGATTTGGTGTGTGATGTTTTTAATACTTCGGAATTATATTGGAGGATATCATGCAAAAACGCATTTCCGATGTATTTTGTATAGTAGTGTTTATGGAGTTATAGCAATGTATGGAATAATCTGGTTGGCGGTTGTTCCCCTGACAATAAAATTGATTGTATGTGGAGGCCTGTTATTGATTAATATTTTTACAGGACCTGTCATTCATGATGAAAACTTGAAAGGTTATAAGAGAAAATATTGTAAAATCGGTGTTGGTGTATTAGCAGGTGGAGTAGTTTGTGCGGTATTTTTAAATCTTTGCAATGTAAAATTAGGGAATGCTGTTTTTATGGGGATAATTTCTGCCGAGTTTTTATATGGAATAGATTTGTTAATAAATCGGAAAAAAGATAGAGCTGTATAATGAGATGAATTAGGAGAAAAATGAGAATGAAAAAATATCTTGGAACAATTTTTTTAATATTTGGTTTCTTGGAAATTATAGTATTGAGTGCAATTTCGACTTTTGACAGGGTAATGTATGAAGATACAAATCATTTTATTGGATTTATAAAAAATTATGGTTTGTGGCCATTTCTAATAGGTTCTGTAATAGTACTATTTTGCGGAGTGGTTTTGATAGTGTTAGAATATAGTAAAAAATAGTGAAATAAAGGATATTTTATCAAATGCCAGAAGTGTCAGTTAAGATAAAGAGTTTACTTTGATTGACATTCTGGCATTTAAAATTAAGGTATTTAAGTATGTAATTACAGAGTTTTTACGGTATATCCGTAATTTTTTAATTGTTCATAGACCTGACTATTCTGGGGAGCATAGATAATTCCAGTAAAATTTCCAAAAGAATCTTTTTCAATTGTGCAATTTCCGTTTTCTATCGAAATTGATGTTAAAGAAGGATTATCATAAAAAGCCATATGACCAATTTTATTGACAGAAGCTGGAATGTATACTGTTTTGATAGCCTCGCACCATGAAAAACATCCTTCTTCAATTTCGCAGACTTTATAACCAGCAAGTTCATTGGGAATACGCAGATCTACAGGTGTCGAATTGCTTGGTAGATAGGAAACAAGATCTGCATAATTTTGCGCACGAATTCTGTAATTATAATTTTCAGCGTTTTGAAGCGGATCGTTGGTAGTCATTTCATTTTTTGAAACAGAAAAAGACTGCGGAAAATAAAATTTTAACAATTGATTGCAACCACAAGAGAGTAAGATCATGCCAATAATAAGAATAGAAAATATCCAAAAAACGATGCGATGATTAATTTTTATCATAAAGGTTTCCTTCTTTCATTTCAAGAATCTGGTCACAGAGACTGGTAATATTCTGATGATCATGTGTGGCGATTATAATACAGGACTTCTTCTTTTTTAAATCTTCCAGAATGGCTTTCAGACACCCAATGGTATCTGTATCCAGCGCATTGGTTGGTTCGTCTAAAAGAAGTAATTGTGGGGTTTCAAAAATTGCCTGCGCAATATTAAGCTTTTGTTTCATCCCCAGAGAGAATTTTTTTACTTTTTCATTGCTTTCAAGGTTTATTTTCCGGAGTGCGTCCTGAATGTCGGAAGTGGTGGCATAATGGTTGATTTTATTTAATTCTTCCAGATTTTCGAATGCAGTTAACTGGGGTTGTAATTCCATGTTTTCTATAATTAGTCCCATATGGTCAGGAAAAGAGATTTCTTTATGTAACGTTTTCCCATTAATTATGATTGAGCCGGAAGTCGGGAAAACCAGACCGGATATGATACGGAGTAACATTGTTTTTCCGGAACCGTTGATGCCATAAATACCGTAAATTTTTCCGGCCTCAAAAGTGTAAGAAATATCATTTAGTACGGTTTTCTTTTTAAATTTTTTTGAGATGTGTTCTAATTGAATCATACAAAGTCCTTTCTTTTTATTTGTAAATAAAGTAAAAAATACAGCATCATGATAAAAATGATTTTGATTGCAGGTGTGCAATACCATGGAAATATAAGGTAAGCAATTTTGCGGAATGGATGGGCGAAAACCATACATTCGGATATCAGGCAATAAATCGAGAGAAATAAAATGGTGGTCGTTTCAGATACACATAAGCGGAGTAAAAGAACCCACTGAAACAACAGATACAGGTTTAAAAAAGTACCAAATAAATGCATTATGATGGTCACGCTATTTTGCATAAAACATTCAAAATATAATAATACATTCCCACAAAAATATATAGAGCAAGTAATAAAAACTAATATAATACCGGAAAGATGTAATTTATTGATTAAAATATTCCGTGATTTTAAGCGAGGAATAATAAAACTCCCGTAATCATACAAAAAATCGGTATCATAAACAGAAAAATATAAAATTGCACTTATAGGAAGAAGCCATTGGGCACAAACATCTAAAAAGGATGTGGGGTGTGATGGCAGTTGGTAAGCAAACATAAATGCAGTGTCTGGTAAAATACTGATATATTTAAAATGTAATAATTGTAAAATAAAAAACGGCAAAAGAAATCGAATACAATTTTTAAGTGCTTTCATTCATAAAACTCCTTCTTCTTATTTGTTTGCAAATATACCAGATACAAAAGAAGGGCAAGAAATGTAAGCCGAAGCAAGTCATAAAAGCATACAATAACAGACTGGTGGTGCGCCATATAGTGAATGGCTACCAGGCAATTCCGAAGAGGAAGGAAATAACTGTTGCTTATTTTGTAAAGAAAAATCTGCGTGCAGCATAAAAGACATACTCCAAGTGAAGCGTACAGGGTAGGAATGTAGTTGTTTAATATTTGCTGAATGCAAAAGATTCCCATACAATACAAAAAATCTGCAATCCACTGAAAGAAAAAAATATAAAAAATGGGAAAAAAATTCAAATAACGAAATCCGATCTGTGTAAACAGATAGATTCCTCCCGAAAGTATGTGAAGGGCAGCAAATAGCAAAGTAAAACAAAGCACTGTCTGGTATTGGCAGCGGAAATACTGGTATCGTGTCTGGTATCTGCAGACAAAGCAGCTAGTTTGCGGAGCCATCATCTGGGGAAGATAAACCAGATATACAAAAGGAATAATAATTGCATAAGCATGCAAAAAGTAAAAATCACCTGAGAAAAAGGAGACCAGATAAGAAGAAAATGTAATCAGGTTTTTATGATACATATGACCTGATTTCGCATATACAAGAGCCACTGTGACATAAAAAAACAAAAAAGTAAAAACTGTTGTGATACATTTCTTATTCATAGATACTCCTTCTGGTCAGAATACAGATGTATAGGATTGCTGGCACGAAAAATAATAAAAGTCCTGAAGCTGTTTCTGTAAGGGTAGAATTAATTTGAAACGGCTGGAAAATTAAAAGCAGGGAGCCGGGTTTTAAAATTTCAATCAGCCAGAAAAATATACTTACAAAATATACCGTTTTTCGGTTGCGGAAATAAAAGGATGTTGCACAACAAAACATACCCATAATGCCATAGATAATACATGTGATCAGAATATGTACAAAATTGTTTAACAAAGGATGGTTAGTCCAAAACATTGTAAAAACGTTTAAAGCAGAAATTTCAGATGGATTGTATTTCCCACCACGAAACATCAAGTGAACACAGAGTAGATTCAGGGAAAGAGAAAGAAAAACCAATACGGATAGCAATATAAAATTTTTTATAAGAAGACGGTAAAGCATTTTTCTCTTTCCAATCCGGCTGATCAGGATATTATCATAACCCCGTTCCTGATCCATCAAACAATCATTGGAGGAAATTACCAGACAGTACAATGGAATCAGCCATAAGTAAAGACCTTGAAAGATATGTCCGATACCAACGCTGTTTCCGCATAAAAAGAAAGCACAATCTGGCTGATAGGCATAGTTTCCCTGAATAATCTGATATATGTACCACCAGGATTCCAGAAATGGAAGAATAAAAATCCATAGCAAAACCATAACGGTGGATAAAGTGCTGAGATTTCGTTTGATTAAAAATTGTAACATAGGTGCTCCTTTTCCTTTCCCCGAAAGATATGATATTCTTTATATTTCAATCCTTTCGTAAGGCTGATTGGTTTTTTAGGTTCATACATAAGGCTAAGACAGTTTGTAGTTGCTTTTTTGGGGCAACTTTACAAATTACATCTTTCACAATTCCTATAGTATTTTTTTCTCTTTTTATCATCGTTTTTCGTTCGTGTAAATTGTTAATTGGAAATATAATATATTCCAGAATATATTAAATTTTACAATAGCATATTTATATAAAAAAACAATAGAATTGGCGCGAAATACAAAATATTGGCTTTAAACGACATTGAAATTAAGGATTCAATTTCCTTTTTATTCTGCATTTATGGTACAATTGTAGTCAGGTGGAGGTGCTGACTTTGTGGAATATATGGGAATTTCTTATTATTTTATTTGAATCATTTTTGTTTTTCTTATTTATGAATAGAAAGCTGGATCCCAAAAAGAGAATTTTTAAATGGCAATGGTGTGCATGGTTACTGTTTTCTATCATTTTATTTTTTTTAAATCAGATGAAAGTATCAATATTTTATACTGTGTTTTACGGTATAATAGTGCATTTTTTAATTACAATGATTTTTACAAATTCTTCTCTTTTTTCACAGTTTTTTTATGTTATATTGTATTCGATCTATGCGTTGCTTGCAGATGTAGTGTCTGCAATGCTTCCAGTGGTTCTTTTTCACGAAAATATCAATCGCGTTTTATCGGGAGGCTGGGTTCGGGCGGTTTTTACATTGGTTTACCTGATCCTGCTTGGGTTGTTGATCGGATTGACGATAATGATTGGAAAACAAAATATCTGCCTGCAGACAAAGGAAAAGCTGATTTTTATAGGAATTGCGTTGTTGTGTGTGGCAATCGAGCAAATAGACATGATTGCTGTAGTAAGAGCATTACAGCAATCCCGGGATAACGATTTTTTCATGCTTGTGACAATTTTTGTCTTTGTGTTATTCCTGTTTATGATTATGCTGTTATTTATTTATAATCTGGGTGTGGAAAGAGAAAAAAATAATAAACTGCTGGAAGAGAATCTGCTGTCACATATGGAATCACAGCAGTACGAGCAGATTCTTGCTTCGGTCAAAGAGCTGCGTATAATGAAGCATGATGTAAAAAACCATCTGGATGTGTTGCAGACGCTTTTGGAAGGGAACCATACCGGACAGGCTGTTGACTATATGAGGCAGATCACAGCAGACCTGAACAAGGTGCATTATACGCTTTCCAGTGGAAATACAACGGTTGACTGTATCGTCAGCAATAAGCAAAGCATGGCGGAAAATGTTGGGATTCTTACAGAAAATATCATATATTTACCCGAAGAGATTCCATTAAGTGATGTAGAGATTTGTTCCTTGCTGGGGAATCTCTACGATAATGCAATTGAGGGATGCATGCGGGCAGAAAGTAAGAGAATTTGGTTGTATATGAAGCCATTTCATAATATGCTGTCAATAAAAATTGTCAATACTTCGGATGGGGGTTACAGATCTGATTCTGAGAATGAATTATTGAGCACAAAAGCAGGGAAAGGCAATCAAAATGGAATGGAACATGGAATTGGATTGAAGCGAATACGGGAAATTGTAGAGAGACATTTCGGAATCATGGAAATATTGCCGGAAAAAGAAATGTTCTCCGTAAATATTTTGATTCCGTTGCATCAGGGAGAGCAGCAGACATGAATTTGAAAATTGCAGTTTTGGAAGATAAAGAAAACGATTACCGCATATTGGAGTCGGCTCTGAAAATTTGGAGTGAGGGTAGCGGAAACCGAATCGAATTATTCTGGTATCAGACCGGAAATGAAATGCTAAAGTCTTTTGAACAGGATGGTTTTGATATTTTGTTTTCAGATATTGAATTAGAAGAAAACGAAATAGGACTTACATTTTGTGGAAGATTGAGGGAACTGGGATATTCTGGAGAGATTATTTTTCTTACAGCTTTTCGGGAGTATGTCTTTCGTGGTTATGATGTGAGGGCACTTCATTATCTGTTAAAACCAATCACACAGGAAACCTTATCCGGATGCATGGACAAATATCTTACAATCCATGCAGGTGATTTTTATTACTTCCATAAAGAAAATGATATTGTTAAAATCCGATATTATGATATGATTTTGATTCGGAAGGAAAAACATGATGCGGTAATTCAAATGAAAAATATGGCATATGCGGAGAGAGTTTCCCTTGGGGAGATGGAGAAACGATTGCCTCCGCAATTTGTTCGTTGTCATAAATCATATATTATAAATATCATGTATGTGGATTCTATAGTTGGAAGCCTGATTTACATGGCGGATGGAACGCAGATTGTGGCAGGACGAAAATATCTGGCAGATGTAAGAAAAGAACTGCTTGCGTTTGCACAGAAATAAAATTTAATAATATAATGTTTGGAGCCGGTAGTTATATTACTGCAAGTACATAAGATGACAGAAGTGTTATTAATGTAATTTTACTTTAGGTTTCGGGATAACCTGCCGATACATGTTATAGCGTAAAATGTAATGGTACGGAGGCAATACATGCAGGTTGAGCAGAAAAATATATGGGAAGATGTAACGCGGAATGCAAAACGTGATAACAGTAACAGGGCAATTGCGGCTTATCAGGCAAATATGCCGGATGCCGGAGCGGTTGCAGCTTTTGGCGGACAGGAAGCCTATGTGCAGCAGAAAACTGCGGTGTCCGAGGCTGGAAATATCGATATGGCAACGTATTCCAACCCGGCAAAGCAGGGGCAGGAAGAAAAGACAGTAGCGGAAAAAATTGCAGGGCAGGAGATTTCTTCGGGACAGGCGCGCAGCAACGAAATCGCTGTAGTGGCAAATACCACTTCCACAGAAGATTTAAAGAAGATGGAAGAGGACGGATTTTCCATTTCCGATGCAGACAGCCATACCATTATTACCGTGACGGACAAGATTAAAGCAGCTCTGGCAAAAGCCGGAGTGGATGTGTCTTCCATGGGCGGAACACTCACAAAGGAACAGTTAGAGGAGATCACCGGAAGTCCGGTTGTGACGCAGCAGATCATGGACTCTCTTGCGGCAAACGACCTGCCGGCGACGGAGGAAAATGTGCAGGACAGTGCGGAGGCACTAGCACAGGCTGCCTCGATTCCGGAGATCACGAAACAGGCGATGAGTTATCTTCTGAAAAATGATATGGAGCCGACCATCCGCAATCTGTATTTGTCCAATTACAGCAGCAGCGCAGAAAATATTGTGGAGCCGGAGCAGAGCGGAATTGATTTTGAGTCCCTGATGCCGCAGATTCGTGAGATTATTGCAGAAGCAGGCCTTTCCGATGACGAACATGCGGTGGACAACAGCAAGTGGCTGGTGGCAAACCAGATTCCCCTTACACCGGAAAATCTGCAGTATCTGACAGATCTGCAGGGATTATCGGACGATCTGCAGACCGATCATATAGACTGGGACCAGATCGTGGATTCCATGGCGAAGGCAATTGCGGCAGGAAAACGTCCGGCAGATGCTTCCATGATTACTGCACGCAGACAGATGGAGGAAGCACGTCTGGTAATGACCAGTGAGGCATCCATGGCGATGGAAAAAGCAGGCGTAGAGATGGATCTGACACCGCTGGCGGATCTGGTCGAGGATTTAAAATCCCAGGAGAGAGAATACTATAAAGACCTGCTTGCCGGTGCCGGAGTTGAGCCAAGTGAAAAAAATGTGGATCTTATGGCAGAAACCATGGATGTGTTTGCCGAACTGAAACAGCAGCCGGCATATGTAATCGGGCAGGTGGATGCGGATGATTCCGTTCAGGAGATTCATGATGCCGGAGCGCAGATGCAGCGCGCATTTGCACAGGCAAATGAAAGTTATGAAACACTGATGACTGCTCCGCGCAGTGACATGGGGGATTCCATAAAAAAAGCATTTTCCAATGTGGACGATATTTTACAGGATCTGCAGCTGGATACAAGTGAAACAAACCGCCGTGCAGTGCGGATACTGGCTTATAACAATACCGAAATTACACCGGAAAATATTATGGAAGTAAAAGCACTGGATGAGCAGATGCAGCGTGCGTTTTCTAATATGAAACCGGCAGTAACGCTGGAAATGATCCGCCGTGGGGAAAATCCACTGGATATGACTATGGAGCAGCTGAATCAGGCGGCACAGGAGATTCAGCAGGAGAACGGAACACAGGAGCAGGAACGGTTTAGCAAATATCTGTGGAAACTGGAGCAGAATCATGAGATTTCTGAGGAAGAGCGCAGCAGTTATATTGGTATTTACCGTCTGATCGCACAGGTGGAAAAAGGAGATGGGGCAGCACTTGGATTTCTGATGAATCAGGGATCGGACGTGACGATGCGAAACCTTTTGCGTGCTGTGCGTTCAGAAAAAAAGAGTGGTCTGGATTATCAGGTGGACGATGATTTTGACGGAGTTGACAGCACAGCAGAAGGTCCGAAAATTGACGAGCAGATCTCGGCTGCGTTCCAGCAGAATTGTCTGCGCGATGTGATGGAACATATTTCACCGGAAAAACTTTCCCGTCTGGGAGAAGAAAAGTGGCAGAATATGTCTCCGGAACAACTGGCAGAGGCACTCCGGCAGATGGATGAATCCGTTGGGGAACAGGAAGCGGAAAAAAGCTATCGGCAGGAACAGCTTGCGCAGTATCAGCAGCTTGCAGAAACACCGGAAGACGTATATACCTATCTGGAGCGGTATGATATTCCAAACAGTATGGTAAATGTCATGGCAGCATCGGAAATGCTGCGCAAACCAAACCGGATGATGGAGAGGTTGTTTCAGCAAGATCATGTTTCCAAAGATTCCATGACAGAGATTGCAGAGATGAAAGAGCAGGTACTTGAACAGTTTTCAAAAGCCCTTGAGAATCCTTCGGATCTTGCAGATGCCATGGAGACGCTTGCGGATGTGGCAGAGCATGTGATGGATACGATGATCGTAGAAGATCCGGATGTCCGCACGATTGATATCCGGGAAATGCGCCAGATGACCGCACAGTTTCAGATTGGTGCGAAACAATCGCAGGAAGAATGTTATGTGATTCCGATGCAGACAGGAGATTCTGTCACCGGGGTTTCTTTAAAAATCGTAAGAGGAAAAAAGAAAAAGGGTCTTGTGGATATTTTTCTGGATGGAGAAAAGGCAGGAAAGATTACGGCATCTTTTCAGGTAAAATCAGACCGTATTTCTGGAACAATTGTGACAAGCGAGGAAGAGACCGCAAAACAGATCGAAGAACACCTGCAGGAACTGCAGGATGCCATGCAGGAACCGGCAGATATCCATGTTGCATATACACCGGATCTTTCTTTGTCGCAGTTTGAGATGTCCGGAATCCGGAGGGAAAGTGAAATGAAAGAGCAGGGAGAACTGGAGGAAGACCGTTCCAATCAGGTACAGACAACGAGGTTGTATCATACAGCGGAAGTTTTTATTAATTCCATAAAATCCCTTTTGACAAAAACAAAAGATCTGTAGTAGGATAGTGCGGAAACCAGATTACAGGTGGTTTCACGATAAGAATGAAAATATACAGGATCTGGAAGGAGAATGGAGAATGAAAAAGAAAATTGTGGCAATGATACTGGTGCTTGCCTGTGTGACAGGAATATATGCACCGGAAAATGCATGGGAAGCACCGGTGACGGTAGAAGCATCCACGCAGAAAGGGAAGAAAACCCCATCCATACAAAAAGTATACAATGCTGTAAAGAAAGCGTATGGGGATGATTATATCCCAAGTGAAAAAGTATCAAAGAAAGAATTGAAGGAGCGCTACGGAATTTCTTCCAAATGGTACAGTGCTGCAATTGCGGAGGTGCCGATGATCAGTGCAAATGCAGACACACTGGTTATTGTAAAAGCAAAGAATGCAGCTTCCAAAAAGAAAATCCGGTCGGCATTAAAAAAATACAGGGAGGAACTGATACAGGATACCTGTCAGTACCCGATGAACCAGTTAAAGATTCAGGCTTCCAAAGTTTATGTAAAAGGAAACTATGTATGCTTTATCATGCTTGGGACAATCAGCAACAAGCAGGAGGAACAGTCCGAGGACAAAGTGATTGCTGCATATAAAAAGCAGAATGAAAAGGCCGTAAAAGCCATCAGTAAACTGTACAAATAGAGAAAATTATGATACGGATATTCAAACGGCTGCCGGGTGTGATTTTTATGGTGCTTCTCCTCGGTCTGGCAGGAAAAGAAGCACTGTCGCATCAGAGAACCTATTCTCCGGTTGAAAAAAGAGAACTTCAGACACGCCCGGAAATAAGTATAACGAAAGTTCTGGATGGAAGATTCCAGAAAAAATATGAATCGTATCTGCGGGATCAGTTTCCCGGAAGGGATCATTGGGTTTCGTTCCAGACAGACATGGAATTGTTTATGGGCAAAAATGAAATTCATAATGTTTACATCGGAAAGAACCATTACCTTTTGGAACACTATACAGAAAAAGAGTTTGATCCGCAGCAGATTTCCAAAAATCTGCAGGCTCTGGAGAAGTTTGTCGGAAAAGCAAAACAGAACGCGGATGTCCATGTGATGATGGTGCCGACAAAGTCGTGGGTACTCCGGGAAAAACTTCCGGCATTTGCCCCGCATTATAAGGAGCAGAAGTTTTATGATGCATTGCAGCAGAAATTGGAAAAAGAGGATGTACTGATTTCCGTGGAGCCCGTACTGGATGCACATAAAGAGGAAGAAATCTATTACCGGACAGACCATCACTGGACGACGCTGGGAGCATGGTATGCCTATGAACAATACACAAAGGCGGTTGGTGGAGATCTTCAGAGGGCACAGGGGAAAAAGAAGTTCCGTTGCATCAGTAAAGATTTCTATGGAACAACTTATGCAAAAATAAATTATGCCAGACAGGCAGACAAAATTGAGATTTATGAGCCGGCGGATAAACTGCGTGTTGTTTATAATATGGGAGAAAAGAAGACAAAGACACTGTATGATGTTTCCTTCCTGAAAACAGCAGACCAGTACAGCGTTTTTACCGGTGGGAATCAGGCAGTGCTTGAGATTACCGGGGGAATAAAGAACGGAAAAACGCTGCTTTTGATCAAGGATTCTTTTGCGAACAGTATCCTTCCTTTTCTGGCAGAAGATTATGAAAAACTTGTCGTTGTGGATCTTCGCCAGCTGAATGTAAGCGGAGACCGGCTTTTGGAAATGTTTTCACCTACCGATATACTGATTCTTTACAACAGTGCACAGTTTGCACAGGATAAAGAGTTTGAGATCAAGTGTAACTAGTATATCGTTTCGCAAAGAAACGGATTAGGTGGCAGTATCCGGTACGTCTTTTCCGCTTTCCAGATAGGTTATGGCACCAAGGTAAACGGCTCGCGCCAGTTTTTCCTGATAAGCATCTGTGACCAGCAGAGCTGCTTCCGTTTCATTGCTCAGAAACCCACATTCGACAATTATGATCGGTGTGGGTGTTTTTTTTAATATGTAGTAGTCGTTGTTGGATTTACAAACCCTTGGCTTTGGAGGATTAAGGCTGTTGTTTAGGGTATCCTGCATTACTGAGGCAATTACAGAACTTTCCGCAGACTGTTCGAAGTAAAACACCTGTGGACCGGAGACAGAGGCATCCGGAAAACTGTTCTGATGGATGCTGATGGTCATAACCGGATTGGTATCTGTGATCAGTTTTACGCGGTTTCGCAGATCTTCTACTTTTACACTGCGCGAGTTTTCATCTGCAGGAACGGTATCATCACTTCGCGTGAGTACAACCTTATATCCTTTGTTTTCAAACAGGGTTTTGAGTTTTAGCACAATAGACAGGTTGATGTCTTTTTCCAGAGCATCGTTACAGCCAACTTTTCCAGGATCGCTTCCTCCATGTGCTGGTTGTAGTTTACGCAAATTGTGATATGTATTCCCCAGTATATATGGGGAGTTAGAAATGTATTGAGA